>ERZ1026968.536-NODE-536-length-15187-cov-5.078179_pt1 | contig 15187 bp, 9 predicted proteins | sample MGYA00519295_ERZ1026968 | MGnify/ENA primary metagenome ERZ1026968 (study PRJEB26926, sample SAMN06164480) | human gut metagenome | biome: ENVO:00009003; feature: ENVO:2100002; material: ENVO:00002003 | host: Homo sapiens | place: USA | collected 2012 ...
GACCTGTTTACTGCAGCGAGTGTTTCGCTAAGATGAAGGAGCAGGGTTAATTTTCTGCATAATTGAGCTGCCTTTGGGCGGCTCTTTTTTTTGTTTGTGCTTATTTGATCTGGCGGAAAGCGGAGGGGGTCATGCCCTCGTATCTTTTGAAAAGCTTGCAGAAATAGCTTTCTGAGCAAAAGCCTGTTTCCTCGGCTACCTGCTCGATGCTTTTTTCTGTACCGGTAAGCAGGGCTTTGGCTTCTTGGATACGACGTTTTGCGATGTATTCCATTGGACGCATACTGAGTTTTTTGCGAAAAAGCAGACAAAGGTGCTGTTTAGTTACTCCTGACACACTACAAAGCTCGTCCATTGTGATAGGGGAAAAATAGTTGTAGTTTATGTAGTCCAGTGCTTTCATAAGGGCGGAGGATACTGACGTGGCAGGGTCTTTGTAGGCGATAAGGCGGTAAAACTCCATAAGAAAATCATACAAATAGCCAGAGGCTTTGTAATTGCCGAAAATACTGTCGGTTCGCAGAGCATTGTGCATTTTGCGGAAAATATGCTCGAGCATTTTTGTATCGCTGAGGTGAAAGGTTTTAAGCTCGGTAAGGCCGAACTGGGTAAGGATATCCTTGGCGGCGTATCCGCAGGGGACTATCCAGTGGATATCCCATATATCCTCTTCCGGATAGTATTCGTGGGGCGTTTCAGCGGGTATGAATATGGCGGTATCAGGTGGTATGGGAATGGCTTTATTCTCAAAGATAAGCGTGCCGCTGCCTTTGGTGCAGTAGAGGATCTGGTCATAGTGATAGCCTTCGGGTCTTATAAGGTGATCCTGACAGTGATGATGACCCATATTTTGCAGATATAGTGGCAGGGACTTTTCGTTTCCCAGGATAGGATAATCGGCAAAGAACAAAAATATCAACTCCATATTCATATTGTTATAAATTAATAATATCATTCATTGACTTGCCTGTCAATAGCTGATAAAATAATTACAGTAATTTATAAACTTGTAAAGGAGAACATCTATGGATATTTTAAAGCTTGCGGCGGAAAATTCGCCAAGATCGAAAATGATATTTCATGAGGATACTCAGGCGCTGCACATTGGCACGCTTGATAAGCACTGCTATTTTGTGCCGTTTGCAAAGGGGCAGGATCCTTTTGAGGACCGTAAAAATTCTCAGCGAATGGAGCTTTTAAACGGCAACTGGGGTTTTCGTTATTATGACAGCATAATAGACCTAGAGGACGATTTTATTCACGAAAAGTTTGAGAACACTATCCCGGTGCCGTCAAACTGGCAGCTTTACGGCTATGACAAGCCGCAGTATACGAACGTGTGCTATCCAATACCATTTGACCCGCCTTTTGTGCCTGACGATATACCTGTGGGAGTTTATCAGCGTGAATATGATTATTCCCCTGACGGCATGGACAGGGTGCTTGTGTTCGAGGGCGTGGATAGCTGTGTTTATTTGTATGTGAACGACAGCTTTGTGGGATATTCACAGGTTTCTCACGCTACGGCTGAGTTTAATATCACACCATATCTCGCTGAGGGCAGGAATATCATTACTGCCGCTGTGCTGAAATGGTGCGACGGAACTTATCTTGAAGATCAGGACAAGATAAGGCTTTCGGGAATTTTCAGAGATGTTTATGTGCTGTCAAGACCGAAAATGCGTCTTGAAAATTATATTGTGAAAACTATTCTCGGTGAAAATGGCTCTGCAAGGCTGGAGTTTACGGTATTCGGCTGTGATGTTTTTGCAAAGCTTTGCGATGATGATGGTGTTACAATGGCTCAGTTTTCGGCTTATGACGGTGAGAGCGTTGAGATAAAGTTAGAGAACGTCAAGCTTTGGAGTGCTGAAACACCTTATCTTTACAGGCTTACTATCAATGCAGGCGACGAGGTTATCGGCGAGGAGGTTGGCTTCAGAGATGTAAAGGTGGATAAGGGCGTTGTTAAGATAAACGGCAGGGCGGTGAAGTTCAAGGGTGTAAATCGTCATGACAGCTATCCTGACACGGGATATTATGCTTCTTATGAGCAGATGAGAGCTGACCTTGTGCTTATGAAAAAGCACAACATAAACGCTGTGAGAACGTCACATTATCCTAACTCCCCTGTGTTTTATCAGCTTTGCGACAGGCTGGGGCTTTATGTTATTGATGAAGCGGATCTGGAGTCACATGGCTGTGTGGAGGTCTATTATGACTACAAGTGGGACTATTCAGATTACAACGGCATTGCGATGCTTGCCTCTGACGAGAGGTTTGGCAATGCCATAAAAGATCGTGCGGAATGTCTTGTAAAGCGTGACATCAACCGCCCTTGCGTGGTGTTCTGGTCGCTGGGTAATGAGAGCGGATATGGCAAAAATATGCTTGATGAAGCTGATCTTATAAAGAGGCTTGATGATACAAGGCTTGTGCATTATGAAAGCACACACTGCCTTGACGGAACTTCCGACAGCGTGCTTGACGTAGTTTCGGGTATGTACTGGGATCTAAACGGGCTGAAAGGCTATCTTGAAAAGCCTGAGGAAAACAGACCTCTTGTGCAGTGTGAATACTGCCACGCCATGGGAAATGGTCCGGGAGATCTGGAGGATTATCACAATGTGTTCTATTCCAATGAGCGTTTCTGCGGTGGCTTTGTGTGGGAGTGGTGCGACCATTCTGTACCGCTTGGTAAAACGGCTGAGGGTAAGATAAAATACGGCTACGGCGGAGATTTTGGGGAAAGACACAATGACAGCAATTTCTGCATGGACGGTCTTGTTTATCCTGACAGAACGCCCCACACCGGACTTTTAGAGGTAAAGCAGGTATACAGACCTGTGCGAGTAACAAAAGGGGAAAGCAAGGGAAGCTTTGTTTTTTCAAGCACGCTGGAGTTTGTGAACGCTGGGGATATTCTCGATTGCCGCTATGAGATAACGGACAAAAACGGTATTATACATATCGGCAGAGTGGATTTTGACATCGAGCCTATGGGAAGCACTGTGGTGAATGTTCCCAATGATACAGCGGAGTATGAAAATGAAACATTCATAAGGTTTATTTTCACTGCTAAAGAGGATACCGAATACTGTGAGAAAGGCTATGAGGTATGCTTTGACCAACTGAAAATAGCTGATGGCAGGAAAGCGGTTGTGGAAAAGGCGAAAGCTAAGGTAAAGGCAGAGGAAACTCCACTTTGTATCACTGTGACAGTGGGAGATGTTGTTTACCGCTTTGACAAGCGTAAGTCGGCGTTTGTTTCTGTGAAATTCGGCGGCAGAGAGCTTCTTGACAGACCTTTGCAGTATAACTTCTTCCGTGCGCCTACGGATAATGATGTCATGAAGTACAATTGGTACAAGGTGCATCTTAATGACTTTGATGTGAAAAGCTACGGCTGTGAGCTTTCAGCGAGCGAGAACAGAGCGGAGATAAGCGTCACACAGTCTTTTGGCTGGTCCATACAACAGCCGTTTTGCAGGCTGAAAGCTGTTTATGTTATTGACGGCAGTGGGCTTGACATAAAATGCGAAGCGGAGTTTTCAAATAAGATAGATATGCTTCCAAGGTTCGGTATAAGGCTTTTCATGCCAAAAGATTTTTCAAGGGCGGAATATTTCGGATATGGTCCTACAGAAAGCTACATTGACAAGCGTCAGGCTTGCTATATGGGCAAATTTGCGGCTGATATCGGGGATATGCACGAGGACTATATAAGACCGCAGGAAAATTCATCGCACTATGGGTGCAGATATCTCACTGTGAGCAGTGAGGACACAAGTGTGATGTTCACTGCAGGAGAGGAGTTTTCATTCAACGCTTCTCAGTTTTCGCAGGAGGAGCTTGCGGCAAAGGCACATAACTATGAGCTTGAAAGGTGCGAGAGCAATGTTATCTGCGTTGACTATGCAATGGCAGGGGTCGGTTCTAACTCCTGCGGACCAAGGCTTGCAGAGAAATATCAGCTTGAAAAGCCTTTGATAAATGCACATTTTCATATTCAGATAAGTAAAATATAAAGGAGTTTTTATGGATATCTGTGAAACATACTCAGACAGAAAGCTTTTTTGCAACGATTGGGAATTTTACAAGGCGGCTTTCGGCTCTGACTACTCAGAGGATTTTGCTTTCAAGCCTGTGGACATTCCTCATGATTGGCTTATTTATAATACAAATGACCTATATGAAACTTCTACTGGCTGGTACAGAAAGAATTTCTCTTACCAAAAGAAAGAGGGCATACGCACTTTTATCCGCTTTGACGGAGTTTACATGGACAGCAAGGTGTATGTGAACGGTGCTTTGGCAGGGAAGTGGAAATACGGCTACTCGGCATTTATGTTCGATATCACCGACCTTGTTAAGGACGGAGAGAACATTATTACTGTCCGTGTGGATCACCACTCGCCAAACTCCAGGTGGTATTCAGGAGCAGGCATTTTCAGAAAGGTTTGGCTTTGCGAAAGCCCTGAGATACGTTTCGGCAATGACGGTATTTATATCACCACGTCAAAGCAGGAGGACGGCTGGCAGGTGACTGTGAAGGCTGAGATGCTCCGACCTAATGGCACGCCTCTTAGGGGAATTCGCATCAGGAACACTATTTTTGACAAGGACGGCAAAAAGGTGGCAAGCTATGAGTCTGACGCTTGTGGGGCGGATATTTCCTGCATACCTGAGGCGGTGCGTGTGAAAGGCGTGAGCTATTCTCTCACCGCTCAGACCATGACAGTGAAAGACCCTGAGCTTTGGGATATCACTTCCCCTGTGCTTTACACCATGGTGTCGGAAATTCTTGTGGACGGCGGCTGTGTACAGCGTGTAAGTCAGAAATTCGGCTTCAGGACTATCAAATTCAAGTGCGACAGCGGTTTTTATCTCAATGGCAGACACGTTAAGCTCCACGGCTCATGTGAACACCATGACAACGGCTGTCTTGGGGCAGTTTCCAATCCTGCGGCTATAAGGAGAAGATTTAAAAAACTACGCAAAATGGGCATCAACGCTATCAGAACTTCTCACAATATGCCTGCGGAGGAGTTTATGGACATCGCTGACGAAACAGGTATGCTCATTCTCTCTGAGGGCTTTGATATGTGGGAGAGGTCAAAGACCGACTATGACTATGCCAGATTTTTTGATGAGTGGGTAGAAAAGGACGTTGCTTCATGGGTGCGCCGTGACAGAAACCGCCCTTCTATCATAGGCTGGAGTGTGGGAAATGAGATTTTTGACACTCACGCTGACGAGAGAGGTCAGGAGGTAACGGCTTGGCTTAAAAGGCTCGTTAGGCTCCATGACCCTGAGGGCAACGGCTATGTCACATTCGGCTCTAACTATATGCAGTGGGAGAACGGTCAGAAATGCGCTGATATTCTCAAGCTTGCAGGCTATAACTACGGTGAAAGACTTTATGAGGAACACCACGCCGCTCACCCTGACTGGATGATATACGGAAGCGAAACGGCTTCTGTTGTTCAGAGCCGTGGAATTTATCATTTCCCACTGTCTGAAACCTTGCTAACTGATGATGACGAGCAGTGTTCATCTTTGGGCAATAGCTGCACAGGCTGGGGCGCAAAAAATACTGAAGCTTGCATTATCCCTGACCGTGACGCAGAATATTGTGCAGGTCAGTTCATTTGGACAGGCTTTGACTACATAGGCGAGCCTACTCCATACAGCACGAAAAATTCCTACTTCGGTCAGTTCGACACAGCAGGCTTTGCAAAGGACAGTGCATATGTTTTCCGTGCAGAGTGGACAGACTATAAGACCGAGCCATTCGTGCATATTTTCCCATACTGGGATTTCAGCGACGGACTTCCTTGTGACGTGAGAGTTTGCTCAAATGCTCCGAGAGTTGAGCTTTTCAAGGACGGCGTTTCAATGGGTGCATATGATATCGACCACAAGCATGGCAAGGAGCTGACAGCGAACTATATCATACCATATGAAAAGGGCGAGCTTAAAGCTGTTGCATATGACGAGAATGGAAATATCATCGCAGAGGATATGCAGCGTTCATTCGGGGACGCTGTTAGAATAGAAGCTGTCCCTGACAAGACAGAGATACTTGCAGACGGCTCTGACCTTGTTTATATTGAGATATCAGCATTTGATAAGGACGGCACTTTCTGCGCAAATGCCAACAATCGTGTGAACGTCAGCGTTGAGGGTGCGGCAAGGCTTATGGGTCTTGACAACGGCGACAGCACAGACTATGACCAGTACAAGGGTACTTCACGCAGACTTTTCTCAGGAAAAATGCTTGCTGTTATTGGTGTGGCTGATAAGACGGGGGAGATAAAGGTAACGCTTACATCAAAGGGTCTGCCTGACTGTGTTGTTACCCTTGATGCTGTTAAGGCAGAATATGACAGCGGCACATCATCGCTTGAAAACGTGGGCTTTGCTCCTACCGAGTGCGGCAGGACAGACGAGATACCGGTGAGAAAGATAGAGCTTTATACTGATACTTTTACTCTTGACAAGGATAATCCTGAGATAACAGTGAAATATAAGGCGCTCCCTGTCAATTCGGATTATGCTGAAGATATAGAGTTCAGGGTAACAAATGAAAAGGGCATAACATCTAATCTTGCAGAGTGCGAGGTGACAGCAGACAGCATTAAGGTGAAAGCAAAGGGTGACGGAAGCTTCTGGCTTCGTGCAATGTGCAAAAACGGCACTGAGCGTTATCACATCATATCTATGCTCAAATTCACTGCTGAGGGTCTTGGAAACGCACTTACCGACCCATATCAGTTCGTTATCGGCGGACTATTCACAAGGGCGAGCGACAACGTTTCAAGCGGCATGAAGAAGGGTGTAGGCTTTGCAATGGGCAAGGTAACATCATGGGCGGCATATGATAATCTGGACTTCGGCAGTGCAGGCTCTGACACTGTTACGGTGCAGATATGGGCGAACACCCTTGACCCTGTTAAAATAAGCTTCTATGACGGAATACCTGAGGAGAGCGGAAAGCCTCTTGGCACGTTTTGTTATCACAAAGAGCCTGAGTGGATGATCTTCAAGCCTGACACATTCAAGCTCACAAGAAAGCTCAAGGGTATTGAGACCCTTTGTATCCTTACTGAGGACGGTTTCCAAGTGGGCGGTTTCAACTTTGAAAAGGTCAGCCGTGAATTTGCGGTGAATAATGCGGCTGATGCTGACAACATTTATGGTGACAAGTTCACAAAGGGCGAAAAGTGTGTGACCGAGATAGGCAATAATGTTATGCTTGATTTCGGCGAGTTCGATTTTTCTGAAAAACAGCCGAGCAGGCTCGTTATAAGCGGAAAGTCACCGCTTGCCCTCAACAGCATACATCTTATTTTGAATGGCAGTGAGGACGAAAACCGAATACTCTGCGAGTTCAGGACAGATGACAGCGAAAATTATGCCCAGAAGAGCTTTGATATCTCAGGTATCAGCGGCAAACAGAAGGTTTCATTTGCGTTCCTGCCGGGAAGCAACTTTGACTTTGAATATTTCAGATTTGAGTAATAAAAACGCTCCGTACAGATTTTGTACGGAGCGCTTGCTAGTTCTGAAAGTTTATTATCTCGTTGGTTATCATAGGGTAGGCAATAAGCTTGGCGGAGTCAAGGTCTTCTTTGTACATATCAACAGCGGATATCTGATGTCCGTTGTAGGTGGTGTAATAGTAAATGCCCTTGTCAGTATTGCAGCAGCTTGTATAAATGGTTATCTCATACTTGCTCTCTGCCACCTCACAGCAGCCCCTTTGCTGGTCAACTGAGTTTAAAATGTGGAAGAACTGGCTCACACTGCTTTGCTCGTCAGGGGAGGAGCGTGAGTTCATTTTCACAAATGCGGCTCTTACAAATCTTGACTGTGAGGATAAGTCACCTGGCAGACCCATTGCACCCATGCCACGGCTGTAGGAAGTAAGGTCCAGCTTATCAGAGAATGTGTTTTCAGGCTGTTTAGGGGAAAGTCCACGGAAATCGTTGAGCCTGAACATCTGCATATCAAACGGTGGATTGTTCGTCAGCACTCCCACGGGATCGTTATAGACGTTTATGCTTTCTTTTACAGATTCCACTACGATACAATCGTTCTTGTCTGCTATTATCCAATGGAGCTGACCTGCCGGCATTTGTGGGCTGAACTGAGTTTTGGTTATGTTTATCTTGTCTATAAGCGTCCTTGCTTCTGTCACGTTTGCACACTGACAGAGTATCCATGGGATAAACTCAAACTGCGCAACGTTGTCCCTGCCGTTTATATCATCACGGTAAAAGGCATTGCCAACAAAGTTAAGACCTGCCATGGCAAGACCTTTTTCGTTGGCGGCGTCATAGAAAAGAGGATAATCCTGAGCAACATGAGCTGTGCCTATTACTGCATAATGGGTAGCTATCCTGCCCATATTAACAAAGTTAAGGGGAAAGTTTCTTGGCATTATGACTATTTCCTCGCCGTAGGAGCTTTCATAGTCAAGAGTTCTTCCAAAGTAAAAATCGTTCGTTTTATAAGTTGCCGCAGTACACATTTTGTTACCTCCAATTATATTATTTTCGTAGGGGCGAACAGTTTGCCCGCCCGCTGACAAAGCTATCCGCAGGACTCGTTATATTTAATATAACACTTTTTAATAATAAAATCAATGGCGTTGACTTATGTTAAAAAAATTGTTATAATAGTGGTAACATCGCATAATGATAGTGTTTTGTTGCCCTAAGATGATAAATGAAAGGAGCGAAACGGAGTTGACGTGGAACAATGTAAAGAAAATAGCAGGCAGAGTGGTGGCGGTGATAGTTCCTGTGGCGATGCAGTTTTTGTGGTATCTTCTCATACTTAAATGGCTCAGCAAGGCGGCAGGGCTTCTCAGCATCGTGCTTACTGTGCTGTCATTTCTGTTTGTGATTTATATCAACACAAAGCGTGAGGAGAGCAGCTACAAGACCCTTTGGCTTATTGTGATACTTACTTTTCCTGTGCTTGGTGCAGTTATGTATATAATTTTTGGCAATAACAATACCGCGAAAAAGCTTGAAAAGAATATCACAAAGGCAAGGCTTCACATGGACTATGAGCTTCCTGACGGGGAAAAGTGCATAGGGGAGCTTGAACGTGAGGACAAAAGGCTTGCTCAATCGGTGAAAAGGATAAGCGACGCAACGGGATTTCCTATGGTGAAGCTTGACAGCGCAGAGTATTTTTCCGTGGGCGAGGAAATGTTCGCTGATATGTGCAAGGAGCTTGAAAAGGCTGAGAAATATATTTTTGCGGAGTATTTTATTTTGCAAAACGGCAAGTTCCTTAACACTGTGGTTGATATCATGGCGAGAAAGGCTGCACAGGGCGTTGACGTCAGGATAATGTATGACGACCTTGGAAGTATCGCAACATATTCTCTTGCAGACGCTTTGAAGCTTGGGGAGAAAGGTATAAAATGTGTGCCTTTCAATCCGTTTCTTTTTATAAAATCACAGCTCAACAACCGTGACCACAGAAAAATAATGGTGGTGGACGGCAGAGTTGCATACAGCGGCGGAATAAATCTTTCGGACGAGTATATAAACATAGGCTCGAAATATGGTCACTGGAAAGATATCGGCTTTAAGATAACAGGCGAGGGCGTAAAAAGCTACACCTATATGTTTATGGAGTTCTGGAACGCTTTTTCAAATGACATGATACCTCATGACCTTGTGGGGGAGAGCTTTGAAAAAGAGGGCAAGGGTGGTGACGGCTATGTTTTGCCTTATTATGATTCCCCTATGGTGGACGAAAATGTGAGCAACACGTTTTTTTCTGAGATGCTCTATGCCGCAAGCGATTATGTGTGGTTCTACACACCGTATCTTATGCTTGGTGACAGCCTTTTTGACGCTTTTATAAGGGCGGCAAAGCGTGGGGTTGACGTGCGTATCATAATGCCAGGTATCGCTGACAAAAAGGTGGTTTTCAGGCTTTCGAGAAGCTATTATCGTCAGCTTATCGAGGCAGGAGTGAAGATATATGAATACACCCCTGGGTTTGTTCACGCAAAGGGCTGTATATGCGATGACAAGCTTGCGGTTCTTGGTTCGGTAAATCTTGACTATAGAAGTCTGTTTTTGCATTTTGAGTGCAGTTCTATATTCTATGATTCGTCTATAATAAAGACTTTCAAGGCGGACATTCTGGACACTCAGAGCAAGTGCAGACAGCGCACGCTTGAGGACACAAAGCGTGGTTTCTTTGGACGGCTCATTGACGGCGTGCTAAGGATATTTGCACCATTGCTTTAACAATGTTAATAACCACGCTGAACGATCTGGTGGCAGTTGTGGCTTGCTATGGAACTAGCTGGATATTCCTGCTGAATGTTTTGAAGCTGGGGTAAAAAAATAGAATAAGATAAAAAAGCCGATCGCATCCATTTGGGTGCGGTTGGCTTTTTCAGGTTTGGCTATTAGATTCAAGGTAATGCCTATCTTATTGAATAATTCTGCATTTGGAGTTTTCTTCAATTTCTGAAAAGACCTTTTTTTGATCGATTATTGAATCATAGTATGACTTCCTTATTTCTTTGAGCAAAACTAATTTGTTATTCTCAATTTTTTTGAATTGATAAATGCCATAGATCTTACGGTTGAAAAAGTAAATGAAAGATACCAGTTTTTCATCTGACAAAAGTTCACCATTTTGTGATTTTACGAAAGATATAATTTTATTATAGCCACGGAATTTACGCTTTTTATTTAAGATAGAGGTGACATTCTTTACGTTGTTTTTTGATCTTGTAACTATTATTGTTACAACAAATAATAGATTTACCAAGAAAATAAACCAATTGCCTTTTTTAACATCATATTCAAGTGATAAAACAGAGATAAACTCTAGGATATATAGTATTTTTATAAACACTGTTGATAAAGAAGTCATATCATCATCAAGCAATAGTGATCCATAAAATATTATAATGGCAAAAGATGCTGAAAAGTTAAATAGCAAAAAATATTTTTTTACATCATTGTTTATGTTAATAATTATAGCAACAGCAAAAAGTATCATGTAAATAGTAAAAAAAGTATAAACCGCAGGTGCAATAATATTTTCATATATCCTAAATTCCCGCAATTTTCGGGTTATAAATTTATACGCTAAATTTGGTTCATTGATCGGATTTGGAATTTTATCATTGATTTCAAATAGTTTATCTTTTATGTATTTTTTTATTTCCTCTTTATTTTTATAATTAATTAACTGATCTAACTGATAGTATTCGTCAGTCGTTTTAGTGTATTTTAATAAATCATAAAATTCATTAAAATCAGTATCATCTTTGTTGATCTGCTTTAAAGCCGATTCAAATGTAGCTCTTGCTTCACGAAATTGTTGGTCTTTTTGGTCACGATACTTGTTTGCACTTTTGTGATACATATTAAATATCCAGCTTAGTATAGCTATGACCGCTGTTATGATTATAGTGTTTACTCCGTCTTTCTGTATACGTTCAACGATTACTTCTGAATTTATGTTTACCATAAAAACCTCCTATTTATTTTAGTCTTACACTATAAATAATAGCGAAAGTAGTCGTTTCGTGCATCATATTGTTGATTTATATTTGAATTTTTGTAGCTTTAACTAAATTGAATGGCTCAATCATGTTAGTTTTATACAAGTATAAATCGCAAAATGTATTATAATTTCGGGTTATAAGTTTATTTGTTGGTATCTTGAAAAGTATGTCAATATGTGTTATGCTTAGTAACATAAGTAACTCAGGGGGGAATCAAATGTTAGCTGTATGTATGACCTTGATAGACAACGATAAGGATCAGACGTCTTTTGAAGATTTTTATTACAGAAATCGTCAGATAGCCTATGCTTTTGCATACAAGATCTTGAATAATTCTGCGCTGGCAGAAGAGGCTTGTGCAAATGCTTTTTTCAGCATCGCAAAATGTTTTAAAAAAATTCACAATTATTCTTTGCACGATATGGACGCATATCTTATTAGAACTATTAGAAACGCCTGTTATGCGATCTACAATAAGGAAAATCAAAATCCAACATCGTCTATATTTGATCTTAAGGTGGAAGATGAGCCGAGTGAGGATTTTTATGATGATATTGACTTAGATCTGCTTATAGATGCGGTAAGAAAGCTGGATGATAAACTAAAGTCTGTGATAGCATATAAGGTTTATTATGATCTGACCGCTGATGAGATCGCACAGATCATGGGCATTTCTAAGAGAACGGTATTTAATTATCTGAACAAAGCCAAAAGACAAATTTTAGATTTGATCGGTGGTGATCGTTTTGAATGATAAGTTAAGACAAGCAATAAAAACAGGCATAATTGATGAAGACTATAAGGATTATTTGGCTGTTGAGAAAATTCCACATGATTTTTCGGAAAAATATGAGCAGAGAATTGGCGAGCTGATAAAAACTAACAGAAAAAGCGGTCACAGACATATAAAGATCACTCTAAGATTTGCTGCGGCGATAATAGCTGCGGTGCTTGCAGTCGGCTCTGTGACAGTTGCCGCCGTACCGCCGCTGCGTGAATGGTTTGTTGGAATATTTGTGACACAAGGGGCATCTCATTCTAGTGTAAGATTTGCAGATGGTGATATTGAAGATAATAGTTTGTCTGTTGCCAACAATGTTATGACTCCTGACTTCATTCCTAGCGGTTATGTATTGTCAGAAGATTTTATAGACGATTTTACACACATTGTGACTTATACAAACGGCACAGAGCAAATTCAATTCACTCAAAATGATATATCGGCTGGAATGAATATAGATATTGATGATTTAGGTGCAAGGCAAATAAAAATAGGTAAATATGACGGATATATTTCAATAACTGAAAATGATATTATTCTTGTTTGGACAGATAAATCTTTTTCATACTCAATCGTTGGAAATGCGAGCGAAAGTGACATAATTCGTATGGCTAATTCGGTAAAATTGCACAAACTTTCAAAATAGTTCAAGAAATGTGTACATTTTTGCACTACTCCATACGTTATATATTATGTGAGCAGAAAAAAAAGGAGGTGAAATTTTTGAAGAAAATAATGACTTTGCTTATTGCAGTGGTGATTTCTGTAATGACAGTATTGCCATGCTCCGCAGCGGATACCATGTTGGATAGTAATGATATCACAGTTTGTAACTTATACACTGATCTCATTACTGCGAAAGTTGCGATTAATTCATCAGGTAATGTTTATTACAGTTGCCAAGTACGTGGAAAAAGTAGTTGCACAAAAATTAGTGCATATGCGTATCTCCAGGTGTATAGTAATGGGTCCTGGAGCAATGTTGATTGTGTTACCAAGACGGTGAATAGTTCTACTCTTTTTGTTTCTGATACTTATAAGGGTACAAGTGGAAGCAAATATCGTTGTGAAGTACATGTATATTCATATAGCGGAAGCAAGTATGAATATCTTGAATCAACAAGTTCGACAGTAAAGAAGCCATAGTTGTGTATGGCGATTAAACCAGACATTTACACTTGAATGTGTGGATGTCATGACGAGAAAGGAAATAAGTATGATTATTAAGAAAATTGTTACGGGAATTGTTGCATTGGCTATTGTAAGCACTATGGCTGTTACTACTGCATTAGCAACTACGTCAGCAACCAAAGAGGTATATGGTCAGTCATATGCTTATTCAGGAAAGCTTGGAAATAATAGTTACGTGAGTTGGAATATTAAGGGCGATTCTTCAACTGCAATGACTACTGCGGGAAAAACAGAAAGTAAGTTTCAACGTTACATAAAGGTATCGGTTGAATGCAGAAATACAGCAAATAATGCTGTTATATCAAACCAGACAAATGAGATAACAACAAAAAATGCCGGAACAGGTATTGGAATTAAAAGAAACAAGAATAATTCATATGTTTATTATATCCATCGTGTAGAAGTTAGAACAGATAAGGATAATCAGATTGCTATAGACAATGTATGTTATCGTATAAATCAAAATAAGTAATATTAAGAGGACTAAATGAAATACGTTTTTATTAACCTGAAAAATTTTGCCGTAAAGAATGTACTTATCTTTATTCTATTTATTGTTTGCGCCGTTACTGATGTGCTTATAATATTGTTTTCACATGGTGCATTTCAGAATTTTAAAGCAAGCAAGGATTTTGAAAAGCAAAAGAAGTATGTATTTAACTATACTTTTTCATTTGGCGATATAATAGATACTCAGGAAGACAGTGATGGCAGGATCTTGTCTTATTTTGGAACAGATTCTATAACTCCTGTTCAGCTTCGGGAGGTGCTTGACAAGCTTGATGATAATTCTAAAGCGTCAATACCGGGTATGTATTTTAGTATAAATTTTGATCAGAACGAGCTTAAAATTGATGAGTGTTTTGACGGCGGTCAACCGTATCTTATGTCTGCGGTGCGCATTCAATATGATGAGGAGCTGAATGATTATAGTTTATACGAATCGTATGTCGACAACATGAGTATACGCAAAGGCAGATATTTTACTAAGGAAGAATATGCTTCAGACGAAAATCTTGTCGTGCTGCCTAGCGGCGCAAAAGACGATATGATCGGCAAGAATGTTGAACTGCTTGGCAAAAGCTATAAGGTCATAGGCATATTCGGTAATACTGTACAAGAGGAATTTCAGGTGCCATTTAAAACGTTGGGTGATAACTGCACTATTTCAAGCATAAGTTTTCTTGATGACAATGCTCTCGATACAGAAAGCTTTTTTAAGCTGAAAAAAGCTTTCAGCGAAGTTCTAACGTGTAATGTTAATTTTCCTCCGATAGACACGATCGATATGACTGAAATAAAATTCTACAATTCCGTTATATTTATGTCCGTAGCCGTTGCGATAGCTTCTGCAATAAACCTTGCAATGCTTTTCAGATACATAATAAGATCCCGTGCTAAACAGACTGCTATATTCATGCTGTGTGGCTGCACGTCAAATAAAATAAGACGGATGTATATAGCCGAGATAGGTATGATATCAGTGACGATATATGTGATATTTGCATTGGTATTCAATTATGCGCTGCTTCCTAAGCTTACTTTGTTTTTTGAGTATATCAAGGTCGCATATAATTTCAGGGTATATATGACCATATTTGGAATATATATTATTTCCTGTCTCTTATACACATCTGACGCTGCCGACGACTTAA
>ERZ1026968.564-NODE-564-length-14689-cov-7.474853_pt1 | contig 14689 bp, 15 predicted proteins | sample MGYA00519295_ERZ1026968 | MGnify/ENA primary metagenome ERZ1026968 (study PRJEB26926, sample SAMN06164480) | human gut metagenome | biome: ENVO:00009003; feature: ENVO:2100002; material: ENVO:00002003 | host: Homo sapiens | place: USA | collected 2012 ...
TCTGTCTGGATACGGTTCACCCCCTTCCTGTCTATTAAAACGTCCCATATCATCAAAATGATTTCTGTTTTTTCAAAAATTTCAAATAATTGCCTTTATTATGTTCTTATAGCTTTATTATAATAAAGAGCCTTGTGTTTTTCCTTGTCAAGAGGGCTGGCACCGTCCAGCCCTCTCTCTTTTTGCCAAAGTTTCCCTTGTCTTTTCTTGCAAGTTGCCGAAAGTGACGTGTTTTCAAAAGTTCGCGTTTGCGCAGCGCAGCGGAGCAATGAAAGCCCCAGTGGGGCTTTTAAGCGACAGAACGGTCTTGCGTAAGCAAGATGGAGGGGCCCCGCCCCGACAAGTTCGCGTTTGCGCAGTGGAGCGGAGCAATGAAAGCCCCAGTGGGGCTTTTAAGCGACAGAACGGTCTTGCGTAAGCAAGATGGAGGGGCCCCGCCCCGACAAGTTCGCGTTTGCGCAGTGGAGCGGAGCAATGAAAGCCCCAGTGGGGCTTTTAAGCGACAGAACGGTCTTGCGCAGCAAGATGGAAGGGCTCACCCCGACAAGTTCGCGTTTGGTGTAAGAATCGGGCGTGTGGTGGATGCGTGTAGACCTGTAAAGGGCTGCGTCAGGGAGTGGCTTTATCCGATCCTCCCATGCGGTGGTCATCAGGACGTAGGGCTCCTCTGCCAGCTCATGGTCAAAGCTTGCGCGGACGCGGACGATCTCATCGGTCACAAAGCAGACCTTGACATTAGCGTTATCAGTATGCAGCAGGAAAGCGCCGTTCTTGCGCTCCATGCCGGTAAAACGGGAGCAGATCTCCGTAGCTTTTACTCCTCTCAGTTGATTTTTGATAAAAAATGCCCCCATTCCCCTTTAGATGCAGGATATCTTCAGAGAAATGGGGGCAACGTATTCGTTGCTTTACCCGGAACAGTCAGGGATTAGAACACCCAGCAGCACCAGTGTGCTGGTCGCGCGCGCGGTGGCCTACCTTCAGACCCATTATCAGGACCCGACCCTTACCACCGCGCAGCTGGCGCAAGAGCTTTACGCCAGCCGGGAGCACCTTTCCCGCGCGTTCAAGGAGTGCACCATGGAGAGTATCCACAACTACCTGATCTATCTGCGGATGCAGCACTGCCGCAAGGCGCTGGAAGAGGGCGTTTCCGTCCTGAATGCCTGCACCGAAAGCGGCTTTCCGGATTACAGCAGCTTCCTGAAAACCTTCCGCCGTCTGTACGGCATCACCCCTGCCGAATACCGCGCACAGCACCGGACAATGGTGCGTTAAAAGCTGCGGCAGGAGAATACGAAAATTTTTCTCAAAAAGGGTTGACATTCTACCCGCTCTGTGGTATTATACTTGAGCAGTCAGCGAGAGCCGCTGAAAAGCAAAAAAAGTAAATATCGCGGGGTGGAGCAGTCTGGTAGCTCGTCGGGCTCATAACCCGAAGGTCGTTGGTTCAAATCCGGCCCCCGCAACCACCAAGCAGGTTGAATTTTTTAAATTCAACCTGTTTTTTTGTGTTCACATCAAAGTGGGAAGCGCCGCCGCTGTTGCACATTGTGCAGCGTGAACAGTGTAGAATATTATTATAACTTTTTATATTTGATCAGTGTGCAAAAAGAAACTGTCCTACGTTAAATGTTCACATCGTTCGGGTTGAACATTGTGGGTGCGGAATGCTGTGTTTCCAGGTCTGAATGCCCACATTGTTCAAAACTCTGTGGGTCATAGGCGCAGCCCGCTGCGGCTTGAACAGTGTAGCCCGCTGAGGGCAGCGCAGCCGAAGTCAGTATGTGTTTGTCATGCTTTTATCATACTGCTTTTGCTTTGGAAGAGTTAGAAGATCTTCAAGGTAAAAACGGTCATTTTTGCGATTTTGCGCGATTGCGTCTGCACCGCATCCGGAGGATATCGTGCTTGTTGCCCGGCAAAAAGAATAAAACTTTCCCATTTTATAATAAGAACGTTCTGGCAAAGACCGTCTTTTTCTGTTATACTCTAGCCAATGAATACAGCTGTAACAGGAGGATGTTATGGAAAAGAATGTACTGAACACCGATCTCACCGGCAAGGTGGCTGTTGTCACCGGCGCAAGCGGCACGCTGTGCTCCATTTTTGCCAAGGCGCTGGCCCGGGCGGGCGCAAAGGTGGCGCTGCTGGGCCGCAACATGGATAAGCTCAAGGAGCTTGCGGACGAGATCGAGGCCGAAGGCGGCACCGCCAAGGGCTACACCTGCAACGTGATGAACAAGGCCAACTGTCTGCAGGTAGCCGAGGATGTGCTGGCAGACTTTGGCCCCTGCGATATCCTTGTGAACGGTGCCGGCGGCAACAACGCCCGCGCCAATACGGACAAGGAATATTTTGAGATGGCCGATCTGGAAAGCGACACCGTCACCTTTTTTGATCTGGACGAGAGCGGCGTGGAGATGGTGTTCAACCTGAACTTCATCGGCACCCTGCTGCCCACGCAGGCCTTTGCACGGCAGATGGTAGGGCGCGAGGGCTGCAACATTCTGAACATTTCCAGCATGAACGCCTACCTGCCCCTGACCAAGATCCCTGCCTACTCCGGCTCCAAGGCTGCTGTGACCAACTTTACCCAGTGGCTGGCGGTGCACTTCAGCAAGGTGGGCATCCGGGTCAACGCCATTGCCCCGGGCTTTTTTGCCAGCGAGCAGAACGCAAAGTTGCTCTTCAACGAGGACGGCACCCCCACCGACCGCACCAAAAAGATCCTTGCCGCCACCCCCATGGGACACTTTGGCGACAGTGAAAAAGACCTTGTGGGCGCGCTGCTGTTCCTGCTGAACAACGACGCGGCAGGCTTTATCACGGGCATCTGCCTGCCGGTGGACGGCGGCTTCTCAGCCTATTCCGGCGTGTAATAAGTACTGCAAAATATACAAAACCACCCCTGTCTCCCGGTGCAGCAGCCCGGCGGGACAGGGGTGGTTTTTTCAACGGGGTTGAACAAAAGGCTTCCCCAGCCCGGGGGAAGCCTTTATGCGGAAAATGGATTTCTATGGGGTCACTTCTTCGGGTGCTTTTTGCGCCATGCAAGCGCCACGGCAACAGCAGCGCACGCCAGCACTGCCAGCGGCCAGACGGAGGCCAGCGCCACCACAAATTGCTGCAAGCCATTCACAAAGTTGCCCCAGCCGGAGACAAGGGCCGTGCCGATGCGGGAGAAGAAGCCCTCGTCGGCGGGTGTGTAGGTCTGCACCTCGTTCAGGTCGATATACACGGTGCACTGCTGCACCTGATCGCTGTACCAGTCCAGCTGGCTCTGCCAGCTTTCGATCTGGGACTGCACCTCGGTGAGGGAGTCCTCAATCTGCAGCAAGTCCGAAAGAGTTTCGGCTTGTTCCTGCAATTGCTGTAAGCGGGTGCGCTGTGCCTGCAGATTAGAAAGCCGCGCGGACACGTCCATATACTGGGTGGTCACATCATCGGCCTGCTGGCTGCGATAGGTCACATTACCGGCAGCGGCCACAGCGTCCAAAAAACTCTGGTAATTGGCCTGCGGCACCCGGTAGGTCAGGCTTACGGAGCGGCTGGAACCGGTGCGCGTGTACTCGCTGCTGGATTCCAGATAGCCGCCCGCCTCGGCAAGAGCGCTGTCCAGCGCACTGCGGGCTGCCTCGTAGTCCTTGCTTTCCAGTGTCAGGTTGGCGGTGTAGATGATCTTGGCACTGTCCACCGCAGGGGCAGCAGCCTCGGCGCTGCCGGTGCCGCTGTATTCCGTTTCCAGAGAGCGGTCGTCTGCATCCAGACTGTAATTCACCGCCTCGGGGGTGCTGTCCAGCGCGGCATGCTGGAGATCAAAACTGTCCGATGCCACAGAGGCAGCGGAGCTGTTGGCAGCGCCCTCGGCTGCGTACAGGGCGGGTGCGCTGCTTTTGGCGCTGCCCATCCCGATGCCCAGATGCAGGGTGCTGTAGCCCAGCACGCACACGGCCAGACAGGCGGCCAGCGTGCCCAGCTGCTTTACCGGGAAGTGGATGGGCTTTTTCTTCTTGGCTTCGGTGTTCAGGGGTGCTGCGGGTGCAGCGGTCTGCGGGGCAGGGGCAGCCATCATGGGCTCGGCCTTTTCCTCCGCAGTCAGGGTGTCGGTCATGGCCAGCAGTTTTGCCTTCAGATCGTCCGGGGCAGCAAGGTCATCGACCTCCATCTTATATTCATACCACCTCATCTTCGATCTCCTCCTTCAGCATCGTATGTAACTGTGCCCGTGCGCGCCGCAGCCAGCTTAGTACCGTGTTTGTGGGCACCGCCATCATCCGCCCGATCTCTGCCGCAGTGTAGCCTTCGTAGTAATGCAGATAGATGGCGTTGCGGTAGTTTTCCGGCAGCGTGCGGATGGCATCCAGCACGCTGCCGTCCTCCTCCAGAACATCGGGGGCGGGCAGGTTCTCGTCCAGCTCGGTGTCCTTTTGGTGGGCGGCGCGGGTCAGGTCCCGGCAGCGGTTGATGGCCACCCGCAGCAGCCATGCTTTGAGATGCTCCTCACTCTCAAAGATGCCGTTGTAGTGCAGCAGTTTTTCAAACACATCCTGCACCACATCCTCAGCATCGGCTGTGCAGCGGCAATTATGCACCGCAGTGCGGTAGACGGTGTCGCTGTAACGCTGCACCGCCAAGGTAAATACTTCGTTTCTGGTCAGCTGTCCCATTGTATAAACTCTCCTTGGATGCCCGGAAGCGGGCTTCTCGATGGAATGTTTGTGGTTCTCACGGGGACGTTCACTCAATATACGGCTCAGCATCCCCGATTATTGCAGAATAAAACCCGGTTCCTTCCATTTTTTGTGTGCCGGACGCACCGGACCGCAAGGCACGTCCACGTTCTCCGACAGAGGTTGGATATCCTGTCGGTTTACCGGTCAGTATACCACGGAATCGCAGAAAGTAAAAGAGGGGAGGGTGCTCCTTCTTTATTTATAGACCCTTTGCAGCAGCGCCAGCCGCTCGGAGAGAAAGGTCTCGGCCTTGGGGTGATGCAGCCAGCATTTGCCGTCGGTGCTGTGCACCAGCTTCTGCGCCAGTGCGGCGGGGGAAGTGTCGATGGCCATCACGTCCTGCATGGTCAATTGCAGGGTGAGCGCCGCCGGAACATCCGGCAGCGGCGGCAGCGGGTCCTCCCACACAAAGGGCGGCAGCAGCTGCACCGCCACGGTCAGGCGGGTGCACTCCTCGGTCAGCAAAAGGGCAGCGGGGGTGCCGTCCGGCTGCACCTGTAAGCTGCTGTATAAAAGCTGCATCCGGGCAGGGGAGAGCAGCCGGGTCAGGCCCTCTGCCGGAGCAGCCGCAAGCTGTAAATACCCGGCGGCTTCCTCCCTGTAGATGCGCCGGGCAGGGGCTTGCAGCCCTGCGTAGAGGGCGGGCAGCATAAAGCTGCCGCTTTTTTCCAGCGCCCGCTGCGCCAACAGATAGAACTCGGTCAGCGGGTACGCAGCATCCGGCTGCGGCATCCCGAAATCCGGCCGCGATACATGACCTCCACCCATGGGAACCTCCTTGACAAAACACGATGGTGCGATTATACTATAAACAGAAGGGGCGCTGACTGCAAAGGTCAGCTTTCCATCCCGCATTAGTCAAAAAGATTGACCGCTAGTTTGGTAGACTGGGGCGGTCAATCTTTTTTGTTGTCATCGTTTTTCTTCTGCGAAGCTTTATCCATGACCTCAAAGGTCAGGCGAATTACCTCAATGATCAATCCCAACAGCGTAAGAATGACCATCAGCAGGTTCAGCATCTCCGACAGATCCATCTGACATCCCTCCCTTCGCCTTCAGGGCTTGGGGAGGCTTGGCTCAAAAAAGTTCTCCTCCCACAAGCCGCTGGTTCGTTCCATGTACAGGAAGAAGCAGTGCTGCGGGATGGGAAAGCATGACCACCGATTATGCAATCAGCGCCGTATTCTTAGAATATCATATTTTTCGGCGGATTACAATATATCTATTGATTGTAAACCCCTTGCAAACTTTTCCGTTGACCTGCGGCGCACCGGTGCGGTATACTCGGGCACAGATGCCTTACAAAACGAAAAAACAGAGGGAAAACTGACCATGAAAGACAAAAAACTGACTACCTATCAGATGGCTGTCACCGCGGTGATGGCTGCCGTGCTGTGCGTGCTGGGCCCGCTGACCGTGCCTATCGGAGCCGTGCCCATCTCGCTGGCAAACTTTGTTATCTGCCTGACCGCATGGCTGCTGGGGTCGAAGTTCGGCACCCTGAGCGTGGTTATCTATCTGGTGCTGGGCGCCATCGGTATTCCGGTGTTCTCCGGCTACGGTGCCGGCCTTGCCAAGCTGGCAGGCCCTACCGGCGGCTATCTGGTGGGCTATCTGCTGCTGGCCTTCATCGGCGGGATGTTCATTGAAAAGAGCAAGGGCAACCCGGTGGTCTCCGCTGTGGGTCTGGTGCTGGGCGATGCCGCCTGCTATGTGCTGGGCACCGCATGGTTCGTGTTCCAGATGCAGTGCGAGCTGGGCTACGCGCTGACCGTCTGCGTCTACCCCTTCATTGCGCTGGATCTTGCAAAGATCGTGGTGTCCTGCATCGTGGGTGCGCTGCTGCGTAAGCGCCTGACGCAGGCAGGCGTGCTGAAACTGCAGAATGCAGTTTCGGAATGATTGCTAAGCGGAAAATTATTTTCAGATAGAATAAGCCCGGAGGGTCTGCGAACCTTCCGGGCTTATCTCGTTATTCCTGATATCCCAAGGTGGCTGCCATGACCGCCTTGATGGTGTGCATCCGGTTCTCGGCCTCGTCAAACACGATGCTCTGGGGGCCTTCAAATACCTCGTCGGTCACCTCCATGGCGTCGCGGCCAAAGCGCTCGCCCATCTCCTTGCCTACGGTGGTCTTGTGGTCGTGGTAGGCGGGCAGGCAGTGCATAAATACTGTATCCGGGCCTGCAATATTCATCAGATCCTGATTGATCTGGTAGGGGGCAAGATCGTGGATGCGCTCTGCCCAGACTTCTACCGGCTCACCCATGGACACCCACACATCGGTGTACAGCACATCCGCGCCCTTTGCTGCCTTGACGGGATCCTCCTCAAAGGAGAGGGTAGCCCCGGTCTGGGCGGCAATGGCCTGACACTGCTCCACCAGTGCGGGATCCGGCTGGTACTTTTTGGGGGCGCAGGCAGTAAAGTGCAAGCCCATCTTGGCGCAGCCTACCATCAGGCTGTTGCCCATGTTGTAGCGGGCATCGCCAAAGTAAACGAAGTGGATGCCCTTCAAATGGCCGAAATGCTCCTGAATGGTGAGGAAATCGGCTAAGATCTGGGTGGGGTGGAACTCGTTGGTCAGGCCGTTCCACACCGGCACACCGGCGTAGTGCGCCAGATCTTCCACGATCTGCTGACCGTAGCCACGGTACTCGATGCCATCAAACATCCGTCCCAGCACCCGGGCGGTATCGGCGATGGACTCCTTTTTGCCGATCTGGCTGCCGGAGGGGTCCAGATAGGTCACTTCCATGCCCAGATCGTGGGCGGCTACCTCAAAGCTGCAGCGGGTGCGGGTGGAGGTCTTTTCAAAGATCAGGGCAATGTTTTTGCCCCGCAGCTGGTCGTGCCGGATACCGGCCTTCTTTTTGGCTTTCAGGTCAGCGGCCAGCTCCAGCAGCTGCCCGATCTCGGCAGGGGTGTAGTCTAATAGCTTCAAAAAGCTGCGATTTTTCAGTTCCATTGTATATTTCCCTCTCTATGCAAACATTCTTGAATGTTTATTCAAGCTTTGATTCTATTATAATACGTTGCATCGGGAAGGTCAAGAGGGAGCTTACAGCTCCAGCTCTACCCGGCGTCCGGTGGGCTTATAGGGGGTCAGCCGGACACCGGCGTGCTCGAACATGAACCGCGCTGCAATGCTGGAATCACTGTCGTGGTACTTGTCGCCGTAGTACACCACCTCGGCAATGCCGGACTGGATGATGGCCTTGGTGCACTCGTTGCAGGGAAACAGGGTCACATACACCCGGGCACCCTTCAGGTTGTTGTGGGCGCTGTTGAGAATGGCGTTCAGCTCGGCGTGGCAGACGTACATATACTTGGTCTGCAGGGGCGCGCCCTCCCGCTCCCAGGGCATCTCGTCATCGCTGCAGCCCATGGGCATCCCGTTGTAGCCCAGAGAAAGGATCTTGTTTTCCGGGCTTACGATGCACGCACCCACCTGACTGTTGGGGTCCTTGGAGCGCATGGCGGTAAGCAGCGCAATGCCCATAAAATATTCGTCCCAGTTGATATAATCCTCGCGCTTCATCGCGTAAAACCTCCTGCCTCTTCCGGCGGGTCTGCGACTTGACAAACCCGGAAAAATAGACTATACTACGAATAGAAAGAGCGCTGACTGCAATGGTCAGCTCCTCATCCGGCTAATCAGTCGTAAAGAATGACCGCTTGCTTTCTGAGGGCATGAGCGGTCATTTCTTTTTGCCGTTGGAAATCGTCCATGCGATCTCGAAGGTAATGTAGATTGCTCCGCCAAGAAGCGTGAGCAACAGCACGACCTGTTCGAACGTCATGAGGCATCCCCCCTTTCCGCTTTCGCGTCAGGGGAAGCAAAAAGTTTTTCGTCCCCCTCTGGCGCGCAGCCGGAAGGAACTAGACCACCGATTATGCAATCAACGCCCTTACCGCCGAAGCGGCACTTACAGCATACCACAAAAACCGCATATTTGCAACGAAAACTCCCGGCTCCGCGCCTGTACGCGCTGCCGGGAGTTCTGCTTTTTCTGCCCGCCCGTTTTGCACCCGAATGTCAACTTGCACAAAACAGTGCCCGGAAGTTTGGCAGGCGTTTTTGCTAAAATTTGAAACGATATATTTAAAAATCGTTTCGGATGTGGTATTATCTTTGTAAAATATGCCACAAAAACGGAGAGAACGCTCCGTGCGGCGGAAATGAGGGAAAAACCGATATGAAATACGCAAGCAACAACATCCGCAATATTCTGATTGCCGGCCATGCCGGCAGCGGCAAGACCACGCTGACCGAAGCACTGGTCTATTTTTCGGGCGCTGCCGAGCGTATGGGCCGGGTTGAGGACGGTACCACGATTTCGGACTTTGATCCCGAGGAAGCAAAGCGCAAGGCCAGCCTGTCGGCGTCCGTTGTGCCGGTGGAGTACGAGGGCATCAAGTACAACCTGATCGATGCACCGGGTCTGTTCGACTTTGAAGCAGGCGAGTACGAGGGCATCCGCGCCGCCGAGAGCGTGCTGGTGTGCGTGTCCGGCCGCAGCGGCGTTACTGTGGGCGCAGAAAAGGCGTTCCAGCTGGCCCGCAAGAACGGCAAGGCCACCATGGTGTTCGTGTCCAAGTGCGATCTGGAAAACGCCAACTACTTCAAGATCCTTGAGGATATGAAGATCCGCTTCGGCTCCACCATCTGCCCCTGTGTCGTGCCTGCAAAGCTGGATGACGGCACCCCTGTGTACATCAACCTGTTCAGCCAGAAGGCCTTCAAGTACGAGGGTGGCAAGCAGATTCAGGTAGACCTGCCGGACATCGGCCACCGTTTCCAGGGCCTGATCGAGGCCATGAGCGAGGCCATTGCAGAAACCGACGATGAGCTGATGGAAAAGTTTTTCGGCGGCGAACCCTTTACCACCGAGGAGATCGTGGAGGGTATGCGCAAGGGCGTTAAGGACGGCCTGATCACCCCCGTGTTCTGCGGCAGCGCCGTGAATATGCAGGCACTGGATATGCTGCTGTTCAATATGCACAAGCTGCTGCCCAGCCCGGAGCACGAGGCCAGCACGCTGGCTGAGGACGCCAACGGTGAGCCGGTGGAACTGCACTGCACCGAGGATGAGCCCACTGCCGCCTACGTCTTTAAGACCGTGGCCGACCCGTTCGTGGGCAAGCTGAGCTATCTGCGTGTTATCAGCGGCAAGGTGACCGCAGGCGAACCGCTGACCAACGCCCGCACCGGCGAGGTGGAAAAGATCACTAAACCCCTGACTGTCCTTGGCAAGAAACAGATGGAGAACGACGGCATCGGTGCCGGCGATATCGGCGCAGTGGCAAAGCTGGTGAGCGCAAAGACCGGCGATACTCTGTGCGATGCAGACCGCGTGGTCAAGCTGCCCGCCCCTGTGTTCCCCAAGCCCAGCCTGTTTATGGCTGTTACCGTGGCCAAGAAGGGCGACGAGGGCAAGATCTCCAGCGCACTGGCACGCCTGATGGAAGAAGATCCCACTCTGTGCTACATCAACAACGCCGAGACCCATCAGCAGGTCATCGGCGGCTTGGGCGAGCAGCATCTGGATGTGGTCAAGGCCAAGCTGAAGAACAAGTTCGGCGTGGAGATCGGTCTGGAAGCTCCCCGCATTGCCTACCGCGAGTCTATCCGCAAGGCCTGCCAGAAACAGGGCCGCCACAAGAAGCAGACCGGCGGTCATGGCCAGTTCGGTGACGTTATCATCAACTTCGAGCCCTGCGACAGCGAGCAGGTGGTGTTCGAGGAAAAGGTGTTCGGCGGCAGCGTGCCCAAGAACTTCTTCCCCGCCGTAGAAAAGGGCGTGCGTCTGGCTGCCGAAAAGGGCGTGCTGGCCGGTTACCCCGTGGTCGGCCTGAAGGCCACCCTGCTGGACGGCAGCTACCACCCGGTGGACAGCTCTGAAATGGCCTTTATCATGGCTGCAAAGTTGGCCTATAAAGCCGCTATGCCGGAGGCCGGCCCCGTCATTCTGGAGCCCATCCACACCCTGAAGGCCCATGTGCCGAACGACAACACCGGCGATATCATGGGTGATGTGACCAAGCGCCGCGGCCGTGTGCTGGGCATGGAGCCGGACGAGGACGGCTTGCAAACCATCATTGCCGAGGTGCCGCTGGCAGAGCTTGCAAACTTTACCACCTTTATCCGGCAGACCACGCAGGGCCGTGGCTGGTTCACCACCGAGTTCGCCCGTTACGAGACCCTGCCCGAGATGCTGGTGCCTGCCGTTGTGGAGCAGGCCAAGAAGCTGGGCAATCTGGACGAAGCCGCAGACGACTGAGCTCTGAACCCCTGATTTGACATTTCCCCGAGCCCCCGCCGACACTTTTTTCCCTCTGTCGGCGGGGGCTTTTTTGCGTAAAAATGGAACACCGGAGCGTCCGCAGATGCTCCGGTGTTCCGAAATCATAAAAAGTTTTCTGCTGAAAAATGCTCTGGCGTTATACGCCGGAAGCACCATAGTTTGCCAGCACGCGGGCAGAGGGGTCGTTGACGTTGCAGCCCGGCCATGCTTTGTTGGGCATCCAGAAGCCCACGATGGTGCGGCTCTGGTCGTGGTAATACTTCTCAAAAATTTCGCGGTAGAACAGGCTCTCCTTGGTAAAGGGCATGCAGTGTGCCGAGTAGTTTGCCCGGCGCATCTGGAACTCCTCCTCGGTGTACAGGCCCTCGGCGTACTCCTTGATGTCGTCCACCATGCTGTGGCCTACGGCGTCCGAGAAGGCGGCCTTTTCGCGCCACAGGATCTCCGGCGGCAGCCAGTCGCCCTCAAAGGCCTTGCGCAGCAGGTACTTGCCCTTGCCGTAGCGGTTCAGCTTCTTTTCCGGGTCGATGGCCATGACGTAGCGCACAAAATCCAAATCGCCAAAGGGCACGCGGGCTTCGATGCTGTTGGAGGAGATGCAGCGGTCTGCCCGCAGCACATCGTACATGTACAGCTCCCGGATGCGCTTCTGGCTCTCCTGCTGGAAAGCATCGGCGGTGGGGGCGTAGTCGGTGTATTTGTAGCCGAACAGCTCGTCCGAGATCTCGCCGGTCAGCAGCACACGCACATCGGTCTGCTCGTGAATGGCCTTGCACAGCAGGTACATGCCCATGCTGGCGCGGATGGTGGTGATATCCCATGTGCCCAGCAGCCGGATGACCTCTTCCAGGCTGCTGAGCACCATCTCACGGTTGATGATGATCTCGTGGTGCTCGCTGCCAAGATAGTCCGCAGTCTGCCGGGCATATTTCAGGTCGATGGCATCGGTGTCCATGCCGATGGCAAAGGTGCGGATGGGCTTGCCCAGCTTCTTGGCGGCAATGGAGCACACCAAGGAGGAGTCGAGCCCGCCGGAAAGCAGAAAGCCCACGGGCGCATCGGCGTCCAGCCGCTTTTCCACACCGGCGATCAGCTTCTCGCGGATGTTCTGCAGGATGGTGGGCATATCGTCCTGCATGGGGGCGGGCACATCGGCAATGTCCTCGTAGCGCACAAAGCGGCCGTCGCAGTAGTAGCTGCCAATGGGGAAGGGACGGATATCATCGCACCAGCCGATGAGGTTGCGCATCTCGGAGGAAAAGGCAATCTTGTGGCTGGACTTGGAGTAGCCGTAGAACAGCGGACGGATGCCGATGGGGTCGCGGGCGGCGATGAGCCGATCCTTGCGGGAATCGTACAGGATCAGCGCAAACTCCGCGTCCATGTGGCGGAACATATCCAGCCCGTACTCGTAGTACAGCGGCAGCAGGATCTCGCAGTCGCAGTCGGAGCAGAACTTATAGCCCCGGCGCTTTAAGATCTCTTTTTCGAACCGAAAGCCGTACAACTCGCCGTTGCACACCACGCAGTCAGCGCCCCGGTAAAAGGGCTGCATCCCCTCCGGGGTCAGTCCCATGATGGCAAGCCGCCCAAAGCCCATCAGGCCGTAGGGACCCTCCACCACCCGCTGGTCGTCCGGCCCGCGGTCCACGGTGCGCAGCAGATACTCTTTGAATTTTTCGGCACTCAGGTCGTGCCCCGTATAACCCATAACACAACACATACTTCTTACCCCTCTTAAAATAAAAAAATACGGCAGCCATTCATCCCATAGTCCTAGGACGAATATGCTGCCGTATCCGTGGTGCCACCTAAATTACCGGCATACGCAATACGCCGGTCACTTTTGTGCGCTCTCCCCGTTGAAAGCACTGCCGCGATAACGAGCGGCGCACGTCTGCCCCTACTGCTGCACACGCAGGTTCAGGGAGCGGCTCACGGGTGTTCTTCGGGCTTCGTTTTCTGCGCGGTTTCCAGCATCCCGCACTCTCTGTAAGAAAAGGGTGAAACCTTACTTTTCCCGGTCAACGCTTTTATTGTCTGCATTGTATCACGGGTTTTTGTCCGTGTCAACACAGCAGGCGCATTTTTTTGCAGGCTGTTCTTCCGCTGCGGACGGTGCCGCGTTCTGCGCGCAATGACGGCACAGCCCGTACAGCACACTGCCCTCGCATTGCAGGGTAAAGCCGTGCTCTGCCATCAGGTGAGCGCGCACCTCATCCATAAAATGGCAGTCCAAGTGATAGATGCGCCCGCACTGCACGCACTTGAGGTGCAGGTGCTCCCGGCAATGGCGCCCCTCGTCCACATACTGGAACACCGCCCGCTCGCCTTTATCGGCTACATATTTCATAATGCGCTGCTCGCCGGCAAGCTTGTCCAGATAACGGTATACAGTGGTGGGGTTGGGGCTTGCGCCCTGTGCCTCCAGATGCTCCAGAATGTTGGAGGCACTTACTGCGTGCTGGCAGTTGTTGATGAGGTAATCTAAGATGAGTTGCCGGGTGCGGGTGTTGTAGCCATCGCTTCGTGCCATGAGAGTTTCGGTCCTTTCCGGTGTAGATGTGTTGTTTTTTACCCCTATTATAGCACAGTTTGCGCTTGGATGCAAAAGAAGCGGGCGGAAAGTCGGCCTGTTTGGCGACAAGCACAAAAAACATTGTAAAAAGTAGCAAAATCGAGGCGTAATCTTTGTATAAAACGGAAAACACTCCAAAGTTAAGCAAAAAGTCTTGTAAAAAATGCCCTGATGTGAAATAATGTATTAGATAAAGTGGTTGGATTGCAGCCGGGATACAAGCTGGCTGAACATGAAGAAGAAACCGGCAGCGGTGGGTTTGTGCTGCCGGTTCGGACGTTTTGGAACGTTTTTTGGAGAAGAAGACAAAGAAGAATAGGAGAATGTGCTTATGAAAGAGCAGGACGCACAGGCAAAGCTCAGCCTGAAGCTGCAGGCGTACCAGTACCTCAAAACCAAAATCTTGAACTGCGAGTACCGCCCCAACGAGTTTCTGAACGAGCAGAAACTCTGCGCCGAGATGGGCAACATCAGCCGCACCCCCATGCGGGATGCGCTGGGGCGTCTGGAGCAGGAGGGGCTGATCACCATTCTGCCCAAAAAGGGTCTGATGGTCTCCGGCATCACCGAAGAGGACGTGCACAGCATGTTTGAGATGCGTCTGCTGGTGGAGCCCTACGCTCTGCGTACTTACGGCAATGCCATCCCCCGGGAGCAGCTGGAGGCCTACACCGAACTGATGCACCACAGCGAGCGCATCGAGGACTTCTGCAAGTCGGACGACGACTTCCACGAGCTGCTGATGAGCACCCTGCCCAACAAGTATCTGCGCTCTGCCTACGACCGCATCACCGGCCTGAACACCCGCTTCCGCATCATGACCGGCAAGGTGAGCATGATCAATCAGGAGCAGACCTGTGAGGAGCATCTGCAGATTCTGGATGCTGCTCTGGCAGGGGACTGGGACGGCGCTGCCATGGCGCTGCAGCACCATCTGGAGCTGGCCCGCGATAAAGCCGAGGGCGTCATCAAGGTCATCCGCCTGTGGTAAAAGAATAAAAATTATAAGGTCTGCTGCACCGCACGGTGCAGCAGCTGTCTCTTATACACATCTCCGAGCCCACGAG
>ERZ1026968.566-NODE-566-length-14606-cov-6.571988_pt1 | contig 14606 bp, 13 predicted proteins | sample MGYA00519295_ERZ1026968 | MGnify/ENA primary metagenome ERZ1026968 (study PRJEB26926, sample SAMN06164480) | human gut metagenome | biome: ENVO:00009003; feature: ENVO:2100002; material: ENVO:00002003 | host: Homo sapiens | place: USA | collected 2012 ...
CCATACCGGCGCCCGAGAGCCATTATCTCCTCCAGGCGAGGGTAGAGGGTTGGTTCCGCACCGCAACCGATCTGCAGCTTCAATGCGTATGGGAAAATTGCCTTGGCACATTCGTTAAGCTGACTGTCGGAGATGATACCCTTCATCGATGCTCGCTTTACCGGGTCGGAGAAATAGCACATCCTGCAACGCAGGTTGCAGGCTAATACCGGGTCCAGGAACACGCCCGACGTGCGTCGCCGCAGACGGAGCATCGCCGCCAGCCCCGCCGGCTTCACAGGCTGGGGCAATCCATGGCCTAAGGCCATCTTCATCAGTTTATACAGATTCATCGCTTAGCAGCGAGAACTTCATTCAATAATGCATTCCGCATTGATATCCCAAGTCAACCGATGCGTCGACAAAGCTGTTCGCCCCGGTAATCGGAATATGTGTTTATAAGATTTTCTTAGCTAAACATTTTTCAAGATTATCCATACATGAGGAGAACTTGAAATGAGCCTCACTATATCGTTTGCCATTCAATCCTTTATCATATAAAGTCGCTTCATCCGAATTTGAAAGTTTATCTAACAGCAACGCTAATGATTTGTAATCTTCTGCATGTACGCTCCATCCGCAATCAGCTTCATTAATCAGATCAGCTCCTTCTCCATTTATCATTGCGACAATTGGTTTTCCGGCAGACATATAAGCTTGAATCCTTGAAGGCACTGTCAAGGCAAATATCGGCTCATCCTTTAACGCCATAAATAATACATCTGCCTTGGCGAAGAATGAAGGCATCATTTCCAAAGGATAGCGTCCCATACAAATGATTTGTGACTCCAAAGAATGTTCAGTAGCAAATTGTTCTACGAAATCCTTTTTACGACCATCCCCAATCAATATTAGATTAATTGGTTTGTCTTTCAATAATAACATTGCTTCCATTACATGTGGAAGATCTTGTGCATCACCCATATTCCCGGCAACTACGATGTTGAAGCCCTTCGGAAATTCTGGAATATCGAATGCTTTGGATTGAGTAAGGCTATCTTCTACCCAATTGGGAAAATACTGAATTTTATCATCAAAATATCCCTTATGAATTATAGATTTACGATACCCTTTAGATCCAATAAGAATAGTATCGGAATTACGGTAAATCCATTTCGTGATTTTCTCGAACACACTTAAAATGGATTTGTTATTAATACCACCCGCAGCAGATAGACTTTCAGGCCACAAATCCAGGACCCAGAAATGTAATGGAATTTTTTGTAATTTCTTTACAATTATTGCCGGTACGCCAACGAGAATAGGTGATGGCTCGTGGACAATAATGACATCATATTTTTTTGTGATGCCAAACCAAATAGCTTTGAGTGAGGCGAACAAAGTATAGCTTAAGTAGTTCAGTGCTAATCGAAGGCCACCTCCCTTGCCGCGAGGGATTAAAAGAGATCTATGAATTTTTACGCCATTTAAGATCTCTTTTCGTTTCTGAAAGACACCATATCCATCATAAAACTTCCCTTTAGGATAATTCGGAATCGCAGTCATGACAGTCACATCGTGACCTCTCCTTTGCAATTCAAATGCCATGTCATTGCATTTGAAATTCTCCGGATGGAAATATTGTGTAACTATCAGAATCTTCATTACTTGCGCCAGATCATTTTGTTGACAATTCCGGTGTAAGACTGTATGAGCCTTATCACCTTGTCGGACACATTATCATCAGCATACGCTTCAACAGGAGAAGGGATGAATCCATTCGATTGCATGTCTACAGCCATACGCACGGCCTGAATGACAGCATCGGAAGTAATGGATCCTATTATGAATACGCCGCTGTCCAGAGCTTCCGGACGTTCGGTGGAGGTTCTGACGGATACAGCAGGAAAATGGAGATTGGCGCTTTCTTCCGGAAGTGTACCGCTGTCACTTACCACGCAGAAGGCATTCTGCTGAAGCTTATTATAGTCCATGAAACCGAGAGGCTTATGCTGGATGACGCGTTCATTAAACTTGAAACCACGTTCCTTGATATATTTCTCAGAACGAGGATGACAGCTATACAGCACCGGCATGTCATAATATTCAGCCATTGTATTCACTGCTTTCATCAATGAATAGAAATTAGTTTCGATATCAATGTTTTCCTCACGATGACTGGAAAGTAGAATGTATTTATCAGGTTCCAATTCCAACTCGTTGAGAATATTGCTTTCCTCTATCGCCTTTGCATGTACTTTCAAGACTTCAGCCATAGGAGAACCGACTACATAGGTATATTCCGGTTTTACTCCTGAATCGAGAATATATCTACGCGCGTGTTCTGAATAGCAAAGATTTATATCACTGGTCACATCGACGATGCGGCGTATCACTTCCTCAGGCAGATTCTCGTCTTTACAGCGGTTGCCTGCCTCCATGTGGAATACCGGGATTTTCAATCGCTTTGCCGAAATTACAGACAGGCAAGAATTGGTGTCGCCAAGTACAATAATAGCATCCGGCTTTACATCTGCCATCAGCTCGTAAGCCTTTGAGATGACATTCCCCATCGTCTGACCGAGATTGTCGCCTACCACTCCGAGGTAATAATCAGGCTGTCTTAACCCAAGATCCTTGAAGAATACTTCGTTGAGTGCATAATCGTAATTTTGTCCCGTATGGACAAGTATATGATCGAAATATCGGTCGGATTTCTTTATGATTTCCGACATCTTAATAATCTCCGGGCGGGTGCCCAGGATTGTCATCAGTTTCAGCTTTTTCATTTTATGTCGTAGTGAGGATAAAGATAACGATGCAACCGCATCCAGTCAGCCATATCAGATACCATTGTTTCATAGTCCGGAATCTGATAGTTAAATTCGAAATTGGTGCGGATTAGGGATTTATCCGCAATGACACCATCAACAGGGGTGATAGCAAGTTCATTTCCGCGCAAGTGTTTGTTGAACAGCCTTAACAGTTCATATTTTGTGATGGACTCGGAAGGGACGGCGTTTATAAGGCCATGTGCGCGTTGTTTGGCAGCCTCCTCCATGGTTTTTGCAAGTTGCAGTGTAGTCTGTCCGGTCCATATTGCACCTGTGAATCCGTTTACTCTTGGCCCGGGCTGTTGCATAAACCAGTTTAGCAATCCTATACCTGACGCTTTGATATCGGGACCTACTATGGAATTACGTAATGTGAGGTTCTTATCATCATTAAGTTCTCCCATTGCCTTGGAACGGTCATAGAAGGTGGTCCCGTCTGGCCGTGATGACTCGGTATAATGACCTGTTTTCCCTGAAAACACACAGTCCGTACTCATGTGAATAATCTGCGTATTCATATCTTCCGTCACTTCAGCAAGGAAATGTGGAAGAAATCCATTCAATAGAGATGCCAGACTGTGATTGTTTTCGGCAAACTGATTGAGCAGACCGATGGCATTGATAATAACGTCATACTTGCCGGCCTGGATGGCACCACGCAGCAATTCCGTATTGGCTGCATCACCTAATATCGTCGGCACATACTGCGACTTAGCCCTTGCAAAGCCGGTGACATCGTGTCCCTGTTCCTTAAGATAAAGCGAGAAGATATGTCCCGCCATACCATTACAGCCAAGAATAAGAAATTTCATTGTTATTCGCTTCTGATTTCGTTCTTGCTGTCAAGTTCGATCATGCCTAAGTCGGCCTGAATGAAACGTAGACGCATCAGCTGCTCTTTCATGCCCTCCACATCAAGGCGATGTGTATTATGGCTGTGATAATCTTCCACCGTGGTAAGTGTACCGTTACCCTCAGTGAAATATTTGTCATAATTCAAATCGCGGGTATCAGCGGGTATGCGGAAATAATTACCGCAATCGATGGCCTTGGCCATTTCCTCGCGGGTCACCAGGGTCTCATACAGCTTCTCGCCATGGCGTGTGCCGATAATCTTTACCTTCGTTTCGCCATACTTAGGATCGACCTTTGCATAAATCTCTATCAGGGCCTTGGCCAAAGTGTCCAGTGTGGCAGCGGGGGCCTTCTGAACAAACAGGTCTCCGTTGTGGCCGTGAGTGAACGCATATATCACTAAGTCCACTGCATCATCCAGAGTCATCATGAAGCGAGTCATCTCAGGGTCGGTGATGGTGATGGGGTCGCCGGCCATCATCTGATCAACCCACAATGGAATAACGGAACCGCGACTGGCCATGACGTTGCCGTAGCGAGTGCAACAGATAGTTGTCTTGGCATCCTCGCCCAGTTCTCGACCTTTGGCGATTGCAACCTTCTCCATCAGAGCCTTGGAGATGCCCATTGCGTTGATAGGGTATGCCGCTTTGTCGGTAGAGAGGACAACAACATTCTTTACGCCATGCTGGATTGCAGAAAGCAGCACGTTGTTGGTTCCTTCCACATTGGTGCGTGTAGCTTCCATCGGGAAGAACTCGCAGCTAGGTACCTGTTTGAGTGCTGCGGCGGAGAATACATAGTCCACGCCCTGCATGGCGATGTCCACGGACTCCTTGTTGCGGACGTCGCCGATAAAATATTTAACTTTCGGTGACTGCAGGCGATGACGCATGTCATCCTGTTTCTTTTCGTCACGCGAGAAGATACGTATCTCTTTGATATCTGAGTCGAGGAAACGGCGCAGCACCGCGTTTCCAAACGACCCGGTCCCGCCCGTTATCAGCAGGACTTTGTCTTTGAAAATTGACATATGTTGAGAATGGTTTTATAAAGCAGACTTTACTGTATTCTTAATCGAGAATTAGATTATTGTCCTACTGTGTCGGCAGACAATTTTTGACTTTACGACTAACGACTGATACTGTGAGAGTCATAGTAATCACAGATATTATAAGTATGCTTGATAGGTTGTACTGAGAAAATCTTTAGTATAAGAGACATATTTGGTGGTCCATAGCATTCTTGCAATGTCTCCTTTTTTATTAGCCTCCAGCTTGTTATTGGTAAGATATTTCAGTAATTGAAGCAATTCCTTTGAATTTTCATCTATTGCGTAGCCAATATTATTTGCATTAACTTTATCTCCGACTATCGTTCCTTTAGTCGTAATTATTGGCTTACCTAATAACATTGCTTCATAATATTTATTAGGAGCCGCGTAGATATGATTCTGATTAGATTTGCAATACATTGCATAAACAATATCCGAGTTATATGATATGTGAAGTCCCTTTTCATATCCGACTCCTCCAAAATATCTTATATTTTGAAGTGCAGATAATTGTTTACACTTTGCTTCGAGTCTGGAATCTCCGTATCCTGCAATCAATAGATTGATATGACCTTGTTCGGCAATATCTAATATTTCATCAAGAAATCGTTCATTATATAATCCGCCTACATAAGATAATGTTAGATTATCATTATGAAATATAAGGGAATTATCTTGGTACATGAATGATTTTTCGTCATTAATCATCGGTATATTAGGAAGAATATCAACTTTGGATGACACATCGTATGGAATTTGTTCCAATCGTTCCTTTTCACATATTATGATGTGATCGGAATGTTTGGAAGTAAAAGATTCCATTCTTTTGAATGCCGAAGTAATGATTTTTGGTTGATTATATAATGTCGCACTAAACCAATCAAATACATCGAACAATACCTTTGTTTTACGATTTCTTAGAAATTTATAAATAGTAGCCGGGAAAGCAGAATCCAAATCACATCCGTGGATGAATGCTGGTTTTATCTTAGAAATGTGCTTTAAACAAAACCACATCCATAATATGCGATTCCATGCAGCTTTTAAGCCTCCGACATTATATCCAGACTTTTTCTTGAAAAATATGCAATTTTTATATTTGAGATTTTCACCATTCCTATCCCATCCGATTACTTGATACTCAATATTGTTAGCATCTAAATAATCAAGATATTTCTTAACTCTTGGATCTTTTGAGATGGAGTTACATCGAATCAATAATACCATTCTGTTCAGTATTAAAGAATATAGTCACTATGCGTTCGCAAGCTTTCCCGTCGCCATAGGGATTTACCGCTTTTGACATGGAGTCATAATGAGCCTGATCGTCAAGAAGAGCAGAAACCTCATTGACTATAGTGCAATAGTCTGTGCCAACAAGCTTTACTGTGCCGGCTTCGAGAGCTTCCGGACGTTCGGTGGTATCTCGCATTACAAGCACTGGCTTGCCAAGTCCTGGCGCTTCCTCTTGTATACCACCACTATCTGTCAGGACTATATTGGATTTTTCCATAAGATATACAAAGGAGAGATATTCCAACGGTTCGATGAAGAACATGTTGACGAGACTCTTCAGGTTCTCGCCAAACACTTCATGGATTGGTTTGCGCACATTCGGATTCAGATGCATGGGATATACGAAATCGACTTCAGGATATTTCTCTGTAAGTGCCTTTATAGCCTTACACATCGAAATGAACCCTTCACCGAAATTCTCGCGACGGTGTCCGGTGATTAGAACTAATTTCTTACCATTGGAAAGACGAGGGATATCATACCCCGCTTTTGCAAGTTCGTCAGTCAGCTCTTTATCAAGCGAAGGTGTATTTTTGATTTTGTCAACAACCCAATAAAGAGCATCAATGACAGTATTGCCTGTGACTGTGATTTTATCCTCACTTACACCTTCCGCAATCAGATTCGCTCTGCTTAATGTAGTCGGAGCGAAATCATATTCGGCGATGCGACCCGTAATTTGACGGTTCATCTCCTCCGGCCATGGCGAATAAATATTATGCGTTCTCAGGCCTGCCTCGACATGGCCGACCGGAATCTGCTGATAGAAGGCAGCAAGTGCGGCGGCCGTAGAAGTCGTGGTGTCACCATGAACAAGCACAACATCAGGCTGCGCTTCCTTCAAGACATCACGCATACCCGTCAGAACACGGGCAGTGACATCATACAGATCCTGACCTTGCTTCATGATATTAAGGTCATAGTCCGGCTTGATATCGAATATCTCCAATACCTGGTCAAGCATCTGGCGATGTTGACCAGTAACGCAGATTATAGTCTGAAATTTGTCGGAGTGTTTCTGAAACTCTTTCACCAAAGGCGCCATTTTGATGGCCTCCGGGCGAGTTCCGAAAACAAGCATTATTTTTTTCATAAGATACTTTATATGAACTCAAAAAATATAGAGTTATAATATTTGTTTCCAATGTTTAATAGTTGCTATGGAATTATGTTTTTTTGAGTGTTCAAGACAGTGATTGGAAAAAAACTGATAGTTTGAAATTATCTCGGTTATTGCTTTATTAATGGACTCAACATCATAGTCTTCATATAATATGCCATTAATGCCGTTCTCTATAATTTCCGGTATTCCGCCCACATTTGGAGCAACACATGGAATACCGAATGCTTGGGCCTCCAAAATTACCATTGGACAATTTTCGAATCGGCTTGTAATAACCAGAATGTCAATATTGCTGTATATCTGAGTAATATCCCTATATAACCCTTTAAATTCAACATTTCTATAATTGTCCTTCAAATCAGATTCTAATGGACCGTCTCCATAAGCCATAAATATATATTTTCTATTTATTGATAATTTACAAAAAATATCAGGTTGCTTTTCGATGGATAATCGTCCCACAAAGCCAATACGCGGTCTGTTTATTTGCAGTATATGTTTCTCATTAGATACATAATCAACAATGTTGTGTATTACAACCTGTTGCGATTTTGAGTTTCTTATAGCCCGATATTTATTCCAACTATTTAATGTGTATTTAGATACATAAACAATTGATGACATGTCTGCTAATGTCTTTGATATGAGGTAATCCATTAGTCTTCCTTTCCAGTTTTGCCTCAATGATAAAGAATGAACAATGGCAATTTGATTTATTCCATATTTCTTAAGTTTGATAATATCAAGATAAAAATAGATTGCTACCAGAGGCGACCATATAATACAATTAATATCATGTTCCATAATAAGTTTTTGCAGCAATTTCCGATTGGAAAATCTTTTCTTATGTATAGGAGTATGGTCAATCTTTAAGCCGTTGTAATTATCATATAGATAGTATTCATCATTGACAATTACTTTATAACCATTTTTTTGAAGCATCGTAGCTATTTCCAGGTTCGCCGTAGCCGCCCCTCCCCATACAGGATTGGGGGAGATGAATAAAATGTTACTTATTTTTTCCATATTCTTATGTTTGAAAGCCAATAAATTCCAAGAATCCAGACTATATCTCGCACAGGGGTCAAATAACCTGAACGAGTATAATAAATAGAATTCATAAATAACAAAGCATATATCAGGAGCGCAAGCGTTTTACCTCTGCTTATTCCAAAGCAAAGCCTTTTAATTATAAAACCCAAGAACCAAAATAATGCTATTATTCCGGTCAATCCAAAAGCAACATACACATCACCGACAAGATTAGTGCCCAATCCAAAACGATGTGGATTATTAGTACCAAAATGCAATTCTGTAACAAGGTTAGCGGACGATATTTTTGATAGTTCTTGTCCCGTGTAATTTAAATAAAAAGATTGAGCAAATGGAATTGCAGATAGGGCATTCATCATCATCGTGGATCCATACGTAATTCCATTTTCATCAGCCTCTTCCATCAAGACGTAAAGGCTACGATTATTTATAGTAAGATCTGCACCTAAATCCCAAAAGGATGTGATATCTCCATTTACAGTACCTGAACCTTCTCTGTTTATACCAATGGCGGTCAATGTTATTGATCCTATTATTATGAATAGCGAGGCTTTTTGTTTTGATATTTTATAAATTAACACATTGATTAATAAAAGGCTGAATAGCACAATATTGAGAGGTATTGTTCTGGATCCTATGAGAAGAAATAATATTGTATAAATAAATATAAATATAATAATAGGTACCCGAAACGACTTCTGTAAAAATGACTTTAATGGATTATATCTGTGATTATAGATAAACGCGAAAATGGAATATAAAACCAAATATTTTAATATGGCATTAACATAACTGGATTCGAATTCTGTGGAATAGGAATGTGATTGATAAATTGAATATAAGCTTGGCAAAAATAGTAAAAACAGGATAATTATAGTTATACGCGGAATCAGAAGATGCTTCTTAACGTTAAATGCAATTTTATGTGTAAGATTAACTGGTTGCGGTTCAAATATTCCTAAATTGAAAAAGGATATTGCTACAGTAGCTAATGCAGTCCCCTTAGTAATGTATAACTCGTTAAATGGAATTCTAAATAGTGAGAAATAAGGACTTACTGGATAATAAATTAAAGGGTATACATAATTGGTATAAAAGAAAGCTATGAAAAAAAACAATTCAAATTTTATGAATGTATACTTACAGTTTGCACATAACATGACTATCGATGAGGTTAGATATACAATTGTGCAAAACCATATATACATTATAGAGTATCCCCATGGTGCATTTATGAAAAGGAAGATAGAAACTATACTTAAAAATATAAGAAGAATCCGCTTCATCATTATCAGATATATAATGAAAATACGCTAATTGACAATAATGTCATATACGACTTTTAATTAGTTTTGAAGGATTCCCACCTACAACTGAATATGCGGGGAAATCTTTAGTCAAGACAGTTCCGGCAGCTATGACGCTTCCATCTTTTATAATTCTGCCAGGTGTTATTAATACATTCTGGCCAATCCAAATGTCGTTCCCGATTTCAGTTCGCTTCGTGTATGACACTCCTTGTTCTCTCATAGGAATATCGGTTCTTTCAAATCGATGATTGATATTTCCTAAAATACAGCAATTAGGAGCCATCATGACATTTGAGCCTATAATTATATTATTTGGCAATGAACAGTTTGATCCAAGGCCGGAGTTGTCACCAATACAGACATTTCTGCCGCTTCCGAAATTGACCTTGCGATTTACATCTACATTATTCCCACATTTTGCAAATAAGTGCCTAACGAGCTGATATCTAATAAGTTTGTATACCCCCCCCATTTTGAATAATTGGAAGGCAAGTACTGGGCAAATCCGTAATATAGAAAGTAGCAGATATAATAAAGTATCTGGCTTTTCATGTTTCTCATTATGTTCAAAAAAGGCCATGTTTGGCGAATTGCAACAAATCGTGTATTGAGATTTTATCTGTCAATTGCGATTTGCGGTATCGCCGAAACGAAATTCCATTGACTATATTGATATTCTTCCATAACCTTGCAATCAGAAAACTAATAAATTCAGACTCATTCGGATTATAATTTTTCAGTTGCTGCCTTAATTCCAAAAGCCATTTTTCAGCTTCCTTTATATCGCATGGTTGTTCATTACAAATACAATTATGTAGTGTAGTCTGTGTCAATCCAATCTCTGGATATAAATTTTGCATAATATTTTTTCTAACTATATCAGAGGTGTGGAATTGCTTCGAACGATAATCAGCATTTGCAGATTTACCTGTAATCCTATACTTAATGAGATATTTCGGAATATTGTAAAAGATACATCCTTGAATTATAAGTTTGCCCCATAAAGCGTAATCCTGAGCCTTGATAAATTTCTCGTCATATATCGGTTTGCTCAGGCGAGTCATTCTAATCATCACAGATGGATGAACCATAGGAGAATATGCTACTGCCTGGATTGCGATTTGTTCATGAGATTCAGGTACTTTTAATTTTGGGGGGCTGTACCAAGTTATATCGCCGAATTGACGAACCCATGATCCACACACATCAACCTCAGGGTGTGATTCCATATAATCCAGCTGCACTTGCAGACGATTTGGCATCGAGATATCATCAGCATCCATGCGGACAATGTATTCTGCCTTTGCCTGAGCAATGCCAATATTTAGAGATTTGGTTAAACCAATATTGTGCGCGTTGGTGATAATCTTAATTCTTGAATCTGCTGAGGCACTATGTTCAAGAAAATCTCTAAGCTCCTTTTTGCCAGGATTATCATTAATGAGGATAAGCTCGAAATCCGTAAATGTCTGGGTAAGGATTGAATCAATTGCCTGCTGAATCCAATCAAGATGCTCATTATACACACTCATCACGACAGAAACTTTTGGCACGGACGGTGATGTGTTTAGTGATGTGCACATATTTGAGTGACTATAATAGAAAAGATGATGATGAAAATATACAACGGAAAGTGGAAATTGACCATAATCCCTTTATCGGTTAGAATAGTAATTATAGCACATGCTTTAGCAATTTTTTCTTTTCAGCGACAGGAGCCGGAATCACATACCATCTATTCTCTTCGTTATTGACAAACTCTATAAATTGATTTGGTTTCAGTTCCTCGGTAATTCCGGTTTTGAAAGTGGCAAAATTAGACAAGTGGATGTCGAAATGATGCAGTGGATGGGAGTGCTTTCGTCCTTTCTTTATAGCATCAAGATAAGCGTCTCTATCACAATCATATCTCAAATAGCCATAATCGGTCTGCTGAAACTGTTCAAACAGATTTTGTATCAGGTATTCTGAACCATCTACCATACTACAATAGTCATAATATTCTAAAGACTGTATCACTTCGTCATAGGAAGTCGAGGCCATAGACACAAGCAACGACCACATCTGCGCATCTATCTGCTTATTGTCATATAGGAATTGCGGACATTTCCCTTCTTCAACCAGCAATGACACGGGGAACGTTATTGAAACATATTTGTTTTCAGAAAAGAAGAATAAGCGGGACATTTTGTCGACATAGATAACCGCGTGACCCTTACTTAAGAATTCTGGTTGAATCGGCTGAGTAACTGTCAGTTCACGACAACTTCTGATGCATATCTCCATTATCTGCCGACGTTCTTTAATCCGATAGTTCGGAAATACAATGTCCTTCAATGAGTCTGTTAAATTGAAAATCAAAGATTTCACATGAATTGACGATTGGATTCAATGCAGTTTAGGATTCTTGTTTCATCAAACTTATCTATCCCAAGTGCGATAATGACCGATTTAAGTCTTCCGATCTCTCTGACATCGTTTATATTGCATTTCTTAAAAATTCCTGACATAAATTCATCCCACGATTCAAACTTTGTCTCGGCCATCTTAATCAGCGAATGTTGAATCTGCTGCTTCTCTTTCTCATCGGGAATACGGATGTCACTTATAGAATGGTTATTTGAAATATCTGAATAAATTTGCTTCAGTTCAGGGATTTTCTTAGAGTCTTTTATCAGAAGATACGTCACTAGAAATGACCGTGTCAACATGGTATAAATCTTGTTCCGATAAAGAGCGTTATCTTCAATTTTTGATGTAATGCATATCACAAATGGGAACTCAAGACCCTTCACATTGTTGGTATTTGTCAGATACAATTTCATTGGGTCGGTGTGTTTATCCTCATGGCCTCTCAGTACATTCCAGCCTACTTCTGTTTTAATTCGGGCAGACAGACGGTCCATGTATCCGAATATTTCTTTATCATCATCTATCATAATGATGGAAACATCTCCGGGTTTAATGTTCTTGTATTGCCGAATCAGGCTTTTCAATATATTGCATACGTCTGCTACGTTTGTGCCTTGGGATATTACCACGCTTTCCTCAGGCTCCGGGCAATCAAATCTGAGTATAGGTTCACGGCTGAGGGTCACAGTGTTGCGAGCCTTATTGTTGGAGTATGAGTATCCGAACAATTCCCAGTCCTTGCGTTCAAACCAATTATATCTCTTTTCCTCCCTTAGTCCGAGGCCCAGTGTGTGAGCGAACATTAAAGTGCGTGGGTCAGTTCTGTAACATCGGGTCAGCGAAATATCAAATCCTTTGGGGTTGGCTTGATTCTGATAGAAGATGTTCTGAAACACGTCGCCGGCCGTGTATATCATCCTTTTGGTGATTTTTTTGCAAACTTCAAAAAACACTTCCGGGAAATCCTGATTCTCATCAATCATAATATAGTCAAAGCACGGAGAGAACTCATCCTTAGGAATTTTTGTCAGTGCATCCAAAACTTTGGAATAGATGAGTTCGTATGTCACCCCGTGATGATATTGATAAAAGGGAATGTTATACCTGTCGCAGATATAAGAATAAAGTCCGGAATCGGGATTGGAGCGTGATCCCCATGCATGAGACACCCAAAGTTTCTGATTCCATTCTATTTGACGGGTGACTTTCATTTTGTTGAAGAAACTAGGGATTCTGCCTCTGATTTCGTTTGCTAGAGCAATGTTGTGACAAGTGAAGAATATTTTGACATTCTCATCTTTGTCATATATTTCCCGCAACTTGTGGAATAACAGTTCCGTTTTACCTGTTCCTGACAAACCTTGGATGCCGACTGACCTTCTCACTTGATAATTTCTATAGAGGAATCGTGTCTGGTCTGCATCAAACAGCATTATTTTCTTTTTAATTTCATCCAGAACGTTGATTGCCGGTTGTAATGAATCCCGGTTTAATTCATTAATTGATCCGGTAAGGAGGGATATTATATATTTAAGCAATCTTTTGTCGTCATCTTCAACAAGATTGTGGTTCTCTCCTACATACTTGTCAAAGTCAAAATCCTCATGTCTTTCTAATATTCCTGTTTTGACAATTCGCTTCGCCCACATGCGTGGGCGTCCTATAAATTCCTGATAATTATGGATTTTGCTGAGGCTACTGATGTCGTCAATCACATCCGACACATATTCATCCAAATCTTCTCGGTCAGAGGTGCCGATAAAGGTGACTTTATGACCCGGTGACAGAATCATAAAACCATCGGAGTCATAATTGCTCTCTATGCCTAATGGGGAGTTGATGCAGAATATCAACTGCCCCGGATTCTTTTTCGCATATTTAGTGAGGGATTTCTCAATCCCGTCTCCGTATTCACAATCCTTGGACAACTGTATAAAATAATTCGGAGTCATTATTTTCAATAATTTTTTAGAGCATTAAAATTATAGATTAAGATTTAGGCGTTTATAAAGTTAGGACCTATTTAGTTCTGCAAAACGTTGCGAATCTACTAAATTTTAGTTTATTAAGTTAATGTACAGGTACTCTCTGTATATATTCTTACTTTCTTCGTTTTATTAATTTTGCGGGAACTCCTACATATACACCATAAGTCTCTGTACTACGAGTAACTACTGCGTTCGCCCCAACAACAGTTCCCTTGCTGACTGTCACTCCGTCCAGGATTTTTACACCTGCACCCAACCAAACATCATCTTCAATTACAATTCCTTTTTTCGACAAACCTTGTTTCCAAATGAATTCTTCCGAATTGTCAAAAATGTGGTTTGATGGGACTATTACGCATTGGGCAGCTATACGAACTCCATTACCTATTGTTGTGCCACCTTGACCATATATTACCGAATAAGGGTTTATTGTACAATTATCACCAATAATAATTGCCCCCCCCTCTGTTATAACTTGTGCACCCTCTGACAGATAGCAATTATTGCCAATTTTTATGGAACCGCCATATTTAGTGCTAAGTAAAACCCTCCGCTCAATATATGTATCTTTCCCGATTTGAATATCCGAAAAAATGGAATACATTATTGCACGAAATTTACATAGTCTATATCGCAATCCTTTATATATAGTAGCTGTCTCTTATACACATCTGACGCTGCCGACGACTTAATAGGTGTAGA
>ERZ1026968.576-NODE-576-length-14489-cov-9.384232_pt1 | contig 14489 bp, 14 predicted proteins | sample MGYA00519295_ERZ1026968 | MGnify/ENA primary metagenome ERZ1026968 (study PRJEB26926, sample SAMN06164480) | human gut metagenome | biome: ENVO:00009003; feature: ENVO:2100002; material: ENVO:00002003 | host: Homo sapiens | place: USA | collected 2012 ...
GATAAAGGGCAAAAATGCTTTGCAGAGGCGTGTTCGTATGCTCGTCTTATGCTTAAGTAAACGAGAGTAGAACCCTTGCCGGTTTTGACGTCCTTATGTTTAAAGCGGGGCTCCGAAAGAAAAAAATTTTTCAAAAAAAGCTGTTGACAAACCCGCCCAGCGGTGCTATTATGCCCTCATATTGTGAAGAAAGGAGAACTACCATGACTAACAGGCGTACCGTTACCGCAGCTATGGAGATGTACATGTGCCGCATGTGCATGTGCTTTGTCATGCCTTTTTCCGAAAAGTTCTCCGATGCTCGCTTGAGGGATAAGTAAAACCGAGTCCTTCACAACGCAATATGCACTTACCTTACCGGAGAGCTTCACAGCTTTCCGGTTTTTTTGTTAGAGAGGAGGCTCCAGCATGGAGACACACAGCAGCCGACGTTGCCACACAACTTCATACTCAGTGCTGTTAAGCCTTAATCGAATGTGACGGCTTAGATCGAAGCAGCTGAAAACAATTAATTTAAAATTTTAAGGAGACAAATGTCATGAAAAAAATTATATCCCTTATTCTCACCGCCGTTCTTTCCCTCTCTCTCATCACCCTGACCGCCTGCGGCGGCGACAGCGGTACCATCAAGATCGCAGTTCCCAACGACACTACCAATGAAGCCCGAGCCCTGCTCCTGCTTCAGGATCTCGGTTACATAACCCTCGATGAGAACGCGGGAATCACTGCCACCGTCAAGGACATCACCGACAACCCCTACAACATCGAATTCAGCGAAGTCGAAGCCGCACAGCTTCCCAACGTTCTTCAGGACGTCGATTACGCCATCATCAATTCAAACTACGCCATCGCAGCCGACATAAACCCCGTTAAGGATTCCCTCGCCATTGAAGGCTCCTCCTCCGCATACGGCAACATCCTCGCAGTTAAGGCCGGCAACGAAAACAGCGACAAGATCAAGGCCCTCAAGGCAGCTCTCGAGAGCCAGAAGGTCGCCGATTACATCTCCGAGACCTATGACGGCGCAGTCGTGAGCGTCGTTGAAAACCCGGGCGACGGCTTCGATTCCAGCGTTGACTACGCAGCCCTCAGCGGCCAGACCATCACCGTCGCAGCCTCTCCCGCGCCCCACGCAGAGATCCTCAAGATAGCAAAGGATATTCTCGCCGAGAAGAACATAACCCTCGAGATCATCGAGTACACCGACTATGTCCAGCCCAACAACGTCGTTGAGAGCGGCGAGGTCGACGCAAACTACTTCCAGCACGTCCCCTACCTTGACGACTTCAACGCCGAGAACGGCACCCACATCGTTTCCGTGAGCACCGTCCACGTCGAGCCCATGGGCCTGTACGGCGGACAGCAGACCAGCCTTGACGCACTCAAGAAATAAAAAACTTTGCGGGAAGCGGTTCGCCGGCGGATCGCTTCCGGTCTGGAGACGCATATGATCGAGATACGACACTTATCAAAAACCTTTGCCGCGGCCGACGGCTCCGTTGAGGCGCTCAGGGATATAAACCTCACGATAAACGACGGGGATATCTTCGGCATCATCGGCATGAGCGGCGCGGGCAAGAGCACGCTGGTGCGCTGCATAAATATGCTCGAGCGCCCGACCTCCGGAACGGTGCTCATAAACGGCAGGGATATCGGCGCCCTATCTGCCGAGGAGCTGCGTAAGGTACGCAGAAGGACGACTATGATCTTCCAGAGCTTCAACCTGCTCATGCAGCGCACCTGCCTTGCCAACATCTGCTTCCCGCTCGAGCTTGCGGGCATGAAGAAGGCCGAGGCTAAACGGCGCGCCGAAGAGCTTCTTGAGGTCGTCGGACTTTCCGACAAGGCAAATGCCTACCCCGCGCAGCTCTCCGGCGGCCAGCAACAGCGCATAGCCATTGCAAGAGCGCTGGCCACCGATCCCGAGGTCCTGCTGTGCGACGAGGCCACCAGCGCCCTCGATCCGAAGACTACGCGCTCCATACTCGAGCTCATAAAGCAGATAAACGAGCAGCTGGGCATCACCGTTATAATCATAACCCACCAGATGAGCGTCATCGAGGATATATGCAGCCGCGTCGCCATCCTCGAAAATGGCACGGTCGTGGAGGAGGGCGAGGTCTCGAAGGTGTTCTCAAACCCAGCCTCCGACGCGGGCAAGAACATCGTCTCCCCCGAGGAGAGGGCGCTGCTTGAATCCGACATAGACGAGCGCATAATCCGTCTTGTTTTCAACGGCTCGGCAGCCGCCGGAAGGCCCGTCATAGCGCAGATGGCTCTGGACGAGGGCATTTCCGCTAACATCCTGTACGCCTCGACCCGCTTTATAGGCGACAAGGTCTTCGGCCGTATGCTTCTCGGCCTGTCCCGCGAGAACGACGCCGCCGACCGCGCGATAGAATACCTGCACCGCAGCGGCGATATTTTCGCAGAGGAGGTCGAGCGAAATGTTTGATAAGCTTTTAGCCTCGGAGGCAGTCAGCGAGGCCGTCGAGATCCTGTGCAACGATATGCCCTTTGCGCTGTGGGAGACGACATATGTCACGGTCCTTTCAACGCTGTTTGCCGTCATTATCGGGCTCCCGCTGGGAGTTCTGCTTGTCGTGGGCGAAAAGGGCGGAGTACTGCCGCTGCCGAAGTGGCTGATGGGAACGCTCAACGTCGTTATAAACCTGCTGCGCTCGATACCGTTTCTCATCCTCATGATAATGGCATTCCCTCTTGCCCGCCTTATCGTCGGAACGACGGTCGGAACGACGGCGTCCATCGTGCCGCTGGTCATCGCCGCGTTTCCCTTTGTCGCAAGGCTTGTCGAAAGCAGCCTGAGGGAGCTCAATCCAAACATCATCGAGATGGCGCTCAGCATGGGAGCCTCGCCCTTCCAGATCATCGTGAAGGTCATGATCCCCGAGAGCGTGCCCTCGCTGATATCAAACTTCACCATTGCCATAACCACCGTCCTCGGCTACACCGCGATGAGCGGTATCATCGGCGGCGGCGGTCTCGGCAAGATCGCCATCAACTACGGCTACTACCGCTATAAATATCTCGTGATGCTTTTCGCGGTCATAATTCTTATCGTTCTCGTCCAGGTCTTCCAGAGCCTCGGCACACGCGCCGCGGCAAGGTGCGACAAGAGAATAAAGCATAAGTAAATACTAAAAAAAGCGGCTCTCATCTGAGAGCCGCTTTTCTTTTGTTTGCCGCTTTCAGGATGCGGCATATTTTGCGCAATATATAGTGTAATTTTTTTATATACTCACAATATAAGGAGGAACACTATGCAAGCGACAAAATTGCGCCCCGGCACAAGGCGGGGCGGCATAATCTGGCTGCCGGTGGACGAGCTTGATCCCAACCCCGTGCAGCCGAGGAAAAATTTTCCTGATGGCGAGCTTCAGGAGCTGTCGGACAGCATCGCCCAGTACGGCGTTCTGAATCCCCTGACGGTACGGCTCAGGGACAGCAAATACGAGCTCGTCGCCGGAGAGCGGCGGCTGCGGGCCGCGCGGCTTGCCGGACTGTACGACGTGCCCTGCATCCTTCTCGATGTAAGTCTTGAGGACGCGAGCCTCATAGCGCTCGTTGAAAATCTTCAGCGGCGCGATCTGGACTTTCTGGAGGAGGCAAACGGCCTGAGCCAGCTTATAAAGCTGTTTGGCCTGAGCCAGGAGGAGGCGGCGCGGCGCATTGGAAAGTCCCAGTCGGCGGTGGCGAACAAGCTGCGGCTTTTGAAGCTTCCGGAGGATGTGCTGCAATCGCTGTGCGATAACGGCCTTACCGAGCGCCACGGCAGAGCCCTGCTGCGGCTGCCCACCGAGGAGGCGCAGCGGCTCGCGCTCGCCTACATCATCGACCGCGATTTGAACGTCGCCTCCACCGACAGCTACATAGACTCTCTGCTCCAGTCCGCCGAGGAGGAAAAGCCCGAGCCCAAGCGCACCTTTATAATGAAAGATGTTCGCGTGTTCGTGAACACGATACTCCACGGGCTCGACCTGATGAAGCAGGGTGGCATCGACGCCGGAATGCAGCGCGAGGAGACCGACGAGGAGCTTATCCTGACCATCAAGATCCCCAAGAATCGTGAGCAGCCGCCCGAGCCTTGATATGAAAGCCCCCGATCCTGGGGGCTTTTTCCTATTCTTCGGCGCACAAACACAGGAGGCCGCGCCGGACGGAAATTTTCGGCTGCGCCAAATAATTGACAATTGCTTTAATTTGTACATTGACAATGTGTATAGTTTCATGATACAAATATCACATAGATTAATATAGATTAAAACAAATATAGTAAGGGAGTGTACATATGGCCAACAGACCAAATATTCTTGCGCTGGCCTCCAAGATCAGCCTCGAAAGCCTGACCTATACAGGCATCACCTTCAAAGATCCCGAATACAGGATCCTTGACCCCATCGTCGACGATGATATGTGTTCGATCATGATGCGTATGCGTCTTGAGAAGAACTTCACCGTCGAAGACCTTGCCAAAAAGGCAAAGAAGAGCGTTGAATTTACTCAGGAGCAGTGCGATAAGCTGGTTAAGGCCGGCGTTATCCGCGTCCGCGAGGTAGACGGCAAGACCTGCTACTACTACCCCATCTGGGTCCCCGGCATCATGGAGGGCATCCTCTCCAACCGCGAGCAGTGCGACAAATACCCCGACCTCGGCGTATGTTTCGAGGAATACACCCGCAGAAGGGTCAGCATGCTGGCTCCCGTCCTCGGCAACGGCGTCAACTTCATGCGCGTCATGCCCGTCATGAGCGCTATTGAGAACAACACCCACGCCGCCTCCTACGACGAGCTGAGTACCATTATCGAGAACGCAAAGGCCATCTCCGTCGGCCCCTGCTCCTGCCGCCGCTCCCGCCGCCTCATGGGCGAAGGCTGCGGCCATCTCGAGGAGGATATGTGCATTTACCTCGACGATAACGCCATCAACTTCTCCAAGAACGGCGAGCACCGCCTCATCTCCAAGGAGGAGGCTTACGAGGTGCTCAAGCGCGCCGAGGATAACGGCCTTGTCCACGACGTCAACCAGGCCCCAGGCTTCGATGGAGTTACCGCCATCTGCAACTGCTGCGGCTGCTCCTGCTACGCGTTGCGCATCACCGAGATGTTCCGCTCTCCTGAGGGCGTGCGCTCCAACTTCATCGCAAGAGTCGATAAGGATAAATGCGTTGCCTGCGGCCAGTGCGTTGAAAATTGCCAGCCCAACGCGCTCAAGCTCGGCCAGAAGCTCTGCACCTCCGATCCCCACGTCTCCGACGCTTACAAGTCCGACAAGGAAGTGCCCTGGGATAAGAAGAGCTACAACGTCGATTACCGCACCACCCGCACCGACGTTATGGACAGCGGCACCGCGCCCTGCAAGGCTCAGTGTCCCGCGCACATCCCCGTTCAGGGTTATATAAAGCTTGCTTCTCAGGGTCGCTACACCGAGGCTCTTGAGCTGATCAAGAAGGAAAATCCCTTCCCCGCAGTCTGCGGACGCATCTGCAACAAGGCCTGCGAGGACGCCTGCACTCGCGGCGACATCGACGATCCCATTGCAATCGACGATATCAAGAAATTCATCGCCGAGAAGGATCTTGAGGCAAAGCACCGCTTTGTTCCCAAGATGGTCAACCAGATCGGTAAGCCCTACCCCGAGAAGATAGCCGTTATCGGCGCGGGGCCCGCCGGCCTGAGCTGCGCGTACTATCTGGCGGTCAAGGGCTACCCCGTCACAGTATACGAGAAAGAAAAGGCTCTCGGCGGTATGCTCACCATGGGCATTCCCTCCTTCCGTCTCGAAAAGGACGTAATCAACGCCGAGATCAAGGTTCTCAAGGACCTTGGAGTTAAGTTCAAGACCGGCGTTGAGGTCGGCAAAGACATCACGCTCGATAAGCTGCGCGAGCAGGGCTTCAAGGCCTTCTACCTCGCCATCGGCGCTTCTAAGGGCACGAAGGTGGGCTGTCCGGGCGACGACATGGAGGGCGTATTCACCGGCATCGATTTCCTGCGTGAGGTCAACCTCGGCGGTAAGCCCGCCATCGGCAAAAACGTCGCGGTCATCGGCGGCGGCAATGTCGCCATCGACGTAGCCCGCGCGGCGGTCCGCCTCGGCGCAAAGACTACCGTCATCTACCGCCGCAGCCGCGACGAGATGCCCGCAGCCGACGACGAGGTCGAAGAGGCCGTCGAAGAGGGCGTGAAGTTCAGGTTCCTCGCTTCTCCCGCCGAGATCAGCGGCGAGGGCAAGGTTGAGACCCTAAAGGTCGAGATCATGGAGCTCAATGCCGAGCGCAAGCCCGTCGGCACCGGCAAGTTCGAGACTATCGCGGTCTCCGCCGTCATCTCCGCCATCGGCCAGAAGATCGATATGTGCGGTATGGAGGGCTTCAAGGCCAACGCTAACGGCACCCTCGTGGTTGATATGCCCAGCTACCAGACCAGCCAGCCCGACGTGTTCGCCGGCGGCGACCTCGTCACCGGTCCGAAGTTCGCTATCGACGCGATCGCGGCCGGCAAGGAGGGCGCGGTTTCCATCCACCGCTATGTGCATCCAGGACAGTCTCAGGTCATCGGCCGCGACCGCCGCGACTATAAGGCGATGAACACCGCCACCGTGGGCATTTCCGTCGCGGGCTTTGACAACGCTCCCAGGCAGAAGGCGGCAAACGGCAGCGCCAAGGAAGCTAAGAAAACCTTCAAGGATCTGCGCGGCGTCCTCACCGAGGAACAGATGAAGAAGGAGACCGCACGCTGCCTCGGCTGCGGCGCGGCAGTCGTAGACGAGAGCCTCTGCGTGGGCTGCGGCATCTGCACCACTAAGTGCAAGTTCGACGCGATCCACCTTGAGAAGGTCACCGACTATGTCGGCGCACCCTACTTCCAGCAGCTTGCCAAGGCAGTCGGAAACGCTCCCGGCGCCGTTGCTAAGTTCGTTACCAAGAAGATCGCAAGAAAGTAAGGTGACCGCGCCATGCATGAGATAGGCGTAGTCCGTTCAATGGTCAAGACCGTCACCGATTTTGCCGAGGCAAACGACATCAAGGAGGTATCCGAGATAGTGCTGGATATCGGCGAGCTCTCACTGGTCATCCCCAAGTATGTTGAGGATATCTATCCTGTTGTCGTTGAGGACACATGGCTAAAGGATACCAAGCTTGTGATAAATGTTGTCCCCGGCATGGCCGAGTGCGACGAATGCAACGAGCTTTTCAACGTGATCGAGCACGAGGGCTACTGTCCCAACTGCGGCAGCTTTGAAAAGACCATACTCTCGGGCCAGGATTTTATGATAAAGGAGATTCACATCCCCGAGGATTAAAGCAACAATGAAAAAGATCCTCCGGCACAAAAGTGCCGGAGGATCTTTTTCATTTATCACCGCAGTATATGGTAGGGCTATCGCAAAAACGACGCGCACGATTTGAAGGCGAATTGGCCGTGCGCCGAGCACGCGGACAAGCAGTGCTCGCCCCTACGACCTGTGGTTTTTTGCAGCTCTGTCATTCAGAAAATATAAATATACAAGGACATTGCCGCAGGATATAATCGAGCTGGTGCAGAAACGACAAATGCCATTTTCAACGCGGATCGCTCTCCGGCAGCCGCCGGACAACGAGGACCTTTTCCACGCGCTGGCCGTCGCGTTCGAGCACCGTTACGCGCACATCCCCATACTCGAAGCTGTCCCCCACCGAGGGGAAGCAGCCGAACATTTCTATCGTCCAGCCGCCTACGGTCTCGCTCTCGGCGTCGAAATCGCGCTCCCTGATACCGACAAGGTCGAGAAAATCGGAGATGCTCATATCGCCGTCAAGCTCAAACTCGCCGCTGGAGCGCTCAAGAATCTCCTCCCTTATCTCGTCGGTGTCATCCCAGATCTCTCCCACGAGCTGTTCGAGCACATCCTCCATGGAGAGGATGCCCAAGGTACCGCCGTATTCATCCGTTACGATGGCAAGATGCTGCTTTGCCCTTCTGAGCTCCGTGAGAACCGCAGGCAGCTTCATGGTCTTATACACATAGCAGGGCGGCATAAGCAGTCTGCGTATATCAGGCTTTTCCTCACCGGCAAGCGCCTTGAGGAAGTGGTTTAGATACAGCACGCCGATGATGTTATCTACGCTGTCTTCATACACGGGAATGCGGGAGTGGGGCGCATTGTCGATGACGCGGAGCTGCTCGGACCAGCTTTCGTCGATATCGAGCGCGATCACGTCGACACGCGCGGTCATGACCTCACTCGCCATGACGTTGGAGAAGTCGATAGCCGCCTGAACCAGCTCGGAGCGCTCTTCATCGAGAACGTCCTCATCCTCGGCGGTCTCGATTATGGAGGACAGCTCCTCGACCGCCGCCTCCTCATCCGCATCCTCTTTTTCGCCCTTGAGACCCATGGTAAGCAGGTTTACAAGACCCACAATAAGCCAGATAAGGGGCTTGAGAATGATCGTGAGGCCACGCACAAAATACGCGTAGGTGAGGGCGAAGCGATTCGCACTGCTTTTTGCAACTATCTTCGGTATCGTCTCCCCGAAGATTATGACGAGCACCGTGATGACCAGCGTGGACACCCACGCATAGCTTTCGTCGCCGCTGCAGATCTCCAGCACCAGCAGCGAGCCGAGCGAGGAGTTTGCGATGTTGGCAAGATTATTGCCGATCAGTATCGCCGACAGGGAATCGTCAAAACGGTCGATTATCTTGACGGCGACGCCCGCCCGCTTCGAGCCCGCCTCCTTCGCGTTTTCAAGTCGCAGGCGGTTGCAGGAGGAATAGGACATCTCCGCCGAGGAGAATATGTTTGAAAATATGATACATATTATTATGCCGCAAACATAAAGCCACATCAGCTCTCACCTCCCTCGTGACTGAGGCAGACCCTGAGCCTTAATATGCGGTTGTGACGCATCTCGGAGACCGTGACGGACAAATCCTTGTATCTGAAGCTGTCGCCCGCCGAGGGTATGCGGTCAAACTGCTCATAGGCCCATTCGCCCAGCAGCTTGTTGGTAAATTCGTCGTCCTCGCCGTCGTCATCGAACTCCAGAAGCTCAAACACGTCGGTGACGGCCATTTCCGCGTCACAATCCCATACGCCGTCGCCGCAGGGAACGCAGGGCTCCTCCACAACGTCGTCCTCGTCCCAGATCTCGCCGACGAGTTCTTCGAGGATATCCTCGACCGTGACTATGCCGAGGGTACCGCCGTAATTATCCGTGACGACCGCCATATTGAGCCGGTTTTTGCTCATCACGGGCAGCAGGCCGTCGATATTGGCGCTCTGGTGTATGAAATATGGCTTGTCGAGCAGAGATCTGACGTCAAGCTGCGCGCCCTGCTTGAGATAGGCCTTTATGAATTTGCGTATGGACAGGATACCCACTATATTGTCAATGCTGCCCTCGTACACCGGCAGGCGGCTGTGGGTCTGGGCGCGGATGAACGTGAGCATTTCCTCGGGGGAGTCCTCGATATCCAGCGCGACAAGGTCTACCCTCGATGTGAGTATGCTCTCGACCGTGGTCTCGGCAAACTGCAGCGCCGAGGATATCAGCTCGCCCCGCTCCTCGTCGAGGCTGCCCTCCTCGGTCATATCCTCAATGATATCGTATATCTCATCCTCCGTGACGGAGATCTCGGGGTCTGCCTTGACAAATTTCGCCGCGAAATTGCCCAGTGCGGACAGCAGCTTTGCCAGAGGCTTCAAAACGGACATAAAAAAGCACAGCGAACCGGCCACTGTCAACGACAGTCGCTCGCTGTATTTCTTAGCTATGCTCTTCGGCAGCATTTCGCCGGCGAAGAAGACCAGAATGGTCATTACGAAAGTGCTTATGGTGACGGCGCCGGGCACATCGGGGAACATCCTCGTCACCGCGAGAGTGACGATGCTCGCCGCCGAGATATGCACGATATTTGTACAGATAAGTATGCTGGTGATGGCAAGGTCAAAATTATCAAGGACTTGCAGAGCTTTGACGGCCTTAGGCTCGCCTCGCTCGGCGCGGATCCTGATCTTCACCTTTGACACGGAGGCAAAGGCGGTTTCCGTTACCGCAAAATATGCGGCGCAGATCAAAAGTAAAACAACGATTATCAGAGACAATCGACTGGCATCATCCATTTCGGACTTAACACGCTCCTCAATTCAAATTAAAACACAGTATAACACAGCAACATGTCTCCGTCAATCAGCGCTGCTTGAAAAACTGCGCCATTCGTGGTATTTTTAATAAAAACTGTCACAGAGGAGTACAAAAATGAGTGCGGATGATTATGAGATCATAGACTACGCGAGATGGCCGCGCCGCGAGCTGTTTGAGTTTTTCTCCCGCGTATCGAACCCGTTTTTCAGCGTTACCTTCAATCTTGACGTAACGAGGGTATACGAATACGCAAAGGCAAACGGGCTCTCCTTTTACTATGCCCTGACCTGGCTCATCACCAAAGCCGTAAACTCCGTCGAGGCTCTTCGCTGCGCAAAGCTGGACGGGAACATCGTGCTGCTGCCCGAGCGGTCGCCGAGCTTCACCGATATGAAAAAGGGCGCCGATACCTTTCACATCGTCACCATGCCCGCTGGAGACGATATAAAGCGGTTCTGCCTTGACGCAAAACGGCGAAGCGAGGCGCAGAGCGAGTTTATCCTCATGAGCGAAGAGGGGCCGAACCTCATTTTCATCTCCTGCCTGCCGTGGGTGGAGCTCACCGCATTGACGAACGAGCGTGATTTCGACCCCGACGACGCGATACCGCGCATAGCGTGGGGAAAATATCGGGAAGCCGGCGGACGGAAGATCCTCGGCCTTTCAATAGAGCTGAACCACCGCTTCGCCGACGGTTACCACATAGGAAAATTCAATGAAAAGCTCTGCGAGCTGATAGAAGAGCTGTAGCCCCTCCGCCGGTCTTGCCATACGGCCCATCTGCATTGAGATTGTGCATATTTTTTTACGACGGCCCGACCGCCAGTCGGCGGTCGGGCCGTCGCAAAAACGACACATGCCAATCTAAACGCGGATTGCCTGTATGGCAAGACTACAGCTCCTCGACCGTTATCACTTCACTGAGCTCGGTTATGCTGTTTGCAAGCTCGGGGCCGGACTGACCGGCCTCGAGCTGTACGGAGACGATGGCGCAGTAGTGATACTCGTCGCCCTCGCCGGAGGTCCTGCTTATCTCAAGGTTCAATGCCTTGAGCCCGCGCCCCTTCAGGAGCCCGAGCACGGATTCGATGCCCTCGGCGTGGGTGTACTCCACATAAAGAGTGCTGACCCTGCCGCTCTTGGCAAAGCGGTACTCGAATTTCACCAGCGCTATCTCCGCCAGCAGGATAGTAAGCGTCGCGAACACGGCGCACTCGACAAAGCCGACGCCACAGGCAAGCCCCACGATGGCCGAGGCCCAGAGCCCTGCCGCAGTGGTCAGGCCCTTGACCTGCTTCCTGCCCGTCACGATGATCGTGCCCGCGCCGATGAAGCCGATGCCGGCAATTACCTGCGCGCCGAGCCGCCCCACGTCCGTATATAGCCCGCGCTCGAGGAAAAGATACTGGCTCGTCAGCGCCGTTACGGCGGCGCCGAGGCAGATGAGTATATGCGTTCTGAAGCCCGCCGGGCGACGCTTAAATTCGCGCTCGGCGCCAATGACCCCGCCGCAGACGAAGGCAAGCAGCAGGCGCAGCAGCATGGCGGCAAGCGTTGTATCTCTTATAAAATCAAAACACGAAAGCATATGCGGCCTCCTACTGCACTTCTTCTATGGACACCACTCCGGCAAGGGTCGACAGCTTTGCCAGCAGCTCCATATGGTTGTATTTCTTAGGCAGGTAAACGCTCAGCCTTACCGAAAGCTGGGCGGCGTGATAGTCCTTTTCCTTACTGATATCCACATCATGTACGCGCACGCCCTCCTCCCGAAGAAGGTTGGCAACGCCGCCGAAGTGCTCGAAGCGGTCAAGCTCCGCCAGGATGTTCATATAGCGCGACCTTGCGATTATTAGCCGCTCCGTCGCCGGCAGGGCATACATGCAGATAAGGATCAGCGCTACGCTCGCCAGCGCGCACTCATAGAAGCCAGCGCCGATGGCAAGGCCGAGACAGGCGGAAGCCCACAGCCCCGCCGCGGTGGTCAGACCCTTGACGCGCCTTCTGCCCGTCAGGATTATGGTGCCCGCGCCGAGGAAACCCACGCCGTTTATGACCTGCGCTCCGAAGCGGGATACGTCGTGCTGTACGCCCAGCGCCTGCGTCTGCCCGTACCATTGCGTGACGAGCATAAGGTCCAGATACTGGCTGAGCATCATGGTGACGGTCGAGCCTATAGCGACCAGCATATAGGTGCGGAAGCCCGCAGGGCTGCTCTTGCGCTCCCGTTCGAGCCCCAGCAGTCCGCCAACGATGACCGCCAGAATAATGCGCAGCATCATGGACACGATATTCAGTTGCCTTAAGTATTCCAGTATGTTTTCCATACTTTGCTCTCCCGTCAGTTCGATCGGGCATATGATATGCGCCCGCACACGGAGATATGATTTAAGAAGCTATGCTCAAAAAGCGCACCCAAGGGTGCGGTGAGATAAGAAAGCCTTGTGGGGCGAGCGCCGCTCGTCCGCCGACGGCCATGGCCGTCTCTGCATCCGCTGTCTTAAAACACCGTCCTTATAGGTGCGCTTTTTATATGATATCGCTTACTCCTTATCGTCAAGCCAGTCGGCGACCTTTTCCTCTTCAAGGCCGAGTCCGCCGGAAATGAAGGCGACGACCTCGTTGAAGTTCATGGTTTTAAGGCGCTCGAAATTGCTTGCGCCCTTTCCCGGGCCGTCGTTCAGGCGGCCTTCGATGTAACCGCACTCATAGCACATGTTCAGAGCGTACTTGCGGTGGTTATCCAGCGTCATCTCATGTCCGCAGCGAGGACATTTCATATAATTCCCCTCCTATTTTTCTTCTTTCAATGCCTTTCGGTATTACTATTTTAGCACAGGACAAAGCGCATAATCAATAGCCATTTGGCATTATATGCCCAAAAGTATCAGTCCATGCCCTTTCCGGCGTCGTCGCGGAAGCAGGATTCGTCGTTTGCCCAGCCCCTGTCCACCAGCCAATAGCTGTATTCCTCGTCCTCGGCGGCAAGCTCGGCCTCGGTAAGCTCCACGTCCTTGCTGCGCTCGTTCTTGAGCTTCCGCTCATAGGTGTAAAGATCCATGAGCGTGAAGCCAAGCCCCATCTCCTCGGCGATGGGGATGAGCACATCCTCGACCACCGCCTCGCGGATCTCAAGGCTGCCGGGGTAGGCTGCCTCGGCATCGGCCACTTTTTTGCGCAGCTCGGGGTCGGAGTCATACTGTCTGAGGAATTTGACCACATTAAGATTAACGTTCATATTGTCTCCTTTTTTTATCAGCAGAGGCGGTAGCCGGCCGGTATACTGTCGTCGAGCATCAGCAGGTGCAGCTCCTCCTTGCCGTCGTGCTCATGCACGGCGGAGATGAGCATGCCGCAGGAGTCCTGACCCATCATCTTGCGGTTGGGCAGGTTCAGGATGGCGACGACGGTCTTGCCGACAAGATCCTCGGGCTCATAGAATTTGTGAATGCCGGATAGTATCTGGCGGGGAGTGCCGGAGCCGTCGTCGAGGATGAACTTCAGGAGCTTTTCACTCTTTTTCACGGCCTCGCAGGAGAGCACCTTGCACACGCGCATATCGCACTTTGCAAATTCGTCTATCGTCACGTCCGGCTCGACGGGCGGAAACTTCGGCGCTTCGGGCTTTGCGTTCATTTTATCCAGCTCCTCCAATGCCTTGACCATATCGATGCGGGGGAACAGCGTCTCGCCCTTGTGCACCGCGGCATTTGCGGGCAGAGCGCCGAACTTCTCCGCGCTGTCCCAGCTCTGGAGAGCCTCGTCAGCGCCGATCTGCGCAAAGGCTTTGCCGCAGCTTTCGGGGATAAAGGGCTTGAGCATGATGAGGGATATGCGCAGGCATTCGAGCAGGTTATAAAGCACGGCGGCAAGGCGGGGCTTTTTCGCCTTGTCCTTGGCCAGAACCCAGGGCACCGTCTCGTCGATATACTTGTTCGCGCGCTGGATGAGCCTGAACACTTCCTCAAGCGCAAGGTGAAGCTGGAACTTGTCCATCTGCCCGGCGTAGCGGCTCAGGGTCTCCTCCGCAAGGGCGGTGAGCTCATCGTCCAGAGTCTCGTGCTCGCGCTCTGCGGGCAGGACGCCGCCGAAATACTTCTCGACCATGGCGGTCGTGCGGGAAACGAGGTTGCCGAGGTCGTTTGCAAGGTCGGTGTTTATGGTGTTTATGAGCAGCTCGTTGGAGAAATTGCCGTCCGAGCCGAAGGGGAAGGTGCGCAACAGGAAGAAACGCAGCGCGTCCACGCCGAACATATCGGCAAGCTTGTACGGGTCGACGACGTTGCCCTTGGATTTGGACATCTTGCCGCCGTCGATGACGAGCCAGCCGTGGCCGTA
>ERZ1026968.585-NODE-585-length-14370-cov-4.933776_pt1 | contig 14370 bp, 12 predicted proteins | sample MGYA00519295_ERZ1026968 | MGnify/ENA primary metagenome ERZ1026968 (study PRJEB26926, sample SAMN06164480) | human gut metagenome | biome: ENVO:00009003; feature: ENVO:2100002; material: ENVO:00002003 | host: Homo sapiens | place: USA | collected 2012 ...
ACGCGTTTGGAAAATGATAACAGAAAATAAAGGCAATACGACTTTTACCGATGAAGAAATCAAAGAATTTCTCGAGTCGATTTTTATTCACAATATATCGGCTCCCGCACAAAAGAAAAACGATTATTTCGGCGGCACGAAAGATATCGTTCTCGATACGATAGATTATCGCTCCGGCGTAAGTCAAATAATGGGCTTTTCCTGTAAATCGGATATCGATGCCGCATCGACACTATTCAATGCAAGCGGAGATAATACTAATTTCGAGTACGAACTGGTCGGAAATATAAACGACGATGTAATGAACGAATTTAATTCGTTATTTAACGAAGTGATCCGTAAAGGCGTAGTCTGTCATGACGTGGCAACCGGCAGCCGTATGAATTATTTGAAGTCATGTGGCATCGATGTAAAATTCGTAAACCCCGTAAAGGAAACCGCAAGACAAAATTTGATACGTTGCGGCGGGTTGGAAACTCCTGCCATTGTTGCGGAAATGTTGAAATATTACTATTACGACAAATCGGGAACGGACACTTCTCTCGACGAAGCGATTAAACATCTTGCCGAATCCGATCCTGCAGGGTATTCTTTCGGCGAATTATACGATACATATCATCTGAAAATAGCAAATCTTTTGTATTCTATGTTCACGGGCTTGCGATTTTCCAAACCGTGGAACGGCAAATCCGATGTGAGTGGCGGATATATCGTTGTTAAACGCGACGGCGACGTCGTTGCTTTCCACTCCTGCATTGCCGATGAATTCAAGGATTTTCTTGTGGACAAATTGAAGTTCGAAGCACCGTCTTGCAGTCGTCACGATTATATGTCGATTTACAAAAAAGACGACGGCAAATACTATCTGAAATTTGCCCTGCAATTCAGATTTAAATTGAAAAAATAATGCGAGTATGCAGTTTGTTTTGCGGAATCGGCGGAATAGACCTTGCCTTTACGCAAGCCGGATTCGAAATTGTTTGGGCAAATGAAGTTGACCACGATGCAGCCATTACTTATCGCACCAATTGTGGTAACGACTCCCTCATTGAAAAAGATATTCGGCAAGTAAACGCACGAGATATACCTAATTTTGATATTTTGGTTGCAGGATTCCCTTGTCAACCTTTTTCCATTGCAGGGAGAAGGAAGGGATTTCAAGATCCAAGAGGGAACCTAAGTGTTGTCAAACGCATAGCGGATAAAATATACGCGCTAAACTAATCTAATCGCAGCGATAGTGGGATTAACTTCCCCAAAACGCATGAAACATCTCTCACTTTCTTAAAAATCTGATATTAAGTAGCAAATGTAGTTCGTATTTAAAATCAAAATCTGGGAAACAACTTAACAAATACAAAAGTTGTCGATTTACGAACATGTATGGACAAAAAAGGAATTTGTGCGATGGCAAAGAATCAAGCATATAAAGAATATGAGGAAAAGTTATGCTCCATCATTGATGCTTCAAAACTAAACGAAGATGATATAAGAGCATTATTTTCCGAGCTTCTTTCAGTTTTACCCAATGGTGGCAAGCTATATAAATACAAATCCTTAGATTCGTTCCATGTGGACGAGCTTGAAGAAAAATACGTTTGGTTCAGTTCAGCAAAACATTTGAACGACAACAAGGATTGCACTTTTAATGCAAACGTGTTGCAAGAAATGGATGCAATTGTAAAGTTTTTTTTGAAAGACAACAATTTTCGAAAAACTCTTGTAAAAGGTTTTTACACAGAGTTGTCACAACGCAATACTGATATTACGCCTGAAATAATCGAGGACTGCTTAAAGTGTATAACTAGTAATGGACAAAAAATTGGGAAACTAAAGTTTGATTCCTTTTGCAAGAAATACAAATTAACATTTGCGCAAAAGGAAGAACTTTTACATACTGCTGCTCTTTATAGAGATGGGAGTCAGTGCGAAGAACAAATTAGAAAAAGCGTAAGCAATTTTTCGGTTCAAGTAGAAGAGATTCGGAATAGTACACAAATACTTTCATTGACAACATCCTATAAAAAAGATAGCATGTGGGCATATTATTGCAATAATAAAGGTATTTGTATTGAATATGATTTTTCAAAAATAACCTCACTTGAACTTAAAAAGTTATTCTTAAATACGCAAAAAGTTCGATATGGTAAGAAAAGAAAATTTAGTTGTGTTAATATTTTGAAAGCAAAGCTTGAAAACGATGATATATCATTAATTGAAGCGGATAAAATGCTTATGGAACAAATATTAACAAAAGACACATCTTGGGCAACGGAAGAAGAATGGCGCGTTGTGCTGAGTGATAGAGGCAATTTTATAGGAAGAAAAGTATTTGTTGATATGATTAGTGCAATATACATGGACTATTCCGTTTTAAAAATAGATGAAGCAAAAAAGATTATAGAAATAGCGAGAAAAAACGGTTGGCAAATTTACATACGATATTTCAGTAGATTTGAAGCGAAATATAGATATGATACGATAGAAAATATAAATAAGTTTTTGGATAAAATAGGGCTTATTGCAAATAGAGTTTGAATTTCGCCGGTTATTCATAAAAAGATTTGAGTATGACATTGTATATCGTAATTTGTGATAGCAAGTTATGTGTTTGTTGCTTTTGGGGGATGGACGAACACGGATTAAGGATATCTCCTTAAGTCTTTTGCTGCGATAAATGTACTTATATCGATATTTTTAATGAAATCTCATTAAGCTGATGCAGTCACAAGTGCAAAAAGATGCAGATGCTTTACAATGAAACAAAGAATAAAACCATATCGCAAGGCTTAATAACCAATATTTAGAGCCATTGAATACAAACTGATTCATATCTTTTCCGCATTTTGGTGAAATACTCAAACACGGTGGATTGCGCTCGTTCAAGTACGGTAGCAATTTCGGGATAACTCAACCCACTTTGCCTACATTCGAGCGCAATTTTCATGTTGTCTGTCAGATTTAGGCTGTCAACGATGGAATCATAGATGGTATAGTCTTTGACAACATCTTCTTCAATCTCGCAAGACGGCTCGCTGACGGGTGTCAGGGCTTCCAAACTTACACTACGGAAATAATCGCTTGTTTTTCGAGTTATAAGTTTAGACATCGCTCTAATGCACGCAATCTTGACTGTTATCGCCTTGCCCTTTTTATCGTGTGCCAAAACGTCGTTTAATCGCTTTCCATAATGATTACAAAGAAATAGCGCACATTCTTGGACTAAATCGTAACTGTCGCTGAAAGTGTGGTTAATATCGTTTTTACGCTTTATATCAACGCATAGGTCGGCATATATCTTTTGCATTTTGCTTCCCATATATCCTATAAGGAATCGTGTTTCGTACATAGATAGTTGTTCTGCCATTGCAAGAACGTTGTTTTCCGAGATTGTTTCTTTGAAAACGTCATAATTTTTGATATGTTTTTTCATTTTCAATACGCTCCGAGTTTTATTTGCCTTTCGGCAACAAGACGGCGCAGCACCGAGAGAACTCAAAAACATATCATTTCAAATCACAATATGCCCATGTCAACGAACAGCGTAAATTATTGCGTTTACAACAAAAGAGCCTATATCTAACAAGCAATAATTTTGCCGTTGATATAGGCTTTTCTCTGTGCTAAACCGTCACCCCGAAAGGCAAATAAACTCGGAGCATTATTAAAAGAGTGTCCATAAAAATGTGTTACAGTATCGAAACAAGAGAGCATAAAATACGCCATTTCTTCAATTACCGGAATGGTAACGGAATTTCCGAACTGCTTGTATTGCTGTGCAACCGTAGTTTCCGGCGGAAAACTGAACTTATCCTCTCCGTTTTCCATAAACGCATATCCGATAAAGCCCTGAAGCCGCCCCCATTCTTTCGGCGTCATTACACGGATTCCCTCGTCATTAAGCGGAGATTTTTTGGTGGGGAGTTCCTTTCCGGCTACGCCTTCTTTGTACTGGCGTACAAGATTACGCTCTTTTCCGGAACCGCCTGTTGCCAAAATCGTATTCGAAATCGGGTGCGGGTTATCTGGCTCGTTTACAACAACATAACCGAACCCATGACCTTTCGCATGTTCACGGACACGATGTTTTTTCAATGTTTCAAGGTAGCCGGACGACATATAGAATACATCATCGACATTATCTTCAAGAATTGCTTTAAGATCTTCTGCAATCGGCTCCCGGGCTCTATGATCGGGAAGTTGCGCTTTCAGCAGCTTTATCGCATTCCCATATGTCTTTTTGTTGAATGCCATGATATATACTCGCGGACGATTTTGCGGGAGTCCGAAATATCTGGAATTCCTGACAAAAGAATCTCGGGTATACTCATATTCTCCGTCTTCGTCAAGAGTGACGCCGATTATTCTGTACCCAAGCTCATCTTCAAGCGTGTTAATAATTCTTTTTAACGTCTCGCCTTTGTCATGTGAAACGAGATTCTCAACATTCTCAAGGAAAACGGCTCTCGGATGTGTTCTTGAGATAATATCGGCAATATCGAAGAAAATCGTACCCTTTGTTGTGTCGCGGAAACCTTTTTGTAATCCGGCACGGCTGAATGTCTGGCAAGGAAAACCTGCGAGTAATACATCATATTTTGTATCAACCACTTTTTGCTTGAACTCTTCTGATGTTAAATCATTCTTGGGATTATCGCCGAAAAGATGCTCATATGTTGCACACGCAAAGTCATCTATCTCCGCTGACAATACATTTTCAAATTCACCGGTAAGTTCAAATCCTTTTCTTATACCGCCGATTCCCGCGCACAGGTCAATTGTTTTGTATTTCATAATTGTCTCCTTGAATCAGAGATTCTGCTTCCAGACCATCTAAGCTTACCGTGTATGTAATCTTGGTGATTCCCAGAGGCATAACCCCTCCTATAAACGATGCGGGAGTAATTCTCGGAAACTCCTCGGTTATTCTGTATCGCAACATATCATGTAAGATGAACGTACGCTTTCTCGCGCTCATTCCTTCCTCAAGACCTTTTTTTGCCAGTCTGGAGTTCAAATAATCACGGCTGATACCCATGTTTATCAAATCTTCAACAACCTGATCAATGGATACGCCGTTTTGAACTGAGTGTTCAAACTGACATAATACCAAATCCAGTTTCTTTCCCGGAGGATCTAACTGAAACTGATTGCTTATCGTTACTTCTCGTTTGCTTCTTGATGTAGTCGACTTAACTTCAACAAAACCGTTTTCGATTTCAATATCATATGTCGAAGAGTTCGGACCGTCCCAGTTGGCTTCTTCGCCGATTGATGACAAATACTTCAATACGCACAATTCACCAAGCGTATCATCCACTTTTTCATCAATGTTTCGATTTCCGAGAAGTTCTTTCCATTCTTGCCACCAAGCAACCGGAGACTGAGAAATCAGACTGCGATTTTTACCGTTTTCACCGGGAGACAATAACTCTTCGCACAATGTCGAAAACGGTCCCTCCGCCACTGAAAAATCGGCGGTTAAGATAATAGCCCTTTGCTCGGAGCCATTGCTTTCAACAAGCGTGTCGCTTTTAATGTGAGCATTGGAAAAGAACTCATTTATATTTTCGTTGCCTGAATAAGGAATAGCAACACCGTAAGAATCACTGAATTTAACCGTCCATCCCGGATACTGCGAATCAAGTTCGGAAATGCTGTGAGCAAAACCGACGATGTCTGTTTTCCAATTATTCAAAATTGCGTTCTTAAGACTCATCGCTTTCATCCTTTCGCACTACTTCCGAAACCAGTTGCTTAACATATTGTTTTTCACCGCCTGCGATCAGCTCCGGCTCAACAGATATGCATTTGACGTTGTTCAGTTTTGTTATTGCAGCAAAGTCTTTTGCTTTATGCGGAGCATTTTCCGAATACTCGCGCACCATATTTCTGTACAGTGATAGCCGATATCCTTTTCCGGGAGTTTCAATTAACTTGTTGATATTGTCCGTGGCATTATCTTTGAGAACGTCAAATGTCTTTTTCTCAGTGCCTTGCCAGCTGAGGTGGACATACCACCAAAGAGTTTTCAGCCAAATTCGCCGAGTCCCGCGATAGAACCTTTTACTGTTGATTCTGATATCACCTTTTGCGGGATCGGGGTATCGAAGATATGTAATATCGGGCATAACTTTGACCGAGATATATCTCCATATATCGTCATCGTTAGCCGCAATAATTGAAAAATCTTTACCTAACGGCATAAGTTGATATAAGCACAAAGCCACCCTCAAATCCAGCAAATAAGTCATCTTACCGCCGGTTTCTGACAGAGCATCCTTAAATGAATCCAGCAATTTGCTTCGGAATTCCGTATATGAAGGGTCACCTTCTATTGTGTCATATGCCTTCCAGTGATCCGTGAGATTCGAAAACTCAATGTCGTTCATATTATCATATTGAGCGACAATGGCTTTGGCGTCATTTAATGACAGTCGTTTATATCTCATTGATCATCACCTTCTTCTAACATCTTCCGGATGTTAATGTGCAAACTCTTCAGTAAAGCTTCTTGGCTTTCAAAGTGCAACGGCTCCGGGCAACTCTCTATAAACTGATGCATAATACTGCAAATAGAGTTGTTTTCAAGCCCCAGATTTTGCTGCGTAGCCTTCATGTCTTCGGGATCTTCGCCTATTTTTTGAAAAACAAGCAAATAGGTTGTAGCCATTATATCTATCAGCAAATCAAGGTTCTTGATTTCTTCTCCGACCATCGGGCATGCCGCATAGTGAGGATTCAGATACAGGCATATATTTTCTCTGTCGAAAAGATCCACTTTCGGATCCTCCCACTGTGAAAAATACACCCACCACAAAGGCTCTGTGGGAGAATTGAATTCTTCGATGGGGAACTCCATATATATGCTGTTAAAGTCCAGCACCACCGTCTCGATTTCTCCGATGGTGACGCCTTCCTCGTTTATCAGTTTTTCCTCGCCGGGCAGAATATTGTCTGCTTTTTTCTTCAAGTAAAGGATAACGGAGAGTTCCAAATCTCCCTTAATCAATCCCGGCTCAAAAGTGTGATTAAAGTTGCAAATCCTTCCGGTATCGGTTTCAATATCAGACTCCGGTAAAATACACCCTGTTTGCGTCAGCGTTTTGTTGGTCCACATGATGCAAATGCCGATGGACGCATCCGCGCAGGCAATTCCGTTAGGGCCAAGCAAAAGGTGAGGATAAGCAACCGAAACCGTTTTAGTAAACGATATTCCTTCGGATTCAATTTTCCAGATTTCAAGAGGGTCGGTAAGCTTGATCGTTGAAGAACCCTTTTGCTTGAGTCCGTAACTATTATCCTGAAAAGAGTAAGAGAATACGTATTTTCCGGTTGTCAGGCCGCATGCATCTTTCAACTCGTCCGTCAGCTTCGGATAGAAATATAAATTATTCATAACGCACCTCGTCAGTCGATTTTAACGGAGAATTGATACTTTTTATCCATTGCGTAAACGTACAGTGTTCCTGCAATCCGAAGGTTATACACAGATGATTTTACTACAACGGAAGAATACTCTTTGCTCCCCTCAGCATGCTGTATGGAGAACTCTGCTTCATCTACGGAAGTCGAAGGCGAAGAGGGCGCGCAAGTCAGCGAAACAATCTTTTCCGGGGTATCCGATGAGTACGACACAGATCGGATTTCAAGTTTGTCAATCTCAACGGGGAACCTTGTACCGATATCTTCTTGCCAAGATTTCGGGGTAATCCAACCGCCGCCTTCAGATGCTATTAAAAGCGAAATATCGGCAGCCTTTTTTGAATGCATTAACGTCAACGTGAAATCCATTTCCATTCTGTTGCCGAGCATTCGCTGTGCGGTGAAATCGAGTACAGCATTGACGACTTTTCCGCCTGTTCCGCCGCCACCGCCTCCGGAGCCTCCACCGGAAGGTTTCTTTCCGTAGCCGACGCGAGGAAGCAACTTTTTACCGAGCTTGTTTGCTAATTTGCTGGCAGTTGCCTCGATCTTCTTTTCGCTTTCACCGGAAGACTTTTCATTTATCAATCTGACTGCGTTTTTCTGAATCTTCGAAACGAGCTGCATTTTTGCGGGATCGTTCCAACCCATATGATCGGATGCTTCACATCTGCGCAAGTACTCGCCGAACTCCATGCCTGCATATTCGCTTACACTCAAACCATCTTTCAGCTTCTTTTCGATAATAGGCATATAGAAGCCGAACAAGAACATGTTTTGCTCTTCAGGCGGAGTAATTCCTTTCACCCACGGACCGGTAATAGGATAATCGATTACCATTCCGGGATCTCTTGTACACATGACAATCGGCTCATTCAATCCGCCGTCAGCTTCATAATGTCCGATATAGTCATAAGGACTCAGTACATTCTGATTTTCGTTAAGTTTGTCAATACTGATCTTTACAATCGAAAGATAACCGGTGGTCATGCCGTCAAAATAATTTCTGACATTTACGGGTTCACACGATATATCTTCGAATAAAGTGCTTATATAGTCTTTCCCGTAAGTTCTGGCAATTGCCGTATTATACAGCTCCTGTACTAATTGGAAGAACGGAAGCATATCGCTTTTCTTTATCGGAACATTGTTGACAGTTGCAAGAAGCCATTTCTTGTTCGTGAAATTCTTCAGTTGAAGATTGTGGAGCTTCGGAGCATACCACTTTTGAATTGACAACCGCAAATAATCCGCTATCGTTTGCGTCCATATACCCGTAAAGTTCTCTTTCACGTCGTCGCGAATATCCGCATCGGCGGGAATGATATCACTTAACAGTTTTGCGGAATCAATATACGGAATAATAATTGATGTTCCGGTTTTATCTCCGGCAAAAGGAGATAAGCCGAACACTTCAAGCACGGCGTTGATGAAATCCTCATCATACAGGGGGAGCAGGTCATCGCCTTCTTTGATTCCCCACCATGCTTTACCGGCAGAAAGCGGCTCTATTTTATTAAGAATGGTCGCATCGGTTCCGTCCGGATTCTTTTTTCCTTCATCTTCAACAAGGGTGATGATTAATCTCGATTCAAAGCCGGAATCTGTTTTTATTCTTGAGTAAAAGATTACAATACCGATACCCACACGGTAATAAACACTTTTCCCGAAACCCCAGTTGCCGCCCGCATTTGCTTGGGTTTGACGTTTTCCCGTATCATAAATTAGTTTGAAGAAATTGCCGTGATCATCTGATTTGATCTCGGATTTTCTTACACATCCGGTGAGTCCGCTTGTACCGGTATCACGGATTTCCAGAAAGTCCGACACCTCATCGGGAAACCTTGTGTTCAGATCGTCTTCTATATCCGTCAAAAAGGAATTAAAAGCGGAAGGCTTAAATGTACCCGTGGTAAAGTTCACGTTATACGACTGCCCGGGCAGACTCAGGGCAGCATCGGAGCTATTCTGTATAGACTCTCTTACAAGCAAATCCAACTCCGGAATATTATCGTTTTGCAGCGATTTCAAGGTCACGCTACCATACGAAACCGCGTAATCCGTTTTGAGAATTAATTTGTCAAGCATAGCTTAACTCCTCTCTTGGTATTTATTCTGGTAATTGAACCGTAACTGATTTTGCATGAGTACTGCCGTCGGATTCTCCCGGAATGATGATACTGAAACCGATAACATCCTCTTTACTGTTGATTTTCGTTTTTATTCCGGCTGCAGATTCCTGACCGCCGTCTTTGTCAATGCAATACAGAAGCAGCAAAGGAATATCTTTTAAGCCGAGATCCGACCTTTTTGAGATAAGATTCTTTTTATGCTTCAGTGCATCATCACAAAGATTCTTTTGTTCTTGCGTCAAGTTGGAATAATCTACGTCGCAGAGAACGTCAGAACCCGAACGCAATGAGCCGATATCCAGGCACGGTAGCTTGCTCTTCTTAACGGAACGCTCGATTTTTCCTACGGAAATACCCGATACATCCCACTTTGAAGTCGCTTTTTCGGCACCCGCTACGGCAACATTCCATCTCAGATAACGTCCTTCTTCGGTATTCATCTTTTTTATCCATTCAAAGAATACAGGGATGTCCTTATTTAACGTTGAATGCTCCGAGATTGTGTAGTGCGAGAAGAACGTATCCTTTATCACATCAACATCAACGTTCTCCCAAACATATGCCGAACTGATTACCGATGACTTATGAGCTGGTCCGATAGCATTCAGCAGACTTTCGGCACTGTCGATGTTACCTTGCAGAACCGAAGAATCGTTGTCGTACTGAGTAACCTCATAACTGTCTCCGCTAAAGTCAAAATCACATTCCACACTTCTTTGAGATTTGTTCTTGGAAGTGAGCATAAATTTTGAAATCAGAGCACTGTTCAGTATCTTGGGACCGTACTTTGAGGGGCTGATTCCGCGCTCCATAAAGTCTTCAAACTCAGCCTTGAGTTTTTCGTCAATCTTTTCAAGCAGCTGATATTTCATTTCAACTGCCTGAGGCATCCATATTCTCTGCAAAAGCTCATAACCGGCTCGGTATCCGAACCATCGAGCCATCTGCATTAATGTATCCGCAAGATTGGAATTCCGAGCGAAATATGTGCAAACGAGACCCTCTATGGTCAAACCGCGCGACAGAGTATTTCCGCCCATAACGATAAACACAGGAGCCTTAGTCATATTGTTAAGCTGCTCGGAAGTAGGGTAGACTATTCTTAAATATGTCCCGTCTTCGGCGTATTTATTTGCCTTGCAGTTATCTACACACAGATGAACCGCATTCTCATGATAGGTCAGTTCTTTGTCTTCGCCCATCATGATGTTTTCAACGCCCGAAAGGATGCACTCAATTTCATCTTTGATTTCAATGAAGGTCGGCATATCCGCAATAACTTTATTTATGTTGCCGTAGTCAGGATAGCCGTTTTTCAAATCATCAAAGGTAAACTGTTGAACTTCTTCAGAATAAACAGATTCGCATAACGAAAGAATCGAGCCGGTGGTACGTTCACGCACCATCCAATCCCTGATTGTTTCGTATTCGGACAAATGACCGTTTTGAAGTGCTGTTGTATGTATCAGCATACTTATCGGTTTTTTGTGCCCGCGCCTACGTAATACCGCAGAAGCACATAAAAACCATGCAATGGACTTCTTCATTTCGTCCGGTATTGTAAAGGCACTACCGTCGTGTATTCCTTTCAGTGCCTTAACTTCAGTATCCGGGATCCTTCGTACAATATTTAACCCCGGATATTTATCATCGGTGCTACTCCCGAATATTACTTTTGCTCCGAAGTATTCTTTTGATTCCGGTAAGCTGCTGATGAAGTTTTTCGGATACAGTGAGCTCTCATATGCTTCGTTTAGCACATTGGCATACGGAGTGGCCGTAAAGCTGATATAATTCATTGCCTGGAACGGAGCAGTCGAAGTTTTGCCCTCCTCATCACGTCCGTTGACGAGATCGATAATGTATTGATTTACGGCAGTTCTTTCGATTTCTTCTTCTGATTCCACGCCATCCATTTTGCGTGTATTTACACTTGCCTGATCTGCTTCATCATCGATGACCAGAATTCTCATTCTGGCGGCTTTACCCGGATTCGAATGCAACCACTTAATCAATCTTTCAAGACGTTTGGAGTTTTTCAGGCAAACCATTACATACCGATGGAGCCATTTGGAATCGGATTTTCCGTCCTGAAAAATATTCAGACTGATGTCATCGGAAAGGTATTTTTTCTTGTCATCAATATCAATAAAATAATCCGGATTGGAGGTGTAATCGAGAACATGCCAACTTACACCGCCACTCTTTTTCAAATCATGGAAGAATCGATCCCGTGTCTGCTTTCTGAGGTTATCAATCGAACCGGACAGAATAATTATCATGTTCCAGTCATAGTGAGCCGCCATTGCCGCCAAGCCAATCATGTTAGCGGTTTTTCCGGATTGAACACTACCCATAACCAGGCCCTTAACAGGTCCGGATGCCCTTGTGTCACGGCTGAGATGGTTCAAAATCCAGTGACAGTTTCTCTCGACAAAGCCGACGGCAGCATCTGTCATTTTCGGCTTTCCGTCATACTTGCCCAAAAGATAGTTTTTATATCTGATCCAAGAAGATCCGCTATCCGTGGGAACGGTGAATGCGTTGTTCAGATGGCCGTCTGAAATGCCGACAGGCACATAGAGCGGCGTATAGTCCGCACTCATCTCATTTACAAGCTTCGCCCAATCGGAAAAGGTCATGTTTTGAGGAATAATAAGCTCCTCATTCTGAAGCCGATCAAAAACATCCGGGGCTTCCTCTTCGGAAACACAAAATGTTTTCACTTCATCCCATGTTTTCCCGTTCTCGATTTGCTCGGCAATCCATTTTTTACAGTCTAAAAATTCTTCCGATGCAAAGCTCATAGTTTCCCTCCAACGCCCTGACTATATCGTCAGCACATACAACTGTATTTTTCATTATCTCTTTTCCCCAGAATCGCAATACAAGCCAGCCATCAGCGATAAGCTTATCGTTCACTTCAAGATCCCTTTGAATGTTTCGCTCGATTTTCGGAATCCAAAAGTCTCGATTCGATTTAATATCGTTTTTTCGCTTTTCCCAGTCGAAACCATGCCAAAACTCGCTATCGCAAAACACGGCGACCTTTTTCCCGATAAAAACAATATCAGGATGCCCGAATACTTTATTGGAATTTTTACGGTATCGAATTCCTCTACTCCATAGTTCTTTTCGAAGCAGTAGTTCGATTTCGGAATCTTTGTTTTTTACGGCTTGCATGTTTTTTCGCCGTTGTTCTGGCGTGTGTTTATCCATGTGATTGAACTCCTCGCCAATACTCCTTACTTATCCGTTTCTAAGGTGTTGAGTAATGTAATTTGGGATTTCTCACGCTACATTATCTCATAAGTGATGTCCAAAAAACGGACTTACTCATCATCTGGTACAAAGTCCATAATATCTTCCACACGAACGTCAAGTGCTTTGCAAACAGCACCGAGCACGTCGGTGGTAACGTCTTTATCTTTGGCAAGCTTACACATCTGATAGTGCGTAATTCCGGCCATCTCTTCGAGGTCCTTTTTCATCAAGTTACGATCAATCAAAAGGTGCCAAAGCTTTTTGTATGTAACTGCCATTTGATGAATTCTCCTTAAAAATCAGTTTTCAAAAGGCATAAGCGTTAGTGCTTATACGACTACATTTTACATTATATCACACTTTTCTCAAAAATTCAACATAAGTAGAAAATTTCAGACTTTCGTAAAGAAATATTTTTCATGCCTCTATTGGCAAAAGCAAAAAGAAAAGCTCCTGCGAAACAGCGTTCACAGGAGCATCATACTTCATTTCATAATTCTCATAAGAACCCGGTCAATATCCACGGTATCTATTCCTTTTGTTATAACTTTGTTCCGGAAGGACAGCAAGCCTTGGATGAGCAGCCGTCTTTCGGCGGTGTTCAGCTTCAGATAAACCTTGTTTTTTTCTCACTGTCAGCACCTCCCGTCGTTCCATTTGGAGAGTTCCCAGAGCATATTGATATGTTCGCGGGATTTGCGGTTTGTGTTATTGTATTCATCTGAGCAAAGCCAGTCGATGAGGTAGCATTTCGGTATCATATACTTCTGTGGAAGTACAAGCGCCCGGAGTTTGCCGAGCCTGATCCATTGACTGACGGTACGGCGGTTATAACCGGTGAATCTTACAACGTCGGCAACATCGACCACGTCCGGCTGAGAAGAAAGCTTACTTTCGTAGAAACGGCGGCATTTCTTTTTATCCGTATCAAGCTGCGGTTGAATACGGATTTTATAAGCTTTCACATCGACTTCGCCGTACTTGTACCAGTTGTCCGGTGCTATGTACTTTTCGGGATTGACCTCGCGGTCATTCATAAAGGCAATCACGTCGCTCTTTTTAATGCTGTAGCAGCGTGTTTTCTTGCCAGTACAGGTATGGGGGATGAGATCAAACTGAAGAAGATAGAGCGCCGTTCGTTTGCTGATGTGGCATGCAATACGCATCTGCTCCTTGTTCATGATCTCCGGGTACTGTTTGAATTCTTTTGCATCGTATTTCATGACGAAGCTCCTTTCATTTTTGCGGTCCGAAAGGGGTGCTCCGTATGATGTGTTTTGGCGTGCTTTTTCTTGCATATGTTCTTGCAAACAGGCAAGAAAAAAGGTGGAATTCGCAAGAACAAATCTTTATTTGAGTCCGTGGCGGCTCGAATCAATTTCTGGTCATTTCTGGCCGGAACATCCGAAAAGCCTTGATATACCTTGCTTTCCCGGATTTACGAAAATATCGGTTTCGTCCTCGTCGGACACGAAAAAACCACCTTGGAGTTAGACTCGAAATGCGGTCGTCAGGAAACTGGCGCAAGGGTTCGAATCCCTTTCTCTCC
>ERZ1026968.615-NODE-615-length-13818-cov-8.236794_pt1 | contig 13818 bp, 10 predicted proteins | sample MGYA00519295_ERZ1026968 | MGnify/ENA primary metagenome ERZ1026968 (study PRJEB26926, sample SAMN06164480) | human gut metagenome | biome: ENVO:00009003; feature: ENVO:2100002; material: ENVO:00002003 | host: Homo sapiens | place: USA | collected 2012 ...
TATCAGGACACTACAAGGAGGCAAAAAATGAAAAAGGTTATTTCTATTATAATTTCAACTGTAATTCTTATTACTTCCTTTGCATTTCCATCGTATGCCATAGACGCGCAATCAAGCTCTCGCATTCTCCCTCGTTAAACAAATATTGATAAATATGATAGCGAAACTCTGGTCAAGAAGATCTTGGCCGGATCAATAAAGTAAGATCAATTCACAAATATAGATATACAACGCACAAAAGACTCCGAAGGAGAAGTAACGACTGTTACAATAAGAGAATTAAAAGAGCGAAAAATAGTTCGGGGAAAAGCAATTGATTCTTATGTACAGCAAACAAGTTCAACCAGGAATATCGGTTCTTTAAGTACTTCATCACCTTATCAGGGCGGTCTAAATTCTTTTACTCTGAATTTTAAGCTTACATATGATAGATTGAATTACGGCAATGGATATCTATATAAGATCACAAGAATGGATAGTTCTTACACTAACGTTGTTGGGCGACTGTCTTTTAAAAAGTTAGAGTTATATTGTTCAGCATCTTCTGACGCATATATTTCTACAACGCAGAGAATTGGATGGAGATCTGAAAATGCAACGAGAACAGTTAATGCTCCTATGACTCCAGATACAAATTATTCAAAGTCCGTTAGCTTTAACTACTATTATTACGACGAGCCTAATGGGGCATCTATAGGTGGAAATTCTACAATTTACTATACTGTAAGTAATCAGACAACTCAGCATAGCTTCATGGCAAATTTACCTCTAGTATAAAGAAAGGAGAATCCGCATGAAAAAACTCCGGCCTGCACTTTTGATAGTTTTCCTGATAGTATTCATCCCGATATCTAACGGCATCGAACGCAGCTTGACATTCTCAACCCCCCTGTACATAAGGTATGGCTGGCAGTGGCTCGCCGGACTTGTATTCGGCGCTATTCTCTTCCTTGCCGCAAACGAGCGGCCGCTTAAATTCAAGGCTAACGCATTTTACCTGATATGCGCCGTTGTTATCGCGGCTATAGCCGTGCTTCCCTTCGTCATTCTTTCTATAAGATATGTGATAAGCTCCGATGTGGAAATGATTTTCCTCCAAACGGCGTTCGGCTTCATGCTCTGCAAGGGTCTGTTCAGTCCGGCAGATGCGGAATAGCATTAAAGCGATCAATTTATAAGCAAAAGCACACGGGATCTTCGCAAAGATCCCGTGTGTTTTTCATTAAGCTGCCGTCAGCTCATTGCTCTGTGCAGGAAGGTTACGACCTGCCAGCGTGAGCAGATCTTATTGGGCTGGAAGTCATTATTGCCGTAGCCAAGCGTTATCCCCTGTTCCGCAGCCCAGAGTATTGCCCGGTAAAATACGCTGTTGGGGCTGACGTCTACGAAGGGATTATCGAGGTTTGACGGGGTCGGCTTTCCGTAATAGCGCCACAGGAAGGTCACGAATTCAGCGCGTGTGACCTGATTGTGCGGACGGAAGCTGCCGTCCTCATAGCCGGTAGTTATACCGTTCTCAGCAGCCCAGAGGATGGCTGTATAGTACGGCTGGCATGCACCGCTGTTGGAAACGTCGCTGAAGCTGAGGCCGGCGCTTTGAGGCTGAGGCCTGCCGGCGGCGCGCCAGAGGAAGGTCACGACCTGTCCACGTGTGCAGGGCGCTGAGGGGCTGAAATGAGTCGCGTCCGTGCCGGCGGTGATCTGCGGGTCATAGTAGTATGCCCATAAGACGTGCTCATAGTAAACAGATCCGCTGTCAACATCGACGAAAGGATTTGGGAAGGTCTGTTTGCAGTTTTCACACCTGCCTCTGACTATCTTGTGTCCGGCAGCGGGGGTGTAGCTGTCAACATAGCTTTCCTTGCAGCTGCCGCAGGTATGGGTGGTGTAGCCCTTCTCGGTACAGGTGGGCGCGGTCACCACGGCGTCGTATCTGTGCTTGCCGAGCTGACCGTAGGCTTCGCCGCATTCGTCGCATATCGCCTTGTTCTTGCAGTCGGCAACGCCGCCGCTGTGAGCCTGTTTTGCGCTTAGCTCATACCAGCGTTCGTTTAAGGTGATGCCATTTTTCTCAAGCTCGGGTCTCAGATCCTCAAGGGTCTTACCGCAGCGCTGGCAGCCTAGCCAGTGATAGGTATCGTCATAGCAGTGGTCGATATCCTTGAGGCTCAGCTTGGCAAGCAGGCCTTCAAAGGTTATGTCCTGCATCGAGGAAAAATCGCCGTTCTTGATCATGTTGAGCAGATCGTCTGTAGAGATATCGAGATTTTTAAGAAGGCTTGCAAGGTCGACCGAGGTAAGCGCGTTCTTGCCGGGATGCAGGTCATGACCCGTGCAGGGGTCGATTATTCCGGCCTCGTCGGTGGGAACGGTAGCGCCCTTATCCAAATACATATTCTTGCACTTATTGCATATGTAGTGAGCCTTCACGCCGTCCTCGGTGCAGGTCTTTTCGACAGCAGGAACAGCTTCGAGGCTTGCTGCGCAGCCGCCTTCGCAGGGGGTATAGTACGCCCTGCCGCGCTCGATTATCTCGCCGCAGCCGAGGCATTTTGTATCGCCGGTATAGCCGGGCTTATCGCCCTCGGGCTCGCAGGCGCCGACCTTCTCCGTGCCTCCGGAGTGATTTGCCGGATCGCGCTGGCCGTCGTCATAGCCGCAGGTCAGACAGGTGTTGCCTGAGCAGCAGGTGGGCTCGCCGCTGACCATGGTGTGCGTATTAAAGGTGCTGGTGAATTTATAGTCACAGAACTTGCACACCTTCCAATGTCCAAGCGCGTCATATGCCCACTCCTGAACCTTCATATTCGGTATCTGAGTTCCGGAGATCTCCGCAATATAGTGCTTGAGAGGCTCGATGGTCAGCGTGCTCGCATCACTTATGGGAGCTTTCCCGTCGGCGTCGCTGAATATCGCCCCGCATATGCTGCACTCATAGTGCTCCTTAACGCCGGAGGCGTTCGCACAGCTTTCGCACTTTGCAGGAACTTCCTCAATCTTGACGAGTTGATGATCGCAGGTCTCGGTATAGGAAATAGTAACGTTCTCTGCAACTATCTTCTCACAGTCGGTGCAGTAAATATTGCAAAGACCGTCCTTCTCGAGGGTGGGCTCAACGATGATCTGTTTTTCAGTGTGGATATGGTTATCAGGATCGACAGCGCCGTACTCAAAGCCGCAGGTGCCGCATGCGGCCTTACCGCCGCAATATGCCTCACCGCCTGTGTGGCTGCCGGTATTTTTCAGGTCGCCGCACTTGCTGCACTCCTGAGCATGGTACTCGATGCCATCGACGTCAAATGCTTTCCACACATAGTTGTGGTCGAGTTTATTGAGCGTCGTATCAGACTTGCTTATCTTCTTGGTTCCGGCCGCATCGGAGAAATAGTCCTTGCATCCATCGCAGTAATAATAGGGGATATTGCCCTCTTCATTGCAGCTTGCCGCCTTGGGAGGGTAGTATACCAAATTGGTGTGGTTCGTCTTATCCTTATCCACATCCAGCTTGAGCTTGGAAATGGATACCGTGCCAGCGGCGTCGGTAAAGTACTTGTCGCAGCCGTCGCAGTACCAGTGCTCTATCGTCCCCTGTTCGCTGCAGGTGGCAGCTACAGCGTCGTTATGAACAAGATTCGTGTGCTTTGCCGCGTCGATGGCAAGCTCAACCTTGGAATTTTCAAGCTCGACGGAGCCTGTTTCATCCGCAAAAGCCTGTCCGCAGGTCTGGCATGCCCAATGCTCTATGCAGCCTTTTTCGCAGCAGGTAGCGTCCTTCGCCGCGACAAGCACGATATCATCGTGGGTAGTGAGCTTGGGTATGGTGCAGGACGCCAGATCGGTCTGGTACAAGCAGTCCTTGTCAAGATAATACCTCTCGCAGACCGTGCAGTAATAATACTCAACATTGCCCTCCCTGGCACATGTGGCAGCGGCGGCCTCGATTTTTTCGAGGGTGTGAGCTTTGCATTCCGGCGGCCTTATGCGGAGCGTTGCCGTATTGCTGAGGCTGAGATCGTGGACAATAAGCAGCAACTTGGTGTAATAAACCGCGCAACGTATGGTCATACCGTCCATATCCTCGGTGACATTATTCAGAACGAGCGTCTTTTTATCTCCGAGCTTCACCTTTTCGGCTTCCTTTACAAAGGAAGTATAATCATTTATGTTGTCCGTGTTTACCTGTTTGGCATCAAACCAGATATACTTCAGGTCGGTACTGTTGGGATTTGAAGCCTCTATGGTGAAGGTAGCCGTACCCCCTACGTCGACGCTCACATCTCCGGGCTGTGTTATAATTTCTGTGTCTCCCAGCGCCGCGAACGCCCCCATCGGCACAAGCGACGTTAGAAGCACGACGACCATCAGGAAGCTTATCACGCGTTTTTTCATATTGTTCCTCCTTTGCGGTGAAAAACAGCCTTAACTTATATAATCAAAGTAATTATACTATTTCAAAATTTATATTACAAGTATTTGAACTCCGTCATTTTTTACATATTTGTACAAGAAATTTGTGCAACAATCATGCGTCAGCTCGTGTGCCGGCAAATTCATTATGTATTATGCTGAATACTCCCCGCCTTGTCCTGTGGAAAATGCTCAATTTTTTTGAAATCAGCTATTGACAAGCGTTTTTTCGAGTGTTATATTAACCCCAATAAAACCTATGAGTAAGAGGAGTACGTTATCCGGAAGCTCACAGAGAGCCGCAGTAGCTGGGAATGCGGCAGCTGAAAGATGGCCGAATGGACTTACGAGGGCAAACCGAAAGATCTTCGAGTAGGGGCGACGGAGGGCTTACCGTTAAAAGAGCCGGCGTATGTAAGTACGCACTGAGTGGGCGCAAATGCGTCAAGCCGGGTGGCACCGCAGGAGAATGTTAACGCTCCTGTCCCTGCAAAGCTGTGGGGACAGGAGCTTTTTGTATGCTTTTGTCTCCAAAACAAATCATTTCAGAAAAGGAGAACATTAAAATGAGCGAACAGAAGATCCCTTACAAAATCTATCTCAACGAGGACGAAATGCCCCGGCAGTATCTGAATCTCAAGGCTTTTATGAAGGATAAGCCCGAGCCCATGCTCAATCCGGGCACCTTGAAGCCCGTGACCAAAGACGACCTCACCCCCGTTTTCTGCGAGGCCTGCGTGGAGCACGAGCTCAACGATACGGATAAGTACATCGATATCCCCAAGCCCGTTTTTGATTTCTACAAGATGTACCGTCCCTCCCCCACCGTCAGAGCATACAATCTTGAGAAATATCTCGACACCCCCGCCGAGATCTACTACAAGTTTGAAGGTACAAACACCTCCGGCAGCCACAAGCTCAACTCCGCGGTGCCGCAGGTATACTACGCAAAGCAGCAGGGAATCACGAGCCTGACCACCGAGACCGGCGCAGGCCAGTGGGGCACAGCCCTTTCCATGGCCGGCGGCTATTTCGGCATGAATATCAAGGTCTACATGGTCAAGGTATCCTCCGAGCAGAAGCCCCAGCGCAAGTCGGTCATGGAGACCTACGGCGCTACCGTTATCCCCTCCCCCTCGAACACCACCGCAGTCGGCAGGAAAATAAACGAGGAAAACCCCGGCACCGGCGGCAGTCTCGGCTGTGCTATCTCCGAGGCCGTTGAGGTCGCGGTCACAAGCGAAAACACCCGCTACGTTCTCGGCAGCGTCATGGACCATGTCCTCATGCATCAGAGCATCATTGGTCTTGAGACAAAGACCGCTCTTGATAAATACAATGTTCAGCCCGACGTCATCATCGGCTGCGTCGGCGGCGGCTCCAACTTCGGCGGCGTTATCGCACCCTTCATGGCCGATCGCCTCGAGGGGAAAAACAACATTGAATTCATCGCTGTTGAGCCTGCAAGCTGCCCCACTCTGACGCGCGGTACCTACGCATACGACTTCGGCGATATCGGCAAGACTACTCCGCTTATCAAGATGTATACACTCGGCAGCGGCTTCATGCCCTCCCCCAACCACGCCGGCGGCCTGCGCTACCACGGCATGAACAGCATAGTTTCCAAGCTCCGCCACGACGGTTACATCAAACCAATCAGCTACGAGCAGACAGAGGTTTTCAAGGCCGCAAAGGAATTTGCTAAGGTCGAGGGATACCTCCCCGCCCCCGAGAGCAGCCACGCCATCCGCGCCGCCATAGACGAGGCGATCCGCTGCCGCGAGACCGGCGAAAAGAAGAAGATCCTCTTCTGCCTAACCGGCACCGGCTATTTCGATATGACCGCCTACCAGTCCTATAACGCGGGCACGATGACCGACTATATCCCCACCGACGAGGAGATCGCCAAGGGCATCGCTACCCTCCCCAAGGTCGACTGAGCCTGCAAGCAAAATAAATATAATAAAGTACGGCATGCCATGCATGCCGTACTTTTTTGCATGAGACTCCCCTATGCTTATGAAAAACTGATCATGTTCGTTCCTGATATTCACTTCTTATAATTTCAAACATATCCTCGGGACTTTCTACGCATCCGTTTTGAATCCACATTTTAATTATTTTTGTGATACCGGCTTTAAAGAACTCCATGTGATATTCAATAAAGCGGTTTTGAAAATGCTCTTGCGCAAGGTCTGTATCGTAAGTGATGATTCTATAATTATTGTCATACCCCAATTTGAAATAGGTTCTGTAGAACAATTGGTTAGCTTTAATATGCTTAAACAGTTTCAGATAATCATTGCTGTTGACTCTCGTAGTGATCTCCTCTTGATATACTTCGGATAAATCGCTCTCCAACTTATCCCGTATTGAGTCGGCCAATCCATAAATATCCGTGTAGTTTGCATAGAAAGTCGTTCTATTTAGTCCGGCCTGCTTACAAATGTCCGATATGCTGATCTCATTCAATTCTTTTGTTTGAAGCAAGTCAATAAATACTTTTTCTATACGCTCAACTGACTCTCTCCTCCGCTTGTTGTTCGGTGTGTTCATGATGACCTCCTTTATTCCAACACTTATTGATGAATTGATGATTGTTTTAGCGCTCTATAGACATTATACTACAAACAGGCAAAAAGACAACAACTGTTGTTTTTATATGAATTCAGGAGGTACTTTATATGAAAAGAAGCAGTTTAGTAGCAATGATGCTGGGAACCGTAAGCGGGGTACTTTTTGCCCTTGGTATGTGCATGACTCTCATTCCTGAGTGGAACGCTTTCGAACTGGGGATCATATTCGGCTGTATAGGATTACTTCTTGCTGTGATCACATTGATCATATGGAGGAAAATGGAGCATAAGAAACCTATCCATATTTCCGGAAAAGTGATTCTTACAACAGCTGTCGGGCTTATCGGAGCACTGGCTTTGGGCATTGGAATGTGTTTTTGCATGGTATGGAACAACATGATCGCCGGCATTGTGATCGGTCTTATCGGCATTGTAATTCTTCTCTGCTTAATCCCCTTGATTAAGGGCATAAGGGATTAAAACCCACGGGTCAGCTCTCCGTCGGCTTTCAAAAAAGAAGGATAATGAAATATGGCAAAATCAAAAATTATTGAGGCAAATAAAAAAATGGCAAAAACAGTTACAGAAGCCTTTTCCAAAATTGAACAAGGCTTTGTAGAAGGCTACTCCAAGATCGAGGACGCTTTTGTTGATCGCTATTTAACAAAGGACGGCGAAACGGTGGGGGAAGCAAAGGAAAGATTAAAACGCGAAAGCAACGATTTGAAATAGCATGTAAATATCAAGCGGCCATGCAGCTTAAAACCGCATGGCCGTTTATTGTAACAATTGCTCTGCAAGAAGAGATCCTGCCGGAAGTGCATATTATATCTTTTATTTATGAACCATTCCCCGAAGCACATGGTGGATGGGAGAGCCCGTGACATTTTTATATGGCTCGCCGCCGAGCAGGAGCTGCTCTACCTTCAGCTCATTAAGCCGAGTCTTATCCATGGCGTATGGGTTTTCCGACAGTATCACCATATCGGCAAGCTTTCCTCTGACGAGGCTGCCGCGCTCATTTTCGTCGAAGCTTGCGTAGCAGCCGTTATAGGTGCACATGCGCAGCGCCTCATAAACGGTAAGCGACTGCTCGGGCACGCTGTGGTTGCAGGCCTTGTATATCCAGCGGATGGGGTCGGGATCGGTGCAGGGGCCGTCGGAGCCGGCGGAAACGACGATTCCTCTGTCAACGAAGTCGCGCAGGGGATTGAGCCTTGAGCTGCGCTCGCCGAGTATGCTCTCAAGATATCTGTCCGGCTCCTGGGGCCAATCAATGAACGCGCTCTGCACGGGAAGCATGATGTGATATTTTTCGCAGATATCCAGACCCTCTGCCGTAGGCAGGCAGGCATGGATTATACCGTGGCGATGGTCCTCTCTCGGGAAATCGTCCAGAGCGGCCTTAAGAGCGCGGGTGGCCTGACGGAAGGCGTCATCGCCGATGGCATGCATCTCGATCTGGAGCCCTGCACGATTTGCTTTCTTGCAGAACTCCGTTACCTCCTCGTCGGAATAGTAGAGCACTCCCCTGCTCTCACCGTCCGCGTAAGGTTCGAGCATCGCGGCATCCATTGAGCCGAAGCAGCCGTCCAGAGCCGCGGCAAAGCAGCCTCCGATTCGGGGCAGCCTGCGCTTTCGCGCCTTTTGTACATCAAGCGTTTGGAAGAACACCCGAAGCTGCATTCCGTTTTTCATGCCGGCACCCACCCAGCGCTCCATATCGACGTCCAGATCCCGAGGGAAGCCCACGCCGCTGACCGTATGTATCATGCCTATGCCCTTTGACGCCATATAATCTGCGGCCTTCTGCATATTTCGGATGAGCTTCAGGGGCGAAACGGAGTTAGTGACATAATCGGAAACGGCAAAAAACGCCTCCTGATTCATTTCGCCGCTGTCGGGATGGTAGCCGCGCAGACCGGATATCTTATCGCGGAGCTTTTCAAGCAGCACGCTGTTGACAACGCAGGCATGGCCGTCATATTTGACCATGAAAAGAGGCTTGTCAGGACATACGGAGTCAAGCTCCTCGCGGCTGACGAGCCTGCCCTCCTCAACGGAATAGGGCGAGGCGCCAAAGCCTATTATGAATTTTTCCTTCGTTTCCGCAAGGTAGGCTCGCAGCATCCCGAGGATCTCCGCGTTGGTCTTAGCCTCCATAACGTTCAGCCCCGCATGGAAGGTCGCAAAGCTCGCAAAATGGATATGGGTATCGGCGAAGGACGGGATGAGCGCCCGCTTTCCCAGCTCCACGCGCTCCCAGTCCCTGAATTTTGCCGGAAGCTCATCGCCCACATGGACGATCCTGCCCCCATCCTCAGCCAGAAACCTTGCGACGGTATTATCTCCGTCGCAGCATATTATCGTACCATGATAAACCTTCATCGCCATTCTCCTTTATATTGTCTTTGTTAAATTAACTACTTTCAGTATGGCACATTTTGTGAAAAAGTCAAGCAAAACAGCGCATGGCCGATCAGCTGAGCCGTGCGCTGTTTTCTTTTATTCCATAAGGCCGTATTTGATTTTGATCCTGTCAAGCTTCTCCAGCATCGGCTCTGCGATGAACCAGAGTATGATCCATGTTGCCGCTGCATGTACGCAGTCCATCGGGAAGCCGGTGATGCAGTATGTGACGAGCGTCTCCCAATTGAGCGTATGCGACCAAATGAGCGCTGCGGCGGGATTCACAATGCCGCCGTAGATGATGATAGCGCACAGCGAGCCGAACACGCACAGGCTGCTGCGGCTTCGGCGAAGCCAGCCCTTGCGGAACAGGACGCCCGCCAGAAAGCCGACGATACCCATGGCGAACATCTGCCACGGTGTCCATGGTCCCTGCGAAAACATCATGTTCGATACCAGCATAGTCATGGAGCCCACGAGAAAGCCGCTCTCGGCTCCGAACGCCACGCCTGCAATAATGGTGATCGCCATGACGGGCTTGAACTGCGGCAGCATGAACAGCGCCGCGCGGCCGGCCACGCCGATGGCGCAAAGCACGGCAATAATCACAAGCTCCCGCGCCCGCGGCCTTCGCCCCTCGAACACAATGAAAAACGGAAGCATCGTCTCGAGCAGGATGAGCAGGGATATGAAGTAATACCTTCTTCCGTCCAGATAAAAGACCCCGACAAACAGCGTCAGCGGGATGAGCAGCAGTATAAGCGCCGCTGAAAGTATGGTTCTTTTGCTGAGCCTGCGCTTTTCGCTGGGTGCCTGCGCGCGATATTCTGGAGTTTTGCTTCTGCGGGTAATACAGAACGCGAAGATCAGCAGTGCGGCACAGAAAACGAGGTTCAGCGCGAGCTTTTCCGGAGCCTTCCCCGTCATTCCGTCGGCGGTGATAAGGCTCGTAAGATCCGCATCCGCCATAAAGCTTATCAGCAGGCCCAGCGCCGTGCCTCCCGAAATGACCGCGGCCAGCCTGCGCCGCAGCGGGAGCTTATCGTGTGTTTTATCCGAATAGCCCTCATCGGGTTCAGGCAGCGGAGGCACATCCTCCGGCAGCACCGCTTCCGGTGGCAGGCTGCCGCCGCAGGCGTAAATAAGCTCGTCCGCCGTGACTGCCTTCGGAAGCACATCCCGCGCCATGCGGTTTGCCGCCGTGGTGTAAAAGCCGTTGCCGGAAAAGAACGTCCGGGGCTCCGCCTCGGCAACGATGCCCCCGTCAAAAAACAGGGCGCAGCGGTGCGCATAACGGGCGCAGAACTCAATGTCGTGGCTCACCATGACTATAGTTGTCCCGCTATCCGACAGACCGCGCAGGATATTCGCAAGGCTCTGCCTGAATTCGGCGTCAAGCCCCTTGGTGGGTTCGTCCAGCAGAAGGATATCCGGCTCAGTGAGCAGCACCTTCGCAAGCGCCGCTCGCTGCTGCTCTCCGCCGGAGAGATCGTAGGGGTGCCTGTCGAGCAGCCCGTTCAGGCGGCACACTGCCGATGCATACGCGAGCATTTTGCTCCTGCGCTCCTCCGTGAGCGCTTTATCGTTTAAAACCTCAAACAGATCCTGACGCACTGTTTTTCCTATGAAAAGCATCTGAGGATCCTGCGGAAGAACGCCGATCCTGCCGTCAGCATAGAGTTCTCCCCTTTGCGGTTTTAAAAGCCCTGCCAACAGCTTGAGGCTTGTGGTCTTTCCGGCGCCGTTGCCGCCGAGTATGGCCAGAAACTCTCCCTTTTTGACCGTAAGGGACAGTCCCCTCACAACGTCCGGCCGATCCTTGCCGTATCTGTACCACATTTCTTCAGCCTTAATCGCAGGCTCCGGCGGATAGCTGCGCTCAGCTATATCCGGCAGCGGGCGCATATCATGCTCCGCTACGTATTCTCGCAGCCATTCCCTGCCCTCGCACACGGTGACAGGGCACTCGGCTGCACTTTCCACCGAAGCCCACAAGCGCATTGCGACAGGCATTGACAGAGACATATCATGTCCTGCTTCCCTGAGACTTGCGCCAACTTCATTCGGCGTACCGGCGCACAGGAGCCTGCCCTTATCCAGCACCGCAGCGCGGCTTGCTATGGGAAAGACCTCCTCCATACGGTGCTCGCTCATGATGACCGTGGTTCCAAGCTCGCGGTTTATCCGCGCAAGCGCCGCCAGGAAATCGGATGCGGCAATTGGGTCGAGCTGTCCCGTCGGCTCGTCGAGGATGAGCACAGACGGCTGCACTGCCATGACCGACGCCAGATTGAGCATCTGTTTCTGGCCGCCTGACAGCTCCGAAACATCCTTATGAAACCAGCCTTCCATGCCGAAAAAGCTCGCCATTTCCGCCGTTCTGCGGCGGATGGTCCGGCTGTCATAGCCGAGACTTTCCATGCCGAAAGCAAGCTCGTGCCACACCTTGTCAGTAACTATCTGATTCTCAGGATTCTGGAACACGAAGCCTATCTTCTGCGACTGCTCTCTCCGGCCGGTCTTTTCAAGGGGCTTGCCCTCGAAAAGCACCTCTCCGCCGCATGCCCCGTGCGGTGCAAGCTCAGTCTTCAGCAGCCGCAAAAGCGTGGATTTCCCGCTTCCGGAAGGACCGCAGAGCACGATAAACTCACCGGCGCGGACGCTGAGGCTTATATTTTCTATCGCATTCTCCCGCCGCCCAGGATACGCAAAGCTCAGGCTGCGGAGTTCAAACGTTTCCATTTCTTATCCTCCACAGCATCCAGAATAACAGGAGTGAGGCACAGCAGAAGATAAGCCGTCATGAAGCTCAGCTGAAAAACTCCGAGCTGCGTCCCTTTCATCATCGGGTAATAGTGAAACTCCATACCGCCGGCTGCCCAGCCGCAGGCTATGTAAAAGCCGCACAGCAGCAGCCATGCAAGCAAAGCTTTGTCTCTGCCGTCAAAGCGGTAGACGGAAAACGCCGTTCTGCCGCTAAGGCCGTAGCCTCGGCTTTTCATGCTGTCAGCCGTATCGACTGCGTTTTCAAGCGACCAGGTTATCATGATCGACACGATCGAAGCAGCCTTTTTCAGCCGCTCGGGGATACTGCCCTCGGATACGTCCCGACCTATACAGCGCTGCGCCGCTGATACCTCGCCAAACTGTGCTCTGAACCTCGGCACAAAGCGGAGCGCCATGCTGAGCATGAGCGATATTGCGGGTATCACGCGGCCGAAAAGATACACGAATTTATCCGTTGTGATTACGGCATTGAAGCAGAAAAACCACATGACGACCGCCGCGAGCATGACCGCCGCCGCCGCGCCGTAAACGATGCTCTCAAGCGTGAGCGGATTGCCCGACGGCAGATATGCAAGTATCGTGACCCCCTCGTGACTAAACGCAGGGTTTATGAGCGCGATTATAATTATTATGGGCAGCAGAAATCTCCGCTGAGACTTAAAGCTTTTTTCTCCGCTCAGCCTCACGCTGAACGCCGCCGCGCACAGAAGTGATATTGCAAGATATATCGGGTGCATAAAGAACATGGAAAACACCAGCACTAGCGTAAAATACAAAAAATTCACCGCAGGATGGCATCCCGAAAATGCGTCTGTATTTTTGATCTCTCATCACTCCCAACCGAATGTCGTCTCATGCCGCGTTGGAATTGCCGCCGTAGGAGCTCCTGTCAACAGAATAGACCCAGCATATCACATCGCCGCTCTGAAGCTGATAACGGGAGCAGCCATAGTTGGGAAACCATCCGTTCACGCTGTACATCCAGCCTGACAGCTCGCCAGCGTCAAATTCATACAGGTTGCCTATCCCCTCGATATACGCGCTGTTATAGGCAGGCGTGCTCTTAAACTCCATATGTATGCCATTGTCCCGGCACACCCGCCGCAGCACGTCGAACACGCTTTCGCCCTCGGTGAAGGTTACAGTGACGGGCTTCAGTATCCAGCCGTCCTTCGGTATGACAGCCTCCGTTTCCGGCTCGCAGAGGTCAAGGTCTGAAAGAACGTCAGCGCAGGATATGGATATCGTACAGCTATACGAGGCGCCGCCTTTATCAGCCTCCTGAGGCTCCACGGGGGCAGGCTTGTCCGAAGGCACGGGGTCGGTGAGATACTCGTCCTTCCCCGTTTCCCCATCCATGGTCATGCCGTTTTCACCACCATCCCCGTCCGGCGCGGGCGTTTGCTCGGATGCTATCGTCGACGCTGCTCCGGAGGGCTCGGGCGTCGCGGCGGAAGTCCGGTTATCCGAATCGGGGGCGCTTCCTCCGAAGCAGAACGCGGCCGCAAGTGTGGCGATAATTATAAACGGAACTATTACCTTCCATTTATTTTTCTTCCACCACATGTTTCAGCCTCTCCTCTCATGCGGTCAGGTTATGAACTCTGAGCATAACGGTCGCCGCCATGCCGCGGTTTGC
>ERZ1026968.637-NODE-637-length-13502-cov-12.738008_pt1 | contig 13502 bp, 8 predicted proteins | sample MGYA00519295_ERZ1026968 | MGnify/ENA primary metagenome ERZ1026968 (study PRJEB26926, sample SAMN06164480) | human gut metagenome | biome: ENVO:00009003; feature: ENVO:2100002; material: ENVO:00002003 | host: Homo sapiens | place: USA | collected 2012 ...
GTACGGTATTAATCTTTTTCTTAAGCATAATAATCTCCATTTCGTCGGGCTTGGAAACATACTATATTATTATACACCATATGTCAAGCCCGCGTATTATTCTTATGTGAGGCTATTATACACTGCACATGCCGCGATTTTGTTAATAAATTGTGAGAAAAGTGTTAAACAAGCCTAAGGCCCCGGAAGCAAAAGCTCCCGGGGCCTGAAAATATTATTTTATCAGAAGAGACCATTCATGGAGAAGATGGCTGCGAAAACGGTGGAAACGACGGTCATGAGCTTGATGAGGATATTTATGGACGGGCCGGAGGTATCCTTGAAGGGGTCGCCTACGGTGTCGCCGACGACGGCAGCCTTGTGAGCCTCGGAGCCCTTGCCGCCGTGGTGGCCTTCCTCGATGTACTTCTTCGCGTTATCCCATGCGCCGCCGGCATTGGACATGAACATTGCCAGCATAACGCCGGAGACAAGAGAGCCTGCGAGCAGACCCGCAAGAGCGGTAGAGCCGAGAACGATGCCGACCAAGAGAGGAACGACGACGGCCATGATACCGGGAACGAGCATCTCCTTAAGAGCGGAGGTGGTGGAGATGGCAACGCAGGTCTTGTAGTCGGGCTTTGCGGTGCCTTCCATAACGCCGGGGATCTCACGGAACTGACGGCGAACCTCTTCGATCATGCTGTAAGCAGCCTTGGAAACGGAGTCCATGGTCATGGCGGAGAAGACGAAGGGAAGCATACCGCCGATGAGCAGGCCGATAACTACGTTGGGGTTAGTGAGGGCAACGGAATCAGCGGTAAGGCCGGTAGCCTGAGTGAAGGATACGAACAGAGCCAGAGCGGTCAGAGCGGCCGAGCCGATAGCAAAGCCCTTGCCCATTGCGGCGGTGGTGTTGCCGACAGCGTCGAGCTTGTCGGTGATCTCGCGGACGGAGTGATCCAGACCGCTCATCTCGGCGATACCGCCTGCGTTATCGGCGATGGGACCGTATGCGTCAACTGCGACGGTGATGCCGGTGGTGGAGAGCATGCCGACGGCTGCAAGAGCGATGCCGTAGATGCCTGCGAATCTGTATGCAAGGAAGATGCCGATGCAGATGAGGACCACGGGGATCCAGGTAGACATCATGCCGACTGCGGTGCCGGAGATGATGGTAGTCGCCGAGCCGGTCTCGGACTGCTGAGCAATCTTTTTAACGGACTTGTAGTCTCCGGAGGTGTACACCTCGGTTACGATACCGATTACGAGGCCGACAACAAGGCCGGAGACGATAGCGATTGCTTCGCCGAAGCCGCCAAGCATTACCTTGCTGAGGACGACGGAGGCGATAACAACGAGCAGGGCGGAAACATAAGAGCCCATCTTAAGAGCCTTGTGGGGGTTGGAGCCCTCGGAGCCACGGACAAAGAAGGTGGCGATAACGGAGGCGAGGATGCCGCAGGCTGCGATAACGAGGGGGAAGATAACGCCGCTGCTGCCGGAGTATGCGACTGCACCGAGGGTCATTGCGGAGATTATGGCGCCGACATAGCTTTCAAAAAGGTCTGCGCCCATGCCTGCAACGTCGCCGACGTTGTCGCCGACGTTATCCGCGATGACTGCGGGGTTGCGGGGGTCGTCCTCGGGGATGCCAGCCTCGACCTTGCCGACGAGGTCGGCGCCGACGTCAGCAGCCTTGGTGTATATACCGCCGCCAACACGGGCGAACAGCGCGATGGAGGAAGCGCCGAGGGAGAAGCCGAACAGAACGTCGAGCTTGCCGATGAGCATATACAGCACGGAGGCGCCCAGAAGGCCGAGACCAACGACGAACATACCCATGACAGAGCCTCCGGAGAAGGCGATGGCAAGAGCCTTGTTCATGCCGCTGGTGCGGGCCGCGTTCGCGGTGCGAACGTTGGCCTTGGTGGCGACGTTCATGCCGGCATAGCCGGCGAGGATGGAGAACAGAGCTCCGCAGAGGAAGCAGACCGCTGTGATCCAGCTGTTCTCACCAAGGAACAGGCCGATAGCCAGAAAGAGGACGACGATGAAGATCGCAAGGATTCTGTACTCAGCGAAAAGGAAAGCCTTTGCGCCTTCGTTTATGGAGGCGGCGATCTCCTTCATGCGGTCGGTACCTGCGTCCTGCTTTGAAACAAAAGCTATCTTGTAGAAAGCAAACAGCAGAGCGACGACCGCAAGCGCAGGCGCCAGAAACTTAAGAGATTCCATAAAAATTCACTCCTAATAATTTTATTACATGTTAAATAGTGACTGTTTATGTATTTTATACTATCGTAAAGGAAAAATCAATTCAAAAATCCGTCTCTTTCGGTCAAATTCAACAAATTTATCAAATTTTACGAAAGATCAGAGAATTATTGCCTCAAGGTGTGCAAAACAAACAAAAATGCATCTTCAGCGATCAAAACATTGACATTTGATTGACAGACTTATCTGCTTTTTACTCAAAGTTTGCGAAAAAGCAGACAAAATGACTTTTCTCAGGCGAATTTATTAACAAACTTACTAAGGCGTATAAATATGTTAACAAACTGAAAATTACTTCAAATTTTCAATTTGCCATATTGGAAAATCGGAAACTCGTGATAAAATGTATAATTATATTTGTATTTGGCGAAGGAGAATTGAAATGCTTCCCAGGATATTTGCCTTGATCGGCGCTGCCGGCGCTGCTTTGAATGCTATCGTTGCAAACCACGGCTATGGCGGAGTGAAGCTTGCAGGCTTCATAATGCTGCGTTTTGCCGAATATTTCATTGCCGCGCATCTCGCCTATGCGCTTTTGATGCTTGCGGGCACGGAGGCTTTCATAAGGCTTGACAAGCCGCAGGAGAAGCCGGACAAATTCTGGCAGTGGCATCTGCGAGAGGTGGCTAATGTGCTCTGCTTATACGGCCGCATGAATGTTGAGGTCAGCGGCAGAGAGAAGCTTCCCGAAGGCAGCCGCTATCTAATGGTGTGCAATCACAGGTCGTTTTTTGATCCCATAACCACGGCGAGCGCGCTTCGGGACGAGGAGCTCGTGTATGTTTCAAAGCCGGGCAATTACAGGATTCCTGTTGCCGGTAAGGTCATGCATAAGTGCGGATGCCTGTCCCTTGACAGGGAGAACAACAGGAAAGCGCTCCAGACCGTAAAGCAGGCGACGGAGTATATAAATAAGGATTATGCCTCGGTCGTGATATACCCCGAGGGTACGAGGAGCAAGGGCGAAAAGCTCATACCCTTCCACGCCGGCTCCTTCAAGATCGCCAAGAGAGCCGGAGTGCCGGTAGTCTGCACCGCGATCAGAAATACAGAGAAGGTGCAGCATCGTTTTCCCTTTAAAAGTACGGATATTTATATTGACATACTCGAAGTGATAGATGCGGATTTTGTCAAAAATCACAGTACGAAAGAGACGGCGGAGCTTGCCCAGAGCATAATACAGGCAAAGCTTGACGCCGAGACAGAAAAAGAGGAGTGCATTTCCGATAAATGATTAAACTTTTCAGATACTTAAAACTAAGGGAATGGCTGTATTTCCTGATAAGTCTCGTGTTTATCGTCGCGCAGGTATTCCTTGACCTTAAGCTGCCCGATTACATGTCGCAGATCACGACGCTGGTCGAGACCGCAGGGAGCGCCATCGGCGATATATGGAGTGCAGGCGGTATGATGCTGCTGTGCTCGCTGGGAAGCCTTGCGTCTTCAATAATCGTCTGCTTTCTTGCCGCGCGCATCGCGGCCGGCTTTTCAAAGCGCCTCAGAGCGGAGATGTTCAACAAGGTCGAGAGCTTTTCCCTTGAAGAGATAAACGCATTTTCCACCGCCAGCCTGATAACCCGCTCCACAAACGATGTCACTCAGGTGCAGATGCTCATAGTCATGTCCCTGCAGATCGTCATAAAAGCGCCCACCATGGCATTATGGGCGGTCATGAAGATTGCGGGCAAGGCGTGGCAGTGGTCGCTTGCGACGGCGATCACCGTTGCGCTGCTTATCATTATTCTGGGCATCGCAATAGCGCTCACTTTCCCGAAGTTTCGCAGGGTGCAGTGGCTGCAGGATGCGCTCAACCAGTCGGCTCGGGAAAACCTCACCGGTATCCGCGTGGTCAGAGCCTATAACGCGGAGGACTATCAGGAAAAAAAATTCAGAAAGGCAAATACCGAGCTTTTGGACAATCAGCTTTTTGCCAATCGCACAATGACCCTGCTGAGCCCCTTTATGAGCCTCAGCATGAACTGCCTGAATATGTCCATCTATTGGATAGGCGCTATACTTATAAATTCCATCGCCATCGAATCGGCGGCGTCCGTTGCCGCGAGAGTCGATGTTTTCGCGGATATGATAGTGTTCATGTCCTACGCGATGCAGGTCATCATGTCCTTCCTCATGATCGTCATGGTAGCCATAGTTCTGCCCAGAGCTTTAGAAGCGGCAAGGCGAATACTTGAGGTACTCAAGACAGAGCCCAAGGTCATCAGCGGAGGTCTGACAGATGCGGGCGAGGCCAGCGGCGAGGTCGAGTTCAAAAACGTGAGCTTCACCTATCCCGGTGGCAGCGGCGAAGTGCTCAGCAATATAAGCTTTAAGGCAAACAAGGGCGAGACCGTGGCGTTTATCGGCTCCACGGGCTCCGGTAAGACCACGCTCGTAAACCTCATCCCGAGGTTTTACGACGCAAGCGAGGGCGAAGTTCTCGTAGACGGCGTGAATGTCAGGGATTATGAATTTGAAGCGCTGTATAAAAAAATAAGCTATGTGTCCCAGAAAGCGGTGATGTTCTCCGGCACTATCGCGGATAATGTTGCCTTCGGTGCTAATGCCGAGCCCGAAAAGCTTGACAAGGCGATAGAGATATCCCGTTCGGCGGACTTCGTGTCCGAGCTCGAGGAGGGAACGCAGTCACATATGGCCCGCGGCGGCACGAATTTCTCCGGAGGCCAGAAGCAGCGTCTGTCCATAGCCCGCGCCCTTTGCAGGGACGCGGAGATACTCATATTTGACGATACCTTCTCCGCCCTCGACTTCAAGACCGACCGGCAGCTTCGGGATGCTCTCAGAACCGAAACGGAGGGAAAGACCAAGCTCATTGTCGCCCAACGCATCGGCACCATAATGAGCGCTGACAGGATAATCGTCCTTGACGAGGGAAGGATCGCGGGAATGGGCACCCATAAGGAGCTGCTGAAGTCCTGCGAGGTCTACCGCCAGATCGCCCTGAGCCAGCTTTCCGAGGAGGAACTTGCCATATGAAAGGAATGAAAGGTCCGGGCAGAGCTCCCAACGAAAAGCCCAATAATGTGAAATCCTCAATGGGGGATCTTTTTAAATATCTCAAGCCCTGGTACAAGCCTATCGCTGCGGCGCTGATACTGTCTCTTGCAGGAACGGCGCTGACCCTCATAGGGCCGGACAAAATGGCGGATCTGACAAACACGATCAGCGACGGTCTGGCCACGGGCATAGACATGGACGCCATTGTTAAGGCGATCGTCATCGTTCTGGCAATCTATGTCAGCGGAGGCCTGGTGACATGCGCCTCAAACTATGTGATGATAACCGTTATGCAGAAGCTTGCGTGGAATATGCGCAACAGCATAAGCGAAAAAATGAACCGCATGCCGCTTAAATACTTCGACAAGGTGAGCGTGGGCGACGTGCTCAGCCGCATCACAAACGACGTTGATACCATAAGCTCTGCGCTTAACTCCAATATAACTACTCTTGTTCAGGCGGTCGTGCAGTTTGTCGGCGTAACGATCATAATGTTTGCAACGAGCGGACGTCTCGCCCTTACCGCCATAGCCTCCTCCGTTATCGGCTTCGTGTTCATGTTCAGCATCATAAAACGCTCGCGCAGGTATTTCCATCAGCAGCAGAAGAATCTTGGAGATATGAACGGACATATCGAGGAGATGTATTCCGGACACGATATCGTGCGCGTCTACGGCGCTGTAGGACAGGCCAAGGAAGAATTCGGCAGGATAAACGATAATCTTTATAACAGCTCGTGGAAGTCCCAGTTCTTCGGCGGCCTCATGCAGCCGTTCATGGGATTCATCGGCAACTTCGGCTATGTGGCCGTCTGCGTCGTGGGTGCGGCGCTCACCATGAGCGGCAGCATCCGCTTCGGAACCATAGTTGCGTTTATAAGCTATGTAAAGCTTTTCACCAACCCGCTCACCCAGATATCCCAAGCCGCGAGCAGCCTTATGTCGGCGGGAGCCGCAGGCGAGCGTGTGTTCGGCTTCCTCAATGAAGAGGAGATGCCTGACGACAGCATGTGCACCGCAAAGCTCGAGACTGTAAGGGGCGAGGTCGAGTTCGACCATGTCCGCTTCGGCTATGATGAGGATAAGCCTGTGATAAACGACTTCTCGGCAAAGATAGAACCGGGGCAAAAGGTGGCTATCGTAGGCTATACCGGCGCCGGTAAGACCACGATGGTAAATCTTTTGATGCGCTTTTACGAGCTATGGAGCGGTCAGATAAAAATCGACGGAGTGCCGGTCTCGGAGATGAAGCGAAGCGAGATACATTCCCTGTTCGGAATGGTGCTTCAGGACACATGGCTCTTCGAGGGCACCTACCGCGAGAATATCGCCTACGGCAAAAAAGACGTGACCGACGAGCAGATACAGGCGGCGTGCAGGCTTGTGGGTATGGATCATTTCATCATGACCCTGCCCGACGGCTATGACACGGTGCTCAGTGACCGCAGCAGCCTTTCGTCAGGCCAGCGCCAGCTCCTGACTATTGCGAGAGCCATGGTGGAGAACGCTCCCATGATAATACTCGACGAGGCTACAAGCTCAGTCGATACACGCACGGAGGCGCTCGTACAGAATGCCATGGATAAGCTCACCGAGGGCAGAACGTCCTTCGTGATAGCCCACCGGCTCTCCACTATCCGTGATGCGGATCTCATCCTCGTCATGGATAAGGGCGACGTTGTGGAAAGCGGAACGCATAAGGCGCTTTTGGACAGGGACGGCCTGTACAGGGAGCTGTATAACAGCCAGTTTGAAAACGAATGACGGAGAAGAACATGAAGAAGACAGCGCTGATAACGGGGGCCTCCCGCGGGATAGGCAGAGCCGTCGCGGCGCAGCTTGCCGGTGACGGCTATGCCGTGTGCATTAATTATATTGAGAGACGTGATAAGGCCGAGGAACTGGTGAAGGCTCTCGAAGCCGAGGGGCGTGAAGCCATGTGCTTTCAGGCCGATGTGGCGGATGCAGAGGCTGTAAACGCCATGGTGAAAGCCATGGAGGCGCGCTTTGGACCTGTAACGCTGCTCGTCAATAACGCGGGCGTCGCAAAGCAGTGCATGTTTCAGGACATCAGCCGTGAGTCTTGGAAGCGCATCTTCGATGTTAACCTTAACGGCGCTTTCAACGCCATCCAGGCAGTGCTGCCGAACATGCTGCATGAACACTCCGGCTGCATCGTTAATATATCCTCCATCTGGGGGCTGCACGGAGCCTCATGCGAGGTCGCCTATTCCGCGACAAAGCACGCGATAATCGGATTGACCCGTTCTCTTGCGCAGGAGCTTGCACCTACAAATATCCGCGTAAACTGCGTAGCGCCCGGCGTTGTCGATACCGACATGGTCAAGGTGCTCGGCAGAGAAACTCTGGATACGCTCGCGGAGGATACGCCGCTCGGCAGGCTCGGCAGACCCGAGGAGATCGCCTCGGCTGTCGCCTTCCTCGCGTCCGACAGAGCGTCTTTCATAACGGGACAGATCATAACCGCCGACGGCGGATTTATAAAATGAGACGGAGATAAGACGGCATGAACGAAGTGCAGCTAAAAGCGCTTGAGGTAAAGATCGCACAGCTGCTTTCGCAGAGAAAGCGTGTGATAGTCGGTATCGACGGCTGCTGCGCCGCGGGCAAGACCACGCTTGCGTATAAGCTTTCGGGAAAATTTGACTGCAATGTGTTTCACATGGACGATTTCTTCCTCCGTCCCGAGCAGAGAACAGCGGAGCGTTTTGCGGAAGTCGGCGGCAATGTGGACTATGAGCGCTTTCACGATGAGGTCACCGTGCCGCTCCTTAAAGGCGAGAGCTTTTCATATCGGCCGTTTGATTGCCGTACAATGAAGCTGAAGGCTCCGGTCGAGGTTAAACCCAAGGCGCTGAATATAATTGAGGGAACATACAGCCTGCATCCGCATAACGCGGAGGCCTTTGATCTTTCCGTTTTTGTCGGTGTTGAGGAAGCCCTGCAGCGCGAGCGCATCTTAAAGCGTCCTGAACAGCTTCACGAGAGGTTTTTTAAGCTCTGGATCCCGATGGAGCATCGTTATTTTGAAAAGCTGCGGAGCGAGCATGAATTTGATATGATAATCGAATAATATCGGTGAATTTAAGGAGACGTTGGATATGAATGAAGAGATCAGAAATTTGATAGCCGCCGCTGATAAAGCGATAAAAGAGGAAAGATTTGACGATTTAAAAGAATTTTATACGGATGACGCAGTATTAGTCGTAAAACCGGGCCTGGAAGTCAGAGGAAAGGAAGCCATTAAAGAGGCATTTATTAAGATTGCAGCTTATTTCAACAACAGCATAGTTCCAACGCAGGGAAAAATGCTGATGATCGAGGCGGGCGATACCGTGCTTGTATTATCGCAAACATTATTGGACGCGGATAAGAAAGAGAATCCTGAATACAGCATGGATCGCAGAGCAACTTATGTGTATAGAAAAGTCAAAGGAAGATGGTTATGCGCTGTTGATAATTCTTACGGAACGACATTACTTGATTAAGCAATGTAAATTCCGGTTTTATCTGCTTAATCCGCAACAGACCGTGTAATTTCCCTCGTTTTAGCCCTTATGAGCCGAAACAAGGGAAATTTTTATTATTCCCACTGAGTGCCTTTTATCCATTCCTGTCCTTCAAAAATTATAAATTATATATTATTTCAGTGAACAATTGTTGTATAAATTAGAAAATTTTAAAGAAATATAATAATTGTGAGAGAAATGCATTATAATCGGTAGATAAAGCCAGGAAAAGAAACAGGATAAGGAGGAGAATATGGCCAGAGAGATTAGACTGGAGAAAGGTATTTAGCATACTTGCTTATTGGCGGCTCATAAGGATAAGTATTAACAGGCTGGAATTCAAAGAAGAATACTTTATATGGGATGTATCAAATGTTAAATGAAAAATAGTATAATAGAAGTTGATGATGATAAATTTGAAATATTGGAATTCATTTCAAATGAAGATGATTTGAACGAGTATATCCAGATTTGCCGAGAGTTGTCAATCCCGTTTAGGTCTCTGTTTATTGAGAGCAACTACTGTGGTGAACTATGGCAAGATAGTTTACCTCATATGAAGTTTATTGGATACGAGTATTGTCCGTTGCCAATTGATTGTCAAATAATCTCAGACCTTGACTGGTGTTCTCAAATAAAAAAACACATTGCAAAGCTGAACGAGCACGGGCTTTTTAAAACAGAAGAAGATGCTATTTGTTTTCAAAAAGACTATATTGAAGCCCAGGCTAATGGTCATGTAGGAGATGGAGAGGTCCAAGCATATATTTTTAGAGTTTCAATTGTGAGTTAATTAAATGCAAATATTCTCAAACAAAAAACAATAAGCCAGATAAAAGGCCAGCGGCTCATTTGCCGCTGGCCATTGTATATGTAGGGGTACTGAGAGTACTTGACAAGGTAAAATATAAAACCATATAATGAAAAAAGAGGAAAGTGTAGAAAAAACAGAAAAGCAAAAAAGGAGATAAAGAGGAAATGAGCAAAGATCGGCTGGACTGGAGGAAGATCCTCAGCATAGTGCTGGTACTGGTATTGGTGATCCAGATAGCCCCGGCGCAGGCGCTGGCAGAAGTAATTGGCGCAGGCGAGGCAGAGGAGCCTGCACTCAGTTCGAATACGGTAATAGCAACGGAGACATCGGAGCCGGCGACAATAGTTGGCGAGGCAGAGGAGCTAAGGGAAGAGACGGTAAAGCATTTCAGACTTAGCGACGGAACATACATAGCGGCGCAGTATACGGAGCCGGTGCACTACCGCACGTCGGATGGCGAGTGGGCGGACATAGACAACACGCTGACGCTTCAGGTCGCGGAGGACGCCGAGATGTATACGGCGCAGATGGGCAGCGTGACAAAGCGCTTTGCCAGAGATCTGAGCGACGACAGGCTCTTTGAGATCTCATACGGAGACTACAGCGTAGGTATGTCGGTCATGAGGCCGAGGGGCGAGTTAACGCCATCGACAGGGGATGCCGAGCTGTCAGAGCCTGTAGAGTCCATGGAGCAGGTAAGCATCGCTGCGAGCGTCGCAAATCCGACGGCAGAGGCAAGCTTTATAGGGCTGGAGCCTGAGGAGATGATGTCGCCGGCGAAGCTCAGCTCGGGAGTAACATACAGCAGCGTATATAACGATACGGATATAGTGTATGAAAACAGCGGCTATAACATAAAAGAGAGCATAGTAGTAAAAAAGCCGCAGACGTCATACGCCTATGCGTTCAGGATAGACGCGAAGAACCTGAGCGCGGAAATGAACGATGCTGGAGACGTGGAATTTAAGAACGCCGAAGGAGAGACGGTATTCGTTATCCCCGCGCCGTACATGGTAGACGGAAATGGCGAGCAGTCAAATGCGGCGCATTATGAGCTGATGGAAAAAGGCGGCGACCTGCTGCTGGGACTTATAGCGGACGAGGAATGGATGAACGCGCCGGAGCGCGCGTATCCGGTCAGCATAGACCCGTCAATATACCTGCATTATAAAAGCAGCGACCTTCACGTAGTTTGCATTAGGAAAAACAGCCCGAACAGCACGGATGCAGATTTGGAAGGCAACGTATACTGTGGAAGGGTCGGTACCGGAGTACACCAAATGGCAATACAGGTGGAGACGCTGCCGGCGGTTCCGAAGAACTGCGTAATAGTAAACGCGCAGATGATGGTGGCGTATGCCGGACTGTTCGAATCAGGCTCAACGAGCGTTTCAGGCAGACAGATAAGAATCGGGGCATATAAACTCAATAATACAAGCGGTAATATACTAAATCTTACATGGAACGGAGTATACGGAACAGGCGGTCTGGGAAGAAGCTCTACAGTGCTGGACTACCAGAAGCTCACGGATGCTAATAGAGGTCAATATGTATCATGGGACGTAACACCTGCGGCGCACGAGTGGTATAAAAGCGGCAGCGGCAAGGGTGCGGTGATCTTTGCGGCGGAGAATGAGGACAGCCAGAACCTGTATGCAAGTTTTGTTGGACACCGCTGGTATGACAATAGCCCGTATTTCATAGTAAATTACCGCAACACAGTGGGGCTGGAGGATTACTATACCTACCAGACAGCTTCTGCGGCACGGGCAGGAACGCTGCATATAGGCGACTACACCAATCAGGTGACGCTGGTAAACACCGACGTCAGCTACAGCAGCGAGGCTGTGCCGACAGAGATAAGCCATGTGTACAACAGCGCGTATGCGGGGGTAATATTCGACAAGGATTCCGCGGGCATAAACACGCAAAACTATAAAACGATGCTTGTGGGCCTCGGATGGAAGCTGTCGATCCAGCAGACGGTGAAGAAGGTGACGATAGGCGACACGGAGTACCTGATCTACAACGATGCAGACGGCACTGAGCACTACTTCCCAAAGACAGCGACGAACACATACGAGGACGAGGACGGTCTCGGCCTGAAGATAGTAAGAAACGGCGACCAATACATAATGACCGACAAGGACGTGTATAACACATGGACGTTCACGAACTACGGTTATCTGATTGAGATCAAGGATTCAAACGGAAACAAGACAAATATAAACTACAGCGGAAACAGGATCAGCACGGTGACGGTTCAGTCTGACGGCGGGATACTGGTGACTGTGGCGACGCTTACGTACGATGCAAGCAACTACCTCAGCAAAATAACGGACTATCGCGGGAACGTAACGTCGTATTACTATACGCAGGGTGGAAAGCTTGAGCATATAGAGTATGCGGATGGAACGACGGTAAATTACTACTACACGGCCGAAGACGGGTACATGACCAAGACCTGGGACAGCGAAAGCGGCTATGGCCTGAGCATGACCTACCGCGGAAACGGGCACAGTGGCTATACCATCAACCAGGTACGGGAGTATACGGCCAGATCGTTTAACGGAGGAAGCGCAGCGGGCGATACGCTAGGCGGAGCGTTCCATGCCTACAAGCCGACGCCGCAGCTGACGTCATACCGGTTCTATGGTCAGGATCACGAGAGCAATATGGGCTCCACCGGTGACGACGTAGTTGCGAACTATGTGTTCGACTATTCCGGACGTACCATATGCAGCTATGAGACGGACAGCACGAAGAGCGAGGTGATCGGCTCGTCGGCTGCAAGCTATACCGCCAACAGCGGAACGTCAGGGAAGAACAACCGTCTGACGGGCGCAGGAGCAATGGGAATAGCAAACCCGACGATCTCGGTAGGCGGGGGCTTTGAGAACGGAGCGTTGGCAAAGAGCACCGGCAATGCGTTGATCAAGGAGATTAGCGCGACAAACGATAACCGCGTTCACACGGGCAAGAAGTCGCTATGGATAACGCTGGACAGCGCAAATCCAACGGGGTCTGGCTACATACGCGCATATCTGGAAGCCGAGAAGCAATACACGGCGTCGTGCTACGTGCTGAACTACACAGTGTCAGATTGGAAGCAGGAAAGCTCCTACGGCCAGATAAAGGTGTTAAATTCATCAGGCACGGCGGTGAGCACGTCTGAGAAATATACAACGCAGACCAGCCGGAGCATCGAGCGCGGCTGGGCACGGGTAAGCCATAGCTTCACGGTGCAGCAAAGCGGGTACTACTATATAGGACTGGAAGCCGGCGGGTTCACGGGAATGTACTACGTGGACGACATGCAGGTGGAAAATGGCGAGCTTGCAGGGCCGACGAATCTTATACAGGGCGGGAAACCGAAGGACTCGAGCAGCTGGGCAAGTAACGGGTCAAGCTACGACGGGAGCACGGCGTCGCCGTTCGGAGCAGGAGTAATAAAGATCAGCGGCACGCCCTCGGGAAACTGGAGCGCGTCGCAGAACGTATATATCCATGACGACGACCCCGGGACATACATTCTGTCTGGCTGGGGCAAGGCTACGGCGATAGGAAGCACGGGCACGGAATATACGGGAGAAGTGCCGTATTTCGGAATGCTGGCGGCGGTGTATTACACGGACAGCAGCGGGGAAGAATGGCATCTTGTACCGTTTAGCAAGGACTATACGGACTGGCAGTACGCAAGCGGAGTGGTAGTACCGAAGCGCGATGCGCCCGTAAGCATGATCAAGGTATACCTGATCTACAAGAACAACGCGAACACAGCGTATTTCGACAACATAAGCCTTGTGCGCGAGCCGTGCAGCAGCTACAGCTATGACGACAAGGGCAACCCCGTATCAGCGAAGGAGGGCGGGGCAAAGACAAGCTGCG
>ERZ1026968.658-NODE-658-length-13241-cov-7.638404_pt1 | contig 13241 bp, 5 predicted proteins | sample MGYA00519295_ERZ1026968 | MGnify/ENA primary metagenome ERZ1026968 (study PRJEB26926, sample SAMN06164480) | human gut metagenome | biome: ENVO:00009003; feature: ENVO:2100002; material: ENVO:00002003 | host: Homo sapiens | place: USA | collected 2012 ...
CGTGGGCTCGGAGATGTGTATAAGAGACAGCTTCAAGGGCCTGCTGCCCGTGGTTGACGACATGGAGCGTGCATTGGCTCACAGCGACGACACCACCGACCCCAAGACGCTGCGCGAGGGGATGGAGCTGATATACAAGAAGCTGAAGAAATACATGGAGCAGAACGGAGTGAAGGAGATGGAAACCACCGGCAATCCGTTCGACGCCGACAAGGCCGAAGCCATAGCTATGGTGCCTGCCCAGTCCGAGGATCAGAAGGGCAAGGTGATTGACACCGTGGAAAAGGGATATACTATAAACGATAAAGTGCTGCGCCACGCTAAGGTAGTGGTAGGACAGTAATGTACCGGCAGGGTTTCCTGCGGTGGGATAAATAACAAGGAGCCGGAATTATGGCAGACGAGAAAAGAGATTATTACGAGGTTCTTGGCGTCAGCAAGGACGCGACCCCGGAAGAAATAAAGAAAGCGTATCGCAAGATGGCGGTCAAGTACCATCCTGACCGCAATCCGGGCGACAAGGCCGCCGAGGAGAAATTCAAGGAGGCTGCGGAGGCCTACGACGTATTGAGCGATACGGAGAAGCGCGCCAAGTACGACAAGTTCGGCCACTCGATGGGTCCGCAGGGCTTCGGAGGCGGAGGAGCCGGCTATGGCGGTTTCGGCGGCGGAATGTCGATGGAGGATATTTTCGCCCACTTCGGCGACATCTTCGGCGGACATTTCGGCGGTGCTGACTTCGGCGGATTCGGCGGTGCCGCGGGCGCACGTCCGCGCCGGCACGTCAACAAGGGTACCGACCTGCGCATCACCGTCAAGGTGACGCTGAAGGACATCAAGGAAGGCGTAGACAAGAAACTGAAGATTCCGATGCAGGTGGCATGTCCCCACTGCAAAGGCACCGGCGCCAAGGACGGCACGGCGTTCCATACATGTCCACGATGCAACGGCTCGGGTTATGTGACCACCGTGCAGCAGACCTTCATGGGTGCGATGCAGAGCCAGGCCGTATGTCCCGAATGTAACGGCGAGGGGAAGATCATAACCGAGAAGTGCCAGTACTGCAACGGCACGGGCGTGGAGAAGAAGGAGGAGATAGTAAGCTTCCACATTCCCGCAGGCGTTGAGGACGGCATGGTGCTGACGTTGCGCGGCAAGGGCAACGCCCCCCGTGGAGGCGGCGTGAACGGCGACCTGCTGATCAAGATACAGGAGGAGAAGGACCCCGAGCTGATACGCGACGAGAGCGACCTGATCTATAACCTGATGCTGGACTTCCCGACGGCAGCTTTGGGCGGTCAGGCCGAGGTACCGACCATCGACGGACGCGCACGCCTGAAGATAGCACCCGGCACGCAGCCCGGCAAGGTGCTGAGACTCCGCGGCAAGGGCCTTCCCAAGATGAACTCCAGCCATGTGGGGGACCTGCTGGTCAATGTAATGGTATATGTGCCCGAGAATCTGACGGACACCGAGAAGGCAGCCATCGAAAGCCTGAAGGACGCTCCCAACATCGTGCCTACCAAGTCCACCTCCGACCGCATCTTCTCCAAGCTCCGCCACATCTTCTCGCGCGAGAAGGAAGGAGAGTAGTGGTAGTTTGCAGTAGTTTAAAGAGTTGAAAAAGTTTAGAAAGTTAAGATAATACTTATAACGATATGAAGAGACCCGTCAGCGACCGCTGGCGGGTCTTTTGTCTATTATTGGGCCCTGCTTTTTTACATAAAAATCGCTAAATTAACACTTGGATGAATAATTAACAATATTTAACAGTGGGGGGGGTAATTTGTAAAATTATGTTTAACTTTGTGGCGCAATAGCAGTAAGACGATCGTCCCATACCCGATATAAATGTATGTCGACACAAGATCAATACAGAAAGTGAAAAACAAAAAACAATAATATTAACTTTAACTACTTACTCACATGCAGAAAAGAGTACTTGCTTGTTTATTGGCAAGTCCGCTGGCGCTCAACGCGTTAGCAGATATCACCGTAAACGGTGACCTTGTCAATGGAGGAGAAGGATGGGATCAGTCCGGAGTCAGTGGAGTGAATATCTTCAACGGCACTGGCGTGAACTGTCCTATGATGGGAGGAGTACTGAACACATCTCTGACGGTTCAGAACCCCGGTACATATAAGATTGCGTTCACTAATCCTGCAAATATCAAGGTTTCCGTGACTGTGAACGGAAAGACGGTAGAGGCAGAAGGAAATGTTGAATTTGAAGTAACAGAGGCCAACACTACAGTGGCATTGAAGGTTGAATCCGCCGATAAGATCAACGGCTTCAGCTTCGAAAAGGCAGAACTGGTAGTTGTGGTTAACTTCGATGAGATCCGTACCACTCTGGAGGACAATCTGAATGCAATCACGCCCATTGCGCTTCCTGAACTTGACACAGAACGTGACGCGGCAAAGAGCCTTTGGAGCCGGTATAATGGCGATAATGGCCTGAAAGCACAGTGGGATGCCCTGGCTGCGAATGTAGCCAAAGTGACTTATGTAGATGCTGCCACAGACCTAAAGGTTTATAATGAATTCCAGCTTTGGAAAACACCCAACACCATTCAGGCTGCAATCGATGCATTGAAGCCCACTGTAGAAACCTACAACGAGGGAGCAGAAGCAGAGACCAATACCTGGAATCAGATCGTAAAGCCCAATCTTGACAAATACACTGCGCTGCAGGCAGATCTGACCGAGCTGGAGAACAACCTGAACACTCAGAAGAAAGCTCTGGACGAGGCTAACGGTGCAGTTACCGAGGGAGCATGGAAGGATGCCTATACAGTCAATATGCAGGCTTCGAACGAGGCGTATGCAGCGGCTGTCGCAAGCTATGCTGCATTCAAGAATGCGGTAGAAGCTGCGTTCCCCGCTCCTCAGTATAATCTGGATAAGTTTGTCGTAGAGTTCGAGAGCCAGAAACCGGCTGTTCAGGAAAAGATCGATGCTGTGGCCACTGCCCTCAATGACGCGAAAGCCCAGTGGGACGCATACAAGGTACTGATAAACCTGCAGGCCCAGCTCAGCACCGCCGCTACGGATGTAAACACCGCACTGGACAAGATCGATACAGAGTCTAACGATGTATATAATACGTATATAGCCACTCAGAAGCTCGCAGTCAACAAGATCTATAACGATGCCTTGAACGCCGTTACGATCAAGACCGGTGATCCCCGTGGCGCAGTTGCCGCACAGGATGGGGACACCCAGATCATCAACGATGCCATTACCGCAATCCAGAATGTGCTGACACAGACTCAGCAGAAGATACAGGAAACCGACCAGGCATACAAGGATGCGATGACCAACGTAAAGGCATTGCAGGATGAACTCAATAAAGTACGTGTACTGTATACACTTCCCGAGGATCAGCAAAAGGAGTTCCAGGCTCTCGTCAAGGCTGCTCAGGATCTGATCAATGCCCTGAAGGCAAAGATCGAGGCAGGTTATACTGCTAAGATTCCGGCAATTCCCGATTATACAGAAGATGTCGATGCCATAAACGAAGCCATTCAGGCTGTCAAGGACTTCAATGTAAACTGGGCGCCCATTGCCGAACTGTGGTCGATGTACAACGGACTGCAGGGCTATGTCAAGCAACAGCAGCAGGAGTCGGAAATTAAGGTTGACGAATTCGATCTGAACGGCAAGTTCGCAGGCACCTACGCTACGATTATGGATGCCATCAACGCCTTAGGCGCAACGATAGGCGCAGAAGACTTTTCGCAGGAGGCATTCGACAAAGGCGTCAAGGATGTGAAGGAGAGCATCGAAAAAACGAAGAGCAACGCTTCGACCCTGATGACCGCTTACAAGGAGGCTTCCGTAGCAGTCAAGGACTTCAAGGGTGCTATAGATACTCTTGACAAGGATATCAAGGGCAAGCTGATAGTCAAGGGAAGCACCTGGACGGCAGATGCGTTCAAGAACGGACCGGTCTATACCGCCCTTGTACAGACACTATCAGGTTTCCAGGCCAATCTGTCGGAGGCCGCCGCAGCAAATGCCCAGGACGCCTATGCCAAGGCAACGGAACTGCAGAAGGCAATAGAGGAATATGGCTGGCAGGTTAACGTACGCGAGGTTACAGAGGCATTCGAGGTAGCATCAACCCAGGTAGGTAACTACAATGCAGTAGATAATGCCATCAAGGCCCTCAAGGTAAATGCCGGCATAGGCAACGACGAAGTCGTATATGACGGTAAGGATACCCTGGGACTTGATGCTCTCGATACAGAACTGAAGGCTGCCAAGGATGCCATCGACGCCCTCGTAAGCGGCTATACCGGTGACGAGGATGTCGACACCAAGGCATGGAGCGAGATCGACAAGACCCTGAATGAGCTGTTAGGTAAGGTTGACGCCAAGAATCAGGAAGTAAACAAACTGAAGGACAACCAGAAGGCATACGATGAGCTGATGAATCTCTTCGCACCCTCACTGCAGGATGCCCTCGATGCACTGATTCAGTATAACCAAGACTATTCGCTGACTCCCGCCAAGGAATATTATGCAAACCTGATCAACGGCGAGGGTACGGAGGAAACACCGTCGCTCCAGAAACAGCACGATGCGTTAAAGGCCGAGATTGACAAGGCTCTTAAGGAGGACCGCAATGTCAAGGAATTGCAGGCCAAGCTGACGGGTAAGATCAACAACCTGTCGAAGGCCATCTCCGACATGAAGCTTGCCATCCAGGCCAACAACTCCAACCACGACGCTCAGCTGGTCAAGAGCGATGAAGTCCGTAAGCATATCCAGGGTGTAATCGAGTATATCGAGAATAACGATAAGGGTGGTTTGGTTCCGACCTGGAAGGAAGATCTCGAGAAACTGATGAACGATGATCTGGCCAATGTGGATCTTGACGTCAACAAGTTCTACGGCGTAGGTCAGTCAGCCAAGGAGAATGCCAGTCTGATCAAACGCTATGAGGAGATCATGGCTAAGGCTGACCAGTATAAGGCCGGATTCGACAATGTGGTTGAAGATACAAATAATACCACTATCGCGGGAGCCGAATGGGCTGATACACAGAAGCAGCTGAACGGTGCCTATGACCAGGCTATCCGGCAGTACAATGAGTTCTTCGGCCTGTCAAACAAGGATTATCGCGAATACATCCTCAAGGTAGTCAAGACTCATGAGATCTTCTATCAGTACAGCGAGAAGATCGCACAGCTGTTGTCTGACGTCAAGAGCTGGGTTGCTGATAACAACAAGAACAAGGTGATATTCACCGAGGTTGACTTCAATGCAGTTGCAACAACGCCTGCCAACGCATTGATAGGAGAGATCGGCGACAAGGTGAAAGCCATGATGACGGATGCTAACGAAGCTGCCCAGCAGTATTATGGCGAGGCTACGACGGGCATCTATCCGAAGGCCAAAACAGCGATTACTGATGCTGACGATGCAATGATAGGCGCTGAGATTTCAGAGGAAATCAGAACTAATGCGCTTACTGTAGCCAACAACGACCTGGCCAGTATGCAGAAGCTCTACAAAGGCACTCCCGCCGATGGCGAGACGCCTGCTGTTCCCGGTGCTCCGGATGCCAGTGATGCTGAAGCTATGGCTACATCGACCTTCTGCTTGATCCCGATGGACAATATAGCCAATACCTACGATCACTTGATGCAGAGCATCAACGTAGAGAAGGCCGCTCATGACCAGTGGGATCTACTATACAAAGCAGCTGAAAAGACTCTGGATGATCTGACCGAACAGCTCAAGAAGGTAGTAGATGCCGGCGATCCCTCCATTGAGACACTTGCAGGATATGTTGCCGAGGCTGACGCTCTCAATACGACGGCAACATCCGATACGGAGCTGATCAGTAATCTGGTTGATGACACGGCAGAACTCAACCGAATTCTTGCTGCAGCCAAGGCTCTTGTTGATGGGAAACAGGATGCCTTCGACAAAGACCAGGCCAACAAGGATGCCGCTAAGGAGTATGCTTTGGCATATGACGGTCTCAACGGTGATCTGGAAGCGCTGAAGGCATTCGCGGCATCCGTTGCCGGTGGAGCCGGATATAACTTCGGGGCCATAGAAGGTCTGATAGCATACTTCGAGGAGCTGTATACAAAGACTTATCCAACGACGTTGATTGCCAACAAGGCAGATATCGATGCTGCGTTGGCGGCTGCCCAGAATGCGATAGTCAACGGTTATGCAGATGTCAAGACCCAGGAGAATGTAGCTCTGCAGACTCTGCTCGCCGACACCAAGGTAGCCTTCAACAACGCCAAGGTTATAGATCCGCATACACTCACGGACGCCGAACTGGCTGAGATCAACATCCAGATCGACAAACTGGAAACCGAGATCAATAACACACTCGGAGGCATAGCAGTACCCGACAAGAAGGATGATTACAGCGCAACTGCACGTAAGCTGGAGAAGGATCTGTCGGATATCTACGTGAAGCTGATGAGCAGCTACGAGAGTCAGGAAGGTGTTGATGGCGGCGACCCGCTGCCTGGAATCATTGCCGAACTGAATGCCAAGCATGCAGAGGTGATGGGCGTGATCGACGCTGCCAAGGCAGATCTCGCCAAGTGCCTGGAGAGTGTACAGGAAGAATTTGCTGGCAAATACGAGGCTCTCGTCGGAGAACTGAACGGCATTCAGACTACCTATACTAATGAGGGTAGTACACTCGTGATCACCAAGGACCGCTATGTAGCCCTGATGGAAGCTGTCAAGGCTGCCGTAGAGGCTCTACTTGCAGATGTTCAGGATGCAGAGGCAAAAGCCCAGATAGTGAAGGCCAACAACGATGCATTCGTCAAGTTAGGAGCGGAACTCGATGGTTATCAGGCACAGCTTGATGCCATCAAGACCGAGGCTGAGGGACATGGCGTATTGAAATCGATTGAGAACATAGTAAACAATATCGAGTTCTGGATCGGTCAGGATCGTGAGTGGCTTGCATCACAGCATGAAGACGGAAAGCTCAATGCAGAGTCTACACTGAACAATGTAGATGAGATAGTATACAATCTCGACTTTGCTACCGCGGTGAGTGAGAATGTGTATGTACGGATAATGAATCAGCAAACCTACGAGACTCTGTCCGAGGCTTATGCTGCCCTGGGTCAGAATCTGGTTCCTGAGGTTAAGGATGAGCTTAAGAATCAGCTTGATGCACTGTCCGTACGTCATGAGGCTGCATTCCAAAGAATGGAAGAAGCTGTGCAGAAATACAATGCACGAGAAATCACTGGAGAAGAGTACAAGACCATCGTCCATGAGGTTGTAGATGAGTTCAACTCGATCATCGAAGCTGCAAACGTCTTGAAGACGAGTGCTGATGAGAACACATTCGTACTGGGTGATGTCAACCTGGAGCCCGATGGCGAGGTGAATGTAGTAGACGTACAGATCCTCATCAACTGGGTCGGCGAGGACATGACCTATCAGAAGCTGTATGAGGAGAATGCCCGTCAGGCATGCGCAGCAGACGTAACAGGTGGCAAGGACCTCAACATCGCCGATGTGACGAAGCTGATCTCCATGGTTATCAACCAGGGTGCCGAATCCGATCCGAACGCAGCTCCGACAAGGGCTCCGCGCCGCACTGTGGCAGCAAGCCAGGGTGTGTACGGAATGGAGATGGTATCGTCAGAGGGCACAGGCCGCGAGTACGTGATGGCATTGACTGGAGTCAACGGTTTCGTAGGCGCACAGATAGACGTGAACCTGCCCGCCGGCATGACCCTCGAGAGCGTCGAGCTGGCCGATGCATCGACCGATCACGAGATCGCAGTATTCGACAACGGCAGCGGCAACTACCGCCTCGTAATCGCGTCCATGACCAACAGCACCGTCAATGCAGTGGATGGCGTGATGCTCCGCATTCACACCACAGGCATCGGTACTCCGGAAATGGAGAATGTAATCTTCGCTGATGAGATGGGTAACGCCGAACAGCTGAAGAAAGGCGGCAGCTCGGCTATCGAGAACATCATCAACGATGCACGTAACCTCCGTGACCGTATCTATGACGTATCCGGTAAGGTTATGCGTAAGATCCAGAAGGGAATCAACATCATCCGTCACTCCAACGGTAAGACCACCAAGGAGATGCATTGATCGTGTCGCGACTCTAATATAGTCAGTTAACAATCCCGGGAGGGGCGGTGCGGCATTACCGCACCGCGCTTCCCGGAAATTAGAAATTCCAATAAAATGAAAATCACTTTCCAAAATAAATCGCTTAAGGCTATGATGTGGCTTGCCATGTTCATGCTGTGCGGCATGACAGGCAATGCGGCGGAAACGGCTCAAAGCGAACTCTCGATTGACCCTGTCAGCTTCTCGAACAAGGACAAGAAGATGGTGGCCGTCAATTTTGAGAACAAGGAACCCATAGCAGGAATGCAGTTTGACGTCATTCTTCCGAGTTTCCTGGAATTTGACGGTGACGAGGCCGAGTTGAATCCCGAGCGTATAAAGACTCATTACTGTCAGATGAATCCCAAAACAGGTAGGGTCATAATCTACAGTATGCCTCAGGCTACTATTCAGGGTGAAGACGGTGCGTTGGTTTACTTGCCCGTCAAGGTTAAAGGCAATGTGTCGCAGCCTCAGTCTGGAAGCATAACTGTAAAGGGCATCGTTTATTCAGGCGTAGCCTCCGCAGGAAACGCACAACAGTGGTCGCAGCCCGATTTTACTGTTCAGGCCGCTTATTCTCCTTACCATGCCACGGTGACGCCTTCATCGGACAAGGTATCCGTAAAGCCCGGCACTCCCACGACTATCGGATTCAATTTCGAGGCCGACTGCAAGGTAGTAGGATTCCAGCTTGATATAGTTATGCCTGAAGGTCTGAAATTGGACGCAGAATCGATTGTAAAGTCCAACCGGTGTCCGAGTCAGTCAGTGATATCGCTGTACGACAACGGCACGTTTTATCGTGTGGTTTTTGCCGACATGAGACATAAGGGACTGACCGGCGATTCGGGCGAGGTGTTTACTATCAATTTCAATTCGGATGCCACATATAGCGTAGCGGCAGCCGAAATAAAGGTTCAGAACATACAGATCTCCAATCAGAACGACGAAATCGTCATTGCAGATCCGTTCAGCATCCAGGCAGTGAACGAGACACCTCTGTATCAGACTCTGACTGCAGCGGTGACAAACCTCGAGACAGCACTCGAGACAGCACTTGCTACAATAACTCAGGAGTGTCCCGATGTTGCCGATCAGTATGACGGCTCTGAACTTTCAACAAGAATCGCCCAGATTTCGCAGGATATCGAGAATTACTATGCCGCTGGCAATCTGACCGAGAATGCTGCAGCCATCAACACTGCCATAGCAGGCGTAGAGGCAGACATCAATGCATACGTCGAGGCCGCCAAGGCAGCAGAGGCTCAGTATAAGGAAGAGCAGCGTCAGGCCGCCAACCAGGCAGCTTACGATGCCACTCTGGCCAAGATAGCCGCTCTGCAGACCGAGCTGAACAATGCCAAGGCCAAGTGCGAGCAGGACTATCCCGGCATCGACATCACGGCCAATGTTCAGGTTGCCCAGGCAGCAATCGATGCTGCCAAGGCAGGAGCCCTTACAGCCTTCAATGCTGTTGCCGAAGCCGGAACATATGAGTATACTCTTGACGAAACCGGTATCAAGGCTCTGATAGCCAAGGTGCTCAGCGACGCTAAGACAGCTTACGACCAAGCTCAGGAAGAGGCTCGTCAGGCAGCCAACCAGGCAGCCTACGACGCAGCTTTGGCCAAGATAAACGCCCTGCAGGCTTCGCTGGACGCAACGGTAGCTCAGGTCAACGAGCAGTATGATGACGTAGACGTAACGGCCGAGATAACAGCCGCACAGAACGCCATCAACAAGGCAAAAGCCGATGCACTTGCCGCATTCAATGCAGTGGCAGAGGCTGGAACATTCAACTATGAAGTTCCCGAGACGGAAATCCAGGGTCAGATCAACGCCATTCTCACGGCTGCCGCCACAGCATCCGAGAATAACCGCAAGACCTACAACCAGAACGCTTACAACGCAGCGTTGGCATCTATTGATGAGCTGCAGACAAAGTTAAATGCCGCTATTCAGTATGCCGAAGAGCACTGCCCGCATGCAAATGTAGTAGCTCAGGTAAACGAGGCACAGACGGCCATTACCAATGCCCGCAACGATGCCAAGCTGGCGTTCCTGGCATGCGAGAATTCAGGTCTGTTCAACTTTACCGTTCCCGTAGAGGAAATCGAGACCCTGATTCAGAACGTCCGTACTTCGGCCGACGCCAAGGAAGCCGAGTGGGTGGAGAATCAGCGCAAGGAGGCTAATCTGGCCGCATATAATGAGTCGCTGAGCCAGATTCAGACACTGCAAACTTCGTTGAATAATATGAAGGCCAAGGTGCAGAGCGAATTCCCCGATTATGATGCCACAGCCGATGTGAATGCTGCTCAGCAGGCGATTAATGATGCAAAGGCTGCCGCTGATGCTGAATATGCTTCGGTAGAGAGCGCAGGTAATTATGATTATGACGTTCCTGTCGACAGCATCCTGGCATTGATTCAGCAGATCTATGATAACGCAAAATCATCGGGTATCCTCGGTATAGAGATGGACAACCTCGAAGAGGGAACCATGATATTTAACTTGAACGGACATAAAGTAACCCGGCCGGCACCCGGCACGGTAGTGATCGTGATCAAAGCTAACGGGCAGCGTTACAAGTGCGTGGCACGTTAAATAGAATATCCTGACTTTGCCACGAGCAAAGCATCAAAGCATATTTCACATGTCATAAATAATACATTCAAGTGTAGTACATGGGAATGCTTAGCACTTTAAAATTAAAACTCCGTCAACGACGGAGTTTTTTTGTGCCAGTATCTTATGTCAGAAGGTCAAAATGCCGGTGACGATGAGGATGATGGAGGCGAGGGCCATGAGGCAGAGGATGACGAACACCCAGAGTTCGGGGATGGTGAAGTGGTGGCGCCAGGACTGCGACCAGGGGAGCCGGACGCCGAGGTAGCGGTTCTTCTCGTGGCCGCACTTGAAGTAGTAGAAAGTTCCGGCCACATAGAATATCGAGGTGGCCATAAGCCCGGGACCTGAGGAATAGAGCATCCAGAGGCACGACAGGATGCAGAGCAACGCCACGGGAATGGTGTGGCGCAGGCCGTTGGCCTTGTGCAGACCCAGCTTGAACAGATAGAGGGCGCTGAACAGGTAACAGGGCAGTACCATCATGCCGGTGATGTTGAGCGCGGCCATATATACGTCGTCGGACATGATGACGATGAACAGGAAGATGTTCATGGCGATGCTGGACACGCGCAGTCCGAACGCCGGCATGGCGTGGCAGTTAAGTTTCTTGAACACCGACGGCAGGATTCCGACCTGCGCCGCCTCCATGGGGACCTGCGCGCAGACAAGAGACCATGACACCCATGAGCCGAGCACGGAGATTATGACGGAGATAATGACGAACCAATATGCCCAGTTGCCCGAGACGTCGCGCAACAGATAGGCCACCGAAGGATCCTTGAGGTCGGAGAGGCCGGCACGTGACAGTATTCCGAAAGCCAGTACCGAGACGCCCACGTAGAGAATCCATGCCGAGAAGAATCCGAGAACGCCGGCACGGCTCACGTCCTTAGGCCGTTTGGCTCTTGCAGACATCATCACGGCACCCTCGATGCCGATGAAGCACCACAGTGTGACCATCATGGAATTGCGCACCTGACTCCAGAAAGGAGCCTCAGCGCCGGTGCCGGGCCAGTTGGATTCAAGGGTAGGCATGCTGCAATATATGAAAAGCAGCACGATGATGAGCACGATGGGAATCAGCTTGAAGACTGTCATGATGTTGTTCAGCAGTTTGGCAGTCTTCATGCCGTTGCTGACCAGGAAATACATGAGCCATATCAGCAGCGAGCCAAATATGGCGAGACCCCAGCCGTGGTCAAGCAAAACGGGAATGAAGGCGCCGAAACTGTCGTTGAGCATGACGGCGTATGCTATGTTGGCGAAACATACGCACAGCCAGTAGCCCCACGCCATGTTGAATCCGGCGTAATTGCCGAATCCGGCCAGGGCGTACTGATAGATGCCGGCGTTGAGCTCGGGGCGTTTGATAGAGAGCTGTCGGAACGTGTACAGCAGCGACAGCATGGCTATGGCGGTTACGACCCATGCCATAAGGCAAGAGGCGAGACCGGCCTCGGAGCCGATGTTCTGCGGGATGTTGAAAATGCCGGAACCGACCATCATGCTGAAAACGATGGCCGACAGGCCCCCGATGCCGAGACGGCGCAAGGGCATGGAAGTTGAAACGGTGGACCGAGAGGTCCGAACGTCAGGTTTGCTCATTAATCAGCTAAATGTAGAAACAACAAGTTACAATCTAAACAGCGTCTTAAATATCCTCGGCCTCGATGGCGGCGGTCACTTTCTTAAGGGCGTGATGGTACGATGCCTTCAGGGCGCCGACCGAGGTGCCGAGCACTTCGGAAATCTCCTCATATTTCATTTCGTCGTAATACCGCATGTTGAACACGAGCCGTTGCTTTTCCGGCAGGGCCAGTATGGCCTTCTGGAGTTTGAGCTGGAGTTCGTCGCCGTCGAAATAGGGATCGCTTTCCAGGGTGGACATCAGGTAGGAATCCTCGGGACCTACGATGCTGTTGCGCTGTTTTTCTTTATTTATAAAATTAATAGCTTCGTTAACCGCGATTTTGTAAAGCCACGTCGACAGTTTGGCGTCGCCGCGGAAATTGTGGATGTTGGTCCATACCTTCATGAAAGACTGCTGCACCAGATCGTTTGCGTCATCGTGCGACGCGACCATCTTGCGTATAAGCCAATACAGTTGCTCGCCGAACGTCTCCATCAGCGTGCGGAATGCCTGCTGGGCCGTCGACGGCTCCTTGAGGTCACTCACCAGTCTGGCTTCATCTATGGGTGCTTTGTATGCCACAATCCGTTATCGCTAAAAGTCTCTATGTCGGGTTATGTATTCCCGGTTCAGATTGTAAAATTATTAAAAAAAATCGAGCTGAAGTCAGTTTCTAAGAAAATTTAACAAAAAAAATTACTTATGCCTCCCGAACACCTCCCGAACACCTCACGAACACCTCACGAATGCCTCCCGAATACCCGCCGTCGGTTATCCGGCTGCCTACTATAGAACACATACGTAACAGGGAAATTGTCAATACATTAAGAAGGAATAC
>ERZ1026968.667-NODE-667-length-13179-cov-7.315834_pt1 | contig 13179 bp, 10 predicted proteins | sample MGYA00519295_ERZ1026968 | MGnify/ENA primary metagenome ERZ1026968 (study PRJEB26926, sample SAMN06164480) | human gut metagenome | biome: ENVO:00009003; feature: ENVO:2100002; material: ENVO:00002003 | host: Homo sapiens | place: USA | collected 2012 ...
AAATAAAACAAACAAATAAAATACCTCAAAATATATTAATAATAATTTGAATATTATTGAAGGATATTACAAACTTCAGCGGGGTGATGTGTCCGGACAGATTGCGGGGATAGGTAATTCTGAGTATTTGCAACATATCGCCAAATGTTAAAATGAGCTATTTTGAGTATTGCCGCAGTTTGGGATCAGGAGTAATTTTGCAACCGATTTCAATAACGACTATATTCAAAATGAGTTTGAGGAGAATATTCATAATTGCCGCCTTATGTGTCGGTGTATGCGGAGCCAGGGCCGACAAAGGGGCAATCGATGATGCGGCGCCTGCGGTTTTCACCAAGGGAGACAGCGTGGCTTTGAATAACGTAAAGAAGAAAGTGTCTCTATGGGACCGCCTTCATGTCGGAGGATACGGAGAAGCCGCATATTCCTATAATTTCTTCAGCGACAACTATCTGCGGTATTCTCATCCGGAACAATACCGTAATGAGAAGCACGGTCGTTTCGATCTGCCGCACGTAGTGATATACTTAGGCTATGATTTCGGCAAGGGATGGTCGTTCTCGTCGGAGATAGAATTCGAACACGGCGGCACGGAATCGGCAGTGGAGATAGAGACCGAGGAGGCCGGCGAATATGAGAAGGAGATAGAACGTGGAGGAGAGGTGGCCCTTGAGCAATTCTATATACAGAAGGAGTTCTTTCCACAGTTGAAGGTGCGGGCCGGAATGCAGGTGGTGCCGGTAGGAGCCACCAACGCGCATCACGAGCCGAACCAGTTCTTCGGAGTGTATCGTCCGGAGGGTGAAAATACCATAATTCCCTGCACGTGGCACGAGATATCGCTATCGGTGTCCGGCCGCGCCGGCAAATGGAACTATATGGCCATGTTCCTGCCGGGCCTTGATTCCGAACGGTTCGGCAATCAGGGCTGGATCCACGACGGATCGGCGTCGCCGTTCGAGTTCAAGATAGCCAACCGGTTCGCGTTCGCCACGCGTGTCGAGAACTTCAGCGTGCCCGGATTGCGTCTCGGTGTGAGCGGATATGTGGGGGAATCGTTCCGGAACACCCTGTATCCCACGGGATCGGACAAAAACAAGGGTATCCGGGGAACGGTGGCCATCGGATCGTTCGATTTCAAATACGAGGGCTACGGCCTGCTGGCACGAGGCAGTTTCCTGTGGGGACACCTGTCGGACTCGCAGCATATCAGTAAGTTCAACATCGCCATGTCGAAGAATTCCACATCGAAGCGCCAGGAAGTGGCCTCGGATGCCGTAGCCACAGGCGTTGAAGCCGGATACGACATATTCCATACCATCAAGAACCGGCACGTGGCCAATCAGAAATTCTACGTATTCGCACGCTATGACTATTACGACTCGATGGCCAGGATGGAGAATTCCGCGCCGCTGGAATGGTGTCACCGCCAGAAGATTTCGGCCGGCATCAACTGGTATCCGATCCCGCAGGTAGTGGTCAAGGCCGACTACACCATCGGCTTACTGAATAAACGGTACAACAACGAGCCGGCCGTGAACGTCGGAGTGGCATACGTGGGCTGGTTCAAATAGAGGCTCGACATTGGATTAAGGATTAAACAACTACAATATAAACAATGAAGAATCTAACTAAATTCATGCTCTTAGGAGCGTTTGCCATGGCTGTCTCCTCCTGTTCGGAGTCGAACGACGGTCCGGATTCCGGGACTCTGAGCGAGAAAGAGAAGTCACTGCAGAGTGCCACACAGGAATATGTGACCAATACGGTGCTTCCCACATACAAGGACATGGCCGACGCCGCCATCGAGATGCGCGAGCTGTGCCACACAATGCAGAGCAAGCACGAGGCAGGAACACTGGCCGAGTCTGACATCAAGGCAGCCGGCGAGGCGTGGAAAAAGGCCCGCAAGAGCTGGGAGCTTTCCGAGGCGTTCCTGTTTGGCCCGGCCGCAAACCATAACATCGACCCGCATATCGACTCCTGGCCTCTCGACAAGGCGGCTATGGACAACCTGCTGGCCCAGATACGCAGCGGCAATCCCTGGACGCTGGAGAACAACGGTGGCTACGGCCTCATCGGATTCCACGCCGTGGAGTACATGCTGTTTGAGCTGAGCGCCGACGAGAACACCGCTCTGGTGCATTCCACCGACTATACGCCCGAGGAAATGGAGTATCTCGTGGCCGTGGCCGACGACCTGTGCGCCCAGTGCGTATGTCTTGAGGCATGCTGGGCCGGTACGGACGCCCTGAGCGACGCCAAGAAGGCCATACTGGAGGAAGCCGAGCTGGACTACGGCGAGAACTATGGCTGGGAAATGATGAACGCCGGACAGGCAGGCTCGCGTTTCAAGACATATCAGGAGGCCGCCGAGGAGATAATCCAGGGATGCATCGACATCGCCGACGAGGTGGGCAATACGAAGATAGGGCGTCCGCATCTCGGATCGTCGAGCGAGGACAAGAACTATATCGAGTCTCCCTATTCGCTGAACTCGATCGAGGACTTCGCCGACAATATCCGTTCGGTACGCAATGCCTATTGCGGTTCGCGTTCGGGCCAGCCCTCGGTGAGCGACTATGTCAAGGCGCAGAACCCGACCGCCGACGCAGCCGTGCGCACCGCCATTGAGAACGCCATCGCGGCAATCGAGCGGATTCCGGAGCCATTCGCAAAGACGGCCGCCGGTGCGGAAGCCGAAGCTGCGATGAAAGCCGCCGGCACCGACCTTGTGGCAGCACTTGAGGATGCAGCCGCCATCGTAACCGGAAGATAAGGAACAGCGCCTGTCGCGCCTATTATTCAGATCATGAAATATTATTCCATATTAAACATGCTGTCCGTCGCTCTGTTGGGGGCGACGGCAGTTTCGTGCTCGGAGGAGAAAATCACGGACGATCCGGTACCCCCGAGCCAGGAGAAACCCGAGTGGTATTATGCCGGCGGCGAGCTGGGCACGACATTGTTGAGCACCACCAACGCATACGAGCAGCCTGCGCCGGCGGTGGAGAACCAGGGACTGTACCAGTCGTTCAAGAACGGCGAGGCACTGTTCGAGAAACCTTTCATGGCCAATCAGACGGGTGTCCGTTCAGGCCTGGGGCCGGCATATATCCGGACCTCGTGCATACACTGTCATCCGAATTACGGTCACGGACAGCGTGTGCCTGAAGGAGAGTTCAACACCAATGAGATAGGCAACGGCTGTCTGCTGGTGGTGTACGATCCCAAGACGGAAGGCTATGTCAGCTGGCTGGCCGGTATGCCCCAGGGACACGCCGTGGCTCCGTTCAAGGCTCCGGTGGACGAATCCAAGATCAGGGTACACTGGGCCGAGGCAACCGACGAGTGGGGCAACCGCTTTGACGACGGCGAGACCTATTCGCTGCAGTATCCCGAAGTGACGATGCCCAAGGACGCCATATATGTGGTGAACCGAGGTTATCAGCTTCCAAACGATTATGCCGTGAAACTGGAGTCGACCATCGGCATATACGGCACCGGACTCCTCGACGCCATCACCGAGGAGGACCTGCTGGCGCAGTATCGCAAGGAGGAAAGCGACGGACTGCTGCCCAACGGACTCAACCCCGCTTTCTACTCTGGCGGAAACTGGGTCTCGATGTATGCCAACAAGCTGCAGGGTGACGGCACGGGCTATGCGCGCAGGTTCACTTACGCCCTGTCGCGCGGTCCCCTGCAGGATGCCGCCGGCGCCAACGCCATCTGGAACATCACAAACGTGACACGTTCCGACCGACGCTACCACTACCTCGACGCGGCCGGGACTTACGCGCAGTATTCGGCTACGGATCCCGAAGTGCAGGCCGGTTTCGATACATACATCGCGCGTATCGACCCCAAGCACAAGCATCCCGAATACTGGCAGGGCACGATGGAGGAACGCATCAAGGCGTATCTGAACGACAAGAACCTGGATGTGGAGATGAGCGACGACGAATATACCGACCTGATGGTGTGGCACCGCGGTCTGGCCGTGCCGGCCGTGCGTGACGTGGACGATCCCGACGTGCGGAGGGGTCGCGAGCTTTTCTCTCAGATTGGCTGCGACTACTGCCACCGTCCCTCATGGACCACAGGTCCGGACAATATCGTGGACCCCGCCAAATTCTTCAAGGGCAACGAGCTGCCCCGCTACCCCTATCAGACCATCTGGCCCTATACCGACATGGTGCAGCACAAGCTGTTGATGGCTAACGACATCCGCGGCGGATGGTGCCGCACCACACCCCTGTGGGGCCGCGGGCTGCATCAGAAAATCACCGGTAGCCCCACTGCCGACCGGATGCACGACTGCCGCGCCCGCAACGCAATGGAGGCCATCATGTGGCATGGCTACTCCCCCCGGAGCGATGCGCGTTACAGCATCGAGCAGTTCCGGAAGCTGCCGAAAAAAGACAGGGATGCGATCATAAAATTCGTGGATGCAATATAAAATTCCCGGACACGTATATAATATGATGTCAAGACAACCATTCACATTGCTGATACACATTGCCCTGGCCATAATCGTGGCCGGGGCAATTGTCACTCATTACGCGGGCATTCAGGGTGAGCTTATGCTGCGTGACGGCGCGGCCCCGGTGCGCACGTTCGTAAAGACGTCAGGTCCCGGCGACGGCACTTTCCCGTTCGAAATATCACTCGTCGAGGCCGACATCGACTTCTATCCCGGCACTACCACGCCGATGGATTTCCGCAGTGTGCTCCGCATCGACGGCCACGACGTGAACGTGTCGATGAACAAGGTAGGGGAGTACGACGGCTGGCGGTTCTTTCAGTCGGGCATGAGTCCCGACGGCTCGACCCTGTCGGTGAGCCACGACCCCTGGGGCACGGGCATAACATATACGGGATACATCCTGTTGGGAATAGGGATGATAGGATTCTTCTTTCAGCGCCGCACACCCTGGCGGGCGCTTCTGAGGAGCCGTAAGGGCGCCGTGCTGCTCTGCTTAGGCATGATGCCGGCCCTGTGCGATGCCGCGGAACTGCCCGCCATGCAGCGTCCCCTTGCGTCGAATCTCGGAAAGGTATATGTGTACTGGAACGACCGCGTCTGTCCGATGCAGACCATGGCTCGCGACGTGACGTTGCGGCTGTATGGCTCGGACTCGTATCAGGGCATGACTGCCGAACAGGTGTTGTCCGGCTGGCTGTTCTATTATGAAGAATGGTTGCGGGACTACGAGGCCAATGCGGAAAGCGTGGCCGACGCGACGCCCAAACAGAGGAAGGCGGAAGCCGAGAAGTCAGGATTAGTGCATTGGCTCGGTACGGGCGAGGCGTTCAAAATCTATCCCTACAGGACGGCGGAGGACCATTTAGAATGGCTGTCGCTGACGGGCAAACGTCCGTCGCGCATGGAGCTGGAGCAGTGGAAGTTCATGCAGACCACGATGCCCGACATAAAGGAAAACCTGCTGGCCGGCCACAACATCCGAGCCAACGAACTCCTGTCCGGTCTGATTGCCGGCCAGCGTAAATATGCCGGCGCCGACACGCTCCCTTCCGAAACAAGGATAGAGGCGGAGCGGCTGTACAACAAGTGGGGACGCCCCTTGCCGGCTGCCATTATCGCCCTTCTGTCAGGCGCCTTTTATCTGTATGCCGGCATCTCACGGCGCCGGATCGGCCGAAACATCCGTATGGCCGTGATGGCGGTGACATGGCTTCTCCTTATATATATAGGAGCCATCTTAGGGGTGTTGTGGTGGATCAGCGGGCACGTGCCCCTTTCCAACGGGCCGGAGATGATGATGTTCATGGCGTTGGCGGCCTTGTGCGGGGCGGTATGTCTGAGGTCGGACATACTGCGCGGAGCGTTGTCGTGCATCGGAGCGATGACGTTGTTCGTGGCCGTGATGGGGGGCCGGACGCCACGCATCGGGATGCTGATGCCCGTGCTGGGCAGTCCGTTGCTTTCGGTGCATGTGGCCATCGTCATGATCTCGTATGTGCTGTTCCTGCTGATGGCTGTGCTGTCGGCCGTGGCGCTGTGCAGCCGTGATAAGGAGAACGAGGCCGCATTGTCGCGAATAAACCGCCTCATACTTGTGCCGGCGGTGTTCCTGCTCGGAGCCGGAATGTTCATCGGTGCCGTATGGGCCAATCAGTCATGGGGCCGCTACTGGGGCTGGGATCCGAAGGAGACCTGCGCGCTGGTGATGTTCCTGATCTATTCCGTTCCCATGCACCAGGCTTTCCGGCCTCTGAAATGCTTCCGTAAGCCGAGTGTGCTGCATTGGTACCTGCTTCTGGCCGTCCTGTCGGTGCTGTTCACATACTTCGGCGCCAACTACCTCCTGCCCGGACTGCACTCGTACGCATAGACTGATAAGGATTCGATATGTCAGCGCAAGGATGACGAAATCCGTCATCCTTGCGCTGTTTCATTGCGGAATTCGGGTTATTTCATTATCTTTGTCGTGTCATAACGCGAAGTCAAGAAATCTTGGATACTATGATTTTAACAAAATGCACCAAATGAATAGTCAGACAACACTGCGCCTCTACATTGTCCTGTTTTCAATAGTGACGTTGATTCTGTCCGTTTGCGGAGGGTGTTCGCATAGCAAAAACGAACGACTTGTCCGCATCTCGGACATAATCAGCGATAATCCGGCACAGGCAATCCGGAGCCTGGACAGCATACGGCCTGAAACATTGACTGAAGCCGACAGGCATTTTTATGATTTCCTGTGGATTAAAGCTAACGACAAGGCCTATGTAAAGCACCGCTCCGACAGCCTTATACTCGATGTAATAGACTATTACTCCTCACGAAAATCCGATCCTCTTTATCCCGAGGCCCTTTACTATGGGGGCCGAGTCAATTCAGACCTCGGAGACTACCCGACGGCATTGCAGTATTATCACAAAGCCATAGATGTGGTGGAGGAAAGGGGAACAAAGGCCCCCTTTGTCCATTCCTTGTACAGCCAGACGGGGCGGCTGCTTGAATCCATGCGGCTTTATGATGAGGCAATGCCGTATATTGAAGCCGCATTACAAGATACACGTGCGCTTCATGACACAATCAATACCATACACAATCTGCATTTATTGGGCATGACTAATGTCAATTGTAAGGATTATGCCAAGGCAAGCAAGTATCTGAACGAAGCGTTGACTTTGAGTTCTTCGCTCACCGATACGCTCCGACGCAGACATCTTACAGCCACATCACTGATATATATAACAGCAAGACATCGAGTAGCCGGCGAGTTGGATACGGCTGTCAGTTTGATTAAAACTCTCCCGTATAAAGTCGGACCGCTGATGCGAAATACGGCCCTTGCTCAAGCCGCGTCGGTATACCTGCAGGCCGGGATGCTCGATTCCGCATATAAGGCGGCGTATGAGTTAATTCATAATCAGGACATGCAGAATAAAAAACGGGGATATCAGGTGATTCTTAATCCAAAGTTGCTGCGTTTTTCATCGTGCGATTCTATTGCAAAATATGCGACGGATTACGCTGCGTTGCTTGACAAGGATTTTGACTCAAACAATAAGGCCCTGACGCTGATGCAGCGTTCGGCATACAACTATGATCTGCATGAAATTAAAAGGGAAAAGGCGGAAAAGTCAAATAGACACTTATGGCTGGGTATATCGGTAGTGGTGATTGTAATGTTATGTCTGGCAATTCTGGTTTTGTGGCTTAAATATCGAAACAAGCGTGCGATGGTAAAGCTCCAGGAGGCTATAATAAAGATATCTGAACTTGAAGAGTCGTTAAATGCTCATGGCAATACTGAGCGCAGACTAAGTCGTGATACTGCCAGTGCCACCGATGAATCTCCAAATCTTCCGGATATGGAGACGATAGAAGGGTTGAAACATAACCTGAAAGAGAGATTATTGTCTTTATACACCCATAATACAGATGAAGAAGTCATATCAGCTTCAATATTGGAATCAGACGCATACGCTAAGTTGCATAAGATTATCCTAAGTGGTGAGACGATTAAGGATAACGACCCTATATGGCATGAACTTGAAGAATTGATTTTGAGTATATCGCCTCAATTCAAGTCGAATCTTCAGATACTGCTGAATGGTAAACTCACGACTAACGACTATCATACTGCCATGCTCGTCAAGTGTGGGGTCGCACCGACTCAAATGGCCTCACTGTTCGGTCGCTCCAAAGGAACCATCACATCGCGTAGAGAGACAATGTGCAAGAAAATAATGGGAGAGAATCTCGGCACAAAAGTCATAGACAGTTTGATCCGGTTGTTATAAAAACAGCTGAATCCATTCTTTAAATTGGACTCAAACAACCATATCCCGTCCAATCAGTACGGAAATAGTACGGAAATAGTACGGAAATAGTACGGTTTTTGATATCCGTACTATTTCCGTACTGATTTTCTTTGCAAATTCAATCCCTTGATATAATTTAGCGACAAAACGACTTCGCATGGTGTTTCGTATGGGAGTAAAGTATAACATATCACTTCGCAGATGGTTGATTCCGACTGTCAGTGCAATGGCATTCGTGATAATAGGTGCATTGCTGTTTATGATTCAGATTCATATAACGGATAACGAATGGGTACCGTTGTCTGACATACTGGTGCAGTCCCCAATATGTTATTTCTGGATTTTATGGTTTGGCATGATATTCTTCAGTGCAAGTGGATTCGTTAAGGAATATGAAAATCGACTTGTAATGGCTCAGACTGCATATCCTTTGGTACGTAATGGAGAGATTCGCAAATTTGTGAAAAAAGATATGGCGTATTCTTATTCCAAAAAACTGTTTTTGGTTTTTGCAGGCATACCACTTTTGTATTTATCTATGCATTATGATAAGCAATCAGGATTTTCCATTCAGGCGTTGTTGATCTCAATTATACCATTGGTTATAAATCTGATTGTATTTGTGATGCTCAGACAGCCGTTCTTGCGAAGGTTATAAAGATAATAGATGTTGGCTTTCAAAGCAATGGGCTATATTACAGAGTCGTAATGTAAAATTTGTGATATAGACTGCCCATAATTCCATCATCTTCGAATCGGCAAACCTTTATAAAGAGTCAAATTGTTACGGGAATAGTGCGAAAATCAAAAACCGTACTATTTCCGTACTGATTTTCTTTTCAAAGTCAATCATATTATGTAATTTAGCAACAAAATTAATTCACTTGTCCTATAAGAGTAGTATCAATGAAACAGGTAGATAAAAAGACACAAGATAGATTGTTGTGGTTTTTAGTTCCGATGGGGGCAATATGTGTTCTTATGACGCTTGATATTACATTCGGAGTGAACCTCAATATCGAGGCATGGGTAAGTAAGGCTATGTTCGGATGTGTGGCACTTTTTATTTTAGCTTACGCTATTGCAGCATGGCGTCAGAAATGTTGGGGGCTGCTGAGTATGCTGATATTCGTGTTTGTTGTTGGAGCATTGAGTATGAGCAATGTATTTGACAAGCTCCTTTTCCCGGATGCTCCGTGAGATTATTAGGATGCTCCCTGATATTCATCGGTGGGGTGAATCCATAGATTTATCTACTTGATAAAGAAGTTGTGAAAATGAAATGGTTGGACCGAAAGACTCAACACAAACTTATATGGTTTGTCGTTCCGATGATGCTGGTAAGTATCATGGTAATGCTTGATGTGGGATTGGGGATAAACCTGAATATCGGGGAATGGGCTCCGGAGGCTTTGTTGGCATGTATGGCTCTTTTTATTCTGGCATACATTGTCGCAGCCTGGCGTCAGCAATGCTGGGGTTTAATGGCCATAATGATATTTGCGTTTGTATTCGGAGCATTGAATATAGGCACTATATTTTATCAAATAAGCAACTCCGCAGCTCCTTAACCGGTCTAATCCGGATCGGTTGACGCAAAAGCAGCAGGGATGACGTAGCCCGTCATCCCTGCGATATCCGCAATCATAATACGTGGGAGTTTATCGGAATTCGGGAGAAAGTCCACGAAATTAAATGGCATTTATTCGGTTGCAGACTTGCTGCACATGGTCAAGTCCATAAAGTAAAGAATGACTGTCGATGCCCATCCACATAAACAGCTTATGAAGATTCTGATAGGCATTGAGGATGTATGAGGTTCCGATTTGGGGCTGTTTTCTCGCAAAACAGATGGGCTCATGGTGCGCTATTCGGTTTCGGAGGATATTGATGCCGTCGAGTTCATTGAACATATAGGCATTGTTGTATTGAACCTCAGCCGAAGAACGGGGTTTGTTCGGGAATATTCGGAGAAGAATCTGCCCGGTGGCACGATACTGAGGATTGGCAAACATATATTTCCAGACTCCGAACTCCATTTCTGCAAGAAGTTTATGATGGGTGTACTCGTCATTTCTGTTTAGACGGTTGAAAGCCTTGGTTATTATTCTTGCACTATCCCTGCAACTGGCAATATCGAATATGCCTCCCGCCAATACTGAATCACGGAGCCAATTTTCTCCGAACCGAGATGTAAGCTCACGGTCAATGGCATTTCTTAACGCTACCTCGAAACAACTCAACAAAGTAAATACTTCCTGTGAAAGATGAAGATTCATCCGATACAGTGACATGGCTTTTCGGGTGTCATTATCGCAGGCTGCAACATATCTGTTGAGTCTTTCCGTGGACAATATATTCTGAAAATCTGTGAATTTCACTTGCTTTACAATCTTTTATGAGCCAAAATTTGTTTTAGTCAAAAGAAAGCACTACTTTTGTAGTGTTGATTCCCGGTAGCCCCTGACTCGTCAAGCTATCGGGTTTAGTTTTTTAATTGATAAAACTGAATAAGATTGCCATACACCGGATGTGCGTTCTCGAAAGCGGAGAAAATGACAGGGAGCTGTTAAAATAATACTCTTATAGATACAACGTAATCGTGTACGGTTAAAAGATAAGCGGCAAGGATGACAGGGCGTCATCCTTGCGCTATTATTTCCAGGAGGCGGGGAAGGGCTTCGGCGGCGGGGATGTTCTTGACGACGCATTCCTTGCCTTTGTAGATGGAGACGCGGCCGGGACCGGCGCCGACATAGCCGTAGTCGGCGTCGGCCATCTCGCCGGGGCCGTTTACGATACAGCCCATCACGCCTATCTTCAGTCCCTTCAGGTCCTTGGTGGCTTCCTTTACTTTTTTCAAGGTCTCCTGCAGGTCGAACAGGGTGCGTCCGCAGCTGGGACAGGCTATGTATTCGGTCTTGGACGTGCGCAGACGCACGGCCTGGAGTATGTCAAGTTCGAGCTGAGCTAAGGTCTCGTCGTCGAAGTTGGGATTGTCGATGCGTATGCCTGAGCCGTAGCCGTTGAGCAGGAGGGTGCCGAAGTCGGCGGCGCTCTTTACGCGCAGGGAGTCAAGGTCCGTGTCATCGTAGGCAAGACGCATCAGCACGGGCTGTTTGCCGCCGGTGGCGGTGTAATTGTCGATGGCAGCGGCCATCGCGCCTACGGGATTCGGTCCTGCGGCCGAGATCTCGATCAGATTGGACGACGGCGACGGCTTGTCGGCGTGCCATGCCACGATGGATGTGCCGTCGGGCAACGGACCGTCGTAGGGCGCGGAATATGTGCGTGCCGGACCGGGCATCACGGTCTGCGGTTCGTCGATGGAGGCATGGCCGTCGCGTTCCGTGATATAGTCGCGCAGCAGCAGGGCCACGGGCACTTCGTTTTCCGGCGGTTCGCTGAGCGACACGCGGATGGTGTCGCCGAGGCCGAGGGCCATCAGCGCTCCGATGCCCGCCGCCGATTTGATGCGGCCATCCTCGGCGTCGCCGGCTTCCGTCACGCCTAAGTGAAGCGGGAACGACATTCCTTCCTTGTCCATCTCCTTGACTAACAGAAGGACGGTCTGATACATCACGACCACATTCGATGCCTTGACCGAGATGACGATGCGGTCGAAGTTTATTTCACGCGCTATCCTGAGGAATTCCATCACGGACTCCACCATGCCGGCCGGAGTGTCCCCGTAACGGCTCATGATGCGGTCGGACAGCGAACCGTGGTTCACGCCTAAGCGTACGGCCACGTCATGCTCGCGGCACAGTTCCAGAAATGGTACGAGCGTGCGGCGGATGCGGTCTATCTCCTCGGCATATTCCTCGTCGGTAAAGGTCAGTTTCCTGAACGTACGGGCCGCGTCGACGAAGTTGCCGGGATTGATTCGCACCTTGTCGGCATGGAGGGCAGCTTCGAACGCAGCTTTGGGGTTGAAATGCACGTCGGCCGACAAGGGGATGTCGGAGCCGAGGCCTTTCTTGATATTTTCGAGATTGGATGCCTCGCGCACGCCCTGAGTGGTGAGGCGCACCAGGTCGGCGCCGGCGTCCGCTATGGTCTTGATCTGGGCTACACAGGCATCAGTGTCGTTGGTGTCGGTGTTGGTCATGGACTGTATGGCAATCGGGGCGTCGCCTCCGATTGTGATGCGGCCCACACGCACAGGAAGCGTGCGTCGGCGGTTATAGTTATAGATAGACATAATTCAGGATTGTAATATTTTGACAGAGCCTTAAGTCTGAGGCTCTTAAATCATAGTCAGGAAGTAAACGGAGCAGAATCCGACGGCATAACCGGCCAGGACCTGTCCGAGCGTGTGGCGGCCGAGCCAGAGACGGGCCGAGCCGGTAAGGCCGGCGCAGGCCACGGCCACTATGAGCCATGTCAGCACATCGGGGTTGACCATCGGCGTGTGCGACATACGTACCAACAGAGCCACGAGTCCCGCCACGCCGGCGCCGTGGGCCGAAATTTTCCACCAATTGTTGATTATCACCTCTATGAGTCCGGCCAACGCGCCGCCGGCATAGAACATTACCACCCACATCGGGAATCCCTTCATGGCTAAGAACACAGCGGTGCCACCCATGCACAGGATGGTGATGATGTAGGGTATGGTGCGTTCCTTCCGGCCGTTAAGGCCGAGGTCGTCGACCATGCCGAGGCGTTTCAGCAAAAGCACCATCAGCGCCGGGACCACGATGGTGATACCGGCCACAATCAGGGTGAAGCCGAGCTTTACCCCCATCGGCACGTAGCTGTAGAGGGTGAGCATGAACACCAGGACGATGCCGTACACGGGCATCAGGAGGGGGCTCATGAGCCAGGACCTGTCTCTTATACACATCTGACGCTGCCGACGACTTAATAGGTGTAGAT
>ERZ1026968.688-NODE-688-length-12864-cov-4.324772_pt1 | contig 12864 bp, 12 predicted proteins | sample MGYA00519295_ERZ1026968 | MGnify/ENA primary metagenome ERZ1026968 (study PRJEB26926, sample SAMN06164480) | human gut metagenome | biome: ENVO:00009003; feature: ENVO:2100002; material: ENVO:00002003 | host: Homo sapiens | place: USA | collected 2012 ...
GAGGTTCGCCTTAGTCTCGTGGGCTCGGAGATGTGTATAAGAGACAGACGCTCGGGCGCATCGTCAAACTTGTGCAGGACGCGTCCGCTTCAAAAGCCCCGATTGCAAAAACGGCAGATAAAGTGTCCGGAATATTCGTGCCAAGCGTCATTTGCGTCGCAATCGTTACTTTTATCGTGTGGATTGCCGTCACGAAAAACTTTGCGACTTCCCTTACGCACGCAATATCCGTGCTTGTCATAAGTTGCCCGTGCGCCTTAGGTCTTGCAACCCCCGTCGCCATTATGGTCGGCAGCGGAAAAGGCGCGAAAAACGGACTTTTGTTCAAGTCGGCAACCGCCCTTGAAGAAGCGGGAAAAACAGATATCGTCGTTCTGGACAAGACGGGCACCATAACGAAAGGCACGCCTGTCGTCACCGACGTTTCGGCTTTATCGGGTGAGTCCGAAGAAGAAATTATCGCGCTTTCCGCAAGCCTTGAAAAAGGCAGTTCGCACCCGCTTGCGACGGCGATCGTGCGCTTTTCGGAAGAAAAAAACATAACGGTTTTCACCCCGGAAAAGTTTGAAAACCTTTCGGGACACGGCGTGAAAGGAATCGTGAGCGGCGACGAAATCGTCATCGGAAACTCCGCCCTTATGAAAGATATCGGCGCGGCGGCAAACGACGCTTTCCCGACGGGCGAAAAGTTCGCGCGGGACGGCAAAACCCCGTTGTACGTTGCGAAAAACAATAAAATTATCGGCGTCATCGCCGTTTCGGACGAGCTGAAACCCGACAGCGCGGACGCAATAAAACTAATGAAAGAACAAGGTCTGTTCGTCACCATGCTTACGGGCGACAACGCGCTCAGCGCAAACGCGGTTGCAAAAACCTGCGACGTCGATTGCGTTATCCCGGACGTTCTTCCCGACGAAAAAGACGCCGTTTTGTCAAACCTTCAAAAGTACGGAAAGGTCGTTATGGTCGGCGACGGAATCAACGACGCTCCCGCCCTTACCCGCGCGGACGTCGGCATTGCAATCGGCGCGGGCACCGACGTCGCAATCGACAGCGCGGACGTTGTGCTGATGAAATCGGAACTTTCGGACGTGCCGCGCGCGATAAGCCTTTCCCGCCGCACCCTTCTGAATATCCGCGAAAACCTGTTCTGGGCGTTTATTTACAACGTCGTGTGCATTCCCATCGCCGCCGGCGTGTTCTCTCCGCTCGGCGTTACGCTGAATCCCATGTGGGGCGCGGCGGCAATGAGCCTTTCAAGCGTATGCGTCGTGCTGAACGCGTTAAGACTTAATCTTATCAACCTTGACAAGCCCGTAAAACACAGGAAAAAAGTCGTGAATATCGACGTGAACGATATTTCAAAAACCAAAAACACCGAAATTAAAAAAGGAGAACAAAGTATGAAAAAAACATTGAAAATCGAAGGTATGATGTGCGCGCATTGCGTGGCTCACGTGAAATCCGCCCTGCAAAAAGTCGACGGCGTCAAAGACGTCGAGGTATCGCTTGAAAACAAAACGGCGGTCGTAACGCTTTCGTCGGACGTAGATGGCGACGTGTTGAAATCCGCGGTAACAAACGAAGGCTACGAAGTCGTCGAAATAAAATAAAAAACCGCCAAAAACCACTTTCTTGTCAAAAACAAAACTTTGATGCGACGATTTTGAAAGATAAACGCCAAAAAAAGAAGGGATAACGCTTTTTGCGTTATCCCTTCTTTTATTCCGAAAGTTCCGTCCACTCGGTTATCAGCGGATCAAGTTTTTCTTCAATCGTTTTTATTTCTTCTTCGACCGCCATTACTTTTTTGTAGTCGGTGTTGACGGTTTCGTCATCGAGTTTTGCCTGCGCCCGGCTTAGTTCTTCTTCAAGCGCGGTGATCTTTTTTTCCAAAAATTCGACGCGGTGTTTGCGCCGTGCTTCTTCCTTACTTTCGTCGTAGCGTTCCCCGCCGGTTTTTTTGGTCTTTTCGGGCTTTTCCTTTGCGACTTCTTCCGCGGTTTCTTTTTCTCTTTCTTCGTACTCGTCGAAAGTGCCGTCGAAGTATCTTACCCCGCCGTTTTCAAACACGATAAGGCTTTTTGCAACGCGGTTTATAAGATACCTGTCGTGCGACACGACGATGACCGTGCCCGAAAAATCCATCAGAAGTTTTTCAAGGGTTTCCTTGCCGATGATGTCCATGTGGTTGGTCGGCTCGTCGAGAATCAGGAAGTTGGGACGACGGCGGAATATTTTTGAAAGCGCAAGGCGCACCTTTTCGCCGCCCGACAAATCTTTGACGCACTTGAAAACGTCGTCGCCCGAAAGCAAGAATCCGCCCAGCGTTTTTCGTATTTCCCCGTCGTTAAGTTCCGGAAATTCCGCGCGGAAGTCTTCAAGGACGCTCAACTCGCTTTTCGTTGCGGCAATGGTCTGGTCGAAGTACCCGACGCGCGTTTTCACGCCGAATCGGACGTCGCCCGAAAGCGGAGGAATAAGCCCCGTTATCGTTTTAAGTAACGTAGATTTGCCCGTGCCGTTGCTGCCGATCACGCCGATTTTCTGTCCCCTTTCGACGGCAAGCGATATTTCGCCCAACGGTTTATCGTATCCGAAAACAAGGTCTTTCACAAACAGCGCGTCCCTGACGCTTTCGTACTCGGGCTGGAAAGACGATGCAAACGTCGAGGTGTCGAAGCGGCGCGGGGTTTCGACAGTACCAAGCCTTTCGATTTCTTTCAGTTTCGACTGCGCCATTGCGGCTTTCGTCGCCTTGTAGCGGAATTTTTCGACAATTTTTCGGAGCCTGTCGATTTCGGCGGATTTCCATTTTGCGTCTTTAAGCGCCTTGTCGTACGCCTGTTGTTTTTGCGCCAAAAACGCCGTGTAGTTGCCCTTGTATCTTGTCGTGACGCCGTACTCGATTTCGTAAACGACGCCGACGATGCGGTCCAGAAACATACGGTCGTGCGACACGATGACGACCGAATTTTTATAGTTTTTAAGGTATCCTTCCAGCCACTCCACCGCGGCGATGTCAAGGTGGTTCGTGGGTTCGTCCAAAAGTAAAACGTCGGGTTTTTCAAGCAGCAGTTTCATAAGCGCGATTTTTGTGCGCTGCCCGCCCGAAAAGCACGAAAGTTTTTTGTCAAGGTCTTCGGCGGAAAACCCGAATTTGCTCACCGCCGTCAGATATTCCTTTTTATAAAGGTATCCGCCGATATTTTCAAACCTTTCCATTGCGCGCGAATACGCGCCGACGTTTTCGTCCGACGGGTTTTCGCTCATTTTGTCAAGAAGGATTTGCAATTTGTTTTCAAGTCCGACGACGTCCTTATACGCCGACAGAATTTCCTGCCGGAGAGTCAGTTCGTCGTTCAAAGACACCTGTTGAAGATATCCGATTTTCGGCGCGCCCGATATCGAAAACGAGAATTTTTCGTCGCCCGTGCCGGACACAAGCGGCACTTCCCCGCTAATGCACTTCAATATGCTGGTTTTTCCGGAGCCGTTCCTGCCGACAAGCGCGATTTTTTCCTTGTCCGACACCGAAAAATTTATTTCGGAAAGCACCGTATTGCCGTCGTACTCGACGGAGCCGTTGATAATCTCGATTCTCATACGTCCGATTATACAAAACTTTTGTTTATTTGTCATTCGTTATGAATACAAGATAATAACGCGCTCTTTACATATTTTAAAATCGGTGCTATAATCCTATCAGACGAGGTAATGATAATTATATGGTCGGTTTAACGTCAAACAATTTAATGAACCTTAGCATGGCGGAACGCTTCGATAAGTTCAAAGAAAAGGGCTTCGGCTCGGTCATGATATGGCTCGGCCCCGACGCCAAAGAGTCCGCGGACGAACGCGCCACCCTTGCCGAACGCGCCGGGCTTTTCATTGAAAACTTCCATTTAAGTTGCGACCACCTGAACGAAATGTGGATCGACTGCAAGGAAGGGGACGAACGCATTTCCCGCTTTAAGGACGAAATTGCGGCAGCCTCGAAACACGGCGTGAAAACGGTTGTCTGCCACCTGACGCACGGCGATTTTCCGCCTTTTGTGTCGACAATCGGCACGAATCGTATCGAAGACCTTGTAAAATTTGCGGAAAACGCAAACGTGAAACTTGCATTTGAAAACGTCATCACGAAAGACCACGTCACCTACGTTCTGGAAAATTTCAAGTCGCCTTACGTCGGGCTTTGCTATGACGTCGGACACGACCACTACTGGCGCGTTCAGGATTGGCTGGGGCTTTTCGGCGACAGGGTTTTCGCCCTGCACCTGCACGACAATTTCGCCGATAAGGATTCCCACTTCATACCCTTTGACGGCAGCATCGACTGGCAGTACACGCTTCCCCGCCTTGCGAAAACGAGTTACCACGGCACGACCACGCTTGAAACGAAGGACGCCGCCTACGTTTACGACGCCTCGCCCGATAAATATCTGGAACACGCGTTAAGCGTCGGCAACTATATCGACAAATTCTTTGAAAACAACCGCTGAACGGCAAAATAAAAAACACAAAACCGCGTTGGTTTTGTGTTTTCTTTTTGATTTTTTGGTTGGTTTTTCTTTTTTCGGTTTTATTGACCGATGACGGCTTTGATACGCCTGACTCCTGCCGAACTCGACTGCTCTTTCGTGATTTTGAAAGATTTTAAGTCGCCCGTGTTGCTTGCGTGCGGTCCGCCGCAAATTTCCTTGCTGAAATCGCCGATGGTATAAACTTTTACCTTTTCGCCGTACTTGTTGTCGAAGATACCGATTGCGCCCTGCGCCTTCGCTTCGTCAACGGTCATTTCTTCGCACACGACGGGAATATTCTTTTTGATTTGTTCGTTGACAAGGTCTTCAACCGCCTTTATTTCGTCCGCCGTCATTGCGCGGTCGAAACCGAAGTCGAACCTTAATCTTTCGGCGGTGATATTGCTGCCGCGCTGGCGCGCCTCGCCGCCCAGAACTTTCATAAGAGCGGAATGTAAAAGGTGCGTTGCAGTATGGAGTTTTGCGGTCTCTTCGGAATTGTCCGCAAGCCCGCCGTGGAATTTCTGTTCCGCGCCCGCCTGCGATTTTTTCTGATGTTCCTTGAACGCGTCTTCGTATCCTTGTACGTCGACTTCGAATCCGTTTTCGTGCGCGAGTTCTTCCGTCATCTCGATGGGAAATCCGAAAGTATCGTAAAGACGGAACGCGGTTTTCCCGCTTATCGTCTTTGTGGGAATGTGTGTGATGACCTTTTCAAACTCTTTCAGTCCTTGTTGCAAGGTGTTGGAGAATCTGTTTTCTTCCTTGTCAAGTTCCGACACAATCCTGTCTTTATTGGTCAAAAGATACTGATAAACGTCCTGATATTGCGAAATATACTGTTCCGCAATTTTGGAAAGGGAACGCTCAGGCAGGTCGATGATGCGCCCGAAACGCACCGCACGACGGATAAGTCTCCTCAAAATATAGCCTTGGTCGACGTTGCTTGGCACAATGCCTTTCACGTCGCCGATAAGGAAGGTCGAGGTGCGGATATGGTCGGCGATTATACGCATCGCTTTCGTGACGGTTTCGCTTTCGTCGTACTTGTGTCCCGAAAGATTTTCGATGAGCGCGATCGCGGGTTTGAACAAGTCGGTTTCATAAACCGATTTGTATCCGTTCAGAATGCAAAGCATACGTTCAAGCCCCATTCCCTCGTCGACGTTCTTTTGTTTAAGCGGCGAGAAGGTGCCGTCGGCGTTTTTGAAGTATTGCATAAAGACGTCGTTACCGATTTCGACGTACTTGCCGCAGTCGCACGCGGGCGAACATTCGTCCGAACATTTGGGTTTTCCGGTGTCGATGAACATTTCGGTGTCGGGACCGCAAGGACCGGTAACGCCGGCAGGACCCCACCAGTTGTTTTCTTTCGGAAGGAAGAAAATGCGGTCTTCGGGGACGCCCATCTTTTTCCAGAATTCCGCGCTTTCGTCGTCGCGGGGGCAATCTTCGTCGCCCTTGAAAACGGTAACCGCGAATTTGTCTTTGTCAAATTCCAGCCGGTTCAGCAAAAAGTCGTACGAGCAGGAAATTGCATATTCCTTGAAGTAGTCTCCAAGCGACCATCTGCCCAGCATTTCAAAAAACGTGCAGTGCGTCGGATCGCCGACTTCTTCGATATCGCCCGTGCGGACGCAGATTTGCACGTCGGTCAGACGGTTGCCCGCAGGGTGTTTTTCGCCGAGAAGGTACGGTACGAGGGGGTGCATGCCCGCAGTCGTGAACAATACCGTCGGATCGTTTTCGGGGATAAGCGACGCGCTGGAAATAACGGCGTGTCCCTTCGATTTGTAGTAGTCGAGATAAATTTTGCGAAGTTCGCTGCTTGTAAGATTTTTCATAAATATCCTTAAATTAAATTATCTTCTGATAAATTGCCCTGAACCCGTGCGGCAATACGCCGAGTTTGATGAGATAGCCTTCCGCGCCGTCGCCCTCGCTGACGGTGAGTTTGTCCGCGCCGAGATATTTCAGAATAAGCGAATACATGAGTATGCCCGGGGCGATGATGTCCGCGCGCTTTTCGGGGAGTCCTTTCACGTGGCGGCGTTCTTCCATCGTCATTTTGCTGATTTTGTCGTACATGTTTTCGATGTCGGAAAGCGTCAGCACCGAGCCGTTGACGACGTTCGGATCGTATTTTTCAAGTTGGTTTTTCATCGCTGCCATCGTGGATATCGTGCCTCCGATTGCGATGACGTTGTCAAACGGCGGAATTTCGCCGTATCCCATAAGACAGTCGTTGATGAACGGCGTCATTTCGATTTTTTCGCGCTCGATTGCGGAAAGCCTGACGATGCCGTACGGCAAACTTTTGGAATATAATATGTTTTCGCCGTCGCCGACCGAAATTTCGGTGCTTGCGCCGCCCATGTCGATAACGCAGCATCTGCCTTTCGTGCTTGCGCCCAAGAACCCGATTTCCGCCTCGGTCTTTTTGTCCAGAATGTCGATTTCAAGCCCGCAAAGTTCCCTGACTCTGTCGACGAACCTGTATTTGTTTTTCGCGGAGCGCACCGCTTCCGTCGCATAGGCATAGACGTCTTCCGCGCCGTTTTGCATCGCAACGAAATAATACTCCGCAACGGCCTGAGCCGTACGTTCGATACTGACGGGTTGCAACGTGTTCATCTCGTCCATATTCTCGGCAAGACGCGTCGTGTTCACCCTTTTTTCGACCTTTTCGCCGTCCGTCATCATAAGCCTTACGGACGTGCTGCCTATGTCGATTACTCCGAATAACATAAGTCCCTCACTAAAATAATACAACTATTATAAACAAGTAATAAGAGTTTGTCAATTTATGAAAACTCAATGCATACATTGTTTTTATGGAAAACGAAAAAAGAGGAGCGCTTGCGCTCGAAAACGACCGCCTGACCGTTACGTCCGTTTCAAAAGTAATTTCGTCGGGCGACAAGTCGATTGTATTGATGCAAAACAAGGAAACGTTGACAATCACGGGCGAAGGGCTTTCCGTCACCGAAATCAACCTTGACTCGGGACGGCTTTCGGCAACCGGCAGAGTGAAAGAAATCAGGTTTTCGGAAACGCTCACGAAGGCGGGACTTATCAAAAAGATTTTCAAATGACGCACTCGATAATTTCCGAAAGTTTTATCTTTCTTTCGATGATTCTTTGCGGAATGACGTCGGGCGTGCTTTACGCCTTTCTTCGCGGTTTGCGCCGCGTCGTGAAGAAAAAGTTTTTCGCGTTCTTATCCGACGTTATTTTTGCGGCGGCAACGCTTGCAATGCTGTTTTTCGCGCTTGAAAAAACCTGCGGCGGTAACATAAGATTTTACCAAATCGCAGGCTTTATTGCGGGATTTTGTATTGTTGAACTGTTATTTGCGCTGATTACGCAGCGGCGCCGATCATAATCACCAGAACGTTTGAGCGTATTATCGCAAAGCTGTACCTTTCACGCCCGGCCGCTTGCATCGCTTCTTCTGCGTAAATCTTCGCCGCGTCCTTGGTTAAGGAAAACGCAAATTCAAACTCCACAATCGTCGATTTCGGGAGCGTTTTCAACGCACGCGCCATTTGCTGTGCCGCCAGATTATTGTTTGTAATAACGTAATTGTATTCCGTGCCGCTTGACGTATAAGTTTCGTGCGCGTAATAATCGAACTTTCCTTCCGCTTTCGGATAATCGTGTCCCGGGTTTTCGACGTGGGTGTTTTTCACTTCGTCGTCGGACAACAGGAAGTAGGCGTGCGACAAAAATTCCTTGCTGTTGTCGCCGACGTCGCCCCAGGTCGTGTCGACGAAATACCATTCTTTGTCCCCCGTGCCGTTAAGGTCAAGCAGGACTTTGTTCCAGGCGTGTCCGCCGAAGTTTTGGCCGTCGCTTGTCGCTTTGCCGCTGATACGCACGGCGGTGATACCCTCGATTCCGCACATTAAAACGAACGCTTTCGACTTCCCGTCGCAGACGGCGTGCATATCTTTCTTATAAAACTTATCAAGGAATATCCCTTCAAGGTAATATCCGTAATATTTCATTTTTTCGTTAAGACTGAGATTTCCGCTTACATATTTATCTTCGGCGTTTGCACAGTCGTGGTCGTAGCGCACGTTGTAGATTATGTAGTCGTAGATTGCGTGGACTTTTTCGTATTCGCTCATTTCGTCGGACACGATATAAGAAAGCGCGTCTTTCGCGTTATCGTATATTTGTTTGAGATTTTCGGCTTGCGAACCCATAAACACGGGCTTGTAGCCCCACGCCACCGCCTTGTAAAGCATGTTGCTGGTCGACACGCTCATCGTTTCTTTCACACCGTCGATATAAAAGTTTCTCTCTTTCTTTACGTTGTCGTAATGGGGTTTCGAATACGTATTTTGCACGGCGTCACCAAATCCGTCGGGCGCGTCGAACTCGGGCGAATTGACCGTCTCGATAAGACCTGCCTCGTCGGCGAAGAACCTGAATTTTATCGTAAATTCGTTGCCGCTCGTTTCAAGCGAATATCCCGGGATAATGCCCGACTCTTCAACGCAATCCCTGACTTCGGACACGTCGTTTTTCACGGTTTCGGGCGTCGAGTATCCCGCGTAAAACTTGATTTCCGCGATTTTGTTTTCCAGAACGAAATGGATAAGGTTTTTAAGTTCTTCCTTGGACGTTATATATCTGTTTTGCGCGTATCCGCCGTAGTCGTGGAAGTGCGAGGCGTAGTACCACGCTTCGTCGTGTTCCGAAAGATATACGATAGTTTTTGTTTTCGTGATTTTGTTTATTTCCGCCGTTACCTTATATTCGCCGCGGTTCGTCGGCTTAAACGAAAAGGTTTTGCCCGTCGAATAATACTTGTCGTTGACGTACCATTTGACGCTTTCGACATCGGCTTTTGCGGGCGAAAGAGTTGCCGTGAACGTTACCGTTTCCGCCGTGGTCTGGCTGAGATTTCCCGATACGACGACTTCGATATGATTTGCGGCAACGTTGTCCTTGACGACGAAATTAACTTCGCGGCTTACTCCGCCCACATCGACTTTTAAGGTGAATGCCCCTTCTTTTCCGATTGCGGCAATCGTGTCGTTGACCTCTCCCATGCCGTTTGAACGGATTGTTTCAAGAGTCGTCGTGAAAATCAGGTTCCCGCCTTCGTCGTAAACGTACGCCGTCGCGGTTTTGCCGAGAAGCGAGTTGTCGAAATATCTTGCGCGCACGACGATTTTTTCTTCCGTCCCGACGCGGTATTTGTCAAGATATACGAGAAGTTCTTCAACGGCGCAGAATCCGACGGTTGCGGATTTTCCGCCCGCCGTTACGGTGGCAAAATAAATTTCTCCCGCCGTGGGAAGGTACGACGCGGTTTTACCGCTTGCCGTCGCGACTTCTTCGCCCGCGCCGTTCGTGAATTTCCACGAAAAGACGGTGGCGGGGTTCGTGCCGTCGTTGAGCGTTGCGGAAAAATCGACTCTTTTCGGCGTTTCGCCCGATTGCAACAACTGATATTGATTTTCAACGCCGATTTTTACCGTTGAAACGTCGGCGTAATCGACGTTTACTTTAAGTTCCGCCGTGTCGCCTTTGCCGTTGGTTGCGGTAATCGTGACCGCGGTTTTGGTTTTCCCGACGGCTTTTATGCTTGTCCGACCGTGTATTTCGACCTTTGTTTTGTCCGACGTGGACAAAGTGAACTCGTCGGTGCGCCCGTCGCTGAGCGTTACGTCGTACGTTTCGCCGATTTTCAGCGTTATCTCGCTTTCGGACAGCGCAAACTTCCCTTCCGGGCGTAAAATTCCTTGTATAAGACTGCATCCGCAAAGCGCGGCGCAAAGAAGCGCGACAACCGCGGCAATCAGCGTTATTTTTAAAAATCTTTTGTTTTTCATAGTAAATATATTTTATACTAATCTTGTTAAAAGGTCAATACGATTTTTTCTTGTTAAAGCCACTTCGATGTGATATAATCGGTCTTATGCAAGATACCATTCCTTTTCTTACGACGATAATCACAAAAGCCGAAGCGGATGATATGAATCCGCTTGTTCTCGCTTTCGTCGGCGACTCCGTACAACAACTGTACGTCAGAACGCGGCTTGCCCTTTCGTCCGACAAAAAATCGGGCGCGCTCCATAAACTCGCAACCAAGGAAATCAAGGCGGAAGCGCAGGCGGATAAAATCGAAAAACTGCTGCCGTGTCTTTCGGAAGAAGAAGTCGCGGTTTACAAGCGCGCAAGAAACGCGCATTATTCGTCGTCGGCAAAAAACGCAAGTATCGGCGACTACAAAAAAGCAAGCGGATTCGAGGCTCTTCTCGGATACCTGTATCTCACGGGAAAACACGACCGCCTGAACGAATTGCTTTCAATCGAATAAGGAGAACTCATGTTAATTACGGGAAAAAACGCAGTGTATGAGGCGTTGCGCTCCGACGCAACCGTTGAAAAACTTTACGTGCAAAGAGGCGAAACGACGGGCGTCGTAAAAAACATAATCGCCCTTGCAAAAGAAAAGAAAATCGTCGTGTCCGTCGTCGATAAAACCGCGCTCGACCGCATCACGCAAAACGCAAAACATCAGGGAGTCGCGCTTACTCAGACGGAGTTTGTTTATTCGTCTTTGGACGACATTTTGTCTTTTGCGAAATCGAAAGACGAGCCGCCCTTTATCGTGATTCTGGACGAACTTTCCGACCCCCACAATCTCGGCAGTATTATCCGTACGGCGGAGTGCGCGGGCGTGCACGGGATCGTCATCGGAAAGCACCGCGGCGTTACCGTGAACGACACCGTTTTAAGGTGCTCCGCAGGCGCGGCGGAACACGTGAAAATCGCGAAAGTTACCAACGTCAACGACGCGATAAATTATCTTAAATCGCAAAATGTGTATGTTTATTGCGCGGATATGGACGGTGAACCTATGTATCGTGCAAATCTTACCGGAGCAATCGCATTGCTTGTCGGCGGTGAAGACAGCGGCGTAAAACGTCTTTCAAAGGAACTCGCCGACGGCGTAATTTCCATTCCGATGAGCGGAAAAATCAACAGTCTGAACGCCTCGGTTGCCGCCGCCGTCGTGATTTACGAAAAGGTACGACAGGACAGAAAATGACATACGAAACTTTGCCCGACGAGGAACTTGCAAAACGCGCGCAGTCAAACGACTCCGCCGCAGTAAACGAACTGTTGCATCGTCATAAATCGCTGGTCAATAAGGCGGTGCGCCGCTTCTTTTTGCCGTCGGGCGACACCGACGATCTTGTACAGGAAGGAATGGTCGCGCTGTTCAACGCGATTATGAATTATGACGAAAAAGCCGGCGCGAGTTTCACAACGTTTGCCTACATCTGCGTCAGAAAAAGAATCATCGGGTTAATCAGGAAATCTTCAAGCGGGAAAAATCGCGCGCTTAATGACAGCGTGCCGCTTGACGACGTCGAAATCGCCTCGGGCAATCCCGAAACCGTTTATATCGAAGAGGAGCGGGAAACCCTTTTAATGCGGGAAATCGAAAGCGTTTTATCGGAAGAAGAACAGCGGATTTTTTACGCTTATCTTGACGGCGACTCGTATCGGGAAATCGCCGCCTCTCTTTCGGTTTCCACAAAAAAAGTCGACAACACCCTGCAAAAAATAAGAAAATCGCTGAAAAAATCGTTAAATCGCTGACTTTTTGACCGATTTTCGCTTTACATAAATGAATAAATTATTTATAATAATTGCACGTTGATATATTATCGACGAATTTCCTTGCCTGTTTAAGCAGGCCACAAAGTCCACAAGGAGGTATAAAAAGATGAACAAGTATGAAATCCTTTACATCATCGACATTGACGTTTCGGAAGAAGACAAGGCTGCTCTCGTCGACAGGTTCTCGGACCTCGTCGTAAAGCTCGGCGGCACCGTTGACGGCATTGACAAGTGGGGTACCCGCAAATATGCATATCCCATCAACGATAAGAACGAAGGCTACTACGTCTTGATGAACTTTACGGCAGACGCATCCGCTCCCGCCGAAATCGATCGTCAGATGAAAATCACAGACGCAATCGTACGTCAGATGATTATCCGCAAATAACCGCATAAGGGGTCATTTATGAACAAAGTATTTTTAATCGGTAATTTAACAAAGAATCCCGAACTCACCAACACCGGCTCGGGCATTCCCGTTTGCAGATTCACGCTTGCCGTGTCGCGCAGATTTTCCAACAGCGACGGCGTAAGAGATACCGACTTCCTTCCCGTTGTCGTATGGAGAACGCAGGCGGAACATTGCAACAAATACTTGAAAAAAGGCAGTAAAGCAGCCGTATCCGGATCGGTTCAGACCCTGTCTCTTATACACATCTCCGAGCCCACGAGACTAAGGCGAATCTCG
>ERZ1026968.695-NODE-695-length-12791-cov-8.241285_pt1 | contig 12791 bp, 8 predicted proteins | sample MGYA00519295_ERZ1026968 | MGnify/ENA primary metagenome ERZ1026968 (study PRJEB26926, sample SAMN06164480) | human gut metagenome | biome: ENVO:00009003; feature: ENVO:2100002; material: ENVO:00002003 | host: Homo sapiens | place: USA | collected 2012 ...
AGCAGCACGCAGCAAAAGCCCCTACCTGTACGGAAATCGGCTGGGATGCTTACGAAGCCTGCTCCCGCTTCGGCTGCAACTATACCACCCGCAAAGAGCTGCCCGCGCTGAATCATGATTTGAAGCAATACGCAGCAAAAGCCCCTACCTGTACGGAAATCGGCTGGAATGCTTACGAAACCTGTTCCCGCTGCGACCATACCACCTATACAGAACTGCCCGCGCTGAACCATGATTATCAGGCTGTTACCGTAGCCCCCACCTGTGAAGCAGACGGCTATACTGTTTTTACCTGCAGCCGCTGCAAAGACAGCTACACCGCAGACCCGACCGATCAGCTGGGGCACCAGTTCGGTGCATGGTCCCCGAACGGAACCGGCTCTCAGAGCGCCGATTGTCTGCGGCAGGGCTGCGCGCACACTGGCAGCACCGATTGCCGGAAGTTTACTTTCCGCACTGCGGAAGGTGAAACCCTGACCTTCTGCCCCGTGTGCGGGCAGGCAGAAAACGCCGCGCAGCTGGAAAAGATTGAAGCCGCAACGGCGTGGGCTAACAGCGGCAGTCTTTCTGCGGAGGATGTGACCGCACGGACGAATGGGGAATACCTGAGTGTGGCATTTGAAACCGCAGGCAGCCTGACGCAGCCCACCGGTCGGGTAAGGCTCGCGCTGCCCGCCGGATTGCTGGAAGGCAAAACGCTTGTGCGCATTGCCCCGGACGGCACACAGACGGAGATGCCTTTTGAAACAGAGCGCGGAACGATCATCCTTACGCTGGATTTTGCAAACAGCGAGCTGCCCGTAATGCTCTTCCGGCTGGTACCCCAGCCCACCGCCCTCTGAACGCTTTTGCAGCGCGCAAACGATAAACCATAAAATGCCCGCCCACCGTGGTTTTCCACAGGTGGGCGGGCATTCTTTTGTGCCTTTTTGGGCATAAAAATACCCCCGGAGGATGCAGCGTTTTTTACGCTGTCTACTCTGGGGGCAGGATAGCAAGCGCTGCGCGGCAGCTCCCGGAAGCGGACACTGTCTTGCTGAAAAAGCACTTCCTAGCGCTGCTCCTCCGGCGGGCAGCAGCTCTCCCGGGGGATGAGCTTGTGCGGCACGATGATCTTTGTGGCCAGAAGGTTCGGGTTCTCGATGTGGTTGATGGTCTGGCTGGCAGCCTCCATGCCCAGCTGGTAGGGGTTGACGTCCACGGTGGTCAGCTGTGGGCTGCCCTGCCCTTTGTTGCGGAGTGCCCCTTGGCAAACCGGACGGGATTGCGCTATAATAGAGCCGTAACAGTTCCACAAAGGTGTGGTAAGGGAGGTGCGGTCATGATCCGGGTGGCGATCGTAGAGGACGACGCGGAGGTACAGGGGGTATTGCAGGAGTATGTCCGGCGGTATACCCGGCAGTACGGGACAGAGTTTGAAGTGACGGTCTTTGCGGACGGCGTGGATATTCTGGAGGATTACCGCGCGGTCTACGACATTATTTTTCTGGATGTGGAGATGAAGCATCTGGACGGCATGACCACGGCCGAGCGCATCCGGCAGATGGATGCAGACGTCATCCTGATCTTCATCACCAATATGGCGCAGTACGCCATCCGGGGCTACTCGGTGGGAGCGCTGGACTATGTGCTGAAGCCGGTGCCCTACTTTGCCTTTTCGCAGCAGCTGCTCAAGGCGGTTGCCCGGCTGGAAAAGCGGGCAAAGCACTACCTGACCGTGCCGGTGGAGGGCGGGCTGCGCCGGCTGGACACCGCAAGCATCTATTATCTGGAAAGCGAGGGGCACCGGGTGCATTTTTATACCGATGAGGGCGATTTTTCCGCCCCCGGCACCCTCAAGGCCTTTGAGGAAAAGCTGGCAGACTGCCCCTTTGCCCGCTGCAACAGCGGCTATCTTGTCAATCTGGCACAGGTGCGGGAGCTGCGGCAGAGCACCGTGCAGGTGGGCCCCTGCGAGCTGCAGGTCAGCCGCCCCAAGCGTAAGGCTTTTCTTGCCGCACTGACCGATTACATCGGAGGTGAAGGCTCATGACCGCGCTGCCGGATATCCCCCGGCTGTACACCGCCCTTGCCGAGTGTCTTGCGGTGCTGCTGTTCACCCCGGCGCTTGCGCCCCGCTTTTCCAGAGCGGTCACCGGGGGTGTCACCCTGCTGTGGGCGGCGGTGCTGTCGGCCTTTCTGGGGCTGACGGGCGATGTGCCCGGCGGGCTCTGGATCCCCTGCATGGCAGCGGCCATCGGGTTTTCCTACCTATATCTATGGGGCATGTGGAACATCACTCTGCTGGAAGCCGGGTATCACTGCGCACGGGCGTTTATTCTGGCAGAGCTTGCCGCCAGCGTGGAGTGGCAGCTGCACTGCGCCCTCTGGCCCGCCCGCGGCCCATGGGAGCCGCTTTCTTTGCTGTTGCTGGCACTGGTGTATGGGACGCTGTTCGGCATCATGTGCTATCTGCAGCACCGCCGTCCCCAGCCCGCCGGGCACTTACAGATCGGCGGCAGCGCCGCCCTGACGGCGGTCATGCTGGCGCTGACTGCCTTTGCGGTAAGCAATCTGGGCTTTCTGCCCGGCAGCGAGATCAACATGAGCATTTTTTCCATCCGCACTCTGGTGGATTTTTCCGGCGTGCTGATCTTATCTGTGCAGCACGAGCAGCTGCAGGAGAACGCTTTGCACAGCGAGCTTGCCGCCATGGACGAGGTACTGCACCGCCAGTACGAGCAGTACAAGCGCAGCAAGGAGGGCATCAACCTCATCAACCGGCGGTACCATGAGCTGAAAGTCCAGCTTGCCCGCATCCGGGAGGAGCAGGACCAGACCAAGCAGAACGCCGCCATTGCCGCCATGGAGCAGAACATCCGCCAGTACGAGGCCGAGAACAAGACCGGCAACCCGGTGCTGGATACCCTGCTCACCGCCAAGACCATGGAATGCCAGCAGGAGAACATCACCATCACCAGCGTAGCGGACGGCAGGATGCTGGGCTTTCTCACCATCCGGGAGCTGTGCACCATTGTGGGCGTGGCGCTGGACAACGCCATTGCCGCCGTCCGCGCCGAGCCGGACCCCGAAAAGCGGCTCATTAAGGTGGCGGTGTACAGTCAGGGTGGCTTTGCCATGCTGCGGTTCGAGCATTATACAGAGGCCGCCCCCGCGCTGGATGCGGACGGCTTGCCAAAGCAGGGGTCAGACCTGAAAAGCGTCCGCACCACTGCGCAGCAGCACGGCGGCAGCATGACGATGCACTGGGAAAACAACTGGTGCACCCTGCGGATCTTATTTCCGCTGCCCCAAAACGAATAAATCTTTACGGCAGGCATCCCCTGCCGTTTTTTGTTGTCTGGCAGGGTGCACAAATGCAATGCGGTGATATTTGTGTATTAGCACAATAAAATTTGAAACTTTATTGTAACTTTTGCAAATCATGCATCCAAAACGACAGATTGTGCGAAGAACGGTTCGTTTTGCAGTATATATGATAAAATGACATCAAGCAAAGGAGTGGACGCACTCCGGAGAACAGCCATGAACCGGGTCGTGTACCCAAAAGAGAAGGAGTTAATAGTTATGGCACAGAAAAAGAAGGACAGTAAGATGATGGGCAAGATCATCAAAACTGCCGTTTCGGGTGTGTTGTGTGTCGCATTGGCGGGCGGTATGGTTGCGGCCAATGTGCTGATCCCGCCTAATGCCAGCAGCGTGCAGAGCATTTTGGGCCTGAAGAGCGGCGGCATCGACAACAGCAAGGCAAAGACCGAAGGCATCAATATGGAATACAGCAAGCCCGGTTTTGACACAGAGGCTGCGCTGATTGAGGATGAGATCGCTCTGAATAAGAAGATCGCCGCCGAAGGCATTGTTTTACTGAAAAACGATGCAGGAAAGATGCCGTACAGCACGGATACCACCTTCAGTTTTGTCAGCCATTCGGCAGTCAGCTACATCGGCGGCAACAAAGTCGATATGAAAACGGCCTTTGAAGATGCCGGGTTCGGTGTCAACGAGGACCTCTGGAAATTCTATTCCGAAGGCAACGGCAAGGATTACGGTCTGGGCGTTGGTTCCGTTTCCTACGGTGATGACGAGGACTTTTCCATCAACGAATGCCCCTTGTCTGTTATGAAAGCAGAGCCGGGTCTGACCGATTCCATGAAGAATACGGTTCCTGTTTTTGTGTTCAGCCGTGTGGCGGGCGAAGGCCGTGATATGCCCCGCTCCATGTACAACCACACCGATGTGGAAGAGGACAAGACCAAGACTTATCTGGAGCCGGATTCTACGGAACTGGAGATCCTGCAGTATCTGAACGACAACTTTGACGATGTGGTGCTGCTGCTCAACTCCAGTGCAGCGGTCGATCTGAGCTGGGTGGAGGATTATTCCAGCATCCACACGGTCATCTCGGCTCCTGCCATGGGCGACTACGGCCTGTGCTCTCTGGCTGAGATCTTCTCCGGCAAGGTCAATCCTTCCGGCCGCACCGTGGATACCTATGAAGTGGATGCCATGAACAGCCCGGCGGCGCAGAACTTCGGCGACTTTGCCTACTACGATGAGAATGGCAACCTCACCAAGTACAACTACGTCAGCTACAAAGAGGGCATCTATGTTGGCTACCGCTACTACGAGACCCGTTACGAGGATAAAGTCCTCGGTCAGGGCAATGCGGGCGATTACAACTACGACGATGCTGTGATGTACCCCTTCGGCTACGGCCTGTCCTACACCACCTTTGACTGGTCGGATTACAACACCAGCTGGGATGGCGATACCTGCACCGTGACGGTCAAGGTCACCAACACCGGTTCTGTTGCAGGCAAGGACGTTGTGGAAGTCTACGCACAGAGCCCTTACACCGATTATGACAAGGCCAACAAGGTGGAAAAGGCTGCCGTTGAACTGGTCGGTTACGCCAAGACCTCGGAGCTGGCTCCCGGTGCAAGCGAGACCGTGACGGTCACCTTCGACCAGGAACAGCTGAAGTCCTACGACTACGTCAATGCCAAGACCTACATTCTGGACGCAGGTGATTACTATATCACTGCGGCTAAAAACGCACACGAAGCGGTCAACAACATCCTCTCTGCCAAGGGAAAGAGCGTGGCAGACGGTATGACCGCGGATGGCGACACTGCTTTTGTTGAAATCTACACCCCGGCAAACGGCACCGTGGATACCACAACCTACAAGCTTGACACCACGACCGGTGTGGAGATCACCAATCAGCTCGACCATGCAAACGGCGGGCTGCAGTATCTCTCCCGCAGTGACTGGACTGGCACCTGGCCGACCGTTGACGGCGAGGTCAGCGACCAGATCAGCACCTGGGGCAACCCCATCAATGGTACCGATGCCAGCGGCAAGGCTGCATCCTATACCTACCGCAAGACGATCAGCAAGGAGGACCTTGCAAAGCTGGATTCTTTTGATTCCCTGAACCCCACCGACTTCTCCACCCTGACCGATGAGATCGTTTACGGCAAGGACAACGGTCTGGGTCTGATCGATATGCGCGGTCTGGATTACGATGATGAAAAGTGGGACGCACTGCTCGACCAGCTGACCCCCAGCGATTATCAGACCCTGATCACGCAGTCCGGCTATGGCACGGCTGCCATCAAGTCGGTGGATAAGCCCTCCACGACCGACCGCGACACTGCCACCGGCCTGGTCAACTACGGCTTTGATGCAAGCGGCAACCTCTACTTCAAGGGCAACATCACGCACTGCGGCGTGATCGTTCTGGCACAGACCTACAACGATGATCTGGCCACTCACTACGGCGAGAACATTGGCGACGAGTCCTACTATCTGGGCGTTGATGGCTGGTATGCACCTGCTGTCAATATGCACCGCACGGCATTCTCCGGCCGCAACAGCGAGTATTACTCCGAGGATCCGTTCATCGGCGGTCACATTGCTTCCCTCGAGTGTGAGGGTGTCGCCTCCCGCGGTATGTATGTCTTTGTCAAGCATTACGCCATCAACGATCAGGAGGACCACCGCGGCGACCGTGAAGGCCAGTACAGCATTGCGACCTTCCTGAACGAGCAGGCGGCCCGCGAGATCTACCTCAAGCCCTTTGAGATGTGCGTCAAGTCTGATAAGGTCGAGATGAACTATGCAAAGGACAACGGCGACGGCACTTACAGCAATGCCACCACCGAGATCCCGTCCGTCACCGGCATCATGACCTCCTTCAACCGCGTTGGCTATACCTGGGCCGGCGGCAACTACAACATGATCACCGGCCTGCTGCGCAACGAGTGGGGCTTCCACGGCTTTATCATCACCGACAACGCAAACACCGGTGTCTTTATGGACGCTGGCCAGATGATCCAGGCCGGTGCAGACGGCAAGCTGACGAACCTGCCCACCGGCGCACGGTACACCTTTAACAAGGATGACGTTGCAGATTACCACTACGGTCGTGAAGCAATCCATAACATCCTGTACACCATTGCAAACTCCAAGGCAATGAACGGCGGTATGCCGGGCAGCCGTTATCTGGCAAAGGTCGAGCCTTACCAGAAGGTCATCTACGCAGTGGATGGTGTCTGCGGCGGTCTGATCGCAGTTCTGGTCGTTCTGACGATCCTCCGCTTCCGTAAAAAGAAAGAGGACGTAAAAACCGTCTGATCAACACATAGGAACAGAAGGGGCGGCGGGCAAACGCCCGCCCCCTTTTTTTGATTGTCAGGAGAGACCCATGAAACACACAGATATCATCAAGAGCTTGTCTCTGGAACAGAAATGCGCCCTGCTGAGCGGCGGCACGGTGTTCACCACCCGGGCGCTGCCGGGCAAGGGCATCCCGGCCATTACCCTGTCGGACGGCCCCAACGGCGTGCGCAAGCAGGCCGGCGCGGCTGACCATCTGGGCCTGAACCCCAGTGTGCCCGCCACCTGCTTCCCCACCTCGGCCACCGTTGCCAACAGCTGGGACCCCGCGCTGGGCGAAGCTGTGGGCGCAGCCATGGGCGAGGAAGCAGCGGCACAGGGCGTGTCGGTGCTGCTGGGCCCCGGCCTGAACATCAAGCGCAGCCCCCTGTGCGGCCGCAACTTCGAGTATTTCTCGGAGGATCCCTACCTTGCCGGTAAGATGGCGGCGGCCTACGTCCGCGGCATCCAGAAAAACGGCATTGCCGCCTGCCCCAAGCACTTTGCCGTGAACAGTCAGGAGCTGCGCCGCATGGCCTCGGATTCCATCGTGGACGAGCGCACCCTGCGGGAAATTTACCTGACCGGCTTCGAGATGGTGGTAAAAGAGGCGCAGCCCAAGACCATCATGTCCGCCTATAACCTTGTCAACGGCACCTACGCCAACGAGAACGCCCACCTGCTCATGGATATCCTGCGCAAGGACTGGGGCTTTGACGGCGCAGTGGTCACCGACTGGGGCGGCAGCAACGACCACGCCTTGGGCGTAAAGAACGGTTCTACGCTGGAAATGCCCGCCCCCGGCGGGGATGCCATCCGGGAGCTGATGAAGGCGGTGCAGACCGGCAAGATCACCGAAGCGGACGTGGACGCCCGGCTGGAGGAACTGCTGGAGCTGGTGTTCACCACCAAGGCGGCGGTGGACGCCGCACCCGGCAAGTTCGATGCCGACGCCCCCCACGCGCTGGCGCGCCGGGCTGCTGCCCAGAGCATCGTGCTGCTGAAAAATGAAAACAGCCTGCTGCCCCTTGCAAAAGGGGAAAAGGTGGCGGTCATCGGCGACTTTGCCCAGACACCCCGCTATCAGGGTGCAGGCTCCAGTGCCGTCAACTCCATCAAGGTGGATTCCTTCTTGGACTGCCTTGCCGAAAGCGGCCTGAACAGCGTCGGCTATGCCAAGGGCTTTGACCGGCATGGCAAGCCCGACGAGGCACTGAAAACCGAGGCGGTGCTGCTGGCAAAGAACGCCGATGTGGTGCTGCTGTGCATGGGTCTGGACGAGATCAAGGAGAGCGAGGGCATCGACCGCGCCGACATGAAGCTGGCAGAAAACCAGCTGGAACTGCTGGCGGCTGTGGCGGCGGCAAACCCCAACGTGGTGGTGCTGCTGAGCGCAGGCTCCTCGCTGGAAAGCGCATGGGTCAAGGACTGCAAGGCGCTGGTCTACGGCTGTCTGGGCGGTCAGGCCGGTGCGGGCGCACTGGTCGAGGTGCTCACCGGCGCGCAGAACCCCTGCGGTAAGCTGGCTGAGACTTGGGCGCGCAGCTACGCCGACACCCCCGCAAAAGCGCATTTCGGCGGCGACGGCCCCACTGTGGAGTACCGCGAGGGTCTGTATGTGGGCTACCGCTACTACGACACCGCCGGTGTGCCCACCGCCTTCCCCTTCGGCTACGGCCTGAGCTATACCAGCTTTGCGTACAGTGACCTGAAAGCAGACGAAAAGGGCGTGACCCTGACTGTCACCAACACCGGCAGCTGTGCAGGTGCCGAGGTGGTGCAGCTGTATGTGGCAAAGCCGGATGCAAAAGTTTTCCGCCCCGTCAAGGAGCTGAAGGGCTTTGCCAAGGTGCAGCTGGAAGCCGGAGAGAGCAAGACCGTCACCATCCCGCTGGACGATAAGGCGTTCCGCTACTGGAACGTCAAGACCGACCGCTGGGAGGTGGAGGGCGGCAGCTATCAGCTGCTGGTGGGCGCTTCCAGCGCCGATATCCGTCTGACTGCCGCTGTTACGGTGGAGAGCACTGGCGCACCCGACCCCTACGCGGGCAAAAATCTGGAGCATTACCGCACTGCGCAGGTGCAGAACGTGCCGGACGCGGAGTTTGAGGCGCTGCTTGGTCGTCCCATCCCGGAGAACAAGGTGCACATCGACCGCAACATGACGCTGGGCGAGATGGGGCACGGACGCAGCCCCATCGGCTGGCTGGCGGCTGCCGTGCTGGGCACCCTGCTGCGCCGCAGCATCAAAAAGGGCAAGCCCGACCTGAACATCCTGTTCCAGTACAATATGCCTCTGCGTGCGCTGGCCAAAATGACCAACGGCGCCATCAGCATGGGCATGGTGGACGGCATCGTGATGGAGCTGCAGGGCTTCTGGATCATCGGCCTTGTGCGGGTGATCGTGGAGGCCGTGAAAAACCTCGTGCTGAACAGCCGCATGGAAGAGCGCTTGAAAAACAGCTGAAAGGAAGCAGGCTATGAATTTCTGGAATAACTTCGCGGCAAAGCACCCCGCCGCTGCCAAGTGGGTGCGCGAGGGCGGCCTGTTCGTCATCGTGTCCAACCTCATCACGGTGTTCAAGTACCTGCTGCTGCAATTTCTGCCCAAGGCCTTTGCAAGCCTGCCGGTGGTGGATTTCGGCTGGCCGGGCATTGACATCACCCTGTTCGGCGAGACCTTCAAGTGGAACATCCTCGGCTACGATGCCGCCCACGGCGGTCTGCCCTACTTCTGCGCCTACATGATCGCCATGGTCATCGGCGAGTGCATCAACTTCCCCATCCAGCGCAATTTTGTGTTCCGCAGCAAGGGCAATCTGGCAAAACAGATCGGCTGGTATGTGCTGGCCTTCTGCATCATCACCTGCATCGTCAACTCCATCAACTGCATCTGGGTGGCAGTGGCAGGGCTGCTGGTACCGGACTTCATCTACAACATCGGCACCACCGTGCTCAACGGCGGCATCTCCATGGTCATCTTCTTCTTTGTGAATAAGATCATCTTCCCGGAGGGCGAAAAAGCCGCCAAATAATAAGCTATTCTCCTTCATTTTCTTCTTTTCATCATAAGCCAGAAGGGCTGCTCCGTTCTCCGGGGCAGTCTTTTTGGTTTGGGAAGAGAACCCTCTCAGTCACGCCTGACGGCGTGCCAGCTCCCCCCTCGGGGAAGCTGGCATCGCGCAGCGATGACTGAGGGGGTGCCTGCCGCAGCCATCTTATTTTTGTTTTTCTGCACAAAATGTTCTGCGGGCAGGGTTTTCCTCTTGACAAGCGGGCAAATGTTTCGTACTATATTTAGTAGTATGGAATCAAAGACGCTGTACGCAGGCTTCTGTGTGACCCTGTACCCGTTTCAGGCAAAGCGTGCCTGTTTGATATAAAATGGAACCGTAGAGAGAAAAGCCGTATGCTTTTGCCCGTGCCGCCGATTTTTGGTGGTGCGTATGGTTTTGGTGTCACTTTTTGGATTGAAAGCTCTTTCTATATCATTGCCCGTGTCCTGCTGCGCAGCGTCTCCTGCTTTTAATTTTGCATTGAATTGAAACAAAGGAGAGTGAACGCAATGACCGCGATCGGAGTGATCGTGGCCTTGATCGTTGGTGCTGTCGGTGTGGCTGCGGGCTATTTTATTGGTTACAACAACCGTAAAAAGACCGCCGAAGCCCAGATCGGCAGCGCCGAAGCCGAGGCTACCCGGCTGGTGAACGAGGCGATCAAGACCGCCGACCAGAAGCGCAAGGAAGCGGTTCTGGAAGCAAAGGACGAGGCTTTCCGTCTGAAAGCCGAGGTCGATGCCCAGAAGGCAGAAGCCGACAAGGAGATCAAGCAGCGCCGTGCGGAGATCAGCCGTCAGGAGAACCGCATCGACCAGAAGGAGACGGCGCTGGACCGCAAGACCGAAGCGCTGGAAAAGAAGGAAGAAGAGCTGAAAAAGCGCGCCGCTGAAGCCGAGGAGCGTCTGGCAGAGATCGACGCTTTGCGCGCCAAGGAGATGGAGCGTCTGGAAACGCTGGCCGGCTTGAGTCAGGAGGACGCCCGCGAAGTGCTGCTGCACAAGGTGGACGAGGAGCTGACCCACGAAAAGGCCGTGCGCGTTGCCGCCTACGAGACCGACCTGAAGGAAAACTGCGATAACATCGCCCGCAACCTCATCGGACAGGCCGTCAGCCGCTGCGCTGCCGACCATTGCAGCGAGACCACCGTCAGCGTGGTGCCGCTGCCCAGCGATGAGATGAAGGGCCGCATCATCGGCCGCGAGGGCCGCAACATCCGCGCACTGGAGACCGCTACCGGCGTGGATCTGATCATCGATGATACCCCGGAAGCCATCACCCTGTCCTCCTTTGACCAGACCCGCCGCGAGGTGGCCCGCATGACGCTGGAGCGTCTGATCGGCGATGGCCGTATCCACCCCGCCCGCATCGAGGAGACGGTGGAAAAGTGCCGCCACGATCTGGAACTGCAGATGAAGCGCGAGGGCGAGCGTGCAGTGATGGAGCTGGGCATCCATGGCCTGCACCCCGACCTGATCAAGCTGATCGGCCGGCTGAAGTACCGCACCAGCTTTGGTCAGAACGCTTTGACCCACAGCATGGAAGTGGCCTGGGTAGCCGGTCTGCTGGCGGGCGAGATGGGCGTGAATGTCACCATGGCACGCCGCGCCGGCCTGCTGCATGATATCGGCAAGGCGCTGGATCACGAGATCGAGGGCAGCCACGTCCAGATCGGCGTGGACATCTGCCGCAAGTACAAGGAGAACACCCAGATCATCCACGCCATTGAAGCACACCACGGCGACGTGGAGCCCAAGACCCCGCTGGCCTTCATCATTCAGGCTGCCGACGCCATCAGCGCCGCCCGCCCGGGTGCCCGCCGCGAGAACGTGGAAAGCTACGTCAAGCGTCTGGAAAATCTGGAGGAGATCTCTTCCAGCTTCGAGGGTGTGGAGCAGGCCTTTGCCGTGCAGGCAGGCCGCGAGGTGCGCATTCTGGTCAAGCCCGACGTCATCAGCGACGATCAGGTCATCCTGCTGGCACGCTCCATTGCCAAAAAGATCGAGGACACGCTGGATTACCCCGGCCAGATCAAGGTCAACGTCATCCGCGAGAGCCGCGCCGTGGAGTACGCAAAATAAAGTTTTTTCCGCAGGCTGCCGTGTTTTCACACGGCAGCCTGTTTTTTTGCGCCAAAACGATTGCATTTCCCGTCAAAAAAAGGTATCATGGATGCAGAAGAAAGCAAAAAGCTGCGTCCGCCGCACCGGACGCAAACCCGCAACGACCTCAGAACAGAAAGGAGCATCGTTTTATGAAAAAATGGAAGAAATTACTGGCCTGTCTGCTGGCCGGTCTGATGGCACTGGCCGTATTTACCGCCTGTGACGGCAGCGCAGGTGTGCCGATCGGGTCCAAGCATTCGGATGCCAGCAGCGCAAAGGCGCTGTGCCAGCAGCTCGGCATGACCTACAGCGAGGAGCTGAGCGACAAGGCCTACAGCATTGCCAACTGGGTCTCTGCCACCTCGGTGTCCTGCTCTGCCAATACAAATAAGACCGAGCTTTACCGCGTTGGCAGCGCCAATGACATTGCCAAGACCAACCTGTTGCAGCACAAATATGCCACTGCATTTGAAAGCATGGGTATGGGCATTTATGGTTCGGATGAAGATTTTGTCCCGGGCTTTTACATTGACACGGATCTGGATTCCAGAAAAGATTATATCAGCTTTACCCTGCCGAAGGACGGCATCGTGACCGACACCATGAAGTCTGCCGCCGCCGGCAAGACCAAGCTGGGCGTTGCCTATGTGGTAAACGAAGGCGTGCGCTACGCCGTTGTACTGCTTGGGTAAATGGTAAAATAAACCCTCTCAGGCTCACTATGTTCGCCAGCTCCCCCGAAAGGGGGAGCTTTTTGCGTGGCGTCCTCGCCCTCTCAGTCAAGCCCTGTCGGGCTTGCCAGCTCTCCCAAAGGGAGAGCCCTTGGCAGTGCGGCAAAGTTTCCGGCTCAAGTGCAAAGTTTGCGGGCGTGTCTGCTCCCCCGGGGGGAGCTGTCGCGCAGCGACCGAGGGGCTTTAAATCGGCGGAGCCGGAAAAAACGGTTAAAAGATCTTCACGCCGAACAGGCGTG
>ERZ1026968.729-NODE-729-length-12346-cov-4.727687_pt1 | contig 12346 bp, 10 predicted proteins | sample MGYA00519295_ERZ1026968 | MGnify/ENA primary metagenome ERZ1026968 (study PRJEB26926, sample SAMN06164480) | human gut metagenome | biome: ENVO:00009003; feature: ENVO:2100002; material: ENVO:00002003 | host: Homo sapiens | place: USA | collected 2012 ...
GCGTCAGACCGAGCTTCAGCAGGAAATGCTGGAAGTCAGCAACCAGCTGTCCGGTTATCAGAACAAACGGGAGCAGCTCTACAATGACTATGTGGACGGTATTCTCTCTGCCGGAGACTATATCGAGCTGAAAACCCGCTTTGACACCGCGTATCAGGAGCAGAGTTCCCGCCTCAATCAGCTGTCGGTGGAGCTGGCCAGGCTGAACCGGATGCTTTCTGATGAGAACAAGTGGCTTGTGAACATCCGGAATATCCGCAAGGCACGGAAGCTGACGCCGGAAATCGCCGAGGCGATGATTGACCACATCAACGTATATAAAACCGGTTATGCCCAGCACCGGCTGGAGATCATATTCCGCTTTCAGGAGGAACGGGACGCGCTGGAAGCGGCTTATCACGAATTGGAAGGAGGCGAAGCCCGGTGAAGAAACTGTACCTGTACATCCGCCTGTCGGATGCCGACGATGACCTGAAATTCAAGACTGAGAGCGAGAGCATCGCCAATCAGCGCACGCTGCTGTATCGGTTTATCCGCGCCCGCCGGGAGTTTGACGGCTATGAAGTGGTTGAGTTTATCGATGACGGCTACTCCGGCACCAACGGCAACCGTCCGTCCTTTGAGCGGATGATTGAAAGCCTGAAAAACGGCGAGGCCAATGTGGTTATTTGCAAAGATTTCAGCCGCTTTTTCCGCGACTATGTGGAGATCGGCGACTATCTGGAGCGTATCTTTCCGTTCCTGGGCGTTCGCTTCATTGCCGTCAACGACGGGTATGACAGCGATGATTACAAGGGCTCCACTGCCGGCATGGAAGTGGTCATGAAGTACATCGTCTATTCCTATTACAGCCGCGACCTGTCCCAGAAGATCAAAACCGTCATGAGTACCAGAAAGAGCAAAGGCGAGTTCGTGGCTTCTCAAGCCCCATACGGATACATGAAAGACCCGGATGTGAAGCGGAAGATCATTCCCAATCCGGATACTGCGCCTGTGGTGCGGAAAATCTTTGACCTTGCACTGGATGGAAAAACGCCGACAGAGATTGCCGTTGTTTTGAATGATTATAAGCTGGAAACGCCGTCAGCCTATTTTATGCGGATGAATCCCGACAGCAAAAAGTTCCGTACAGCTTCTCAGGAAGCCTGTTGGACTTCCAACAATGTGCGGGAGATTCTGAAGCGCCGGGAGTATACCGGCGTGATGGTCATGAATCAGCGCCGCTGGAAGGGACTGGACAATCCCCGGACGGTATGGACGGATGAATCCGAGTGGCAGATTATCCCGGACTGCCATGAAGCCATTGTCAGCGAAAGCGAGTATGAAGAAGCGCAGAAGGTGTTCCGCAAAATCCGCAAGGGCTATGATCGGAGTCCCAATCAGTATCTGCTGCGCAGTCTGGTTCACTGCGGGGCCTGCGGACGCGCCATGCAGCGGCAGAAACACTCCCCGGTGATTTACTACACCTGCCTCAAGTCTGTATCCAACAGAGAAACCGCCTGCCCGGTGGGCGAACGGTTTATAGAGGCCGAACTGGAGCGCATCGTGAAGAACGACCTGCTTGAGAAGCTCCGTCTGCTGGTGGATGCAGATGATCGCCTGTATGCGGCGGCAGCTGCCAGCGAAGGCACAGAGGAAAACCTCAGATTTCGGATGGAACAGATTGAAAAACGCCTTAAGCAGATATCTGTCGGTAGGATCAGTGCTTACGAACGATACGCTGAAGGCAGACTTCAGAGGGATATATACCTCATCGAACGCGATAAAATGAACACAGAGAGCGACAGCCTAAGCGAGGAAAAAGAGCGGCTGGAAAAGGAGCTTTTAGCACTTTCTCAGAGCAGAAACCGCGAATTAACGGAGACCTGCGATATGGCCCGCCGGACGCTGACTGCGGATGAGCTGACCAATGAAATGCTCCTGTTCTTTATCGACCGCGTGAATGTGTACAGCGGCATGAGGGTGGAGATTATCTATCGATTCTCCGATGAGATTGCCCGGTTGATTGGGCAGGAGAACACAGCAGAATAACAGGAGGAGCGGCCCCTAGATTACCGGGTACCGCTCCTTCGTATGTGGGCTTGAACAGCCCATATTTTTTTAGTCTTTGCTTAACATCAGCAAATCCGCCCTACGGCAAGAGCTGGAAGACCGACGCGGAGCGCATGGCCAGCGGCAAGAAGAAGGAAATCCTCGATCCCCGCTTCAACGCTACAACCGCAGATGAAGAGCCGCTTCCGATGATTCCCCGTTCCTCCGATGGTCAGCTGCTGTTCCTGCTCAACAACATCAGCAAGATGAAGCAGGACACGCCGCTGGGCAGCCGCATTGTCGAGGTGCATAACGGTTCCAGCCTGTTTACGGGCGATGCAGGCAGCGGCGAGAGCAATGCCCGCCGCTATATGATCGAAAACGACCTGGTGGAGGCCATCATCGCGCTACCGGAAAAGATGTTCTACAACACAGGCATTGGCACGTTCATCTGGGTGCTGTCCAACCGCAAAGAGGAGCGCCGCAAGGGCAAGATTCAGCTCATCGACGCGACCGCCATCAAGACGCCCCTGCGCAAGAACATGGGCGAAAAGAACTGCGAGCTTTCCCCGGAGCAGCGTCAGGAGATCGTGCGCATCTTCATGGCGTTTGAGGAAAGCGAGGTCAGCAGGATTTTTCCGAACAGCGAGTTCGGCTATTGGAAGGTATCCGTGCAGCAGCCCCTTCTGGATGAGCAGGGCAACCCCGTCCGCGATAAGAAGGGTCGCATCCAGCCCGACAAGGCGAAGGCCGACACGGAGATCATCCCGTTCCGCTACGAGGGCGGCATCGAGGCCTTTATGGATGCCGAGGTGCGCCCCTATGCGCCGGGCGCGTTCGTCGACCCCAAGGCGACGAAGATCGGCTACGAGCTGAGCTTCACCAAGTATTTCTACAAGCCGGTGCAGCTGCGCCCGATGGAGGATATTGTGGCCGACCTGAAAGCGCTGGAAAAGGAAACGGACGGCATGCTGGCGGAGATTCTTGGAGGGATTCAGGGATGAAGCGGTATGAAGCGTATAAACCAACCGGATTAGAGTGGTATCCAGCAATCCCTCAAGGGTGGGAATGGCGATACCTTTTCCAAGTAGCCCACGAACAAACGATAAAAAAACCTGCTGGTGAGATGTACCCCATTATGACGTTGTCATATGGGGAGATCAAGCGAAAGAAGAATACTGAAACAGGGCTGCTTCCATCCAATTACGATAGTTACCAGATGCTTTACAAAGGTAACATTGTTTTACGTTTGATTGATTTGCAGAATGACCATACCAGCTTGCGCACCGGATTAGTCAAGGAAACTGGCATCATAACATCAGCCTATACATGTATTATGCCAACAGAAAACCCAGCCTATGCTCAATACTTACTGCACTCCTATGATACCAAGAAAGTGTTCTATGGTTATGGCGGTGGTGTAAGGCAATCTATTGGCTTTAAGGATATACGACACCTCAGAGTTCCCGTCCCGCCCCGCGAGGAGCAAGACCAGATTGTGCGCTACCTCGACTGGCAGGTGTCGAAAATCAATCGGCTCATTGCGGCGAAGAGGAAGCAGATTGAATTGATAAGTACTGCAAAGTATGCTTTTGCCAGTAACCTTGTTACGAAAGGCCTTGACGCCTCCTGTGCCATGAGATACAGTGGCGTTAACTGGTTAGGAGATATACCCAAGCACTGGCAGATAAGAAAGCTAAGGACAATTCTGCACACAGTATCAGAAAAGAACCGTCCGGATTTGCCTTTGCTATCTGTTGTGCGAGAACAAGGCGTCATTCCACGTGATGTTGATGACAAAGAATCTAACCACAACTTTATTCCCGATGACTTGTCCGATTATAAAGTTGTCCGCACGCATCAATTTGTTATCAATAAAATGAAGGCATGGCAGGGGTAATATGGTATTGCTCCTTGCGACGGAATTGTAAGTCCTGCATACTTTGTGTTTAACATTAGTTTTGATAACCTTGAATATTTCCATCACGCCATCCGTAGTAAGGTATATGTGAATTTCTTTGCACAGGCATCTGATGGAATACGGGTCGGTCAATGGGATCTATCAATAGATAAAATGAAAGATACTCCCTTCATTTTGCCTCCCAGTGATGAGCAGAAAGCAATCGTTGAGAGCATTAAAAAGAACAATGCTCAAGCAGATACGACAATTTCATCCCTTGAGAAACAGATTGCAGTTCTTCAGGAACTGCGCATCCGCCTGATCTCCGATGTCGTCACCGGGCAGGTGGATGTGCGGGGGATTGAGGTGCCGGAGTACGAGTACGTTGGCGAAGTTAGCGAAACAAACGATAACGACGAAGAAGAACTGGAGGACAGCGAGGAGGAAGATTGAGAATGGATGTTGCTGGGAGAAAAGAATTCTGGGATGTACTGTGTTCTCTGAACACTTATGATTACGAGAGTATAAAGAAGTTGGTTGCGGCTGCGCCAGTGCCTCAAGAGCTTTGCCGGTTTCGCGCTGTCAGTGAAAATACATTGCTGCAGCTCCAAAACAACGAGCAGTTCTTCTCCACGGCAAACTATTACGACGATCCGTTTGATAGCTATTTTTCTATTGATTTCCATGCCTTACAAAATAATTGTTATGGCGTGAAGCATATGCTTGAACAAGGTGATGTAGAAGAAATAAGGTGCTTTCTGACGGAGTATGATTTGGGCGAAGATGCAGATGCAATTATGCACTTGCTAAAAACAACGAGCTTTGATATGAATTGGCTCAAACTCTCGCTTAAGGATGTTCGGGATCTCATTCAGAAACAAATCAATTCAATCTGTTTTTGCGAAGACGCAATGAATGAAACGATGTGGCTAAAGTATGCTGACCAACATAAAGGCTTTGTTCAAGTGTATGATTGTTATGATCCATCGACGATTCTGTGCGGCATGGAACCCAAATGTGCTGAGTGCGGAGTAAATAGATTTCGCCCAAGACTCTTACCGGTTTACTATGGGAACCAAATGTATGACGCAACATCATATGCACTGAATGTGCTTGCTCGGGAATTACTCAAAGAAAAACTGTCTTTACTTCCTCAAAAGATACAGGATGCCATGAGTTGTAACGCTGCTTGGCAAACCGAAAGAATTGCACTAATCAAGAAAGAATGTCATCATTATGACCAGGAGTGGCGGATGATTCTGCCTACGCCTTACACAAATCGCCCACGCATAAGAATGAAGCCCAAAAGCGTGCTGATCGGTTTACGGACACCGGAGTACCAAAAACGTCTCATTATCTCAGCAGCGCATATCGCCGGTATCAGAGAGATATACCAAGTTTTTATCAACGATAGGAATGTACTCGATAAAAAATGCATTGCGGAGGATTAGAAGATGCCTTTCACTAACACCAGCGAATCCGGCCTTGAATCCCTGATCGTCAGGTGGCTCGTCGAGCACAACGGCTATGAGCAGGGGCACAGCCGCGACTTCAACGTGGAATACGCTGTGGACACGGTGCGTCTGTTCCGCTTCCTGAAGGACACCCAGCCGGACGCGGTGAAAAAGCTCCAGCTGGAAACCAGCCCGCAGAAGACGGCGCAGTTCCTCGCCCGCGTGCGCGATGAGATCACAAAACGCGGTATTGTGGATGTGCTGCGCAGGGGCATCAAGGCCTATCCCGCCAGCCTCGTCATGTTCTATATGACGCCCAGCGTGAACAACCCCGCTGCGGCAGCGCTGCATGCGAAGAACATCTTCAGCGTTACGCGCCAGCTCCATTTCTCGCCCGACGCCACCAAGCTGTCGCTGGATCTATGCATCTTCATCAACGGCCTGCCGGTCATCACCTTTGAGCTGAAAAACCAGCTGACCAAGCAGAACGTGGACGACGCGGTCTATCAATACCAGCATGACCGCAGCCCCAAGGAGTTGCTGTTCCAATTCACCCGCTGCATGGTTCATTTCGCCGTGGACGACGCGCAGGTCAAATTCTGCACCCGCCTGCAGGGCAAGGAGAGCTGGTTTCTGCCCTTCAACAAGGGTTACAAGGACGGAGCGGGCAATCCGCCCAACCCGGACGGCCTGATGACGGACTACCTGTGGAAGCAGATTCTGACCAAGGACATGCTCTCGCGCATCATCGAGAACTACGCCACGCTGGTCGAGGAAAAGGACGAGGAAACCGGCAAAACCCGGTACAAGCAAATCTTCCCGCGCTATCATCAGCTGACGGCAGTGGAAAGCCTGCTGGCAGATGTGAAGAAGAACGGCGTTGGCAAGCGCTATCTCATCCAGCACAGCGCGGGCAGCGGCAAGTCCAATTCTATTGCATGGCTGGCGCATCAGTTGACCGGGTTGGAGGATGCACAGGGCAACCTGCTGGTGGACTCCGTCATCGTGGTCACTGACCGCGTGGTGCTGGACAAGCAAATCCGCGATACCATCCGTCAGTTTGCGCAGGTGGGCAATATCGTCGCATGGGCGGAGCATTCCGGCGATCTGCGCAAAGCCATCGAGGACGGGCGGCGTATCATCATCACCACCATCGAGAAATTCCCGTATGTCCTCCCTGACATTGGCGAGGATCACAAGGATCGGCATTTTGCCATCATCATCGATGAGGCACATTCCAGCCAGAACGGAAAGACCGCGGGCAAGATGAACATGACGCTGTCCGCCATCATGTCCGACCCTGACATGGATAACGAGGACAAGATCAATGCGATGTGCGAGGGCAAGAAGCTGCTGACCAATGCCAGCTACTTTGCCTTCACCGCCACGCCGAAAAACAAGACACTGGAGACTTTCGGCACGGCGTATGAGGATGCCGGTGTCATCAAGCACCGTCCCTTCCACGTGTATACCATGAAGCAGGCCATTCAGGAGGGCTTCATTTTGGACGTGCTGAAATACTATACGCCCATCGACAGCTACTACCGGCTGAAGAAAACGGTGGAGGATGACCCGATGTTCGACAAAAAGAAGGCGCAGAAAAAGCTCCGCGCCTTCGTCGAGAATCAGACGTTCACCATCGCGCAGAAGGCCGACATGATGGTCAGCCACTTCCACGATCAGGTCATTGCCAAGGGCAAGATCGGAGGTCAGGCCCGCGCCATGATCATCACCAGCAGCATTGAGCGCTGCATTGAATACTATCACGCTGTGAACAAGTGCCTGGCCAACCGGCACAGCCCATACAAGGCCATCATCGCCTTTTCTGGCGAGAAGCAGCTGGACAAGGATGCGCCTGCCGTGACCTCCGCCGGGCTGAACGGTTTCCCGGACGCCGCTATTCCCAAGACATTCAAAAAGGACCCGTACCGTTTTCTGATCGTGGCGGATATGTTCCAGACCGGGTATGACGAACCGCTGCTGCACACGATGTATGTGGACAAGCAGCTCTACGACATCAAGGCGGTGCAGACCCTCAGTCGCCTGAACCGCGCATGCCCGAAGAAATACGATACCTTCGTGCTGGACTTCTTCAACAACCCGGACGACATCATCGAGTCTTTTTCCCGTTACTACAAGACCACACTGCTGTCCGGCGAAACCGACCCCAACAAGCTGTATGACCTGATTGCCGACATGGAGAGCTATCAGGTGTTCAGCGATGAGCACGTTGAGCAGCTGGTCAACCGCTATCTGGACGGCGCAGACCGCGATCAGCTTGACCCCACGCTGGATGCCTGCGCAGCCGTGTACAAACAGCTCGACACGGATGGACAGATCAAATTCAAGAGCGCGGCAAAGGGCTTTGTGCGCACCTACGGCTTCCTGAGCGCCATTCTGCCCTATGGGAACCCGGAGTGGGAGAAACTGTCGATCTTCCTGAACATGCTGATTCCCAAGCTGCCCTCTCCGCAGGAGGATGATCTGTCCCAGGGAATCCTGGAAGCCATCGATCTGGACAGCTACCGCATCGAGAAAAAGGAAACCATTTCGCTGATTCTCCCGGACGAAGACGCCGAGGTTGGGCCTGTGCCGATGAGCACCGCCAAAGGAAAGCAGGAGCCGGAGATGGACGTGCTCTCTGCCATTCTCTCGGATTTCAATGATATGTTCGGCAACATCGACTGGAACGACGCGGACAACGTGCGCAGACAGATTCTTGAAATCCCGGCGATGGTTAGCCGGGATGAACAGTATCAAAACGCCATGCGCAACAGCGATAAGCAGGAAGCCCGGACAGAAAGCGACCGCGTGCTTCAGAAGGTCATCTTCTCGATCATGGCGGACAATATGGAGCTGTTCAAGCAGTATACGGATAATCAGGATTTCAAGAAATGGTTAAGTGATCTGGTGTTCAACCTGACCTATAACAAGGATGGGAAGCCGTATCAAACACAGAGTCTGACTTAATCGAGGAGCTTATATATGAATATCAACAACATCAACGTCAACAAGTATCCCATCTCACAAATGCTTGATCCGGATTCGCGTGTCGTGTTTGAAATTCCGCGTTATCAGCGTGAGTATGTGTGGGGAACAAGGGAATGGGCTGCCCTGTACGATGACCTGTCAGAAAACGACGAAGGGTACTTCCTCGGTTCGATTATCTGCATCAATTCCACAACCAATACGCTCCTTCCCAAGTTCGAAGTTGTCGATGGCCAGCAGCGTCTCACAACCATCAGCCTGTTGCTTGCTGCACTTTATGATGTCTTAAACAGCCATAGAAATGAACTCGATGAGGATCAGCAATCGGATGTTCTTCAGCTCAAGCGCAAATTGGTTTTGAAGAAAACAATCCAGGATATGCGTGTTGTTCCACAGGTACAGGGCAACAACCTGGATGACTACATGGGGCTCATGGCACGGGTCGGCTTGATACCACAACGTGCCATGCCTAAATACGCAGGGAATCGGTGCATGGTTCGCGGCTTTAATTACTTCAAAAGGAGAATTGAAGCTGATATAGCGGAATCCTCGAATCTCTTGCATACCCTGTTTCAGATTCTCGACAAGGTAAACTCAGCAATCCTGGTGATGATTGAGGTATCCAATCACGCGGATGCCTATACGCTGTTTGAGTCTCTGAACAACAGGGGTATGCCTCTTACTGCTGTCGACTTGATCAAAAATCTGCTTCTGGCCAAACTGGATCTGGCTGAAAGCAATAGCATGGATTATTACTTTGCGCGCTGGCGAGAAGTATTGAGCAACCTGGGTGATGACTATTCTGTCCAAGAAAGATTCTTCCGCCAGAATTACAACGCTTTCCGTGGCACATTAAATATACCCTTTCGGAAGGATGACCGTCAGTATCCCCTTGGAATCATTGCAACTCGTTCATCCCTGCTTGACATCTATGAGAAGCTGATCATCCATGACCCGAAGCATTTTCTGGATGTGATTACGGAGAATTCCGCAATTTATTCCCTGATTACACTTCAGAAGGCAGATGGACTGCCCTCCGGACTGCGCGAATGCTTCCAGGATTTGCAGCGTGTTCAGGGTGCGCCTTCGTATCTGCTGCTGATGTATCTGCTCAAAAACAGAACCGAGCTGTGTATTGACGATGATCAGATAGCCGAAGTGATCAGGATGCTTGTAAACTTCTTTGTTCGACGCAGCGTGACTGACATACCGCCGACTCGTGATTTGACGCGTTTGTTCATGGCATATATCGAGGAGATTGAGCAGAACAGGTATACCGGCAATCAAGTCTTTACCAGTCTTCGCGCAAAGCTGTTGTCAGTTTCCGCATCCGATGATCTCTTTGCCGAGAAACTGCGCGGTCCGATTTATGACGAAAACTCAGGAGCATGCCGTTTCATTCTTTGTTCGCTTGCACAGCGTGGAATGACGAATGAAACGTATGTCGATCTGTGGCGTCAGTACGATAGTAAGCAGTATGTTTGGAGTATTGAGCATATATTCCCGCAAGGTACAAATATCCCGCAGCCCTGGGTCGATATGATCGCTGGCGGAGATCCTGCTAAAGCCCGGGAGTATCAGACGCTCTATGTACATACATTCGGCAATTTGACCATCACCGGCTATAACAGCGCCCTGAGTAACAAGAGCTTTTCTGAAAAGCGTGACCGAAAAGACAATGCCGGCAAGTATATCGGTTATCGCAATGGCTTGAATCTCAACGCTGATGTTGCTGACAAGGATATCTGGACAATTGACATCATCAATGAGCGCACCGAGAAGCTTGTGCAGGAGATTCTATCATTCTTTGCAATCTGACCTTCAGAAATCAGTTGATTGCAGAGGGTATTTAGGACATGAAACCGGGGATAGTGTGCCTGTGTGCCGAGTACGAGTAGATCGTCTTTACTGCCGGACTGAAACCGGAGGCACAGCTGATGATGTAATTGACAGAGAATGCCATCAGGGAATGAGATATAATGATGACCGCCCATAGCTGAGAGATAGGCCTCGACCATGGGCGGTTTACGATTATGTTATTGCGTAATTCAAATGGAATAATTCATTTATAGCCCGTCTTATGTTTTTCTCATCTATACCATAATAATTCAGCTGAATAGCATAAACCACATATTCCATATACATCAAATCCAGAAGCGAAAGACCGATAAACTCCTGATCGAGATCACCGTGGGCATAGTGATTTCTTTGGGATGAAAGACGCTTTCCCATTTCGGGATACTTCAGTTCCTCCCCGTTTAAATGATACAGGTGTTTGCCGAATACGCCAATGATGTCATCAATCACATCGCCGGTATGGATTATTTCGGATTCAAGGCTATCTGATTTCACCAATCGCTTGAGAAACTTATAGATATCTCGTTTTTTACCAGTACTACTCTCGATTCTCTCATCTATTTCATCGGTTACAGCAGCTTCAGCCTTTAATCTGGCCTCCTTTTTGGGTACTCCGTTCGGAAAATTGCGTTTATATTCCCATTCAAATGCTGCGGTAATCATAATAAATCGGGCGGCATCAATGGTTCTTCCACTTTGATAGGTCTGAGGGAGGTGCCTAAGGTAGAGCATACCGCTTGCGATGTCTGACAGGATTTTTCCCTCATTTCCGGCAAGGTATTTTTGTTGAATATAGCGACCAGACTTCAATGTAGACGATTCATCATCGCCTGCTTCATTGAGCACATACATAGTCGCAAATTCTTCATATTTATCGTCATTCGCAGGCGCAGACAATACAACTTCGGGAAGAAGAATATTCCTTCTGTAGCAAAGATACTGCAGAAATTGTTTTGCAATAAACCACAGCCTATAAATGAGGCGGTAATCATTAGTGGGGGCAAATTCAAAAAGCATGGATGAGCTGAGGGCAATGGGCGGTTCATTCAACTTTACGCTAAGCTTTCTGGAAATGCTAAATCTCACAGAAACCCGTACGTTGTCAACCATAAAGATTTGAGGTTCCGTTGTAGTGTCATCAAAACTCTGAGTTGTAACAGTAAATACTCCCGTCTCATTAAAGCTATCCACATCCATTGCATAGCCAAACCCTTGATTGACTGGATGGATGCAATTAATCACAGGGCTGGTAAATGACATTCTGGCGATACTATCCCGTGCGCACCTACATCTGATGTAGGCAATAATAGGGATAAACAAAACAGAGTTTTGGCTTCCAATACGTCCCCCTTGCTTGGTTATGAAAACGAAAGTAGTTCCGGTTTCATTGCATTTTCCAGTTAGATACGGCTCATCCATGGTTAATGGGTTACCTCTTGTGTAGACACCTTTTTCCAGAGGAGTCAGTATCCAGTTCGTCAGAATAGTATCCCTTTTATCTAGTGGAGGAACCAGTCGCAGTTCCTCACCGCTAAATATGAAAGTGAAGTCAATGTTCTTATATTCACATGTTCCGGAATATGTATTGGATTCAAAAGCCATGGAATTCACCGCCTTTCTTGGTTCAAAAATATTATATTGCGTTTTCTCCCTCTTTACAAGCACATCATCCAACTGTGCTATCACCTGCGCATTGCCGCTCTTGTACATCTCTCGACCTTCTTCACGAATTTAGCCAACTTCACCTTCTCTTCCTCCGGATAGCCAGATTCCACGACCACCTCCGTGAGCTCTCCGATGATATCGTGGATGGGGATGCCGTGCAAATTGAAAATGCCTTTTCTGCTTTCCAACTTCTCTATGATACGCTCCATCGCCTCAGTAGTCAGCTTCTAGACCTCCCCTGTTGCCTCCGCTGCGCCGTTTATGAGGGTGCCCTGGCTGGCGTAAAACAAATCCTGAAAGATGTCGCACAATGTCGCAGGAGGCCCATGGCAATACGTGTTATCATATAAACTGCCAGGGAAGGGCGAGAGAGCATCGATGAAGAAAAAGTATTAAGGCAGTCCCGCACAAAGAAAGAACAGCAAAAAGGTTAGGAAAGAGGTATAATAAA
>ERZ1026968.732-NODE-732-length-12254-cov-6.172719_pt1 | contig 12254 bp, 8 predicted proteins | sample MGYA00519295_ERZ1026968 | MGnify/ENA primary metagenome ERZ1026968 (study PRJEB26926, sample SAMN06164480) | human gut metagenome | biome: ENVO:00009003; feature: ENVO:2100002; material: ENVO:00002003 | host: Homo sapiens | place: USA | collected 2012 ...
GCATGTTACGATAAGAGGGTGCATCAGAATTTTGATACACCCTCTCCTTGATATGCGTCAGAAAGAACCTACTGTTCCTCCTGTTTTCCAGTCATAAAGAATCACTTCGTGATTTTAACGGCCTTACCGTTCTGCACGCGTATAAAGATACCGTTCTCGGGATTCTCTACGCGTACACCCTGCAGATTGAAGTAAACGGCCTCGCCATTCTCAGCCTCGATGCCGGCGATACCGGAGGGCACATCAGCAGTAATAGTCTTAGCTTCCGACTTCACGCCATCCTTCATGGCATAAACGCTATATTCTTCACCGGACTTTGTCAGTGTGAGCTTATTGTCAGTAAGTACCGTATAACCGTCATTGTCGTCTTCTGCGGCTGCCTGAGCAGCTGTTACTTGCTTAGCATACATCTGCACGCCGTCTTCAACAGCGAAAGTCAGAGTAACAGGATATTGCTCCGGACGAATTCTCCATCCGCCATCAACTACGTTTACCTCAACGCCATCCTCAACAGTAGGAGCAGGAAGTTCGGGAGCCACAGGAGCAACATACAGTTTGTAAAGAGTGGGATAAACAGAACCTTCAACTACGCCGGGGGCAAAGTTTGAATACAAGCTTGAGGCACCCATGTGCTGAGCCAGGACATTTGTATCAGAAATAGCACTTGCGAATGTTACTACACCATTATCTACAGTGAATTTCCATTTGAAATTGTCTGTCGAAGCATCTGTTCCCGGCGTAAAGTAATTGTTTCCGGCTGCATTAATTCCCAGATATTTACCGTCCACCCCCTGAATAGTAGCGAATTCACCGTCTACCGTGATTGAAAATTCATACTTTTCAGAAGCAACGATTTCATCATCTGTCTTGGTGAAATCATCAGTGAAGTTGCAACGATTGCTTACCAGCACAGGATTTACGAAATTTTCGCCACACATGAATACATACTTACCGGAAGTCAGCTCAGTTGTAATCTGCTTATAGGTATTTATAGCAGGAGTGAGAGTATATGAAGCAGTCTTGACACCGCTTTCCACATCGCCTTCGCCGATAGCGATTGCATTCAGAGTGCAAGCCTCGGTTATTGTTACAGTGGCGGATGAGCCATTTACCGTAGTAGCTGCTGTTTCGTCGTCTCCGAACCAATATTTCAGGCTCTGCGTCTTCTCATCACCGGCGATAGTTACAGTGCTGTTGGCATCCACTTCACCACCGTCAGGCGTGAATGTAGGAGCTGCAGGTTTGTTGGGGTCAACAGAGCCAGTCTTATATACTACCTTACTAACTTGAGCTAATCCATTACTTGAGCCCTTCAGACAAACAAATTCAATTTTATAATATGAATTTGCATTTGAGTTAGTTAAAGAAACTGTCTGATCGCCGGTTGCCTTTGCAAAACTGCCGGCTTCAGTATAGTTAGTGCCATCTACTGAAGTATATAATTTAATTGAAGTGATACTCTTCACTGTTATGGCATCGATAGTTACAGATACACTCTGGATATTATCCGGAATTGCTTCATGAGTTGTAATTGTCGCTGTAGAAGCAGCATTTTTGGAACCACACTTTACATAATTGGTCCAACCATTATTATTGTTATTCCAGTTCGCCAAATCCCATGTAAATTCCTCGTTAGTAGTAGTCCAATCATTATTATAACTCGATACTCCTTTGGAATTGTGGCTCGGACCGAACAGGCAGGTGTAGTCAGCTTTTGCTGCCAAGGCGGTTGTGGCGAGCAACGCAACGGCTGCGAGCAGCTTCGCGGACTTGCGCGCCCAAGTCTGTAGTAGTTTGTGTTTCATGTTTGTTGTTTTATGTTGTTATTTGGTTGTTATTCAGTTATTTTATTGATCGCCTATAAGACGCTGAGTTGTGTGTCTTGTAAGTCTTCTGTTATTACACCACAAAGTTAAGGCTTTTTTACTATAAATGAAAACTTTTTAACAAAATAGTAATAATTTTTTTATTCAAACCTATCCAATAACACCGAAATCTAATATTTCCCGTATACAAATGCTATTCCCGTATCGTATAGTAGCAGGCTGTCCCCAGCCGCGCACAGAATATGACCAAAGTCCTTATAAATTTTCAATAGGCCTTTATCCGTATCCATGCGCGGCTGGGGACAGCCTGCGCTACTGTTTCTCCTGTTCTTCTATCTTAAATAACGGAAGTTGTGTTATTTTGTCTTATCTAACCAATTAACACTTAGCTATGAAACATCAGAAGCAAGCAGAAAGCGTCGACAGCTGGGAGCCGATCACTGTCAGCCTCTATCGTCGCGACCGTAAATTGACCCTTCCTATGGGTTGCCGCTACCGTTCCGCTATCAGACGTGACGACAATTGGCGTCTAAATCGTGTTGCATCGGCGCACAAACTCACAGAGGCCATTGCCGGGAAAATACGCGAATGCCGTCGAGATAACACGCGCAGAGGCTACGAGGTGCTGAGGAATTTTCTTGAAGTCAATTGCGGTGATACACCTTTTACCCCTGAAACCATAGACAATTATATGCGTACCTTTACCGATGCGTTGCAGCAGCAATATACCGACAGTCCGGTAATGCGTAATCAGCTTATTCTTGGCTTGAGCGGCGTGTTGACGTATGCACGTCGCCAAGGTTGGTTGCCGGAAGATTACCGTATGAGGTTGCCCAGTCTTTCAAAGGTGCATACAGTGCATCGCCGTGACATGGATCCGCAGCAGTTACGCGCATTGCGCGAACTGACACGCAAACGCATCGCCGACGATCCGTTGCTGACTCAGCGCGAGACATACGCCCTTGCTCTCTTTGAGTTAGACTTTGCAATGCAGGGTCTTGCCCCGGTGGATTTGGCTTTGCTACGCATCAATATGATACGCGAACTGCCCATACAGCTGGCCGACGGCATCTGGCATACCGCATATATAGTTGAAACCGAGCGTCGCAAGACCGGCATACCTGTGCGTATCGTGATGGACGGTCCCTCCGTCGCACCGATCATGTCGGTACTGATGACCGGCCGCAATCCCGACGATTATCTTCTGCCGATACTTTCTGATGATGAGCCAATGACGGAACGACAGCAAATGCGCCGCATCGCCAACTGGTTTCGTTCGCGAGCCGATGCCTTGAACGTATCTCTTTCCGCATTGCCTGTCGGGCAACGCCCCTCCAGCCGCATCACCTATTATTATGCCCGCCATGCCTATTGTCAGAGTGTCGACAAACTTGACATAGCGCCGCACATCCTGCGCCGCCTCATAGGCCACGCGCCCACCACTCTGGAGCGCCACTACCTTGCCCCGCTCACTCTTGCCGACCAACTCGAAGTCTCCATGCGTCTCCTTGCCTTTACGTCCCCCTGAACAGACTTGGGCGCGCAAGTCCGCGAAGCTGCTGGCAGCCGTCGCGTTGCTCGCCACAACAGCCTTCTCCAGTATGGCAGAGACGGCTACATTGACTCTTTCGAGTGGATGTTTGGATGCCATGAAAACGGATGCAAATAACAGTGCAACTATTGAGGATAACCAAAATAATTCCTGGACATTTACAACTACAATGCAAGATGCCACTAAAGCTCTATATTTAGGTTGGGATGAGACAAAAGGATTACAATTCGGAAGTGGCAATGCTCCGGTGAAAACTTTGACAATAAAATCCGAAGGTTTTAATGGAAAATCTATTTCTAAAGTAACCATTAACACTTCATGCGCAAGCAGTGGTAATGCCACCGTTAATGTCAAAGTAGGCAATGACTCTTTTAAAAATGGCGAAAATGATTCCTATAAACTAACCACCACAGCCTCGAATGTAGATTTTATAGGAAATGCTGTCGGCGAAATTGAAATTTCATTCACAAATTCTGCTAAAAAGGCAATCTATTTAAAGTCAATTGTAATTGAATATATTGCATCTGTTAACCTCGGCGAAATCATGTATGATGGAGCAGTTGCTGATGGCAAGACTGCAACAGCTTACAACGGGGATGTATTAACATTCACTGCCGACAATGCCGATAGCATGAGCATCAAAGTGGGTACTGAAGAAACTCCCAGCATAACAAGCGACACAAACAGTATCAGCTGGACTGCTGAAACTCCGATTGCAGATAACACAACCTACAATCTGACAATCTCAGCTACCAAAGGCACTGAAACCAAAACCGCAACTTTCACGGTTGTAGTCAAGATGGCACCGCTCTGCACAATGCCGCCTGTATTTACTCCCGGTGTTGGAACTATAACAAAGGGTAGCACTGTAACTATTACATGCGAAAACGCAAAACAGATAAAGTACTGGATTTCAGAAAACGCAGATGATACTGAGACAAATGCACAGACGGTTGACGCGCCCGCTACAGTAACAATCGACCAAAACTGCTGGTTGCACGCATGTGGCATCAATGCCGATGGCATTGCCGGCGAAACATCCGCAGTTCAGTACACTGTTACAGAACCGACCTTTGCCGAATTTGATTTCACTAATGCCGAAAGCATAAATGCTGCTGAAGGTAGCGAGGGTATCGAAGCCAATAATCTCCAGACAAATGAAAGCAAAAACAATTTAGATGGCAAATCTCTGTCCAAGAATGGTATAACCCTTAGCTTCGCTCAGGCAAATAATAAAAACAATAAACCCCGTTGGTGGCAAAAGACTGCAAACCAGGGGGGTGGCATAGAATTGCGCATATACACTGGTAATACACTGACTGTCTCTGCAGAGAATGGCAAGAAACTATCCAAAATAACTATGGATGGAACAGTTGCAATGACTGCTTCGGCCGGTACGATCAGCAATGGAGTATGGACTCCTTCTGCTTCTGTTCAGACAATAACGCGTGCTGAAGGAGACATCACATCTGTAGTGCTTACCCCAACCTCAACTTGCAATATCAGTTCAATTGCTGTTGAGTACGCCACTTCTACTCCTACCGGCATCGCCGGCATCGAGGCTGAGGACGGCGAGGCCGTTTACTTCAATCTGCAGGGTGTGCGCGTACAGCATCCCGAAAAGGGCATCTTCATCCGCGTGCAGAACGGCAATGCAACAAAAATCATGAAATGATTTTTGGCAATTAGCAATTAGTAATTAGCGCAGCGAGTTCGAGAAGAAGGCTGCACTAAGACGCAAATAAAAAAAGGAGGCGCGCCCAGTGAGGTGCGCTTTCTTTTTAAGGGGGGGGATGGTTGAGGCGCGGAGCTTACAGCTCCGCATTTATTGGCTTCGTAGGCAGGAAAAATTTGCGCCAGCGCAAATTTTTTCGTAGCTTTGCTTTTCGTTTAGCCAACCCAACACCACTACTCCATGGCCATGAATTTCAATGTGCGCTGCCGCAACCATGATTACCACAGCAGGTGCATCTATATGATCACTATTCTGGAGGAGGAAGGTTTGCCGCCACTGATGCGACTCTCAGGCCGTTATGTCAATAAAAAGTTAGAGCCTGTGCATTATGTGCAGCCACTCGGCAAGGTAGTGTACGACTGCATCGACTCCTACTTCAGGCTGCATCCCGAAGTCCGGGTCCTGACCCGGGCAATAATGCCCGACCATATCCATCTGGAACTCTTTGTGACCGAGCGCACCGAGTGGCACCTGGGCCAATACATAGCGGCGTTCACCCATAGTTGCAAGGATGCGCTAAAGGGTTATCTGGATGCCGGCACCGGTCCCGGAGGGACGTCTTTTTGGACGAACCTACGCCAGCGCATGGCCGCGCTTCAGCGCTCGGCCATATTCAGGGAGGGCTACAACGACCGCATCGCCTACCGTGCCGGCGCCAAGGACGCCTTCTACCGCTATATAAAGGACAACCCCTACCGCTATGTGATACGCAAGATGCATCCGGAGTTTTTCGGCAACACTCTGGACTTGAAAATCGGAGACAAATGGTTTCAATTGTATGGTAACTTCCTATTGCTTGACAACCCCGTGAAGGAGTTCGTGCAGATAAGCAGCAAGCCGGAGAAGCGTCGCGACCTGCCGCAACGGGTAGCGACATGGCGCGAGGCGATACGGCAGCAGGGGGTGCTGGTGTCGCCCTTCATCAGCAAAGAGGAGCGGCAATACAGAAACGAGGCAGTGATCGGAGGCGCGGGTATCATTATTGTGGTGAATTATGAATTCCGCGAGCGGTATAAACCGTACAAATCGCTGTTTGAGCTATGCGAGCAGGGGCGTTTACTCCTGGTGTCAACGGCCGCGCACGAGAATCAGGACGCTCCGATGACGCGCGAGGAGGCATTAGGCATGAATGAGATAGCGAGACAAATAGCGGCATTGCAGCCGGGCGAAGCGCGCCCGCTGCTGAGGAGGAGACCAAAGTAACCTAAAGACAGAACAACGGAGCTGGAAGCTCCGAACCCGAACCAGCCCGCCTGATACAAACAGAACCAGCCCGCCTGATACAAACAGAACCAGCCCGCCTGATACAAACCGAACCAGCCCGCCTGATACAAAAAGAGCCAGCCCGCCTGATACAAACCGAACCAGCCCGCCTGACATAGTCGGCCTCAGGGCGCGGGCAGTGTTCGAAGCAGGCGGGATGGTTACGACAAGGGGCTTCCAGCCCCTGCTTGCTTCCCCTCCTATCGGGTGCCGCTCACAGTTCCATAGTGCGCGGGCAGACGGGTGGCGAAGACTGCGGAGGTGTTGTCACGCCGGGCTGTTGCACGGGTAGTGGAGCGGCTGGATGTCATACCAATTAATCCGTGAAGAAATCTCGGATACAGCCTATCACCTGATCGCACTCCCGGTCAGTCAGCTCATAGTACATGGGAAGACGCAGCAGGCAGTCGGCGTACCGGTCGCATTCGGGCAGGTCCAGACCTACCACCTGGGCCTCGTCGGTCACGGTGCCGTCGAAGTTGGTGACAGCTACAGTCTCCACGTCCTGACAGTTGTCGGGACGGAAGTCCGCGTGCGTGGTATAGAAGGCACTCTTATGCAGGCTCAGATAGTGGAACACCGACAGGATGTCGGTGTCCTTCAGATGCTTTATCAACGCGGTGCGCTCTTCGAGCGAACGACACACCACATAGAACATGTGGGCGTTGTTGGTGGCATAGTCGGGAATGACGGGCAACGTCAGGCAACCCTTGTCTGCTAACTCCTGCAGTCCGGCATGATAGCGCAACCACAATTCCTTGCGGCGCGTCTGTATCATGTCCAGATTCTCTATCTGAGCCCAGAGGAATGCCGAGATAAGCTCCGACGGCAGGAACGACGAGCCTGTATCCACCCAGCCATATTTGTTGACCTCGCCACGGAAGAATTCAGAGCGGTTGGTGCCCTTCTCCCATATTATCTCCGAGCGGCGGATAAAGCGCGGGTCGTTGATGGTGAGAAGCCCCCCTTCGCCAGCGATTATGTTCTTGGTCTCATGGAACGAGAAGCAGCCCAGATGGCCAATTGAACCGAGCGCGCGGCCCTTGTAGTATGAATCGATGGCCTGCGCCGCATCCTCCACTACGAGAAGGTTGTGACGGGAGGCTATGTCCATGATCCTGTCCATGTCGCAGGCCACGCCGGCATAATGCACCGGTACTATTACCTTAGTCTTGGGCGTTATCAAGGCTTCGATCCTGTCGGGGTCGATGTTGGGATTGTCCTTGCAACTGTCGCAGAACACTATTTTGGCACCCTGACGCACGAAAGCCAGAACAGAGGATACAAAGGTATAGCTGGGTGCTATGACCTCGTCGCCGGGCTTGATGTCGCACAGAATGGCCGCCATTTCCAGGGCGTCGGTGCAGGAAGTGGTCATCAGGGCCTTCCGGAATCCATAACGGTCCTCAAAGAATTTCTGGCACTTACGGGTGTACACTCCATTGCCCGACAGTTTGCCGGAATAAACGGCCTGACGGATGTATTCAGCCTCGTTGCCTGTGAGAAAAGGCTTGTTAAACGGTATCTTCATAATGGGTTTGAATTTTCATTGTTATTACTCCATACGTGATAAACGTATGACCGGGATGCGATATTAAATCCATGGCGCTCATAAAATCGACACGCTGTGACATTGTCGGCCTGGGTGGTTACCTCCGCCTTGAGATGCAATTCGGAGGCGAGATTGACGATGGTCTGAATTAAGGCGCCCCCTATGCCACAGCCACGGTAATTCTCATCAGTCGCGATCAGTCCGATGGAGAGTTCGTCGCCTTTTACTTTCGCCGTGACAAATCCAACTGCCTCGGCATCGACTTCGTAAGCGAATACATAGTCTGCGAATTGACGCGATACGGAATTGTCGACCCATAGTCGGAACATACGTCTGAAATCATCTTCCTTTATGTTCGGATCCACCTTATAACGGGAATGGCCGCCGGCGTGGCAGCCTAATTCATAAAGCTGCCGGGAGACCACGGAGACCTCCACTATGTTCTTGTCTACGGGTCTATATACAGGGTTTGTATTCACATAGCTGAGTTTCTGATCCACCAGCATTGCATTGAAGTCACAGAGCCGTAACGGATACGCGCTGAACACATAAATCAACTCGGCACGCTGCCGCTGAAGTCGCCTTATCTCCGCATCGACGGCACATTCATCGGTACAGTCGGTGTCAATCCGGGCTACGTCGAAGCCAAAGAACCGGCTGTCCCAGTCCATATTGTCAATAGTCTCGATCAATGGCATGAATATATGTGGAATTCTGACTATAGGTACAAAATTAGTATTTTCACTTTATATAACGGATTAAAACGCTCCATAATTATAAAACACAAACGCCCGGCCGTAAATGGAGCCGGGCGTTCTGTATCAGTATGTGTCCTTACCAGCCGGGAAGCTGAGCGCGGTTCAGCACCGAGGGGGCGGTGAACACCGCCTTGAGGTGCGCCGGGGTGTTGCCGAAGCCGTCGGCTTCCTCGCCCTTCTTATGCTGGTCGTAGGTGTACCAGAGGGTGAAGTAGCTCCAGTTGGCGCCATCCTGCAGGCACTTGTCCGGATCGGGCAGATAGCCGATTTCGGCCAAAGCCACGGGCTTCAGGCTCTTGCCCATGTTGCGGACGGCAACGTACGCATCCTTGTGGCTGGAGTCGTCGCCGGCCTCGGGATATAGATCCACGCCGAGGATATCCACGCAGTCATTGCCGGGATAATCGGCGGCCATCTGCTGCTCTTTGCCTTCGGAATACTGTGCGGTCCACACCCATATCAGGTTATTCACGCCGTTCACGTTCACGATGCGGTCGTACATCAGCTTCCACAGCTGCCTGGTGTACTCGCCGCCGTAACGGCCCCACCAGAACCAGGGGTTGTTGTACTCATAGCTGCCGGCAGCCTCGTGCAGCGGACGCCACAGCACCGCGATGCCCGCAGCCTCCAGTTTCTTGAACACGGCCGAAACCTTGTCGAGGTCCGCGAGAATGAATTCATGCTGCCACGTTCCTTCCTTCAGGGCCTCGCGGATGTCGAATTCGGTGGGTCCGTCCACATTATCGCCGGGTACGCGCGCACCGTAGCGGTTGTAGTCCTTCTTGTCGTAGGCATCCTTGTCGGTGGGTACGCGCCAGTGCCACATGTAGCCCACCATGCCGTGCGCGTTCCACTGCGCCTGTGCCGGAGTAATGTCGTTGTAGTCAATCCAGTTCTGACCCGACTCGGGGAGATGGATGAAGTCGTAGCACGTCATGCCGGGATAAACGCCGGTAATCTTGTCGATCCAATCGGAGAAGTCGTTGTTGTTGTTCACGTTGGCCATGGCACCGGACACGATTTTCTTGCCGATGTTCTGCACCAGGAACGCATACACGTCTTTGGCAGCCTTGGTAGCATTGGGGTTGACCAGCGCCATGTCGCCGACAGGGATATTGCCGCCTTCCGTGCGGAACTTAACAGTCACCTCATCGCAAAACTTCTCGGCGGCGATTGTCGCCACGCAACGGCGCGGCACAACGAAAGTATAGCCAGCACCTTCGTTAAGCGCGACAGTAGCCTTCAGTATCTTGTTGTCCTCGAGGACAGTGGGCACCTCAACGCCGTTGAGTGTGGCCTTGACGGCCTGGTTCAGGGCCACCGGCTCGGAATACTCTACGGTAATTTCCTTGAGATCGGGGCTGACAGTGGCGCCGTCGGCCACGGATGTAGCCACGACAGTGGCAGGGGGAAGGGTGTTTGGCTCGTCCTTGACGTTATCGTCGTCGCAGGAGGTCAGCGCGCCGAACGACAGCAGCGCGATGAGAGCCGGTATATATTTCTTTATGTTCGGGATCATGATTGGTTGTTTTATCGGAGGGCGGCGGGTACACCGCCCTCCCGGTTATTCCAGGGTTACTTTGGTCATTTTATATCCGGTACCTGTTATGACGAGGCCACCGTTGGCCACAAGGTCGTCAATGACATCCTTGGTGAGCACATATTCGGCTACGCCGCCTGCGGGAGTGTCAACCTGACCGATGCCGGGCAATGCCGCCCAGTCCTGTCCGTGGCGCACATCGACACACCACCATTCGCCATCTGCGACGAGCGGAGTGCAATAGATACGCAGCTTTGTGCCGGGCTTCACAGTGCTCCAGTCATAGCCGCCCCAGGCCAGATCCTGGTTGCCGCTCCAGCCCGTATTGTCCCAATCTCCGGTCCAGATCACCGTCTCGTTCGAAGCGTTGGGGTTGATCACGTCGTAGGTATAGCTGATCTCACCGTTGCTTGATACCAGAGTGACGGTAGTGTTCTTGGCTGCGTCCGCCGGCAAGTTTATGTAAAGAGTCTCCCCTGTCACGATGAACTGTACGTTCTGACCGTTGACCTTGACGGCCGTCAGTTTGTCACCGTTCTTGACCTCGGCTTCCATCAACTGACCGGCGTGCAGTTCCTCGGACTTAACGACGGTGATGTAGGCGCACTCGGGCAGCTTCACCTCAAGCTTCTCTGTAGTGACCTTCTCGTCATTCTTCATAACGAGTGTAAGGACACCCGAAGCAGCTGTGGGAGGAACGGTAACGGTAATCTTGTCGGCCGTAGCGTTCTTGGGTTCAAGCTTGGCACCGCCTTCAAACACAATCTCCTTGACCAGGTCGAGGTTACGGCCGTGAATTTCCAAAGCAGCGGCAGCCGCTACGGGATTTGGATTGAAAGCGGTCACCTCCGGCTTGGCTGTAGCGGCAGCCACGCTCACGGTCTTGCCGCTCTTAAGGTTCAGGACGATGTCACCGCTCTGAGCCATCTCAGGCCACTTGGTGGAGATCTTCGTGGCGGTAATCTCGGGAGTAACCGCACTCTCTACGCCGGGGAATGCCATAGTAGTAACCTGATCCATGTTGACGCCGCGTACGGAGAACGCATCGCCGGCGCGCAGGTCTTTGGCGGGCTCGGCCACAAGACCGGTGGGAACAACCACGCCGATATTTGCCACAGCCACCTTCACGCCCGACGCGGGCACGGCACAGATGGCACCGTCGCTGATGTCGCCGGGGAGGGTGAACCGGATCTTGCCGTCGGCATATTCAAAGTCAATCTCCTTGTCGGCCGGGGTCAGCACCTTGCGCACAAGGTCGAGGTCGGTACCCTCTATGGTGATCACGTCGCCACCCTTGGCGTCGGTGAGGTCCAGAGGCTTTGCTACGGCAGGCAGTTCTATCTCCACTTCCTGCTCGCTTTCGATGACGTTAGGCATGGCCTTGCCGTCGGAGATCGAGATTACGCCGCTGATGGCCTCCTCGGGAACTGTCAGCACAATCTCATGACGCTCGTGTTTCTTGAAGTCGGCGCCCTTCACGATTACGCTGTCATTTAGGAACGAAAACCACACCTCGTTGATGAGATTAAGGTATTCACCCTTGATGGTGAGGTCATTGCCGGGCTTTACGGGCGAGGGAACGATCTCCTCGATTGCGATGGGCTCGGTGTAGGTGAGCATGGTCTTGGTCACGATGTCGCCGCCGGCGTGGGTCAGCGTCAGCTGACCCGGCTCAGCCTCCTGGGGAACCTTGATGCGGATCTCCTGCGGGTTAATCTGCTCTATGTCGGTGATAGGGTCGCAACCCGGTATCTGAATCCTGGTGATCTGATCCATGCCGGTGCCGAGGAAGCGGAGCTGACCGCCGCGCGCCACAGGCGAAGGACCGAACACATTCAGGTTGACGCAGCCCTTATACTGATTGGTGTCAAAATTGTTGTCGTCGCTGCAGGAAGTCAGCGCGGCGGAGCCGCCCGCTGCCAGTCCCATCATCAGCCAGACTAAAAATTTACCTGATTTTTTCATTTTCAATGTAGGCATCGTTCCTTAAAAAATGTATACGCCAGGGTCGCAGATGTGCCTCAGATT
>ERZ1026968.754-NODE-754-length-11996-cov-4.966083_pt1 | contig 11996 bp, 7 predicted proteins | sample MGYA00519295_ERZ1026968 | MGnify/ENA primary metagenome ERZ1026968 (study PRJEB26926, sample SAMN06164480) | human gut metagenome | biome: ENVO:00009003; feature: ENVO:2100002; material: ENVO:00002003 | host: Homo sapiens | place: USA | collected 2012 ...
GGCAAGATGTACGGTCTGAAGAAAGAGGAGGTAGACGAACGCCTGCTTCCCTTCGAACGCTTCATGAACGGCGAAGTGATGGGGCAGAAAAAATTCATCCGCAACTATTCTGCCGGAAACAAGCAGAAAATCGGCATCATCTCCGCTATGCTACATCACCCGCAACTGTTGATTCTGGATGAACCGTTCAACTTCCTTGACCCCAGTTCACAGTCTGTAATCAAACACTTGCTGAAAAGATACAATGAAGAGCACGGAGCCACCGTCATCATTTCCAGCCATAACCTGAATCACACAGTGGACGTTTGTCCACGTATTGCATTGTTAGAAAACGGTGTTATTATCCGCGATATACGAAATGAGAACAACTCTGCCGAGCAGGAATTGGAAGCTTACTTCAACGTCGGTGTGGAGGAAGAAGCCGTGGTAGAAGAAACAGTAGTAGAAGCAGCCGTAGAAGAAATAACGGAAAAAGAAGATAAAACGGTAGAAGAAAAAAATTCGGAAGCATGAAAAAATATCTTTCTTATATAGTAGCTCTTACCATCATATTGATAGGCTTAAGTTCCTGCCATACTTCCGCGCCACGCCTGGACTACAAAGCCCTGGCGCAGGCATCCGTCCGTTTGGGAGTGGATATTGAACTGCAGGACAACCACAAGCTATACATCCATGCCTCCGAATGGATAGGCACCCCCTATCGCGCAGGTGGCGACAGCAAACGTGGAACGGACTGCTCCGGACTGGTATCGCAACTGTATAAGAAAGTTTACCACACCCGTCTGTCGAGAAGCACAGACGGGCAACTGAAAGAGAGCAGTAAAATCTCCCGCCGCAACTTGCGTGAGGGAGATTTGGTGTTCTTCACCAGCCGTGCTTCCCGCAAAAAAGTGGCACACGTAGGCATCTACCTCAAGGACGGCAAGTTTATACATGCCAGCACCAGCCAGGGAGTCATAGTCAGCAACCTCCGGGAAAAATATTACACCCAACACTGGCTCTGCGGAGGAAGAATAAAATAATACTAATTTTTCCCTTCTTGTGATTTTCTTTACTCTGTCCCGACTGATAGTCCAGAAACTATTAAAAGAAGAAAACAATGAAGAAACTTTTAGGCATCCTCTTATTCATCAGCATTGCGCTGAGCGCCAATGCACAACTTTTATGGAAAGTATCCGGTAAAGGATTAGAGAAACCATCCTATATTTTCGGTACTTATCACCTCTCTCCACTCAGTATAAAGGACAGCATTGCCGCCATGCCGCAGGCCATGAACGAAACCACCCAAGTCTACGGGGAAGTTGTGATGAGCGAAATGGCGACTCCCGCCTTCATGCAAAGCATGCAACAGCAGATGATGATGCCCAAAGACACCACGCTGCAAAACCTCTTTACTCCCGAGCAATACGAAGAAGTGGGTAAAGTTGTAAAAGAGAATATGATGGTAGACATCGCCATGCTTGCTCAACTGAAACCGGCTGCCATCAACCAGCAGCTTGTCGTCCTGCTCTACATGAAACACACTCCGGGCTTCAACCCGCAAGAACAGCTCGACACTTACTTCCAGCAGCAGGCCGGACAGCAAGGCAAGAAAGTTGGCGGTCTGGAAACAGCCCAGTCACAAATAGACATTCTGTTCAACAGCCAGACGCTGCAACGCCAGGCAAACCTCCTCTACTGCGCTATCAGTGACATCGAGAAAGGTATCGAGCAAAGCAAGCGCCTGATTGCCGCTTATGAAAAGCAGGACCTGGATGCCATGCTGCAACTGATGGAAGAGCGCGACGGCAATTCATGCGACCCGCTGCCCGGAGAGATGGAAGCCATGCTGGACAACCGCAACAAGGCATGGGTTGAAAAGATGCCTGCTATCATGACAGAAGCCCCTACCCTTTTCGTAGTCGGCGCCGGACACCTGCCCGGAGACAATGGAGTGTTGAACCTTCTGAAGCAACAAGGATACACTATAGAAGCCATGAAATAAATCCTCTAACAATTCTCTCTAACAATTTTTAATGGCAAGCTATACAAAGCGTGACGGTCAAATACCATCACGCTTTGTTTGCATATACACTTTATTCTCCTCATCATATCGTACATCCAAAAAAAATATACTACTTTTGCACCAAAGTCTTGGCAGTTATAGTGATAACGGCCATTTTTGACTTGATTCGATAAGAACGCAAGAAGCGAAAGTTATTATCCCTGCCTATTCGGAATCTGGAAAATTCAATAAACGTCATGGGATGATAGCAACAGTTTCTTCACGTCTATGTTATTATATACTTAGGCGTGGGGACTGTTGTCTATTTATGACGTGGGCATTTTCCAGAGCCTCGAATGCAGATAGGCAATAACAGTCCTCGCGCTTTTTATATAATAACCTTCGTCAATGGGGACAGACGAAATGAAAGACACCGCGTATGCATCTTACATTATTTGGAGAAGTACAGTTATTTCTGTTAATTGCCGTTACATCTGCAAGCTTTCTATACTGGATAAATCATAAATACAAAAGTCTGAACAGACAGATTATCCGGGCAATAGACATTCCAGTATATCTGCTGAACAGACAAGGTATTGTCGTAAAACTACTTAATACACCTACCGAAAAGGCAAACAGACTTCCGTTCCTGAATCCGGGAGTTCTAAATATCAATAATTTAGTGACAGACGCCGATGAATGCCGGAAATACATGACGTCGCTGTTACGCGTACTGAATACCCGCACTTCGGACAGCCTGACCCTAAAGATAAGAATAGAAAGTGGTGAGAAACTATATATCGCAGTGCGCATGGTCTACCTCAACAGAAATAATGTCATGGCCTTCATACGCGACATTACGGAAGATGAAGTCCAACGCCGGGAAAACGAAAAATACCGTTTCTTCCTTGAAAGTATTCTGGAGAACCTTCCCATCGCCACGACAGTAAAAGACAAAAACGATGAAGGACGCTACCTGATATGGAACAAAAAAGCGGCAGAGATGATGGAAGTCCCCGCTGAGGATATTGTGGGACACTATGAAGAGGAGTTCAACCCCCTAATGCAAGATAATTTCATTCAGGAGACAGACAAAGAAGTTGAAGAGTCGGAAATTCCCCAGTCCTACATCAAACACTTTGTCAATCCCAAAGGCAGAGAGTATATTCTGTCGTTTCACAAAACGCTGGTGTCCTACAACAAAGGGAAAGAGAGGTGGATTGTCAGTTCTGCACTGGACATCACCGAACTGCTGGCAGCCAAAGAGAAAGCAGAAGAAGCCAACCGCCTGAAATCGGCTTTTCTTGCCAATATGAGCCACGAGATACGCACTCCGCTAAACGCCATTGTCGGCTTCTCCTCCATACTTTCCGATGCAATACAAGACGAAGATACAAAGGAATACATACATATCATCGAAGAAAACACCCAACTGCTGCTGCAACTGATTAATGATATTCTCGACCTGTCACGCATCGAAGCTGGCATTCTCGAATTCACAGAAGGAGATATGGATGTAAACAAGACGCTTGATGAAATGCAGACGATGGCAAAACTGAAACTTCCGTCCGAAGTCAGTATACGTCTCCTGCCCGGTGCGGATTACTGTATTATTCACACAGTCCCCAAACGGGTAAGACAAGTACTGAACAATTATCTGTCAAACGCCCTCAAGCATACGGAAGAAGGTTTCATCGACATTGGTTATCACCTGCCGCAAGAAGACAGGATTCGCTTCTTTGTCCGTGATACCGGTTGCGGCATTCCTCCTGAAAAGCAAAAGGATGTATTCGAACGCTTTGTCAAGCTAAACAGTTTTAAACAAGGCACGGGTCTCGGACTCTCCATCTGCACCATGATTGCCGAGAAAATGAACGGAAAAGTGGGCGTCAGCTCTATTCCGGGGAAAGGTTCCGAATTCTGGTTCGAAATACCCTATCAGCCTGCCGGAAGCCAACCTGCATAGAAAAGCCCGCCACTGACATGAACTCTGTCAACGACGGGCAACCTAAACCATCACCGATGCTATCCTGACTCACAATACCTATCGAAGCCTAAATCGCAGTTTTCCACTCTGCACCAGTTCTTCATGAGTGATACGATATCGGGACAGTTTTTTTCCTCCCAGTTCCATTTCACGGATATAAAGCGACTCTGCCGACGGGCGTTCCGTCTCTATCACCAGTTGGTCGCGTCCCCAATACTTAGGGTCGAGCTTTATGGTCACCTTATCAAATACCGGAGTAGACAGCGTATAAGCCGGTTCTCCGGGACAATCCGGATAAAAGCCCATCATATTGAAGATAGCCCAAGCGGACATCGTTCCGGTATCATCATTGCCGGGAATTCCGTCGGGGGCATTCTTGAAATACTTCTGCAAAAGGCGGTGCAGCTCTTTCTGCGTGCGCCACTCCTCACCCTTGAAATAAGAAAAAAGATGGGCGTATGCAATGTCCGGTTCGTTGGCAGGGTCGTACAGTCCTTCGTCGAACACACGCTGAAGCTTGTCTACGAACGGCTTCTTTCCACCCATGAGCCGGGCAAGCCCTTTCACATCGTGGGGAACATAGAAAGTATAGTTCCAGGCACAACCTTCGTGAAATCCGGGGTTCGGCTCAAAGTTCTCTCCCTGCCTCGGGTCGAAAGGAGCATAGAATTCACCGTTAGGCAGGATAGGACGGAAAGTACCGTACTCCTTACAGTAATAATGCTTGTAGCCCAGCGAACGTTCGTGGAACAGACGGGCATCCTCCTTCTTGCCAAGCGCAGCAGCTATGCGCGACAAGGCATTGTCGGCTATATAGTATTCCAGGGCATGTGAAACGGAATTGTCATACTGCTCCCGCAGGGGCACATATCCCAATGACACGTAGTCGTCATTGTCCGGACGGAGCAGGTTCTCCGCTCCCGGCAGGGTGGCTCCCTTGCGCATGGCCTCGTAGGCCAGTTCTATATCAAAGTCGCGCAGACCTTTCAGCCAGGTGTCGACGATGACGGGAATGGAAGGGTCGCCTTCCATGGTCAGCGTCTCACGTCCGTAGAGTTCCCATTTGGGAAGCCAGCCGTGTTCGCGGTACATGTCGAGCATGGAGCGCACCATCTGCAATTGCCGTTCGGGATATACCAGCGTAAGAAGCTGGTGCACATTGCGGTAAGTGTCCCACAAGGAAAAGACGGTATAACGGTCTCCTTTGGTGGTCAGAATTTTGTCACTCTCCATAGCAGGATATTCCCCGTTCACATCTTGCAGGATATTGGGATGTATCAGCGTATGATAGAGTGCCGTATAAAAAACGGTTTTCTGCTCTTCCGTACCTCCTTCCACAAGGATGCGCGAGAGGTCATCGTTCCAGCGGCGACGGGCTTCCTCCAGCACTTGGCTGAAATTCTTTCCCTGCTGCTCGGTATCCAGATTGAGCCTGGCATTCTCTATACTCACAAAAGAGACTCCCATCTGTACTTCCACTTGCTCGCCCTCTTCGGTATGGAATGTAAGGTAAGCGCCGATGTCATCTCCTGCCAGCTCTTTCCCGTAGCCGGTGTAAAGTTTGTAGCGTCCGTTATCGGGGTCCCATTCGGCCTCTACACCGGTCATGGGGCGCTGCTTCTTCCAGTAGCCCGAAGCGGCGGGCTGCTTGTTGACACGCATCACAAAGTAGATGGGAAAAACGGCTTGTGGGTTGTAGCAGAAAGTACCCAGCAGCTTCATACCTTCAAACTCGCACTCACCCGTCCGGCGCAGAAAAGCTCCCGATTCATTGGTCAGGCCTTCGCCCAGGTTCAGCAGCACATGGCTTTGTCCTGCAGGAAAAGTGAAACGCGCCACACCCGTGCGGGGAGTTGCCGTCACTTCCGTCTTCACATTGTAGCGAGTCAGGAAGTTGCTGTAATATCCAGGAGATGCCTGCTCGTCCTTATAGCGGCTTCCATACTCCTTGTAATCCACGGACAGCTCTCCCGTAGTGGGCATCAGCAGCAAAGAGCCCAATTCCGGACAGCCCACACCGCTCAAATTGACATGCGAATATCCGGTGAAGAAACAATTGTGATACTCATAGGGAGTAGACCACCAGCGGGCATCTTTATCGTATTTGTTGTCCTCCGAACCCATCACGTTGAAGGGCACTACGGACATCATTCCATTGGGACAGACGGCTCCCGGATTCGTGGTACCGAAGTTAGTGGTACCGACAAAAGGATTCACATAGTCCGCAGGATGCTTCTCCGCAGCCATAGATGCCGTGAGCATTCCAAAGGAGATGATACAGAAAGTAATCAGTCGTTTCATAATATAGTAAGGATTTGTTCTTTATTAGTTAGTGAGCACGCTACCCATGCCGGTGTCATTGCATGCACTCTGCAAAGTTATTGCAAACGGTCTGCAGTGACACTGCAAACTACTTTGCAGTAGCACTGCAACAGTTTTGCAGTGACGCTGCATCAGCTTTGCAGTGGCGCTGCAACGGCTTTGCAGTAGCACTGCAAAAAGCATGCAGTATCTTTGCAGTGATATTACACTAAGTATAAGGCAGTTACGGCAGGCGCTTTTCAGCAATACCGAGCGCCTGCCAACTGCTTGGTACTTACAAAATACTTGTGCGCTTCGTGAACTCCAGAATCTCGCGGATATACCCAAAGGCAAGCCCCACTACCGTATCGGCTGCACCGTAGTATACAGCTACACGTTCTCCATCTTGCAACGCTGCGCAAGGGAACACCACGTTGGGAACATCACCTTGCAACTCATAAGGAGCAGCAGGCGCAAGCAGATACTCACGGGTGCGGTAGAGCAACTTGGCAGGATTGTCCTTATCCAGAATAGCTGCTCCCATGGAGTAACGGAAACCGTTACAAGTGGTTATCACGCCATGATAGAACATCAGCCAACCCTCGTCCGTGAGGAACGGTACCGAACCTGCCCCTATCTTGGTACACTGCCAGGCACTTTCGGGGAAAGGCGTAGGAGCCATCACATGGCGGTGTTCGCCCCAGAATTTCATGTCAGGGCTGAAGCTAATGTAGATGTCGCCAAAAGGAGTATGTCCGCTATCGCTGGGACGGCTCAAGAGCGCATATTTGCCATCGAACTTCTGAGGCAACAACACACCGTTGCGGTTGAAAGGCAAGAAAGCATTCTCGCACTGGAAGAACTCCTTGAAATCGAAAGTATAGCCGATGCCGATGGTGGGGCCGTAGTAGCCGTTGCACCACGTAATCCAGTAGCGGTCCTCAATCCATGTCACGCGCGGATCGTATTTATATTCGGACTCTATCATGTCCGTATTCCCGGCCTTGAACTTGATTGGCTCATGCTCTATTTCCCAGTGGATGCCGTCCTTGCTGAAACCGGCAAAGATATTCATCTGCACCGCCCGGTTGTCACAACGGAACACACCGGCATAACCATCCTTAAACGGAACCACCGCACTGTTGAAAATGCTGTTCGACGACGGAATATGGTAGCGGTCTATTACGGGATTCTCCGAATAACGCCACATTACATCCTTACAGCCTGCCGGCCGTTCTTCCCAAGGCATTGTGATTTTGTTGCTCATAATTGCTCTATATTATTAATTGGTTATTGTTGTTTCTTCTCATCGGCATACGTAAATGGTATGAAGTACGTAATGAGGAACGCCGGAATGGTGGCAAACAGCGTGAAGGTAAAGAACGCCTCGTACCCCAACCAGTCGCTGACAAAACCGCTGATTGTGCCCGGCAACATCACACCCAGATTCATGATGCCCGAAGCAAAGGCATAATGTGCCATCTGGTGCTTTCCCGGCGCCACCTGCTGCATCATGAACAAAGTCAGTCCCACAAAACCAAAACCATAACCGAAGTACTCGAGCACGATGGCACTACCTATCAGCAACCCGCTTTCCGGCTGGTACATGGCAAGCAGGGTATACGCCACAAAAGGCAGATTGAAGATGCAGCACAGAGAGAACAGCGTCCGCCGCAATCCCCGGTGCGAAATGTAATAGCCTGCCAACAGTGACCCCAGCACAAAGGCTGCCGCCCCATAAGTGCCGTAGTACAAACCTATCTGCTGCTCATTCAGTCCCAAGCCACCTGCCGAACGCTCCGCCTTCAAGAAAAGAGGGACAATCTTCATGACAAAACCCTCGGCAAGGCGATAAAGGATAATGAACGCTATATAGTACCAGATGTGCTTCTTCAAGAAGAAATCCTTGATTACCGCCACCAACTGCTCCCACGTCTCTCTTGCCGACTTGGCGCCGGATGCGGCCGCACCGCCCGATGGCAGCATGCGCATGTGGTAGAAGCCAAGCAGCAGCATCACCGCCGCCAATATCAGCATCACCGTCATCCATGCATGCCGGGTAGCCTCGTGGCGGACTGCCTCTGTGGCACCCTCCACCCCACCGAAACCTACCAGCAAGGCACCTGCCAGCCAGACCAACCCGCCGGACGCCACAATCTTCGCTATATTGTAGAAGGCTCCCTGCCAACCGATATACTTGGCCTGGTCCTGCTTGTTCAGTTCCGACATGTAGACACCATCCGTAGCCACATCGTGCGTGGCTCCGCTGAAAGCAATCACTGCCAGCAGCGCAATGCATATCGCAAAAAAGAACGGTAACTGCAACGCCAAAGCCACCAGAGCAAAACCTGCTCCGGTAACCATCTGCGTCAGTACCACGAAAAACTTCTTCGTCTTGAACATTTCAAGGAACGGACTCCAAAGGAACTTCAGCGTCCAGGGCATCATGATGAGCGACGTCCACAGAGCAATCTGCGCGTCACCGATACCCAGCCCCTTGAACATCAACACAGAAACCATGTTCAGCACCACAAACGGCAATCCCATGGCGAAATATACGGTGGGGACCCACGATATAGGATTATGATTTTTTCGGCTCATCCCTTCTGTATATTATCTGTGTCACTTCAACGGTTCACTGCCCATAGTCAGCTCCAGCGTACCGCCGTCCACTATATCCTGATGCGTGAAGAATGGAGTCTCCAACTTATTGCCGTTCAGCACAATGCTCCGCACATACTTGTTGTCGCGGCTGTTGTTGTGGGCTATCACCTTGAACGACTTGCCGTCTTTCAGATGAACGGTCGCCTCGTTGAACAGCGGGCGTCCGATGGAATATACCGGCTTGCCGGGGCATACCTGATAGAAGCCCATCGCATTCAGAATGTACCATGCAGACATCTGTCCGCAGTCTTCATTGCCCGAAAGTCCGTCGGGGTTGTTGAAGTAAAGCGTATGCAGCACCTCATCCACAATCTCCTGCGTACGCCAGGGCTGGCCTACGTAGTTGTAGAGATGGGCAATGTGATGGCTTGGCTCATTGCCGTGGGCATACTGGCCTATCAGACCGGAAATATCCACCGAGGTCGATTCACCTTCCAGCTTGGAATCGGCCGTGAACAGAGAATCCAACTTGCCGATGAAGGCGTCGCGTCCTCCCATCAGTTCCACCAGTCCGTCCACATCGTGGGGAACGAACCAAGTCCACTGCCATGCCGTACCTTCGCAATAGTCATCGTTACGGTGATTGGAAGCGCGGGGGTTGAAAGGCGTACGCCAGTTGCCCTCACTGTCCAGTCCGCGCATGAAGCGGGTACTCGGATCGAAATAAACTTTATATCCCTCGGCAAAAGCCGCATACTTATCGCGGTTGGCTTCGTCGTCCAAGGCACCTGCCAGTACGGAGATACACCAGTCATCGTAAGCATATTCCAAAGCTTTAGCCACAGATTCATTGTCTTTATCGCAAGGCACGTAGCCAATCTTGTTCTTCCAGTACTTGGCCTGCGGCATCAGATGCGGCACAACCAAAGGATGGGTGATAATACCCGTCGTATCGTATTCTGCCATACGGAGGCAAGCCTTGTAAGCCTCCTGCACGTCGAAGTTACGGTATCCCTTTACATAAGAATCCGCTATGAGGGAGGCTGCATGATAACCAATCATGGTACCCGTATAGTTTCCGGCCAGTTCCCACATAGGCAGGACGCCGCCCTCGCGGGACTTCTGGATGAGCGAACGGATGAAAGCCTCGTTCAGTTCAGGATCAATAATCGTCATCAGCGGATGATAGGCACGGAAAGTGTCCCATAAAGAGAAAATGGTGTAGATAGGCTCGTCCACCCTGCCTTGATGGGGCTTCAAGTCCATACCAAAGTAACGTCCGTCAGCATCGGTAAACAAGTTGGGCTGCATACCCGTGTGGTAAAGTGCCGTGTAGAACATGGTACGCTGGTCGTTGTCCTTCGTATCGATGTCAATCTTGGAAAGATAAGTGTTCCACTGCTGGCGGGCAGCACGGCGCACACCGTCAAAATCCCATCCGGAGATTTCGGCTTCCACATTCTTGCGGGCACCGTCCATATCCACGGCAGACACACCTACCTTTACCAATACCTCCTCATTGGGCTCCGTCTGGAATTGCAGTAAAGCTTTAGCTGTAGGCAGAAGCGGACCGCCTTCGTCCAATGCCATGGAGTCCGTGACCAGCGTATAGGTGAATGGTTTGGAGAACTTGGCATAGAAGTTGATATACTGGTCGAAAGCCCAATATACAGTCTTCTTGCGTCCACGGATTTCAGTATCGCTGATTACTTCCAGCTCCATCTGTTCATTCTTCTGGCGCTGGATACTGTAATCCAGGTCGAGGATAAAACCTGCATCTTCCGCTTTCGGGAAGGTATAGCGATGAATCGCCGCACGTTTGGTAGAGGTCAGTTCGGCTTTCACCCCGTAGCGGTCCAAAAATACGGAATAATATCCCGGTTCGGCTGTTTCATTCTCGTGGGAAAAGGCAGAGGCGTACGCCATCTGCTGGCTCTTCGAGCCCATGGAGTGGTAATCCTGCCGACCTACAGTGGGCATCAGCAGCACATCCCCGTAATCGGCACAACCCGTACCGCTGACGTGGGTATGTGAAAATCCGTTGATAGTAGTATCTGCATAGTAATATCCGGAGCAGGCATCCCACTCGTAGATACGCGTGTCGGGGCTGGGCTGAATCATCCCGTTGGGAACTACCGCTCCGGGATAGGTATGCCCATGTCCACCCGTACCGATGAACGGATTGACGTAAGACGCATAGTCCGGTGCCGTCTGGGTACAGCTGCAAACCGCCCCCAGCAGAAAAAGTCCGCCCAACAGTATGGAACTAGATTTCATGTTTTTCTTCATATTGTTTATTGTATAAGTAGGTGTATAGCTTCATAATAGAATCTTGTTATATGAGAATGCTTGAGGAGGGCCGCCCTATTACTTTGAGCAAAGCCCTCCTTTGTTTCATGTATGAAAAGGTTCAAGCATCCGTTTTCCGAAACCTCAGTTTACGGAAAACACGGCATCAGCGTACCTTCTTCATCGTATAGTTCTCACTCACGAAGTAAGGAACATCGGGGAAGATGTCGGTCTCAATCTCACCGCCTACATACTTATAGGGATTGATAGCCCATCTGTTGCCTAAGCCATAGATATGCATATCACCGTTAGGAGCAATAGCACCATCCATATAGTAATCATCATAGTTAGGATATGCTTTCCACTGGAAATTCTTGCTGTAAGTACCGAAATGCATCTTGTAGGTAGCAGGGTCTTCAGCATCGCCCTCATGAATGGTTTGCGGATAGATGAGCAGTGCACCGTTATAGTAATCGCAATGCATCGGATACTTACCGGTGATTTCGGGGAAAGTGCCCCAGTTGTAAACCACATATCCGGTACCTTCTTCATCCTTCTCTATAATTACATTCTTCTCAAACTCCTGACTGCCTTTCCAATCCCACCAGCGAGGATTACCTTCTTCATCCACATAGGTAAAGAGGGAATTGCTGGAAGTTACCTTCCACTCGCCGACCAAATCTTCATAACCCAACATTTTGCCCTGATAAGCTTCACCGGTACGGCTCCAGTACTTGCCACTCCATTCCACTCCATCATCAAAGAGCACCTCACTTATTTCCGAAAGCAACACCTGTCTCTTATACACATCTGACGCTGCCGACGACTTAA
>ERZ1026968.756-NODE-756-length-11956-cov-5.903790_pt1 | contig 11956 bp, 9 predicted proteins | sample MGYA00519295_ERZ1026968 | MGnify/ENA primary metagenome ERZ1026968 (study PRJEB26926, sample SAMN06164480) | human gut metagenome | biome: ENVO:00009003; feature: ENVO:2100002; material: ENVO:00002003 | host: Homo sapiens | place: USA | collected 2012 ...
TCTACACCTATTAAGTCGTCGGCAGCGTCAGATGTGTATAAGAGACAGCTATATTGTCTGTTCAATATCTTCTGGAAGGGGTAATCTTTTAAGTTATCCAATTAGAAGGTTTATGTTCTTTTCTTTCATCTTTTCGATATTCTCTTCCGAGATATTGCTGTCTGTGATGAAAGAATTTACCATAGATATTGAACCTAAACTGGCAAATGCACTAATTCCTATCTTGGAGGAATCAGCTACCAGAATGACTTCCTCGGCGGCTTTTATCATGGCCGATTTAACCATCAGATCGCTGAGGCTCGGATAGGTCAGACTCATGTCTGGGGATATTCCTGCTGTGGCAAGGAATAGTTTGTTGGCATGGAAACCTTTGAGTGAATCGGCTGCCATCTTTCCTGTCAATGAAAGGGTGGGTGCTTTGAATTCTCCTCCTGTCACAATGAGGTTGATGCCTGGATTTTCGCCCAATATAAGTGCTATGTTCAGAGCATTGGTAATGACGGTCAGCTCTTTGTATTGTGTAAGTAGTTTGGCTATTTCTGTGGTAGTAGAACCGGAGTCGAGAATGATACATTCACCTTCACTGATAAACGACGCTGCTTTTTGGGCTATTTCTCTTTTTTCCTCAATATGGGTCTGATTGAAAACCTTTCCGGTTTTTGCAAATGAGCCCACATCCTTCAGGAAGGCTCCGCCGTGTTCTCTTTGGATATACCCTAATTTTTCAAGGGCTTCCAGGTCTTGTCTGATTGTTACATCCGTTACATTGAAAATCCTGCTTAATTCTTGAACTTTTGCATGCCCGTCTTCGCGGATAAGGTCCAGAATCTTGACTCTTCTTTGGTTTAGTGCCATATCTACTTTATATATTGTTGTTTCTACGATAATCCTGTATATCTTTGATCGCTATAATCTTCAGTCGGAACTTTTTTGCCATTTCAAGTAGTTGTGGCAAGCGGGCCATTGTCCCATCCTGGTTCAGTATTTCAATGAGAGCGCCGCCGGGTGTCAATCCTGCCATTCTTGTCAGGTCGAGTAATGCTTCTGTATGTCCGTCACGTCCCAATACTCCGTCCTCATGTCCGTAAAGGGGGAAAATGTGTCCGGGACGTGCCAGTTCCGAGGGCTTTATATTACCGGTAACCAAAGCACGTATGGTAGCGGAGCGGTCATAGGCGGAAACTCCCGTTGTGCAGCCATAGCCCTTCAGATCGACGGACATGGTGAACGGCGTGCCTAAAAGGGAAGTGTTGTCTTCCGACATTGGGGGCAGTTGGAGTTCTTTGCAACGTGAACGCGGTAGCGGTACACAAAGAAGCCCTCTTCCGTGTGTAATCATGAAGTTAACAATGTCAGGAGTTATTTTTTCACCGGATACAATAAAATCGCCTTCGTTTTCTCTATTTTCATCATCGACAACTATCACTATTTTCCCTTGTCGAACCGCTTCTATTCCTTCGTCTACAGTATTGAGCATTGTATAATCATTTAATTTTTCCGCAAAGGTAGTCAGAAAAAGTCAAATGAAAGTCTATTCTTGCTGTTTTTCTTCTTTTTTATTCTATATATTATCTTTTGCACTGTAGTTCCTTTCTCTTTTTTATTTATTTGTTTCGTTTTTCGCCCTGGTCTAATTATAAAACATGTTAATAAATAATGGAAAACTTTCGTTTTCTTTCGTTTTGTGGTTTTTATTTGTTTTCTTTGCAAAGAAATGAAAGCAAATAAGCTATGAAAACAAAAGAATTGACTCTTCAATCAGAAAGGAATCGAAAAAGATTAATTGAAATTATCTATAAGGCAAAAGCCGGTCATATCGGCGGAGATTTGTCTTGCCTCAATGTTCTTACGGCTCTTTACTTTGATGTGATGAATGTGAATGCGGACAGTCCTAAAGATGATTTGCGTGACCGTTTCATTTTGAGCAAGGGGCATTGTGTGGAGGCTTTGTATGTGACGCTGGAATCCAAAGGGTTTATAACAGAAGGCATTTTGGATACATTGGGACAATATGGCTCTATCCTTTCGGGACATCCCACTATCGGAGTTCCGGGTATTGAAGTGAATACCGGAGCCTTGGGACATGGTTTGTCTGTTGGGGTAGGTATAGCGATAGCTGCCAAAATGGACAACAGGGATTATAAAACCTATGTGTTGATGGGGGATGGTGAACAGGGTGAAGGTTCCATCTACGAAGCAGCAATGGCTGCCCGGCAGTATAGATTAGATAATTTGGTGGCTATAATAGACCGTAATCATTTGCAGATTAGCGGAAATACGGAAGATGTGATGGGAATTGATGATATCCATGATCGCTGGACGGCATTCGGCTGGGAGGTAAAGGATATGAATGGTGACGACATGGAAGATATTATCCGGACTTTCCGTTCCATTGATTATGCAAACCGTCACCCTCATTTGCTGGTGGCTCATACGACAAAAGGGAAAGGAGTATCTTTCATGGAAGGGGTAGCTAAATGGCATCATGGGGTTCCGAGTAACGAACAGTATGAACAGGCCATTCAAGAAATATCAGAAAGAATTAAGGATTTAGAATATAATTGATATGATAGCTTGCAGAAAAAGTTTCACCGACACTTTGTTGTCATTGGCTCGGATGGACAAGGACATCATTGCTGTGACGACGGATGCCCGTGGCTCGGTGACGTTAAATGATTTTGCCAAAGAATTGCCGCAGCAATTCGTGGAGTGTGGTATTGCGGAGCAGGATGCTGTGGGTATTTCAGCCGGGTTGGCTCATAGCGGAAAGAAAGTGTTTGTATGTGGTCCGGCTTGTTTTTATGTGGCTCGTAGCTTGGAACAGGTAAAGGTGGACTTGGCTTATAGCCAGAACAACGTAAAAATATTGGGAGTAAGTGGAGGAGTAGCTTACGGAGCTTTGGGGGCTACCCATCATAGCTTACACGACATTGCCGTGCTGCGTACTTTTCCCGGAATGAATATCGTGTTACCTTGCGATGCCCGACAGACTAAAAAACTGGTTGAGCTTTTGGTTGATTATCCCGAACCGGTTTATGTACGTGTAGGTCGTGCAGCAGTTCCCGATGTCTATGAAAATGATGATTTTGATTTTGCCATAGGTAAGGCCAACATGTTGCTGGACGGAACAGATCTGACTATTATCGGAACCGGTGAAACCGTATACCACACACGTCAGGCGGCTTTGAAGTTACGCGAATATGGTATTTCGGCCCGGGTATTGGATATGTCCTCTATTAAACCTTGTGATGAGGAAGCTGTTTTGAAAGCCGCTTCCGAAACCGGGCGAATCATCACGGTTGAGGAGCATAGCCAGTATGGAGGTCTTGGGGCGATGGTGACTGAAATCATATCCGAGCATCCCGTACCGGTGAAAATCCTGGGTATCCCTGATGAGAATGTGGTGCATGGGAACTCCCTGGAAATTTTTGCCCATTATGGACTCGACTCATCCGGTATCGTGAAAACTGCCCTTGACTTCCTTAAGTAACTCCGATTCGATAAATTTGAAATCAATTAGCCTTTAATAATACCTGAAATGGAAAACCTGATAATTGCAATAGACCAAAGCACCTCGGCTACCAAAGCCATGCTATTCAATGAGAGGTGTGAAATGCTGAGGCGCGTCAATGTCACCCATGAACAATATTATCCCAAATCCGGATGGGTGGAGCATGATGCTGAAGAAATTTATCGGAATGTACAGAAAAGTATAGCCGAACTGATAAAGGAGGAAGTGGCAGACAATATGTATTCGTTGGCCATCACCAATCAACGTGAAACAGTGGTTGTATGGAATAAGCATACGGGCAAACCGATATGCAATGCTGTGGTATGGCAATGCATGCGTGGTGCTGATATCTGTAATGAGTTGAAAGCCAGTGGGTACAGCGAAATAGTACAGGCGAAAAGCGGTTTGCTATTGGATCCTTATTTCTCAGCCAGTGGTGTGAAGTGGATACTTGACAATGTGGAAGGAGCCCGTCAGGCTGCTGATAACGGTGACTTATTGATGGGAACCATTGATACGTGGCTGATTTGGAAATTGACTGATGGTAAACGCCATGTGACAGATTATACCAATGCTTCCAGGACTCTTTTGTTTAATATTCATACGATGCAATGGGACAGTGACCTGCTGGAGCTATTTACCATCCCCGAAACTATGATGCCTGAATTACTGCCATGTGATGCTGTTTTTGGAGAAACTACGGTGGGAGGATTATTTAAGAATCCTATTGTCATAGCCGGTGTATTGGGGGATTCACACGGTGCACTGGCCGGTCAGATGTGCTTTGAAGAAGGGCTGGGCAAGGTCACTTATGGAACCGGCTCATCAGTGATGGTGAATATTGGTGAAAAAGCTGCCGTTGCTCCCCGTGGATTGGTCACTTCCATCGGTTTTGCCGCACTTGGAAAAATATTCTATGCTTTTGAAGGCAATATCCATTGTACTGGTGCTACCATCAAGTGGCTAGAACAGAGATTGCAGATGATTAGTTCGCCAGACGAAGCGGAAGAGTTGGCGGCTACAGTAAAAGACAATGGAGGTGTGTATGTCGTACCGGCTTTTGCCGGGTTGGGAGCTCCTTGGTGGCAAGGGGATGTAAAGGCTGCCATTTTAGGGATGACCTTAGGTACCGGGAAACCGCATGTTCTCAGGGCAGCACTTGAATCCATAGCCTATCAAGTGAATGATTTGGTCAGAGCGATGACCAGTCAGGCAGGTATAAAGCTGAAAGAAGTCAGAGCCGATGGAGGACCTACAAAAAATAAATTCCTGATGCAGTTCCAGGCCGACTGCTTACGTGTACCGATCAATTGTTCGGATGTTGAAGAAGCTTCGGCCTTGGGAGCCGTTGTAATGAACGGAATGGCTCGCAAGATATGGACGAGCTTTGAGCAGGTGTCCGTATTACGCCGGAGCCGCTACCGCATAGAGCCGCAAAGTAACCTATCACAGGTAGAAAAATGGTGTGAAGGCTGGTTGAAAGCGGTAAACCAATTAATCAGATAAATATTTTCAAAGTATAATTTAAATACCCACTATCTACAATGAAAAACAAGGAAAGAATGTGTTTCGGTATAATTATCGGCACTCGTGCTTATTTTAATTCAGAATTGGCTAAAGATGTTCGCAAACAATTGTTGAAAACACTTGCCGACGAAGGCTATGATTATGTGATCTTACCTGAAGACGCTACTCCTACCGGCAGTAGCAGTATTGAAACCCGCGAAGACGGATTGAAGTGTGCGGAACTGTTCCGACAGAATCGTGACCGCATTGACGGTATCATAGTTTCCCTGCCCAACTTTGGCTTTGAGATTGGAATCATCAATGCTATCAGCGTGGCCGATTTGAATGTCCCCGTTTTGGTACAGGCTTGTGACGACGAGAACGACAAGGTGGATCTGGACAGCCGCCGTGATGCTTTTTGCGGTAAGATTTCTGTTTGTAACAATCTGTATCAATATGGCATACCTTTTACAGATACCACGCTACACACCTATTCTATATACTCCGAATTACTGGCCAAGGATATCAATAAGTTTGCTGGTATCTGTCGTGTAGTCAATGGCTTGCGCCATGCACGTATCGGTGCTATCGGTGCTCGTCCGGCTGGTTTCCAGACTGTACGTGCAAGTGAGAAACTGTTACAGAAGAGTGGCATTACAGTCGTTCCGGTCGACCTTTCTGAAATACTCGGTGCTGCCCGTAAGATTGAGGATACGGATGCGGAGTTGCTGAAGAAGCTTGAAGAAATTAAGTGCTATGCGGCAGTTCCCAAGGAATATAGTGACAAGCTGGTGCTTCAGGCAAAATTCGGTGTGGCTGTAGAACGTTGGATCGAAGCCAATCAGATTGATGCTGTTGCTGTTCAGTGTTGGGACTCTTTGGAACAAAATTATGGTTGTGCAGCATGTGTGACAATGAGTATGCTGGGTGAAAAATTACTTCCTGCCGCTTGTGAGGTAGATATTGCCGGCGCTGTGTCCATGTATGCTTTGACATTGGCAGCGCAAGGTCAATCGGCATTGCTTGACTGGAATAACAATTTTGCAGAAGACCGGAACAAATGTGTATGTACCCATTGCGGTAACTTCCCGAAATCGTTTGTCAGAAATGACTTGAAGCTTGGTACACTGGGCGTTTTGGGACGTACGCTGGGCAAGGTCAATACATTCGGTGCCGTATATGGTAAAGTGACCAAAGGTGATTTCACATTCTTCCGTATTTCCACAGATGATACAAAAGGCGCTATCAAGGCTTATTTGGGTACTGGTGAAATCACGGATGACCCGTATGGAATGGATGGATGCATAGCTGTCACCAAGGTGAATAACTTGCAGACTCTGATGAAGTATATTTGTAAAAATGGTTTTGAACATCATGTGGCTATGGTTCGCAATGATGTGAAGGAAATTCTGAACGAAGCCATCGAGGACTATTTGGGCTGGAATCTATATGTGCATGAATGAAAAGTAAACACACGGTAAACAACAGAAGATAAATTATGATACTTGTTGACAACTATATTTTGGCCATTCTGTGTTGTGTCTATTGCTGCCTCTGTTGGGGCTCTTGGGCGAATACGCAGAAGATGGTGACCTCGAAAAGCTGGAGTTTCGAGCTTTTCTATTGGGACTTGGCTTTCGGTTTGTTTTTCACGGCTCTGTTGGGGGCTCTGACATTGGGAAGCTTGGGAAGTGAAGGCCGTACTTTCTTTGAGGACTTGGCGGCAATGGACTGGAACAGTATGAAGTATGCACTGTTGGGTGGTATTGTCTGGAATTTCGGTAATATCTTTCTGACGGCAGCCATCGCTGTGGCCGGTATGTCGATAGGGTTTCCCATTGGCGGAGGCTTAGCCTGGATAGGCGGTATAATTTTTAATTATCTGCTGATAACTTTGGCCGGTGAAGTATACCCCGGAAACCAGGCATTGCTTTGGATAGGGGTAGTTGTTATCATTGTAGCCATCTGCATTTGCGGGAAGGCTTATGGAAAGATGTCGGCGAGTCAGGCATCCACCCCTAAAAAAGGTATCTTATTGGCTATTGTGGCAGGATTGGCCATCATGTTTTTCTATGGATTGGTTGTAAAATCACTCGATCCCCAGTATGTTGCGGGTGGTACGGGAACACTGACTCCCTATACCGGCGTATTTTGCTTTGCCGCCGGTGTCCTTATCACTACTCCCATTTTCAATACGTTTGCCATGAGTCATCCGGCTCAAGGAAACAAGGTCACAATGAAGGACTATCTGAAAGGTGATACCCGTACACACCTGATCGGTATGTTGGGCGGCTTTATCTGGATGAGCGGTATGGTGGTCAGCTTTATGGGAGCCGGATCAGCCAATCCGGCCATAGCCTATGCGCTGAGCAATGCCGCACCGGTGGTAGCCATGATTTGGGGATTCTTTGTATGGAAAGAGTTCAAAGGAGCTCCCAAAGGAACTGTACCTATGATTGCGACTATGTTTGTACTCTTTGTTGTGGGGCTGGTACTGATTACGCTTTCAAACTGATATTTTAATTCATTGTTAACCCAAAATAATAATAAATGAAAACGATTGTAAGACAAATTAAACAGAAAAGGTTAATGGTCTTGGTGCTGTTCCTTTTGGTAGGTATGACATCTGTTTTTGCACAGAAACATGTAAGTGTATCTGGCAGAATCACCGATGAACTTAATGAACCGATGATTGGTGTAAGTGTATTGGAAAAAGGTACGACAAATGGTGTCATAACTGATTTGGATGGTAATTATACCTTGTCGGTGAATGAGGGCGCCACTATCGTCTTTTCGTATATAGGTTATGTGACCCAGGAAAAGAAAGCCGCTGCGGGTACTATGAATATAGTACTGAAAGAAGATAACAAGACCTTGGATGAAGTGGTTGTAGTGGGATATGGTGTACAGAAGAAAAGCTCCGTAACGGGGGCCATCTCTTCCGTAAAGGCTGAAGATTTTGAAAATCGTACCATTACCAATGCCGAGCAGGCCTTGCAGGGTAAGACAGCCGGTGTGCAAATTATTTCTGCATCTGCGGCTCCTGGTTCGAATCCCGCCATTCGTATCCGTGGATATAGCAGTAATGCCAGCTCAGATCCTTTGTATGTAGTCGATGGTCTGCGTACGAAAGACATCAGCAACCTCGATCCGAACGATATTGAGAGTATGGAAGTATTGAAGGATGCTGCCTCTGCTGCTATCTATGGCGCCCAGGCCGGTAACGGTGTTGTCTTGATTACCACCCGGAAGGCAAAAAAGGGAGTCCGCCGTATTTCTTATGATTTCCAGTTGTCCTCCCAGTCTTTGGGTCGTACTCCTGATATTCTGAATGCTCAGGAATACGTCAATTATATGACTGAAGGCAATCTTATTCCCAGAGAAACAATAGATAGGTATTGGGATGGAAAGACAAATACTGATTGGGTGAAAGAAACGTTTGAATCATCCATGATGCAACGTCACAATGTCAATTTCCAAGGGGCCAATGATAATGGTTCACTGTTTGCATCGCTTTCTTATTTAAGCAACAATGGTCCCATTGTAGGCAATAAGGACGTTTTTGACCGTATTACCGGCACTGTCAATGCAGATTATAAAGTAAAGGATTGGTTGAAGTTCACGACAAACAATTCATTTTCCCGTTATCATGTACAGTCTGTAAGCGAAGGTTCGGCAACCGGTTCTCTGATGCTGTCTGCCATTCAGCTTGACCCTCTGACGCCGGTCACCTATGCACCGGACAAACTGCCCGACACTATGATTAACTATATGAATCAGGGACATACTCTGCTTCAGAATGCCAATGGTGATTATTATTCCATTTCCCCTTATGGCGACTCCAATAATATCAATCCGTATATCATGCGTGACCGTGGCACAACGAAAAGGGATGGTTTTGTATTCAGCGGTTCCACTTATCTGGATTTTACTCCGATCAAAGAGTTGGTCATCACTTCACGTTTGGGATACCGTTATACTTACAGCAATTCCTACGGCTATGTTATGCCTAACATTACTTGCTCTGACCTTTATCAGGACTATGTATCGGTAAGTGCGACAAGCTCCAACACCACGTACTGGCAATGGGAAAACTTTGCCAACTATACCAAGACATTTGCAGATAAGCACAATGTAAACGTGATGCTTGGTATGTCCTATTCTTCCAATACTTCCTTTGGAGTGACGGGAGGAATCAATGGTAGCCGTTCCGGCGACAAGGTTGATTTGGGTATTACCAAGTTGGATCCCAATTATGCCTATTTTGCTTTTCGGACCGGTACTGCCACCCGTACGGTAAGTGGTGGAGAGAAACGGAGGTATGCCAATCTTTCTTACTTTGGCCGGGCATCTTATGACTATGCAGGCAAGTATTTTGCCCAATTCACCCTTCGTGCGGATGCAGCCGACTTGTCTATCCTTCCTTTGCAGAAACGTTGGGGCTATTTCCCGGCTGTGTCTGTCGGCTGGGTACTTTCCAACGAGAAATTTATGGAAAACCTCAAGTCAATCTCTCATTTGAAGTTGCGTGCAAGCTGGGGACAGAATGGTAGTATCGCCGGTTTGGCAGACTATATGTATGATGCTACGATTTTGTCTGGAATCAATTATCCGATGTCAGGTGATGTGTCTTATGAAACAGGTTCGTTGCCATCTGCAACCGGTAACTATGATTTGAAGTGGGAAACTTCCGAACAGATAGACTTGGGTATTGACCTCCGGATGCTGAATGACCGTTTGAGCTTCGGATTTGACTATTATGAGAAGAAAACCAAAGACTTGATTGTAACCGGTATTACTCCTTCTTTGATTGTGGGTAACACTACTTCACCTATGAATGCGGGAAATGTCAAGAACAGCGGATTTGAGTTTGAACTCTCATGGCGTGATCATATCAAAGATTTCAGTTATAGTGTAAAAGCTAACATCGCTACTTTGAAGAATAAAGTAACTTATCTTCATGAAACATTGGAGCGTATTGCCAGTACAACAAGTGCAGGTATCGGCACTATGAATTATTTTGAAGAAGGACATCCCATTTGGTACATGCGCGGTTATGAGTGCACGGGTATTGATCCGCAAACGGGTGACCCAATATTCAAAGACAAGAATGATGATGACATTATTGGAGATGCCGACCAGACAGAAATCGGTTCTGCCATTCCCGACTTTACTTATGGTATTACTTTGACAGCTGCCTGGAAAGGCCTTGACCTGACAATCTTTGGTTCCGGTTCTCATGGCAATGATGTGTTTGCCGGCTATAACCGTACTTCCCGTATGAAAGCGAATACCTTGAAGGAATTCTATGACGGACGGTGGATTGCTGTGGGAGACAATGCAAAATATGCCCGTTCCAATCCCAGCAATTATGATAAGTATTTAAAGAGCTCCAAATTTGTATTCGACGGTTCATATTTTAGATTTTCATCGGTTAGACTTAACCGATTGAGGAATAAACTTTTAGCGAATTATTTGAAAAGTGGCGGTAACGAGTTAGCAACCGTGCGAATTTCAGCGTTTTGCGTTGCTATGCTGTCAAATAACTCTTTCATTTGCAAATATAGCATCTTTTTTCGAAAGTACGAACTATCGGCGGCAGTTTTATAAAATCGACTGGCGAAAAAACAAATAGAATTTTCCAAAATAGCTTGGGATAAGCCATTAACGAAATACTTTCTTTTAAGAGCACAGTGGTTTACCCAATAAAATTATATACCTTTGTAACAAGTTAAAGAAGATGTCGCAATGAATCGGATAAAAGAAGCATTGATTGAGGCGGGGATTAGTCAAACTGAATTGGCTAAACGACTTGGCAAAGGTTTTAATATGGTCAATCTATACGCCACGAACAAAGTGCAACCTCCTATACCCGTACTATACAGGATAGCGGAAATACTGAATGTGGATGTGCGTACACTTCTTGTACCTAACGAAATAAAAAAATAGACATATGGCAAATACTAATCTAAAAGAAGCTAAGGCGGCTAAGAATGATGAGTTCTATACGCAATTTCATGACATAGAGATTGAAATGAATGCCTATCTTGAATATGACCCGGACGTGTTTAGGGGAAAGACTGTATTGCTTCCTTGTGATGACCCCGAATGGAGTAACTTTACCCGATACTTTGCTGCCAAGTTCGATGAGTTAGGCTTGAAAAAACTGATTTCTACGAGTTATGCTCCGGATAGCAAAAAATACAAAACACCTTATCAGCCCTCTTTGTTTGAGCAAGAAGCACCTCAATTCGACCCGTCCAAGGCACAGGTAAAAGGTAAGATATTCATCTTGGAACGAGACAAAAGCGGGGACGGGCGTATCAATATTGATGACCTCGAATGGAAGTATATGGATGGTGACGGGGATTTCCGAAGCAAAGAAGTTACCGAACTTCGTAATGAAGCGGATTTTATTATCACCAATCCGCCGTTCTCCCTCTTTCGTGAGTTCTTGGCTTGGATTGTGGAAGCTGGGAAGAAGTTTGCTGTAATAGGTAACATGAACGCAATCACTTATAAAGAGGTCTTTCCCTTGATAAAAGATAACAAAGTTTGGTTAGGTGCTACAGGAAATGGAAATGATATGGTTTTTGGCGTTCCTGACGGAGCTAAAGTAGATGAGAAAGACAAGGCTAAAGCTGCAAGATTGGGATATGTCGGTAATTATACCCGATTAGGTAATTCATGTTGGTTTACCAGCATAGAGCATGGCCGTCGTCATGAACCATTGCCACTGATGAGCATGGCAGACAACCTCCGCTTTTCCAAACATAAGGAACTGAAAGGCAAAGCTGCCTATGACCGCTACGATAATTATGATGCCATTGAAGTACCTTTTACGGATGCCATTCCTTCAGATTATGATGGAGTGATGGGAGTTCCTATATCCTTTTTGATTAAGTATTGTCCGGAGCAATTTGAAATCTTAGGGATAAC
>ERZ1026968.768-NODE-768-length-11807-cov-5.696647_pt1 | contig 11807 bp, 9 predicted proteins | sample MGYA00519295_ERZ1026968 | MGnify/ENA primary metagenome ERZ1026968 (study PRJEB26926, sample SAMN06164480) | human gut metagenome | biome: ENVO:00009003; feature: ENVO:2100002; material: ENVO:00002003 | host: Homo sapiens | place: USA | collected 2012 ...
GCCTTAGTCTCGTGGGCGCGGAGATGTGTATAAGAGACAGCATTATTTTGTCTATTCCAAGTATTTTATATGATCTATCCACACTTCAGTCTACTCACGATATGTTATTATCATCCCACCTTTTCCCATATAATAGCTGCACAGTCCGCTTGCAGGTACGATGCTCACATCCGCGTCAAGCCATTCAGCCTTGATAAGATGCCCCAGTTTCTCTGCTCCGTCCTCGTTCATACAGTGGCTTATTACAAGCTCTCCCCCCTGTAAATCCCGTCTCCCGGAGAGTGTCTATCAGCTTGCCATATATCTTCTTCATACCTCTGAATTTGTGTCTGAGTTCAATTCGTCCACCAGGTGATGCCACACCTATTGCGGATATATTGAATCTATGAGCCGCATACCCCACAAGCTTATTTAGTCTGCCCGCCTTTATCAGGTTGTCCAGACTCCCCAGTGCAAACACCACCTGTATCTCCCTCACTGCCTTGTCAGCGGCGCTTACTATGACGTCAAACGAATCCCCGTCCTCAATTCCTTCATATATGATGTTTGCCAGCTGTTCAGGGAATACTCCGGCTCCGCATGTATTTATCACCGCAATATTCCTGCCGGGATTCTTCTCAAGCGCCATGTGTCTTGCAGCTATAGCGCTGTTGTAACTTCCCGATAATGCAGCTGACAACGTAAATGCAATAACATTTTCCGCATCACCCCACGCCTCTAGCCACGCATGGGGTGATGGGCAGCTAGTTCTTCCGCCTGACCGGCAATTTGCAATATGCTCAAGCATCTTCTCTATATCTATACCCGGTTCGTCTATATAATCTGTGTTATCAACAGATATTGTAAACGGAACCTCAGCATAATCTATATCTATTCCAGCCAGTCCATCCGATTCATCCGGCACGAGCAGACTGCAGCCGGAATCTGAAACCAGCTTCCATCTATGATCATTTCTTTTCATCTCAATAACACCTCCATGCGCAATATGCATCACACAAGTATTATTAGATATTTTTTCTGTATTTATACATTTTAGACATTTTTTCTGGGAGCATAGATTTTACAAAAAAAGATATGATCAAGCTGCACTCAACGCAACCTGATCATACCTTTTATTTATTATATAAATTATCAATTCTTAACCTTAACAACGTCCTTCTTCCTGTACTTCTTCACCTCATACAGCTTCTCATCTGCCATAGTCATGGCATTCTGAAGACCTTTCTTGTTATATTCTACGATCTGACAGTTTCCAAGCGATACACTCACTTTATAAGGCTTATCACAGTGCTCATTAAACTCCTCAAATGAACTGTATACTTCCTCAGCAAATGCATCTGCAGCGTCAGAGTCCTTAAGGCCGAGTACAAGACAGCAATACTCGTCGCCGCCTATTCTGCCTACGATTCCATTATCGCCTACAGATTTGATCAGAATATCTCCTATGGTTTTAAGAGAGAAATCACCCTCATCATGTCCATATCTGTCATTGATGATCTTGAGACTGTTCATATCAGCGTAGAATACCGTAGCCGTCCTTTTCTGCTCCTCACATTCCTTGAGCAGCTGTAATGATCTGTCAAAGAAACCTCGTCTATTCATGATTCCTGTAAGGGGATCCTGTTTTGAAAGATTGTCAAGCATAATGTTGTTTTTCTGCAGGATCGCCATACTCTCCTCAAGGCGCTTCATGATCTCCTCGTTCGTCTTGAGCAGATTGATCATCTTGACAGCAGCTGAGACCTGGTTTCCAAGGAACTCCCCATTCACCAGAACTCCTTCCGTGAGATCACACAGAAGAACTCCATAGAGTATTTCGTTGGAATACAGCGGCAAGAGTACATATATTCCAGCACCTTCCACACCGAGGCTCTCAAAATCATAGAGATTTGATGATGACACCTTCTGGTTCACAGTGATCACACTGCTGACCTTCTCCTTCAGATCCTTAGTCTTCAGGTACAGCTGATCCGGAAGTTCAAACGGTTCACCGATCAAGTGTATTATTGGCTCTTTATATAAGAATATAAATGCATTCTCTATGTCCAGCCAGTCCATAGTGCCAAGAATCTCTCCATAACTTCTGTCGTTGCCTCTGTCAAAGCTCAAAACCTTCTGGATAAATGTCTTCATCTTGAACTGAGTCTTATTCCGCTCTTCCCACTGCTCTGAGAGCATATGGTTCATTGAGAGATATCCCTCAATGACATTCTTACTACGTTTTCTTGATCCGCCTTTTTTACAGAATGAATCTCTTCTGATAAACTCAGTAGGAAGTATCTTACTCTCAACCTGCTTGCCATCAATAAGCCTGACCATAAGATTTACAGCCTCTGAGCCAAGTTTTCCCGCGTCTGCACGCACAGTCGAAAGCGTCGGATATATCTGTGTAGCCCACTCAATATCATCGTAACCCATGACTGATATATCTCTTCCCGGCAGAATGCCCCTCGCCTTAAGTTCTTCATAAAAACCAGATGCACAGGAATCATTCACACAGAACACTCCCTGCATATCCGGATTTCTGTCCAGAATGTCTCTGAAAACCTCTTTTGATTCCGATGTAAGATTGCCCTCCACATAAAGTCCCGGATCAAACTCTATTCCATGAGCCTCAAGCACCTCAACGTAGGTTCTCCTTCTCTCCTTTGCATCATAATTGGAGTCCGGACCGCCTATCATGCCTATTCTTGTATAACCAAGTTCCTCGATCATGTAATTGAGTCCTTCTCTTATGCCTGCTCCATTGTCATATCTGACACAAATCTGATCCGGCTCATCTGCAGCCACTATCACGCACGGCATCTGCAGATATCTTTTCATAAATTCGCTGATACGCTCCTTGGTTGCAAAGCAGCCAATACAACTCGATGCAACAATAACGCCGTCCAGATTCTCATTTGTAGCATAGGAAAACAGTGTCTGATACTGATATTCATAATATATATCTGACGTTTCTGGGTATTCCCGGTCAAGAAACTTACCCGGAATAACAACTATATTGACATCAAGCGTCTTTGCTCTCTCTATAACCCCATGACAGAGCAGCCTCGTAAAATCATCCGTGATTCCACCTACCAGAACACCTATCGTCTTTCTCTTCATAACTATCCCCCTTGACATTCTCTTCCAAAGGCAGGATCTTACTTGCTGACTGTGGATGCTACGATCTCCATATTGCCCTCAAACACTGGGTTGCTGTATCCGTTTGGCAGGATAAAGTGATCACCCTTCTTTATAGCGTTTCCATCCACTGTTCCACTTCCCGCAACTACAGACATGATAAGGAATGGCTTGTCGCCCACATTCAGCTCTGCCTTTCCCTCAACATCCAGCTTGTATACTGTGTAATACTTACAGCTTATAAGCTCACAGAGTTCATTTGCCTTATCTGCCTTGACACTTATAACGCTGTCCTCAACCGGCTTTGCAGGAACTGTTATAACATCTATGCTCTGCTTTACGTGAAGATCTCTAGGCTTTCCATTGCTCAGTCTGTCATAATCATAAACTCTGTATGTGATGTCACTGTTCTGCTGTGTCTCAAGAAGTGTAATTCCACCCTTGATCGCGTGTACTGTACCAGGATCTATCTGAATGAAATCCCCCTTCTTAACAGGGATCTCTCTGATAAACTCCTTCCATTTCTTACCTTCGATCATATCACATAATTCTTCCTTTGTCCTTGCATTATGACCGATTACAAGTGTTGAATCTTCCTTGCAGTCAAGAATATACCAGCACTCCATCTTGCCAAATGAACCATTCTCATGTTCTGCTGCGTATGCATCGTCCGGATGCACCTGAATACTCAGATCATCTTTTGCATCGATTATCTTTATAAGCAGTGGGAATCTGACACCGTCTATGCCGCCAAACAGCTCTCTGTGGCTGTCCCATAAGTCGGCAAGCGTCTGACCTGCAAACTCGCCATTTTTCACTGTACAGTTGCCATTCTCATGTGCCGCAACTCCCCAGCACTCGCCTATATCATCGCCCTCAACATCATATCCGTATTCTTCTCTGAGCTTTGTACCGCCCCAGATATTGTGCGTAAACACGGGATTTAAAAAAAGTATTTCCTTGTTCATTGTCATTTTCCTCCTTTTGACGTACGGCAATTGTGTGCATATCCGTACGGTGTACACATCCGACTTGTCTGGCTCGGAACGCTCCCGCTCGTTTCGCCCTGCAGCGGATACTAAGATGCCGCTAACGCGCCATCTAAGTACCGGCGGGCTCAAATGTCCGAACCATGACAATGTCGAATATGTACACCTGTTACTGATTACACCATTCCCCAATTGCCTGTTCTATATAAGACGGTGAAGAAATCACATTTTTACATTGACCATGACTTCTTCACTCGTCATTTCCATGATAATGTATGTCACTGTTATTTTATTGCATCTGTTGCCTTTTTTTCTACATATTACAGTCTTTTTTCTGCCTTTTTAGTTTTTATGATTGCCAAAACCCTCAGAATCAAATTCAGCCCGGCTTACTGCCAGGCTGTCATAGTCTAAAAGTTTTGGCAATCACCTGCCATTACATTTCTTTTTAGAGGGGCCCCGAAGGCGGCGGGCACCGCCTTGGGAAATGAGAAAAAAATAATACAATTGCCGCGTATGAGTAGGGGCTCATAGCGATCTATAACTAACTATCTTCTACCGATCTCGGTATCAGAAGTTGTTACCACACTGTGTGACTTGATATAATCTACGATCTCATCAAGCTTTGTGAACGCAAGGCCAACATAGCTGTCAGCTGCACCGTAGTAAATGGCGATCTTTCCAGACTCGCTGTCGTGAATAGTAGCACATGGGAAGCATACATTAGGAACAAATCCACGCTCCTCGTACCACTCTTCCGGTGTGAGAAGGAAGTTCTCACAACGATACTTAACAATCGATGGGTTGTCGATATCAAGGATTGCTCCACCGATTGAGTATACATAACCGTTACATGTTCCCGCTACTCCATGGTAGAATAACAGCCATCCTTCAGAAGTCTCAATAGGGGCTGCACCGCCGCCAATCTTGAGTGACTCCCACCACTCGCTGCTCTTGCCCATGACATGTCTGTGCTTACCCCAGTAAACCATATCAGGACTCTCACTTACGAATATATCACCAAATGGTGTGTGTCCACTGTCACTTGGGCGTGACAGCATCACGAAATTACCGTTGATCTTTCTTGGGAAGAGAACTGCATTTCTGTTAAATGGAAGGAATGGGTTCTCGATTCTCACAAATGTCTTGAGATCCTTTGACTTTGCGATGCCTATCGCTGCACCATAGAAATCCTGGCACCAGATTGCATAATATGTATCCTCTACCTTTACAAGTCTTGGATCATATGCGTATATAGGCATGAACTCTTCACCGTTCTCATCAACAAACTTGATCTTCTCCTCGCTGATATTCCAGTGGATAGCATCCTCGCTCTCTCCGAGGTAGATGTATGGAATTCCATTCACCTGCTCACCTCTGAATACTCCAACAAACTTTCCATCAAATGGAACTACTGCACTATTGAATATTCTTGCAACACCCTTTGCCGGATTTCTTCCTATTATAGGATTCTCTGTATATCTCCAGATTGGAGCGTCATGATTGTCATTTGCCGGTCTGTCCTGCCATGGCACGTTTGGCACAGGCTCGCTGAACATTTTTACTTCTGACATAAGTACCTCTTTCTTCCGGCATCTTAGCCGGATTTTTTATTTTATTATCACGTTATATGGTATCTGCACAGGCAAAGGGCATACTAACCAACGTGCTGTTTCATCTGGCAGCCCATATATTATACTTTCTTACTTGTCTGTATTCTTAAGAAACTCCAGGTTCTTCTTGATAAGCTCACATCTCTGTGCTACGCACTCTACACTTCTTCCCGGATCAGATGGTGTGTTGAATACATAATCGATAAGTCTGTCAACTGTTGTTGTTGCAACATGCATTCTTGTATCGCTTGATGCGTAGTAGATGAACACTTCGTTGTTCTCGTTTACGATGGCGCCATTTGTGAATACAACGTTGGATACATCGCCGACTCTCTCCTCACCACGAGGTCCGATGAGCATTCCTGATGGCTCAGCGATAACCTTTGAAGGATCATTGAGGTCTGTTGCAAATGCGTAGAGTACATATCTAAGACCGGCAGCTGTGTTTCTCACACCATGTGCGATGTGGATCCAGCCCTTGTCTGTCTTTATTGGAGGTGCACCTGCACCGTTCTTTGCCTCTGTTATAGTGTGGTACTTACGAAGACTTGTCATCTTCTCCTCGTCTATAACCGCATGCTCTATATCATCACAGAGACCGAATCCTATTCCGCTGCCGCTTCCTGTCTCGATGAAATCATCCATTGGACGTGTATAGAATGCGTACTTGCCATCCACAAATTCAGGGTGAAGTACAACATTTCTCTGCTGTGGGGAACGAAGAGTCTTGAGGTTGTCAAGGCGCTCCCAGTGCTTTAAATCCTTTGTTCTCACGATACCTGCTGCTGCAACTGCTGCTGAGAGGTCATTTACAGTTGTATCCTTGCTCTCTGAACAGAACACACCGTAGATCCATCCATCCTCGTGCTGTGTCAGTCTCATATCATATACATTTGTTTCCTCAGGACATACATCATCCAGAAGGATTGGATAATCCCAGAAACGGAATCCATCGATACCGTTGTCACTCTCAGCTACGCCGAAGAATGACTTTCTGTCATTTCCCTCTATTCTTGCGACAAGATAATACTTGCCGTTCAGGTAGATAGCACCTGAGTTCATGACAGCGTTAACTCCGAGACGCTCAATGAAGTATGGATTTGTCTCAGGGTTTAAGTCATATCTCCATGTGAGAGGTATCATCTCTCTTGTGAGTACAGGGTACTCATATCTGTCATAGATTCCATTATAGAAATCTGTCTTCTTATTCTTTCTCTCAAGAAGCTTGTTCAGTTTGTCAAGCTCTACATAATATTTCTCATTCATCATTTAGGCATTCTCCTTATAATTTGAAAGCAATTGAATGCTATTTATTTGCCGTCAGCGAGTCTGTTCATAATCTCAAGGCACATTCTGCCGTTGTGGTATGGGCACTTCCATGGCTCAACTATAGGACGTCCGACTCTTGGTGTTCCATCTGCATTCAGATCCCAGAACCACTCTGATCCCGGTCTCTTGTCGATAAAATATTCCTTTATGTACTCCCAGACTTTCTCGGCAGCCTCGTAATACTTCTTATCACCCGACTTTTGATAAGCATTTATAAATCCTACTATTGATTCCGCCTGAACCCACCATACTCTTACCGTGTATGGCACGCCCTTTTCACATTCTGTCAGAACTGAATGTCCATCGAAAGCAAGCTCATATATCTGCTCTGCAAGGATATCTGTTATCTTTGTAATCTTCTCTGTGTACTCTGCCTCTCCAAGCACCTCGGTCGCCCTGTCCAGGAGCCATGATGTCTCAATGTCATGTCCGTATGAGTACAGATCGATCAGAGAGTTATAATCCTTATCAAAGAACACTTCCTGTCTCTTAAGCTCCGGATTGTATACCTTATCAGCAAATACATCGAGCAGCCATTCCAGGCGCTCCTTTACCTTGGAATCCTTGGATACCTTATAAAGTTCTGTGTAAGCCTCAAGTGCATGGAGCAGTGTGTTCATTGTTCTCTCTGCGAGAACACCATTCTCAGAAAGCTTATCATTTGACTCTGGCTTGAACTCTCTTGTAAATGCCTCGAGATAGCCACCTTCGTCAGTACATTTCTCTTCTATTGTATGGAAAAGCTGCAGGGCCAGGTCCAAAGCTTCCGAATCACCGGAAGCTTCGTAATAGGCGGATAAGGCATATATACTAAATGCCTGATTGTATGTGTGTTTTGTCGTATCTTTGGGTGAACCATCGTAATTCATGGACCAATATATTCCGCCATATTCCCTGTCTATACAATATTCTTTCAGAAATTCATATCCATGAGCAGCCTCATCTAGAAGCTTCGGGTCCTTGAGTGCCTTATACGCACTTGCGAAGAACCAGGTAATTCTACTGTTAAGAATACAACCCTTCTCAGCCTTTTTATCAAGGTTGAGGTCATAATCCATATACCCATAAAATCCGCCGTACTCATCATCCCTCAGGGCCTCCCAGAATGGGATGATAGCATCTATTAATTCTTTTTGAATTTCATTTCTCATATTCATGAACTCTCTTCTTCTAATAAATTATTAACCCTTTACAGCACCCTGTGTAATACCACTATAAATCTGTTTCTGACAGCAGATGAATACTATAAGTGCCGGTATGATCGATATGATAACACCTGCACAGATCAGGTTGTACTGACTTCCCATAGGTCCTACGAACTTGTAGAGTGAGATAGCCATTGTCTTGATCTCCGGGCTTATGAGGTAAAGGTTTGCAGCGTAGTACTCGTTATAGATTACAACGCCTTTCAGTATACAAGCAGTAACGATAGCCGGCTTGAGAAGTGGAAGTATGATCTTCCAGTAGATGGTCCAGTATGATGCACCATCCACGATAGCTGACTCGTCAAGAGATACTGATATGTTCTCCATAAACTGTATAAAGATGTAGATCGAGATAACATCTGTACCACAGCTCATGATGATGTAACCATATAAGTGATCTATGAATCTCAGATCACCCATGATGTTGTAGACTGTAACCTGCATAGCAACTGCAGGGAGCAATGATGCCACAAGGAAAAGTGTTCTGATAAAGCCGTTTCCCGGGAACTTGAATCTGTTAAGCACATATGCAAGCTGTGTTCCTATTACAACTGACACGATAAGTACGCATACCATGACTATTACTGAGTTGAGGAATGCACGTCCCATGTTGGCAGTCGTGAATGCCTTTACAAAATTGCTGAAGTTCAAAAAGCTTTCAGGAAGTTCCATTACTGAAGTAGCCTTATACTCATCTGTTGTCTTGAAGGCTGTTGTAACACATGATATAAGAGGTACAACCGCACACAGTGAGAAGAATATGAGTACAAAGTACTTGAGGAAACCTCTTACATAATATCCAACGGTTCGTTTTTCTTTTATTGGTGCTATGCCTGGCACATCTGTCTTTCCTCTTGCCATGTTACTTGCCCCCCTTCGCAGAAGCAGCCATCTGCTTCACGTATTTCTTGGTATCTCTCTCCTGTTTCTTGCGAAGCTTCTTTGCCTTATAACTCTCATCATCTGAGCTTGAATCCTTGAAGATGTACTCAAAGAACAGCTTCTGAAGCGCAGCACATATAAGTATGATAAGGAGAAGTACAACGGCCATTGCTGAAGCAAGACCGACCTTCTGGCTTGTATGTGCTATCTTGTTCATGATGATGAAGTAAGTACCTGTTCCGTTTGCACCTGTTGTGATAACGAAAGGCTGCTCGAAAGCACTGAGTGATCCTGTTATTGCTAAAATTACATTTAATGTAACGATTGTCTTGATACTTGGCAGTATGATATATCTAAACTGCTGGAATTTATTTGCACCATCAAGCTCTGCCGCCTCATAAAGTTCTGCATCTACCGACATGATAGCTCCAATGAAGAGAACCATCATCTGTCCAAGGTATCTCCAGACCGAGGTTGAAACCAGTGTCCAGTTGTTGACACTCTGGTCTTTGAGCCAGTATGGAAGGTTGTCTAAGCTAAATCCACACAACTGAAGGATTGAGTCAAACACGAATCCTCTTGTGAAGAAGAATTTGAAAATGAAACCTACAGCGATACCACTGATAAGATAAGGGAAGAAAATAAATCCCTTGAAAAGGTTACCACCTTTTACTTTGAAACTCAGAAGAGTTGCAAGGAAAAGTGCAAGCACTAACTGTACAAGTGCTCCTACGATGTAATACAAACTGAGCTTTAATGCACCGAAACAGTCTTTTCTTGTGAATACATCGATATAATTTGCTAATCCTACGAATTCTCTCTTTTCTACAGGCGTCGTATATTTCATCTTGTAGAAACTAAATTTAACCATCTCTCCGAATGGTATATATGTAAATACTAATAGCAAAAGCAATGGGATAATTGCGAAGGCTGCGCATATTATAACCTGCTGCCCCTTCCTGCTTGACGCCCATTTACCAAAGCCGGATTGTTTTTTGTTAGCCATACTCATTCCACCGCCTTTTTATAATCATGAGCTACACTGCTGGTAGCCTGTCATCAAATACTCGTTTGATGACATTTTTCTCAAAATAAACCGGGGCGGGCAATCCCCGCCCCGGTCTGTAGCTTATTCTTACTTATTTATATTGAAATCTTTATTACTTCTCAGTAACTTCGATTCCTAATGACTCCTGAGCATCTGACCACTTCTGATTCCACTCAGCCATGATATCATCGAATGACATGTCGCCATTTGCAGCATGCTCGATGATGGCCTGGATCTTGTCGTTACCACCATTGCTTACGTTAAGCTCTGACTCTGAATTGAGCTGATTGAGGTAATCCTCCTCGCCCTCAAGAGCTGGCTCGTCTGCAACGAAGTCAACACCGTCGAATGAGATCTTTGACTCTGAACCAGGAACAATTGCAAGTGAATCCTCGTTGTAAGCATATCCTGACTTCTCTGTCATCCACTTAACAAATACAAGAGCTGCCTGTTTCTCATCATCTGAAGCGTTTACGTTGATACCGAAGCAGTAATCTGCTCCTGATGAAGCGTACTGCTTACCATTTACTGAGATAGGGAAAGGAATGTATCCTATATCGTCTGCGTTAGGTCCGCCTGCTTCCATCTGTGGGTATGCCCATGAACCAAGTACCATACATCCGATCTCGCCGTTGTTGATCATTCCCTTACATGACTCCCAATCTGTTGTTGAGTAATCATCCTCTGTAAGTCCCTGTGATACTGCATCGTAAAGGATCTTATATACTGCATAAGCATGTGTATCGTCGCCATAGTTCTTGAATGGATCCTTTGTATGGGCTAACTTCTGGTTCTTGTATGTAGCATCGCCTGTTGCTGTGATCGCGATATAATCATCCCAGGCTCCCATTGTCCAGCCTGCTGCATAGTTTGTGTAAAGTGGAATACAATCCGGATTCTTATCCTTGATTGCCTTGAGTGCCGCAATGAACTCCTCTGGTGTCTTAGGTACGTCTGTCACACCTGCATCAGCAAATACCTTCTTGTTGTATACGATACCCTGTGTTGTAGCTGCAAGAGGTACACCATATACCTGACCCTGATACAGCCATCTGTTTGAGTAATTTACAAGACTGCTCATTGTATCATAATCGCCATATGACATGAAATATGTTGAAAGGTCTGCCATGTCAACTGCTGGGATACACATTACTGTCTCGTAGTTTCCTGACTGAAGATGTGTAAGAGCATCTTCTGCATAGTTTGTATCTGTGATGACATCAACCTTGATGTTTGGATACTCCTTGTTGAAGTCCTCAAGATACTGCTTCCAGTTCTTTCCGCCGTAGTCATCTGAGTCCATATCAGTTCTGTTGTTGTAGAACTTGATCTCCGCTGAAAGATCTGTGAAGTCTGTTCCTAACTGGATGTCTGCATATGACTTGATTCCCTCAGCATCAGCTGTTGTGTCATCTGCTGAATCACTTCCTGCTGCCTCTGTGGCAGCCTTTGTTGCCTCTGTTGTGTCCTTGTTATCGCTGTCTGAGCCTCCACAACCTGCAAGTGATGCTGCCATAAGACCAGCCATTGCGATACATGCAATACGCTTTGATTTCATAGTTTTGTCCTCCTTAAAACCTTCTTTGTTTTTAACTTTATATTAAGTCTGTCTCTTATA
>ERZ1026968.773-NODE-773-length-11783-cov-4.408339_pt1 | contig 11783 bp, 7 predicted proteins | sample MGYA00519295_ERZ1026968 | MGnify/ENA primary metagenome ERZ1026968 (study PRJEB26926, sample SAMN06164480) | human gut metagenome | biome: ENVO:00009003; feature: ENVO:2100002; material: ENVO:00002003 | host: Homo sapiens | place: USA | collected 2012 ...
GTATATACTTATTTTATAATTTAGGCAAGGATTTGACGAAAATATAAACTTTGCGGGATTTTTCAAACTTTTTCGGAAAAATAAAAAGACGTGCGTTTCGCACGTCTTAACTTTTTTAACCAAGTTGTATTATTGCTTTTTTATAGCAAGCGTGAATAATAAGAACGACTCCGAAAGCGTCGGGATTTTCGATGATTTTTGAAAAATGCGAACGCCGTCGTACTTTCCCGTACTACAAGCGAGCATTTTCAGAAAAGCGCGGAAATATCGGCGTTTTCGTCGTTTGCATTGTTCACGATTGCTATATTACACGTCGAGTTTCATCCACTCGCCTTTTATCCAGCCTTTCTTTTCAAAAAGGATTCTAAGTAAAAGCGACACGACTGCGGGAATTACGAACATCAAAAACACTATGGCAAGCGCGATATTCGCGTCCGACACAACGCCTTTCGACGCCTCGACCGCGCCGAACACGCCGACGAGTCCGCTTGTGCCCATGCCGCCGCCGCCCGCGGTACAACGAAGTTTGAACACGCACGTCGCAATGGGACCTACGATTGCGGAAGCGATAATCGGCGGCACGAAAATGAGCGGGTGTTTCATAATGTTGGGGATCTGCAACATGCTGGTGCCGATACCTTGCGAGATAAGTCCGCCGACGCCGTTTTCTTTGAACGACATCACCGCAAAGCCTACCATCTGCGCCGCGCATCCGACGACAGCCGCGCCGCCCGCAAGCATCATCGCGTCCGACGTACTTCCCGACGCAATCGCAATCCATATCGCCGCAGAAGACGTGGGCATCGTCAAAAGTATACCCATCACGACGGATATCACAACGCCCATAATAAAGGGTTGCGCCGTCACCGAAATTTCAATGAATTTCTGAATTACTTTTATGAACCAGATTGCGGGATATGCGACAAACATTGAGATTATCGTCACAAACATCACCGTTAAAGGTACGATTAAGATATCAAGTTTTGTTTTGCCTTGTACCAACAATACAATTTCCAAAGCGATAAGAGTCGACACGTACGAGCCGATGGGGTTGCCGGGCGCGCCCACTTTGAACGCCGTTATCGAGCCCGCCACCGCTTTCAACGAAAAACTTCCGTCGGACAAAAGATTGTAAACTTTGTCGGGCAAAAACGCTCCCAAAAATCCCGCGACCGCACACGCAAAAACCACAAGGTCGGGCGCTTTCAGTTTCTTTGCGATACCGACGCCGATACCCGCGCCCATAAGCGTGCAGGCGATGTTTCCGATGAGAATAAGCAGTGCGCCGAAGCCCGAATTCGCGCCGCACCAACTGCCGATCTGCTTAAATATCGTCCCTGCGATAAGCGTGACGAACAGTCCTTGTGCCATTCCCGAAAACGCGTCGATGAAGTAACGATTCGCATACTTTTTGACGACGGTTTTCCACTTCTTTTCGGGTTCTTTCTGCTGAAATACGACGGGGTTTGTTTCGATTTCGGGAATAACGTTTACGGGTTCGGATTTCATTTACCTTTCTCCTTTATGCAGACTTTGCGTTGCGCCTTTTGTCCGCGACCTTATCAAGTTAATAAGATTTTAATGAATTATCTTATAAAAGTCAAACCTTATTCCCCCTTTCGGCGTTTTTCCGCCGTATCTTTCGTCGTTTTTTGTTTTTTAATAAAAAATCCCGCAATCACGTTGCGGGAATTTCGTTTTGTTTTGAAAAATTAGCAGCGGTTTACATTATCGTCTTTTCGCCGCGGAAAAGTTGCTGGCGTTCCTGCATATACTTCATCGTATCGACCGTCACGTTAAGCGCGCTTTTGAAGGCTTTGTCGTATGCCGACGAAAGTTCGTTGTCGCCTTTTTTGAGTTCGATCGTTGTCGTGGGGATTTTGCGCCGCGCAAACGGCGTGCTGTCGGTGAAAAGCGTTTCACTGTATCTGAACGCCACGTCGTCGCATTCTTCCTTAATCGCCTTGAACGCCACGTTGTTGATTTTCAGGTCGTAAATGTTTTTGTACTGTCTGTCGCCCTGTATCACGACGTTGTCGCAATCGCCGACTTTTGAAAAGTTTATCACGACGGGATTTATCAGTGATTCGTCCCTGCCGTAGTGTTGCAATATGAGTTGTTCCGCGCCCTTTGCGCCGCATTCTTTCGCGCCGAAGCACGCAAGCACGACTTTCGTATTGTCGGGGATAAGTTCGGGATGCAGCCTTAAATAGTCCGCAACCGCAAGGGATACCCCCGCCGCCTGCAATCCTTCGTGTCCGATGTTGCTGTTGCGCTTTTTGTATGAAAACATCGTGACAAGATAAAATATCGCAAGTCCGCAGAATATCGTCGGGAATAAAAACATCACCGCTTTGTCGCCGACGTTTAAGTGCGGCAGACATATCGCGATAATTTCAAACACGAGAAGCACGGGTATGCTGATGATCGACAACGCCTTGAACGCGCGCGAAATCCATTTCGGCAGGTTTTTGTCTTTCAGGAACATTACGACGTCCGACCTGTCCATATCGCTGTCGTAGTGACTGCCGATGACAAGCGTGTTTTCGGCAGGGGCTTTCGCCTCGATTGACGACAATACGTTGTACGACGTGCGCTTCGGGAAAAGCGCGTTGAACGTGTTTTTGTTTGTCAGAACCTGTACGAAAAGCATTGCGCCGACAAAAATGGTAACAAGCATTGACAGCGCAAGAAAACCGTATGTGACGGCTTTGTCGTCGATAAGCACGCCCACTATATAAAACGCAAGCGCGATCGCGAAAATCACCCCGTAAACGGGTATGCCGAATCGTCCCGCAAGCGGCGCGACGGTGGTGGGTTCCGTCCTTGCAGGAAGCCCCAAAATCTTTTCGTAAAGCTCACGGATTTTTACCGCGCCTTTCTTTTCGTCAACGCTTGTCGCAATCCTGACGGGCGCGGCGGTTTCAACCTTTTCCACAAAAGTGTCGGCGATGATGTTCGCCCTTTTAAGGTCGACTTCCGACGGCGTTATGTTGCCGTTTTCGGGCTTTATGTTGTCGTTTTCAACGTTTAACATCGTTTTTTACTCATAGAACAGAATGTCGCCGTAAGACGGGAACGGCCATTCTTTCTTCTCGGTGATAAGTTCGAGCTTGTCCACGCTTTCACGCAGTCTGTTCATTGCGACAAGGACTTTGTCGCGATAACACTCTGCCTGTTTTTCAAAATTCTCAATCGACTTTGCCTTTGCAAGAGCGTGTTCAAGGTCGGTCGTGCGACGATCGGTTTCGTCGATAAGTTTATCGGTTTCGGCAAGCAGCCTTTCGTCCGCCGCCCCGAATTTCTGATTTATTTCCCTTACGTCTTTCAGGTATGCCGCAAGTTTTCCTTCCGTCCTCATGACCGCAGGCAGAATTTGTTTCCTTGCGATATTTCGCATTGCAAGAGCCTCGATATTGACGGTCTTTGCGTAATTTTCGACAAAGATTTCATAGCGGCTCGTAAGTTCCTTTTCGCTTAAAACGCCGTTCCTTTCATAAAGATTGACAATATCCTTGTCCAGCATACATTTGAACGCGTCAAGGCTGTTGGACGTCATATGAAGACCGCGGCGTTTCGCTTCTTCCACCCATTCCTTGCTGTAATTGTTGCCGTTATAGATGATGCGGCCGTGCGCGCGGATATAAGACACGATGATTTCCGACAACGCGTGGTCGAGGTCTTCGCCCGATTTTGTCTTTTCTTCGATTTCGTCGGCGATACGGCGCACCATTTCGGCGGTTATCGTGTCAAGGACGATTATGGACGTCGCAAGCGACGCGCTGCTGCCGACCATGCGGAATTCAAACTTGTTCCCCGTGAACGCAAACGGCGAGGTGCGGTTTCTGTCGGTGTTGTCCTTTTTGAGTTTCGGGAAAGACGGCAGCCCCATTTTGATGTACTCTTTGACTTTCGTAACGGCGGTTTTGCCTTCTTTCAGCGTTTCAAACGCCGAGTAAAGGTCGTTGCCGACGAAAACCGAAATTATCGACGGGGGTGCTTCGTTTCCGCCCAGACGGTTGTCGTTTCCCGCGCTTGCCGCGCTCATTCTGACAAGGTCGGCATATTCGTCCACGCCCGCGATGACCGCAAGTATCATAAGCATAAATATGCGGTTTTCGGCGGGATTGCTGCCGGGCTCTAAAAGGTTCACGCCCGTGTCCGTCATTATCGACCAGTTGTTGTGTTTGCCGCTGCCGTTGACGCCGTTGAAAGGCTTTTCGTGCAGAAGGCACGCGAGGTCGTGCTTTTCCGCAACCTTTTTCATCGTCTCCATTATAAGCTGGTTCTGGTCGGTCGCGATGTTTGCGGACGTGAAAATCGGCGCAAGCTCGTGCTGAGCGGGCGCGACTTCGTTATGCTCCGTCTTTGCGGCGATGCCGAGTTTCCAGAGTTCGCGATTCAGATCTTCCATAAAAAAGGCGACGCGGTCACGGATTGTCGCGTAATACTGGTCGGACTTTTCCTGTCCTTTTGCGGGTGGCGCGCCGAACAAAGTACGTCCCGCGTACTTCAAGTCTTCGCGCTGCATATAGTGGTTTTTGTCGATCAAAAAATATTCCTGCTCGCCGCCGACGACGGGAGTAACTTTTTTGGTTTCGTTGTCTCCGAGAATCCTTAAAAGCCTTAAAACCTCGCGGTTTAAAACGTTCATACTGCGAAGGAGCGGGGTTTTTTTGTCAAGTGCCTCGCCGGTGTAGGCGCAAAACGCCGTCGGTATGCACAGTACGCCCGCGCCGCCCTTTGAACGCTTGATAAACGCCGGGGAACTGCAATCCCATACGGTGTAACCGCGCGCCTCGAACGTGGCGCGGATTCCACCCGACGGGAAACTCGACGCGTCCGCTTCGCCCTTTGAAAGACTTTTGCCCGAAAATTCCAGCAGTACCTTTCCGTCTTTGTCGACGGAAATGAAACTGTCGTGCTTTTCTGCCGTGTATTCCGTCATCGGCTGGAACCAGTGCGTGAAATGCGTTGCACCCTTTTCGACAGCCCACGTCTTCATTGCCGCGGCAACTTCGTCGGCAAGACTCCTCGGCAGTTCGTCGCCGCGCGCGATAACGTCTTTCAGCGCGCGATACGCGTCTTCCGACATATATCGCTGCATCACTTCGTCGGTGAACACTTCTTCCTGAAAAATATCTTTGATGTTCAGTCTTTCGTAATAAGCCATAAAAAATCCCTTTTCGATTTAATTACTATATTATAGCCTTAATAAGTTAATATAGTCAATGATTTTTCCTTAATAAAAACGGGCGCGGTTTTCGCGCCCGACCTTTTTCGTTATGCCTTTTTTATCGTGAATCCGTCTTTCGTGTCGACAAGAATAAACCCTTTGTCCGCGATTTCTTTCCTGATTTCGTCGGCAAGAGCGTAGTTCTTTTCGGCTTTCGCCGCCTTTCTCTTTTCCGCGAGCGCGAAAATTTCTTCGGGGACGGACACGTTGTTTTCGGCGTCGGCTTTGTCGTATTTTTTCAAAAATTCTTTTGCGTCCGCGCGGAACAATCCCAGGATATCGTAGTTTTCACGGATTGCGTTGATGTCTTCGATTGCGGTTACGTCGCCGTCTTTCAACTTCTTTCTGATGTTTTTGAAATATCCGAAAAGATTGCTTATCGCAAGCGCGGTGTTGAAGTCGTCGTCCATGCAATTTACAAAGTCTTCTCCGATTTTTTCGGTCTTTTTGCTGCTTTCAAGCCCGGATTTTTCGGCTTCTTCCAAAACTCTGTAAAAGTCGACAAGGTGTTTTTCGGCGGTGGGGAACAAATCGTCCGTAACGTTAATGTCGGCGCGATAGTTCGTCTGCAACAGCGCGAATTTTATCGTTTCCGCCGAATACTTTTTCAACAAGTCTTCAAGGAGCAGACTGTTGCCCAAAGACTTGCTCATTTTTTGTCCGTTGACCTTGATAAGCCCGTTGTGAATCCAGTATTTCACGAATTTTTTGCCGGTAAGCGCCTCGGACTGCGCGATTTCGTTTTCGTGATGCGGGAAAATAAGGTCGCGGCCGCCGCCGTGTATGTCGATCTGATCGCCGAAAGCCGCGCGGTTCATTGCCGAACATTCGATATGCCAGCCGGGACGTCCTTTGCCCCACGGGCTGTCCCACGAGATTTCGCCTTCTTTTGCGGACTTCCAAAGCGCAAAGTCCAGCGCGCTTTTCTTGTTGTCTTCGTTTTCGATGCGGACGCCGGAAAACGCTTCTTCGGTTTTTCTGTTGCTGAGCGCGCCGTAGGACGGGAATTTTTCGACGGAGAAATACACGTCGCCTTCGGGCGTTGCGTAGGCGTACCCTTTTTCTTCCAGCCCCTTTATGAAGTCAATGATGTTATCGATATTGCACGTCGCTTTCAGCCAGATGTCGGGATCGTCCACGTCGAACTCACGCATAACTTTGTCGATGCGTTTTATCATCATTGCCGCGTACTTGTCGGCAGGGATTCCCGTTTCTTTCGATTTTGCGATAATCTTATCGTCGACGTCGGTGTAATTCCTCGCATACGTTACGTCAAAGCCCCTTTTCACAAGGTACTTTCTGATGATGTCGTAAATGAGCGCCTGATATGCGTGACCGATGTGAGCGTCGCCCGAAACGGTGATGCCGCACGCGTACATATTTATTCTGTTGCCCGAAAGCGGAATAAGTTCTTCCTTTCTTCTTGTCAGCGTATTGTATACTTTAACCATACTTTTTCTCCTTTAATCTGTCGTTTCGGTTGATTTTGTGTTTTCTTCGTTTGCAATCGAATAACGCGAACAGTTGATGCCCGAAAGGTTTTCGATTTGCGTTAGCCTTGCGTTTATGCGGCGAAGTTCTTCCAGCACGGGGTCGGGAAGTTCCACCTGGTTTAAGCTGTCCACGCGCTTTCCGTCCTGCTTTACGATGCGCCCGGGAACGCCCACGACTGTGCAGTTTTCGGGCACCGGTTTCAGCACTACGCTGCCCGCGCCGATCTTACTTCCCTTGCCGACGGTGAACGGCCCAAGGACTTTTGCGCCCGCCGCAATCACGACGTTGTCCTCAATCGTGGGGTGTCGTTTGCCCGCGTCTTTCCCCGTGCCGCCAAGCGTTACGCCCTGATAAAGCGTAACGTTGTTGCCGACTTCCGCCGTTTCGCCGATGACGACTCCCGCGCCGTGGTCGATGAACACTCCCTTGCCGATTGTCGCGCCCGGGTGAATTTCAATGCCCGTCCAGAACCGCACGTGTTGCGAAATTACCCGCGCAAGGAATTTCATTTTGTGTCTGTAACACCAGTTTGCGGGACGATGCCACATAAGCGCCTTTACCCCGGGATAGGTAAACAGCACCATAATTTTGCTTGTCGCGGCAGGATCTTTTTCCATTGCCGCCGCCACGTAACTTTTGAGATATCCCGACATTTTTACCTTCCTTTAATAAAAAATCCGTCCGAAAAGTTTCCTTTAAGGACGGGCTGAATTAACTCCGTTGTTCCACCTCAATCAAGGATAGCGCAATAACGTTTGCGCGCACGCACGGGCATTTCCTCCCGTAAGGCTCAAAACCGCACTTTCCCGCATTTATCCAAAAAACCTTGCAGCCAAAAGGGTTTTCTCTCTTGATGGCGTCCTGCGCTACTCTTGTTTCTCATCGCCTGTGAGTTTAATATATTATATTTATTATTACGCGCGTTGTCAACTAGTCGCACACTTCACTTTTGAAATCGCATTATCGGGGGCGATAATGCTCACTCTTATGCTCGTGTACTCCTTTTCTCCACGCAAGTACAAAAGTATCTTGCGTGGGTTTTATAACAAGGATTCCCTAAAAAGTCAGAATTTTGATGAGATTGTGTTTTTCTCGGCGGGTTCTGAAAAATCCAGTGTACTTAGGCGTACACGATTTTTCGGGTTCCGCCGAAAAAGCAAAATATCGCAAAATTATGACTTTTTAATTTGTTTGGCAAAGACTTTTCCCATCTTTCCAAAGTCGTGTATCATCGTAAATCCGTACTTTTCATAAAACCTGATGCCGCCCGCGTTGTCGCCGCCTACCCCGAGATGCACGCCTTTCACGCCCTTTTCGGCAAGGTAGTCCATGAGTGCGTCCATAAGTTTCGCGCCGTATCCTTGGTGTTGCGCCTCGGGCAAAATGTCGATATGCAGGTGCGCGGGATATTTTTTCGCGTCCATATAAAGACTTTGGCGGAATGCGAAAAAGTGTGTGAACGCTTCAAGCCTTGAAAGTTTCCTGACGCGCGGCATAACGTATTTGGTAAACGTTTTCACAAAGGTTTTGTAATCAAGACTTGACAAGATATATCCGACCGCAACGTCGTCTTCGTCCCGCGCCAAAACGAAAATGCCGTCGGGCTCGAACTCGGTATAATAGTCGGCGTAAAGCGTTGCGACAAGTTCCGGATTTTTGACGTATGCGGGCGCGGTCGCCGTAAGGTGGCAAATTCTCCTCACGTCGTCGCGATCCGATTCTCTGTACTTCCTGATATGATACGCCATTATTTGAATTTGAAATATATTTCGAGTTTTCCGTCGACAAAGCGGGCATTAAGTCCTTTGAAGAACTCGCTTGCCGTCAGGTCTTTGCCGCCGTTTGCGTCTTTTATCGCGTCAAGCGTTGCTTCCGACATTCCGAGATTGCCCCATTTATTAAGATCACGCAAGGTTGCGACTTTGATTTTGTCGGAAACTTCGGCTTCGATTGAAGAAATCTTGCTGTTTCCGAGCCCGTATAAAATGCTGTTTGTGTCGTTAAGTTCCATCACGTCGCCGATACGCATATCTTTCACGATTTTGTCCATCGTGCCGCTGTCGGCAAGGTCCTTAACGGTCATCGTTGCCATTTTTGAAAGTATCTTGTCGGATTCGCCGTCGTAAATGCAAGCGTAGTATTCGTCCGCGGTTTCGCCGTCGAACTTATAGCGTTTATAGTCGTTCATATTATGCCACTCGGTACCTATCTGGAACCATTCACCGTCGGGTGATGAAGTATAACTTCCCCCGGTTTTATCGAATCTGGCAGTCGGTTTATAGTAACCCGAGGAAAGAAGAACGTAATCGCCGTTGTTGTTTCTGACGTAGCCTGCTTCCAGGAACAGGTTGCCTTCCTTATAATATGCGACGTGTTGCCCGATTTTATCGTGGCTTGTTGCAACCGCCGCGTCGAAGTCGGCCGCTTTGACGTAAACTTTGCCGTCGATTTCCAGAACGTCCGAAAGGGTTGCGCCTTTGACGACTTCGTCAACTCCCGTCGAAAGCGTACCGATGGTTTTGTCCTGCAATCCGACAAGCACGCCCGAACTTGCCTTATCGACAATCACGTACTGCGTGACACTCGCTGCAATCGTGCCTGTTGCGCGCACGAATTTAATGTCCGTGTCGGGATCGGTCTCCACGTAACCCACGTTGAACGTTCCCGCGTATTCGGGGGCTGCGTAAACGTCGGCAAGCGAGATATACTTCCTGACGCTTGTGTTGCCGATATCCGCCGCCGTCGCGACTTTTAATTTGTATCTTTCTTTGACTTCAACGACTTCCTTTAAGAGCGTGCTGTTGACAACGTCGTCCATACGGGCGGCAATGTTGTTTACGCCGATTGTCGAAAGTTTTTTGACGACAGCGTTTCCGTCGCCTTCGTATACTCTCTTATATTCAGCCGTTTCGCCCGCCGCCGCAAGACGGAAGAATCCGTTTTCGTTGTTTGCGTCTTCGTCAAGGATAAATTTCGCGTCGGCAGTCGAGTCCAAAACAAACACGTCGCCGTCCACGTCCATGACGTCGGAAAGTCGCGCGGTGTTTACAAGGTCGTCGATACCTGCGGTTTGCAACTCTCCGATGGTCTTTTCGGAAAGCGCGACGACAACGCCGTTGCTTGCCTTTTCGGTGATGTTGTATCTATCGCCAAAGCCTGTAAGTCCGTCTTTATATTTTACAAGATATACGGTTTTATCCCCGTCTTTTGCGGTGATAAACGTGCCTTTGTATTCTTTGCCCGCGGAAAGTGCGGGAAGCGCGATATATGCGCCGTCCGTCGCTTTTTCTGCGGTCGTGACGGAAACAACCTTCATAATATCGCCGACTTTGACGTTCTTGACGTCTTTGTCGATTTCGGAAATTTTGCTGTCTTTCAGTTTTTTCAGAATGTCCGCGCTGTCGTCGGTAATCTCGATGACCTGACCGAGTTTCATATCACCGATCGCGCCGTCAAGGGTGTTGAGAGTTTCGTCCGCAAGCGCTTTAAGGACGGGCTCGCTCTTCCCGACGTGCATAAGAGCGTATCTTGCCAAAGAATCGGTTGACGAATATTCCGTGAGTTCTTCGTCGGTGACCTTTCCGTCTCTGCTGTAACCGTAAGTTTTCCACGGTTCTGCCTCGAAATAGTCCGCCTTTGTCGTTTCGACGTATCCGCGCCATTCAATGATTTCGGCGTATTTTGCGGGTTCTGTTCCGGTTGCGTCCTGAATCTTCGTGCGGACTGCCGCGCCTACACGGTAAAAATATTCAATGCCCGTTTCCGTTGCCGTTACAAAATCGTATTCGTAATAGAACAAACCGCTTTCGTTCTTCGTCGAATAATCGGCGTCGTATCTTTCGGTAACCGTCATACCGTGGCTGTCTTCGGGCACGACGTATGCGATGCCGAAACGGTTTTGATTGCCCGATTTATCGTATCTGTTTTTGAAGTAGGGAAGTTCCGCCCCTGCTTTGAGTTTCCAGTTGCCGTCGTTGCTGACTTTTATCGTGCCCGCGTCGGCGTCAAGAAGATAATAAGTTTCGCCGCTGACTTTTTTGTCGTTTGGAACGTACTCAAAGTATTCGCTCGTGCCGTTTGCCGCGATGAGCGTTTTCTGCGCGAACTGCGCGCGCGATCTTCTGTACAAGACCGCCGTGTTGTTTTGGTAATCCCATTCAGTATAAAGGTCACGGTCGAAATCGGGCAAAACGTCTTCAAACTTAATGTCGTTTATCGCGGAATTGAGATCGCCGATTTTCACGTTTGCGACAGTGTCCAGCACGCCGCCCGCGCCAAACGACACGCCGAGAAGATATTGCATTTCGGCGATGGTCATTTCGTTGAGTTCCAACGATTTAAGCAGCGCGTTGAATCCGTCGATGACAGGCTCCGAAATATGTTCCTGCACAATCGGCTTGCTTGCAAGCCCCGTGGTCGTGTCGATACCCGTCTTTTTCAGAACGTCGCCAAGCGTAAAGCAGTTAAGCACGACTTTCAGATTATCGTCTTTGAAAACGTCCGCGACCTTTAACGCGCCAAGCGTTTCGCGACTTTTGTCGTCCACCGTGATTTCAAGCGAGTTTTCAAGGATTTTGATGATGTCGATGCCGAAAATACGCTTCGCGTCGGACACCGTCGTCTCCTTGATGTTGCCGCCTTTCACCATATCGTAAATGTCAAGTATGGATTTGTTGCGGATTTCAGCGTCCTTGTCGATGAAAGTGAATTCCTGCTTTGTGTAGTTTTCCACGTCGTTGACGGAAACCGCCGCCACCGCGTAGTACACCACGCCCGCAATCGTACCGCCGACAAGCAATACGCCCACGACAAGCCCTAAAATGAATGTAAGAAATTTTCCAAAACCGCCTTTCATAGTTCCTCCGATATATCGTATCGAAACAATATCGCATTATTTACTAATAATTATAATACTATATCAAAAATATATTTGCAAGCGATATGTATTTTTTATATACAATATAAAAATCCACCATTGCTCGGGTTTTTGAAAACCACGCTTTTCAAAACCCGTGAAAGGGGAATTCAGGGTTAGCTGCGCGCGGGTTCCCTG
>ERZ1026968.775-NODE-775-length-11773-cov-8.624168_pt1 | contig 11773 bp, 8 predicted proteins | sample MGYA00519295_ERZ1026968 | MGnify/ENA primary metagenome ERZ1026968 (study PRJEB26926, sample SAMN06164480) | human gut metagenome | biome: ENVO:00009003; feature: ENVO:2100002; material: ENVO:00002003 | host: Homo sapiens | place: USA | collected 2012 ...
ACGAGATTCGCCTTAGTCTCGTGGGCTCGGAGATGTGTATAAGAGACAGTTCCACGACGTCGCGCAAAGTTTCGAGCGCATAAACTTCAATACCCTCGATAAAACTTGCTTCTCGCGCGTTCGACGCAGGGATTATAAACTTGCGATGTCCCGCCTGCATTGCGGATATGAGCAACGGCATAATGCCGTTGACGTGGCGAAGTTCGCCGTTGAGGGATAGTTCGCCTATGATAACGTATTGTTTGTACGCTTTGTTTTCGAGTTGACCGGTCGCAGCCATAATTCCGAGCGCGACCGCAAGGTCGAACACGGGGCCTTCCTTCTTTGTGTCGGCAGGCGCGAGATTGACGATAATACGCTTTGCAGGATATTGAAAACCGCTGTTTTTCACCGCCGAACGCACGCGCTCTTTGCTCTCCTTGGTAGCCGTCGATGCAAGCCCGACCATATCGTAACCGGGCAAACCGCTGTTGATATCGACCTCAACGTCAACGGCATAACCCGTCAGTCCGTCCAAGGCGTAACTGAGTATCTTTGCGAGCATAACACTCTCCCCTATATATTTATTAGTTTACTTATATTATCATAGCAAGTCGGAAAACGCAATAAAATTTATCGCACCCCAAAATGCAAAGCGTATATGTAAGTGCGATATATTCGGTTAGATACCGTAAAAAAATATTTTTTCGTGTTTTTTTCTTAAAAAACGATTAAACGAGATCTATTGTTCTTTTTTGTCGTCGCACAACGTGCTTTCGGGTGCCTCTTCCGACAGGTTTTCACCCGTTTTTTCGGCGATATCGTCTTGAAAAGTCATGCCGTTTTCACAATTATTCTCGTCTTTCAAACTGTCGAGCAACTTCAATTTATCTTCGTCGCTAAAATCGTCGAGCGTAAGTTTTTTGTTCTCTTTTTTCTTTTCCGTTTCGATTGCGACCTTATCGCGCACAAAGGATGCGATTATCAGCGCAAACACTATGCAAAGCGGAATCACCACCACCGCTACGTAGCCGTACCAATGGGACATAAACCGACGCAAACCGCCGATAAAAACCGATTTTTTGACGTATTTTGCCTTGACGTTTTCGGGCGCAAGTTCCCACTTGTCCGCCTCTTTTGCGTTGTCGCCCTTCGTTTTGAAATACTTGACCGTGCCGTCGTCGTTTTTGACGATTTCGATTATGCGATGGGTTTCGTTGTAGTTGCCGTTGGGAGCTTTGAAAGTAATGATATCCCCCACTTGCAAAGCGTTTACGTCCTCAACGCTCTTGCACATAATCACGTCGCCCGGCTCTATCGTACCGCTCATGCTGTCCGTCAGAACGTCGTACATGCGATATCCGAAAAGCTCGGTTTCGCCGCCGTTGTTTTTTTGCACCAACATCACCGCTACGACGACAATCATAAATACGAAAATCAACGCCACTATCACGGTCGATACGGCGTTGTAAATTTTCTTGGCTTTTGATTGATTGCTTTTCATAGTTTTCAGGCGCAAACCGTGCGGGTATGCGATTTTAATAATAAATATTATTAATTTTCTTCGTCGTCTTTATGTTCGGCCTTTGACGCAACGCTGAACACGTCTCCGAACGGATCGTCGCTTCCGTCTTTGAAATGTATTTCGCCAACTCCCACTTTGTCCTCGTCAACCTTGCCGAAAACTTTGTTCTTTCCGCTTGGCGTCGAGTACTTTTGATTGAGCGTGGTATCGCTCAAATCCCACTTGTTTTTGCGCGGTTTTCTAGGCTTTTTGACGGGTATTTCTTCCGCTATTTCGGCAGTTTTTTCGTCGATTTTCTCGGATTTTTCTTCCGCTTTTTCCTCGGACTTGTCGGCAGTTTCCTCTTTTTGAGGTTCTTTGTCCTCTTGTACAACGTCGTCTTTGATCAAAGCGTTTTGTGCGTTTTCAACCGCGTCTACCGTTTCCGTTGCGTTTTCGCCCTTGTTTTCATCCTCTTTCACGCTTTCAACGGCGTTTTGAGAGGTTTCGGGCTTGTTTTCGTCAACTTGTTCAACGTTTTTGGGTTTGCGCGTATATTTTCGTTTGGGCTTTTGCGTTTCTTCTTCGAGTTTTCCGAGATTTGCGCCCTCACCCCACGGTGTAACCTTATCTTCGCTCTTGAAACTGATGCCCATACCGGCAGTGTCTTCGATCTTGGTGCCGATGTTTATGCGCAGCTCGGAAACGGGTTTCACGTCCTCTACCGATTCGTCGCTTTGAGCGGAATCTACCGCCTCGGATTGTTCGGTTGCGGATTGCTCTTTTTCAGGCTCTTGCTTTGGCTTACGGTTGTATTTGCGCTTGGGTTTCTTTTCTTCCTCGTGCTCGATTTTGCCGAGTTGAGCATTATCACCCCACGGCGCAACTTCGTCCTCGTCTTTGACGTGAACGTCACCGACTGCAACTTTGTTTTCGTCGACGGGAGTGAGATTTACGCTCTTGTGAGGCTTCTCTTCCCACGGATTTATATCTTGTTGCTTTGCAAGGCGCAGTTTTCCTTTCTTTGCATGCGTTTCGTCGGCGGCTTGCTCCGCTTGCGTATCGGCAGTTCGAGCGATTGCGACTTCACTATTCTGCTCTTCATCCGTTGCGACGGTTGCGGTTTGACCTTGCGCGTCGAGAGTTTGCTTGGATTTCGCTCTTTGAGCGGGCAAAACTTCTCCTTCGATTGGCATAACGGAATCGATTGCGTCGAGAGCGTGATCGATTTTTGCGTTTCGAACGGCATTTGCCCTGCGAGATTCTTCCATCTCGTCAATGGATTTGTTGATATCGTCGGTGTTTTTATCTTCGAGTTCGAGATTTTCGTGTTTGTCGAACTTGATTGCTTCCTTACGTTTTGCCTCCTCTTCAAGACGTTTCTTTTCTTGAATTTTCGCCTTTTGGAAGCTGAACGGATCCATGCCGAAATATGCGGAATCGTTTGAAGAATCCATATTCTTTTCAAGTTCTTCGCGCTGTTTTCTGAACGCTTCGGCACGTTTTTGAATATCTTCTCTGCGACGGCGTATGCGCTCTTGTCTGTCGCGCTCGTCAAGCTCTTCTTGCTTGATTCTGCGATAAGACGTCAAGCAACGATCGATTGCGTCGCGCGCTTTGATGATTTCTTCTTGCTTGATCTTGTCGTCGTCGGGACGTTTGAAGATCTTTCGCACCTCGAAAAGATGCTGATCGAATTTTTCCGCATCGGGTTCGAGATCCACTTCTTCCTGATCCGCTTTCGGCGGCATCTCTTTGAAGCGTTCGACTTCGACGGGATGTTCGACAACGACTTCTTTTTCGATTTCCTGAGGTTTTTCAACCTCTTTTTCTATCTCTTTTTCCTCGATTTCGGGCGGAGTTTCGGGTTGATTTTCTTCTTGCTCCGGTTCTTGTTCTTCGGGCGGAGTTTCGGGAGGAATTTCCTTTTCGGATTCGGCGTCCTCTTGCGGTTTCACCTCTTCTATATTGTCCTTTTCTTCCTCGTTTTCCTTTTCGTCTTCGAGCTTTTGAGCGTATTCGTCGCGGTCGATTTTGTCCTTTTCGAAATCCATCTGACCGACGCGGAGGAAGTCGGCAAACTGCTTGTCCTCCATGTCCATATCCGTTTCGCATTGGTCGTACAAACTCTCGAACACCATTGTGTTGAGGGTTATCATACTGTTGAGCCTTTGCGCGCTTTCGGCGTCTATTTCGTAGTCCTCAACCTCGTCGGACGTTGAAAATCCTGCCGTCTGCTGATACGTTTCGACAAACTGCCAAAGCGTAAGTGCCTTCTTGAAGTTTGGTTCTTTCAAGATGACGTTGGTACGCATGATAGGCGGACGCACGGGAGCGGAATTGCGCATGGATTTTGCAAACGACGACGACAAAAAGTCGGTGATAATGCGGTCGATTTTTGCAACGCGCTCGATTTTTGTGAGCGTGTCGGGATCGAGGCGCATAACCTCGTCGAAACTCAACTGCGCAAAATATTCCGTCCTATAAGTGATTTTTTTGCTCGGAAGATTAAATCTCGATTCGATGTCCAACTCGAGCACGTCTTGCGTTGCCGACGCCTTTTTGATCTTGTCGTAACGCATGGTGACAAAATCTTTGAGTTTGAGCAAAAGCGTGTAAATAAAGCGGTTTTCGTAAATCTCGAAAGATTCCTCTTTTGTGATATTGAGGATTTTGGACGGCGTGACGTCCCCCGTCTTTTCGTCGACTTTTGAAATCATATTGGTGTGCTGCGCAAGGTATTTGACGGATTCCGTCGAAATACTTCTTGCAAGCGACACGTCAACGATGTCCTCTTCCTGAACGATAAATTTTCTCGGGTTTCTGACGATGGTATCGAGGTTGGGAAGTATGCTTTCGATCGTATCGATCCAGTCTATCGAAATATCCTGAACGAGGCGTTTTTTTGCGAGTTTGAAGCTCGATGCGCCCTTGTCGACGCGTTTTTTGAATTGCTCATAAAAGCCCTCTTTGTTGAGGACGGAAACAATCTTATTTGCGTACTGTTTGTACACTTCTCTTGTAATCTTGTTGTCTGCCATACTTTTATGAGATTTATTTATATTCCACTCTGGCGGATAGATTGATAAAGCGGAATTTTAAGACGTAGAATTTTGCTACACGCCCTAATTATTCATTGGGGTGTGGGGCAAGCCCCACTCGCACGCCGACACGTTTGTTACAATTAAAACTTCCCCCCTTCCTCACGTGTTTGGACTTCGGCGTTTGCGCACCGCAATCCGCCTCGTTCGCTTTGGCTACAACACATTCACCGAATGTGTTGCTTAACGCGTCGCGCCCATACCGCCGTTCCCCCTCTGCATACTTTGAGGGAATCCACGGCGTCCGCTTCGCGTGGGGCAACACTCGGCTCTCACATAGAAAGGTATCGTTCACTCATTATGCCACTCGTTCACTGGCGAAAAAATCCACACTCGCCCGTTCACTTGTACTGTTCATCAAGTTCGGCGCTCGCTTTCTCGCCTCCTTGCGGCTCGCGTTCCGTCTACAAACAAGTGTAGAATTAGAACAATTTTTTAAGTCGATTGATATACTCTTTGCTCTCTTGCATGTTTTCCTCTCCGAAAAGCTCGCTCAAATACAAAATCAAGCCGTCGATTTCGTCGCGAATATATGACAAGTTGAGTGATTCGAACTTACGGAAAATCTTGTTGCAAAGCACATAGTCGAGTCCGTCAAGCTCCGTTCCGCCGCATCCGACATATGACGGGACAAACTCTTTGAGCTGCTTGACGATACGGTTGCCGAACGCGAGGCGGAAGTGCTCGATGACGTAGTCGTCCAACTTGTTGACTTTGTCAAGCACGTCTTGCGACACCTTGTATATCTCTTGCGATTCTTTGAACATTGCTTCGAGGTGCTTGTAACTGATGAAGATGTTATCCGCCCACGGTGCGTCGAAAGGCACGCCCTTGCTGTTGATGTTGATAGGCATAGCACGGTCGTAAACCTTATCCGATATTGCAAACGTGGAGTCGTCGTTGTTTGCCGTGCCGATAAACCACATATTTTGCGGAAGTCTGAAACGACCTTTGTCGATATGTTTGGGGTCGTTGGGCCAACCGGACGGAACGAGGTCGACAATCCACTCGTCGCGGGACGGCATTTCGAGAATTGACAACATTTCCGCGAAATAGTACTCGACACGCGCGATGTTCATTTCGTCGAGGACTGTGAGGTAAATTTGGTCGTTCCAAGTTGCCTCGTACATCTTTTTCAAAACTTCGGTTTCATTGAAGCGTTTGGTAAATTCGTTGAAGTACCCGAAAAGCTCGGTACGGTCACGCCAGGACGGTTGAACGGACGCAATCGTCGCCGGGTTGTTGAGGAATATACCCATAGCGTGCGGAAGCGAAGTTTTACCTGTACCCGAAATACCTTGCAAAATCATAAGACGCGACGTGGACATACCTGCGATAAACAGCCTTATGATACGCGGATTGTAGTAAAGGCGCATACGAGAGCAAGCGAAGTTGCGGAAGCGATCGCACAGCTCGGGCAACGTAATAGAATCATCATATACGGGCGGAACGTAATTTTCGTAAATCTTGTCGATTTCGGTAAGCTTGTAGAAACGGGATTCGCCTGTCGGGGATTGTTCCTCTTTCTTTTCGCCCTCTGCGCCCTCTTCTTCGCCCTCGTAAGTGCCGATATCGCTCACGCGCATACCGAGGATACGGTCTTTTTCGGCGGACATTTTGATGATTTGTTTTTTGAGGTTTGCGCACTCTTCAACGAGATCCTGTGGCAAAACTTTGGCTTTTTGCAGCCTTGCGAGTTTGCGGATTCCAAGTGCAATCAAAACGATAATCGCAACGATAACCGCAACGATAAGAATGATAAAAATTATTGCGACAGCCCACTCGCCCGCGCCGAAGTACTCGGTGTAGTTCTTGAAAGCGTCCACATAGCCTTCGTTGTAGAAGATATGCAAAAAGCCCCAGAAAATACTGCCGATACCCTTGTCGTAAAACGCGCCGAGAAAGGCTTTGAGAAATTCAAACACTAAATTTATGTTCATTATTGTCAATATATTTTATATTCGGCATCTCGCCTCCCGCGATAGCCGACGCCCGCACAATGCGAACGTTTGCAAAGTCAGCCCGATTCGCGATGTCCCCTATCCTAAAAAAACGGATAAACGTATCGACTTTGCAAAAGGATGCTTCGATTTTGCGCATACGCAATGCGCAAAATCGAAATTCGGAAAAATCAAAACTGTTTATTCGGGTTTATCCTCGCTTGCATTGTCGTCGCTGATGTCCGAACTGTCCGACTTGTCGGTTGAAATTTCGTCGGTTTGAGCGTCATCGGCTTTTGTATCGGACGTATCACCGCCTGTCTGCGCCTGCAAAGACGCCAGGTACTCTTGGGCAAGACGGCGTTTTTCCTCGTCGGAGAGGCTGTCCACCGTGATGACTTGCTCGGATTGCACCTTGCGTTGATTTTCGAGTTTTGCAATGACGAGAGTACGCACCAAAATAAATGCGTAAATAACAAACAGCAAAATAAGCGGCAGCACCACCACGCAGAAGAAACGTGTCTTTTGTTGTGCGCCGAAGTTTGCGGTGTCTTGAATCCAGTTGGAGAAACCGCCTACGCCCTTGAGCATCTTGCCTGACGTGAAATTGCCGTCGGCGTCCACGCTACCCCAAGTGGCAACGATGTTGGACGGAGCCACTGTTTCAGTGAGACCGAGCGTGTTTTGCGCAATGGCGTCTTTCCATGAAAGTTTGGAATTATCCTTGTCTGCGGATTTTGAATTGTCACCGCGCGTAGTGAAGTTTCTTACGGTCGTGCCGTTTTCTTCAAAGTTGATTCTGACGATTCTGTGGGTGTTGAAAACCTCATAGGTATTTCCGCCCGAGCGCACCGTAGTCTTGAAAGTGACGACTTGTCCGACTTTTAGTTCTGCAAGTTGTTTTTCATAGTTGAACGCATTTGCGATAATCACGTCGCTTGTGCTGAAAGTCGGCTCCATTGAGTCGGACGCGACGTTGAGATAAATCTTATCGCCAAAACGCATAAGGTGATCGTCGTTGGTTGTGCCTGCGATGGTGAAAATTGCTACGACGAGCGCAAAAACGATAACCACGATACACACGGCGGTAGCCACCCAATTGAGGATGGTCATAGCTTTCTGTTGTTGAGGAGTGCGTTCCTTTTTGGATGCGGAAGCGAGTTTTTCCTTGATGTTCATAATGTCTTCCTTTTGATGCTTCTTCACTTTCCACTCACGACTTATTGCCCCACCCCGCGCCAAGAGCGCGACCGAGAAGAAAACGAATGACTATTGACGTCACCGAGCCATGCTTATTGCCCTTTGACAGCACGCGATATCGCACCGCTTTGCTCGAATGATTTTGCTGTAACGTATATTTATAAATATACACTATGTATTTTAGCTGAAAAATTCCTCCGTGTCAATAGCAAATATGCCCCAAAATCATTCAATGCTCCAATATTCCTATCTCCGTTGTCATTGCGAGCCGCAAAGTGCCGTGGCAATCTCGCGGGAGCGAACCTCACAGCTTGTTATCCTGGGCAATGCCGAAGGATCTAGGCGTAAGCCGTATATTTACTTTTCGGCATAAACGCAAGCCGTATTTATTCAAAAATCATTGACAACAAATATTTTGTTATGCTATTATAACCAAGTCAATCGGGCAACAGCTCGTGAACGTCAATATTTATTTCGGTGTAAACCGGCGGTTTTTGGAGAAGTACCCAAGAGGCCGAAGGGGCTCCCCTGCTAAGGGAGTAGTACGAGTGAATCGTAGCCAGGGTTCAAATCCCTGCTTCTCCGCCAACGAACCGCTAAACTGCTACTAAACAGTAGGGTTTGGCGGTTTTTCTTTTGCCCTGCTTCTTTGTTTTGATTACAATTTTTGCTTGATTATCAGTACTTTTTTACCTCCTTATTTAGTATGTTTATTTGCTGTTCTTCGTGGTCTATATTGCAGTGAGTATATACACCTAGCGTTATAGCCACATCTGTATGTCCGCACCATTTAGAAATTGTTTTTTCGTCAATTCCCATTTCGTAGCACCTCGTTGCGAAAGTGTGTCGAAGCGAATGTATCTTTATCGGCTTTTTTTCTAGTTTTGCGTCTATCAAGATTTTTTGCATATGTCTATAAGCGTTGGCTTCATTCAGACAAAACAGCCGTGCCGACTTGTCCAGCGTTCTATATTTTTGCAGATACGGGAAAAGGGCGTTTGATATTGGCGCAATTCTAGTGCCTGCTTCGGTTTTCGTTTCGTGGACTGCGCCTTGATAGTATGTTTTCGTTATAGAGATAGTGCGATTATCAAAATCAACATCGCCACGATTTAGCGCAAGGGCTTCACCTCGTCGCAATCCTGCATAAAGGCATACGAGATACATATCTCCGTACTTATCGTTTTTGCAAGCGGTAACAAAACGCCGTTCCTCGTCAAGCGTAAGTGCGTATCCCGCTTCTTTTTTGTGCTTTGGCAGTTCTATATTTAGAAACGGATTGTAATCGATTGTACGCAATTTTAAGGCTTTATCGAACATCTGCTTTAATTGTGATAAAATATGCTCTCGTTCGCGCGGATAGGGTATTTGATTAAATATTTTTTGCACCACTATACAGTCAACGGACGAAATAAGCATTGAGCCGAAAAGAGGGATAATATAATTGCGGTTTATTCCGTCATACTTTTGATATGTAAGAGGTCGCAATTTATCTTTCTTGTATGTTTCCAACCACTCAACCGCCCATTCTGCAATAGTAATATTGCACGATGGTTTCATCGTGTTTATCGATTGCTGTTGCAAAAGTTTTATTAAGATGTCGAGTTTATCTTCTATGCTCATTTTCCTATATAAGTACGGAAGCCGTAAGACACTGCGAAAATCTTACGGCTTCTAATATTCCTACCCTACAATGAGAGCGAGGGGGCTAGGTTGAAATATGTTTTCGCAGTATATTTTCAGTTTACCTCTGCAAATAGAATAGTATATTTTTAGTTTACTGTCAAGAGGTTTTTACAAAAAAAGTAAATTTTTAGTGTACTAACCGAATTTTTATGCTATACTGATAAAAAAGAATGGAGAAGAGAATGACACAGAACAAGTTTTCACTAGACGAATTAGTCGTTGCAATGCAACCAATATTTGACGAATACGCCGATTTGAGAATTGAAAAGGGTATTGATTTTGCGCAGGCTTTTACGGTTGATTTTATAAAAAATACGATGAATAAATCGATTAGTCAGTTGTCTATATCGCAAAAAGACTTTGCCGACAGGATAGGCGTATCGAAACAATATATCACGGCGTTGAAAAGCGGGCGTATTATTCCAAGTTTGGAGATGTTTTTCGTAATTCTGTTTGAAATATATCTCGTTTTGCCTCGTGAGAAATCGTCCCGTTGACAAGCACATATTGAGTATAGCCGACTTTTCCCAAATAGTCGTTTTCAAAGGTAGTTTCGTATTTTCGGACTACCTCTTTTTTATCTAGAATAGAGGATATATTTTCGCAATTCTCTATCTCGGTTGGCTCTGTCAATCCTTGTGAAGTAAAGAAAGAGCGATTTTCAATCAATCTATCGTCTGCTCCGCCTTTGGTCATATACTTCGTGATGTATGCGCCAACATTGTCCACGCTATCAATTTTGTTTATTTTTATAAAGCCGTTTCCCCATATCTCCGCAAGCGTTTTTGCGTTGATATACGGAAGATTGCAAAGTATGTGATAGTGAATAGCACCACGCTTTTGGAACTCAACGACAGCGATATATTCCAACTTGCCATAACCTTGCTTTTTGCAAAAGCGGTTAAGGCGGAGGACGAATTTTTTGTATTCGTTGTTTGCGTATTTCAAGTCGGTTAAATTTTCCTTAAATGTTAGAGTGAAGAATTTGTTTAATTGAGGATTTGCGTTCGCAAGTCTGCGCACCCTAGAACGCGCACGATACATAACTTTTTCTCGGTTTTCTTTCTTCGTTTCGTCAGTCGTTGTTTTGCTTGCTCGTCCTGATTTGCTTTGGGATTGCAGACCTTTTGAATATCCGTTCTCATAAGTAAATACTTCGAGGATATTTCCCGATAAAATCACTTTATTTTGTATGTGTTTGAATGAATTTTTAGTTTTCACTGCGAGCAGTTAAATACCTATAATCAAGTTAAGAGCAAAGCGGAGATTTTGGACGATTGCCATTGTGGCGGTGGGGCATCTGCTCCCACCCACCGCCACCGCAGTATGCACCACTACACAATGTTTGCGTTTGCTACCGAGTTTGCGTTATGCTGTCAAAAGAGAAAGTGTTTTCAATCTCGTTCGGCGGTGTGCCTGTCCGTCCTCGTACATCTAATCGTTAGTTTTTAAGGTTGCAACAATACCGCTTACGCTCATAGTTGTACGCCATTGAAAAGGTTTTCGTTTATACACGGCACTTTGCCACTAAATAGTCAGCGTGATGTAGTTTATAATTCAAATCCCTGCTTCTCCGCCAACACCTTGAAACCCTACTGTTCAGTAGGGTTTTTTGTTGTCTTTTTGCAGGGATTTCCGTGCTTTGCACGGGGCAACATCGTTGCCGAACCCTGACTTTTACACATTTGCGCACGCAGTGCGCTCACCAAGCAGATAATTTGGCGAAACTGTGACGGGAGTTTTTATCCGTGCTTGAGATGATAGTGCAAATTCTCTGCGCGGTAGTAGGCGTGAGGGCTAATGCGGTTTGCGGCAGTCGTCAAAAAGTTTACATTTCTATTTAGGGGATTCCCACGTCGCTATGCTCCTCTGAATGACATGATGACGACTGTCTTGACCGCAATGACGCCCGAATGCCTGCTGCACGCTCCGTTTTCAAAAAACAAGTTTTTTCACTTCGCTGTTGAGCAAATCCCTGCTTCTCCGCCAACACCTTGAAACCCTACTGTTCAGTAGGGCTTTTTGTTGTCTTTTTGCAGGGATTTCCGTGCTTTGCACGGGGCAACGTCGTTGCCGAACCCTGACTTTTACACATTTGCGCACGCAGTGCGCTCACCAAGCAGATAATTTGGCGAAACTGTGACGGGAGTTTTTATCCGTGCTTGAGATGATAGTGCAAATTCTCTGCGCGGTAGTAGGCGTGAGGGCTAATGCGGTTTGCGGCAGTCGTCAAAAAGTTTACATTTCTATTTAGGGGATTCCCACGTCGCTATGCTCCTCTGAATGACATGATGACGACTGTCTTGACCGCAATGACGCCCGAATGCCTGCTGCACGCTCCGTTTTCAAAAAACAAGTTTTTT
>ERZ1026968.780-NODE-780-length-11737-cov-9.494436_pt1 | contig 11737 bp, 8 predicted proteins | sample MGYA00519295_ERZ1026968 | MGnify/ENA primary metagenome ERZ1026968 (study PRJEB26926, sample SAMN06164480) | human gut metagenome | biome: ENVO:00009003; feature: ENVO:2100002; material: ENVO:00002003 | host: Homo sapiens | place: USA | collected 2012 ...
TCAAAAAACTGGTTGTATTTTTTTGAAAAAAATGTGATACTTAATTATAAATTACGTCTCTATTGTTAGATAGTTAGGAGAAAGTTTTGGACGATCGGCGTATTGTAGAGCTTTTTCTGGAGCGTTCGGAAGAAGCAATATTGCAAACAGATATTAAATATGGCCGCTACTGTCATAGGATAGCTTTTAACGTTCTCGGCAATGATGAAGATAGTGAAGAGTGCGTGAACGACGCTTATATGAGGGCGTGGGGAAGTATTCCGCCGAATGAGCCTTCGTCAATGTCGTCGTATATCGGAAGAATTACTCGAAACCTTGCACTTGACAGGCTGCGGCAGAAGCAGAGCGATAAACGCGGAAACGGCGAAGTACCGGCTGTGCTTGACGAACTTGCCGAATGTGTATCGGGGCACGACGAGCTTGAGCGCCGGCAGGACTCTGCCGAGATTACCGCTGCCATTGACAGCTTCCTCGGCGAGCTCAATCCGGTGGAGCGCGGGGTTTTTATGCGGCGCTACTGGATGATGGAGCCGATTGCCGATGTTGCAAGGCGCTATGATATCTCGGTTTCAAAAACAACAACAATGCTTTTCAGACTGCGAAACAGGCTGAAAAAACATTTTATGAAAGAAGGAATTCCGCTTTGAAGAGCGAAGAACTGCTTCGACATATAGGGTCGGTAAATGATAAATATATAGAAGAGCTTATGATCGAGCCTGCAAGATCGGTGCGCAGACGCTCCGATAACCGCAGGGTGATAGCCTCGATCGCGGCCTGTCTTGCCGTCATACTGATGGGAACATCGATCATGGCCGCAAGCACGGCTGACGTCGAAACCGGCAAAATGACCCTGTCGGGCGGCGTTAAGAGCCTGACGATGGCGCAAAACAGCGTTATTATGATCGATGTTAACCCCAGTATCCGACTTGAAGTCAATGACAGAGGCGTAGTCGTGAAGGCTGAAGCCGTTAACGAGGACGCGCAGACGGTGATGGCTGAGCTTGAACTGAGCGGTAAGGATTACACTTCGGCGGTGACCGCGGTTGTCGGCGCTCTGCAGGAGAAGCAATATATAACAGATCTCAAGAACTCTATCCTTGTCAGTGTGATAGATACGAATGAGAAGACGGCGGAAGCTTTGCGAGAGAATGCGGTCAACGCTATCGTCGAATTCAATAAATCGGTTGATTACGGCTTCTCTGTTATGAGCCAGATCATGAAGGATGATAAGTCGCTAAGCGCCATTGCCGGAGAGTACAGTGTGTCCGAAGGACGAATTGAGATGATCAATAAGCTGATCTCCCAGCACAGCAGCTATAGCTTTGAGGAACTCATAAAGTGCAATATCCATACCCTCAACCAGCTTTTTGAATACACCGGATTGCCCGAGACCATACAGCGTATCGGCGAAGCAGCCGGCGTTGTACCCACCGAGTACAGGGAGAAACTTAAGCTTGACGAACTTAGCTGTGAGGAGCTGCTCAGCTTCACAAGTGCGATATCCGATTTCTATGATAAGCTCAGCAAGTATTACAGTGAGAGCGATGTTGCAAAGCGCATAGGCTATGAATTCAATATCATTGAGTCCAGCACTGAGGACGGACAGAAGCTTTGGGCAGTTCTGGCAGAGAGCCTGACGCGTAACATCGGAGATCACGGAGCAATCATAAACATCGGACAAAACGTTGTCAGTGATTGGTTCAATCAGAGCAATCTTTATCAGATCTCTGAATATTTAAAAGATGCGATATTAGGAGCTGCTTAGCAGCCTATGCTCTATTTCACGATAGCCCACATATGAACAAAGCGGCAGGAGTTTTTGCTCCTGCCGCTTTGTTTAAGCTTATTGGGGAAGGTCAGGAGTTTACTTGGGCTATTCGCGGTACTTTCCTTCAAAAAGACTCATGTTGAGGCCTTTTTATACTCATCGGTAAACCGGGGACTATCGCCATGTTTAAAGGCGCAATTAAAAAGCAGCAGGAGCATTCGCTCCTGCTGCTGTCAGACTGTCAAAGAACCAAAGGAGAAGAACGAGCTCCAGCAACGAAAGGGGGGAGCCAGAGGGGGCGGCAAGCCCACCTCGAATTGGATAAATAGCCATCAAAAAGCCTGATAAATCAGGCTTTTTTGACGAGCACAGCGAGGTTTTTCGTGAAATTTAATTTCACAAAAACATGGCGTTTTGAAGCATGCCAAAAAATCCGCAGGACTTTTTTGACACGCTGAGCAGCAGGAGCGAATGCTCCTACTGCTTGCAAAGGTTCTTTAATTCCCTGTATTGAAAACAGGTACCGTATTGATGAACTGGTTGCAGTAGCGAGAGAGGATCGCCGCCACCTGAGCTCTTGTTGCAAGCGTCTTGGGGCTGAGCGTGGTATCCGTGGTTCCGTTCACGATACCAGCTCCGATAGCCCACTGGAAGGCCTGCGTCATTCCCTTGGAAACAGTGAGAACATCGCTGTAGCCGAGGATATTTGTGCTGTCGTAGAGGGAGACGTCGTTTCCGGCGTAGTTTTTCGCATAGCGGAACAGGAAGGTCACGAGTTGCTCGCGGTTAACTGATTTACCGTAGCCGAAGTAGGTATCCGAATAGCCCTGAACTATGCCGAAGTAGTTTGCCCAGCGAATAGCCTCGTAAGCGTAGCTGCTCTTTGCGACATCGGTAAAGCTGCAGTCAGAGCCGGGGATAACAGGGGAGCCCGAGAGCCTCCAGAGAACGACGACGACCATATCGCGGGTCATGGGGTCGTTGGGGGCAAAGACTGTGTTGGTCTTACCGTTGAAGAGACCGGCGGATACGACATATCTTACGTTGTCGTAGCACCAGTCGCCTGGCTTCACGTCCTCAAATGTTGAGGTCCAGTCGTAGTAAGCGCTGTTGGTGACGGGGGCAAAGAAAGCGACCATACTGTGCTCGCGGCTTATGCTTGTGAAGTGATAATTGCCGTTTTCGTCGAGCTTTACGGGCTGACCGTCAACAAGAACGTTCTTGATATTGTATCCTGCGTCCGCCTTAACGCTGAAGCTGAGGTTTTCACCCTTGGCGGCCTTCATGCTGTCAGGCGAGATCTTGCCGCCCTTTGACTGGATGATGTTGATGGGAATATTGTATACGGGGTCTCCGGTGTCTGAGTAAGCGTCGTCGCCGGGATACGGATCCGGGCCTTCACCCAGATTCCATTGGGCGGTAAACGTCGTAGGCGTCTGAACGTCGACTTTGCTGCCGGCCTTATAGAGCGTAGTACCGTCGGACCAGCCGCGAAGCGTGTAGCCGTCCTTATAGATGAACGGCAGGGATACCAGACCGCCGTCGTCCTCGAACACGCCCTTCATAAGGATACCGCCGTTGCGGGCGAGGGTGGCGTTGCCTATCTTGACCGTACCCTCGTTCATGACTGTGGCGCCGCCCGTGGTGCGTATCCTCGCGTTTGAGGATACATTCAGAACGGCTCTGCTCTCAATAGCAAGGGTGCTTGCCGCGGGGATCTTGTGTGGATTGCCGCTTTCAAGAGTTGAATTGACGATGAATTCGCCGTCCTGCAGACTGAGGTTGTATGCTTCCTTGCCCGCGTTCTTAACCTCGCCGGAGTTGAAAGTCAGACTGCCGGTGCCGTAGATCTGGCTGTTGCAGGAAGCGTCGGCATTTTTCTTGGAGTATATGAAGAGCTTATAATTATTGTCGGAGCTGTCAAGTACGGATATGCTGCCGCCCTCCTTGACGATAAGCGTTCCTATAAGCTGCTGCATACTGTAAACCTTAACGACGGACTTTACAACGATGGAGTAGTCGCCAGTGAGAAGCCGCACGTTTTCATCGAGGCTGACGTCCTCGTTGGAGTACAGAACGGCGTTAACAGCAAGAGTGACGTCGCCGCCGTTTTCGCTGTCGTTAGCGGCGTTTATCGCCTTGATGACGGAATAGTATTCCTCGCCGTTAAAGTATGCCTGAACGGTCTTACGGTCGATTTCGCCCTTGGTGTTGGACGCTGAAATAAGGACGGGGAAGCCGGTGACCCCCATCGCCGCGTATTCCAGAGTGTTGCCAACATCCCAATAGCAGTAGTTGACATCCCTGTGTGCGTCCACATACAGCTTCAGGGCGCTGAGCGCATTGCGGGTCTCGGTGCCCTCGACGTTAACCTTTTCGTGGAGGATGCAGGCGGCGCTGGTGCCGTTAAAGTACTGAACACCCGTGGCAATAGGGGTGGAGCCCTCGGGATACGCCTGCTGGCAGGTGCCGTAGAGGTAGTAGCAGTATTCTATCCGCGTGCCTACGGGGAAGCCGGAGATAGCGCCGTATGAGCTGACGCCAACGATCGCACCGTAGTTTGTACAGTTTATTATCCTGCCGGTATTTGTTCCGCCGGCTATGCCGCCGGTGTTGACGCCGCCGGTCACCTCGCAGGAACTCCAGCAGTTAGCGATGGTGGCAAAGTTGAGGTCTGCAACTATTGCGGCGGAATTTACGCCGGTTGAAGCAACGATGCCGCTTATGCCGAGGTTTTTGACTATGGTGCTTGAGCCCGTGACCTGTCCGAAAAGCGCCTGATCGTCCTCGGTGCTCTTGATATATAGATATTTAAGCGTGTAGCCCTGACCGTCGAATATGCCCTTAAAGGGATCCTTTACGGTACCCACCGGCGTCCAGGATTTGCCTGTCTCCGCGGAATAGACCTGACTCATGTCAATATCACGGGTCATAAAGAATATGATGCCCGAGGTCTCGTAGCCCTCGTTTACATACATCCTGAAGGCCTGCAGATCGTCAAGTCCGTTTATACTGTAGCAGCAGCCCTTTATGCCATCGCTTCGTGTGGAGTAAAGGGCGCTCATGGTAGCCGTAGCGGTGTAATCTCCGCAATAGTCCTCATTTCCAGGGTTATCCGATACTGTGGGCTTCAGGAGCACAGGGAAATATCCGTTTGCACCGGGTATTTCGGTGAGGGATGCGGCAATGTGCCATGTGCAGTAAAGGCCGCTGTTATCGTCATATACCCAGGCGTTGAGCGCAGTCAGCAGGTCATCGGTGGTAACATCGCCCACGGTGATGGCGTGCTCGAGAGTGCAGTCCTGATTGCCGAAGGCGTTGTATTTAAAGGAGAGAAGATCCTTTACAGTGGTGCTTTTGCCAAGATCGTCATAAGAAGCGTCTGCGCCAACGTCGAGGTAGTAGCAGTTTTCAATGACGGTGTCGCCTCCTGTCTTACCTACGATGCCGCCGGATTTTTCACCTTCGTCAAGGGTCGTGATGAGCATACCGTAGCTTGCACAGTTTTTAATAACGGTGTCCTTTGCATAACCGGCAATGCCACCCAGCTCTGTAGAGCACTGGATAGATACGGAGGACCAGCAGTTTATGATCTGGCCGTTTATGATGTGCCCCACGATGCCGCCGCACTCATCGTCACCGAGCATCTCGCCTGCAACGCCCAGGTTTTTGATGGTGCTGCCGTTGCAGCGGCCGAAAAGTCCGCAGAAGTTCAGGAAGTCGCTGACTATGTAAAGACCGGAAACGGTGTAGCCGCAGCCGTCGAAGTTGCCGCGAAAGTAGTTGAGGGAGGTCGTTTCAAAATCTATACTTATGGAGGGACCGATAGGCGTCCAGCCCGCGCCCGCGTCGTCTATACCGGCGTTTGCAATGTTCACATTATCGGTAAGGTAGAAGTTTGCGTCCTTGGTGGCGTAGCCCTCCTCGACGAAGTCCGACAGCAGGGCAAGCTCATTACCGGTGGATATGCTGTAGTTTCCGCCCGGCAGTGCGTCGGCTTTGCTTTCATAAAGCTCCGTCATGGTCGATGTTTCGGTATATATCACATTATAGGGATTCTCTTTCTTCTCCAGCTCCTGATTCGTCTCATCAAGATAAACGAGCTTACTTGAGTCGCCCCAGTATATCTGAGTGGGGTGAGAGGCTCTTATTCTTGCAATCGAAGCGACGGAATTATCCTGCTTCCAGAACAGCACGGTGCTGTCCATGGCCAGAGTCTCCACCCAGTAATTCAGGGCGTTGAGAAGACGTATGGTGGATCTGCCGTCGATGTTGACGGAACGCTCCAGATAATATACGCCGTCTCGGACATAGAAAGAGGGGTTCAGATATGAGTTTCCCTTCTGCTGTCCTGCCTCCGCAGAGTTGTCATTGCTGTAATAGCAGAACTGCATGGTGCTGCGTTCTGCTGCGCTGCCGGCGATACCGCCGGCGACTTTGCCTGTGACGGTGCCGAAGTACACGCAGTTAGTTATAGAGCCCATTTCCGAGTGCCCCACGATACCGCCTGCGGTATCGCCGCTGATATTGCCGTTGAACCAGCAGTTTTCAACGGTGCCGCGCACCAGATTGGCCACGATGCCGCCGCAGACTTTGCCTCCGGCGATATTGCCGACGGCGGCCACGTTTTTAATGACCGCGTTTTCACCGTCAATATATCCGAAAAGACCGGCGTTATTATATGAGTCGTCAATAATAAGCTCGGTTACAGCAAAGCCCTGGGCATCAAAGACGCCCTTGAAGCAGAGCTCAGGGCTTTGGCCGATGGGTACCCAGCTATCTCCCTTGTAGTGGGAGTCTGAGGAAATTATGCTCATATCTGCGGTAAGGAAGAAGGTGGCGCCTTCAGTGTTAAAGCCCGCGTTAACATACTCAGCGAGCAGGGCAAGCTCCTTTGCGTCGGAAATGCTGTAGAAGGCACCCTGATTTGCGTCCTTCTGCATGTTATAGAGCGTGGTCATTGTGGCCGTGGCAGTGTAGACAGGCTCGACTGTTTCCTTGTAGCCGGGATATTTGTGGTAGGGATACTGACCGCCTGTGCGCGCAGGGGCGTCCTCACCCTCGCTGAAAAGCCAGGAATAGTAATCGCCGCTGTTTTCCTGGATGTCTATCCATGCGTTCATAAGCTTGGTAAGATCGCTGCCGGTGTAGCTTCCCACGGTAAGGGATTTCTCCGTAGGGCACATGGTGGGGCTTGCGGCGAAGCGGTATGCGCTGACGCTGCAGCCGGTACCGGCGCTGCCGCAGGCGCGATCGGCGCCGTAATATGTGTAGTAGCTGTATTCTGCGGAAGCGGAATCGCTGAGGCTTCCGGCAAGGGCGCCGGTGCTGCTGCCGCCGGATATATAGCCATAGTTTGCGCAGTTGACTATCCTGCCTCCAGAAACCTTACCGGCGATGCCGCCGATATTGCTGCCGCCCTGAACATTGCAGCCGTTCCAGCAGTTTATTACGGCGCCGGTCTTAAGCTCGCCCGCAATGCCGCCGCAGTTATCCGCGCCGGAAACCTCGCCGTTTACGCCGAGGTTTTTTATAAGCGCGCCATTGCCGCTTACCGAGCCGAACAGGCCGATGCAGTTCTTGTCGCTTTTGGCGCTCAGGTTGAGCACCGCAAAGCCGCAGCCGTCGAAAATGCCCTCAAAGGGGAGGTCGCTGCTTCCAATGGACTGCCATGCTCTGCCGGACATGTCTATATCCTCTGCAAGGTAGAATATTGCTCCGGCCGTGTTTCTTCCGCTGAGAACATAGTCCGAAAGATCCATAAGCTCCCTTGCTGAAGATATGCTGTAGCTTGATCCAGCTTCCGCCTCTGAGCTGCTGCTCTCCAGCTTTGAAACGCTCATGGCAGGTTCATAGCCTGTAAGATCCTTAGCCATAACGGGCAGAGCTCCGCCCACAAGGCTAAACACCATTACCACTACAAGCAGTGTGCTTATGATTTTCTTGAGTTTTAAGTTCATGTCGATCCCTCCGAAAAGGACATAATTATACAAAATTACAATAGCACAAAATCATGTTGCGGTCAATTGGATATTAATTGACCAAAATGGCACGGACACAAGATATATGCTCAATGTTAAGCGTTCGACACAATTCAGTTGAAAATGACGTGAAAATATGTTATATATAATTGAAAAAGCGGTTAAGGAATAATGCCATGTCAAGAATTAAGTATAATCTCGGCCTTGTGATCGCAGCCATGCTTGCAGTCGCCGGAGTAATATACATATACTTTGCCCATTACGCGCCTTACCGGCCGGATGAGCCCCAGACGCTCAGCCTCTGGTATGTTAACGACGATGCGATGTGGGGCGGCTTTGCCGGCCTGTGCTCGGAATATAATGAGGGCGACGGCGGCAAATACGGTATAACGGTATCTCCCAGAGCCTTTAATACCGACGTTGAGCTCTATGACGAGGTCTGCGAGCTGATTGAAGCCGATGGAAAGCTGCCCGACATGATAGCTTGTGATACGGATTTTGCTGCCTATCTTGAGGAAAAAGCGGTTCTCGCCGACATGGACGAATACTTTGACAGCTGGGAGACCTCCAAGTACGACGAGTATATGACCAAGGCCGCCAGCGTGGGCGAAAGCCTTGTGGCGGTGCCGGTCGCTGCGGAGACAAATGTATTTATAGTAAACACCGACAGGTTCTCCGATGTTTCTGCGGTCTCGAATTTTGAAAAGCTCTGCTCGGTATCCAGCGAGTATTACAGCAGAAATTCCGAGGGCTTTTTCACCATTTCGGACTATTCGCTGTTTTTCAGAAGCGCCATGGCGCAGTTCGGCGATACCTTTGACGCGGTCAGCCCGCATGATACCGATAACGAAAACTGCAAATACATATACAAGCTGCTGGCGGAGACGGCTTATGACAGAGGATTTGCGTCCTCCGACAATGCCGCGGTATACAAGGTCTCCGAGGGCAAGTTGCCGTGCGCCATAGTCTCGTCGGCAGAAGTTATGAAATATGCCGGCAGCCTCGACGGGGATAATATTTCCTTCGGAGCCTTCCCGTATATGAAGGACGGAAAGCCCGTGTACATTGAAAAGGTGACGGGGATCGCCATCCTTGCCTCCGACAGTACGCGGGAGCGCTCAGCGGCCATGTTCATAAAATGGTTTGCGTCAAGCGATGTAAACAGCCGCTTTGTCGGAGACAGCGGGTATGCAGCGGCCGTCGGAACGGCGGCGGCAGACTCTGACAGCAAGGTGTACGGCAAACTGACGCAGGCTGTTAGGGCGCTTAAAGAGGCCGGCGGCAGGATAACTTATGAGGCAAGCGCGGAATACTCGGAAAACAGCAGAAACTTTGATAATGTTCTTCGCACTATAATGAGTTCATTAAATTAGAAATATATATGAGGTGAATGCAATGGAAGGATTCAGAGTACTCGAGATCAAAAAAAGCGTATTTGAAAACAACGATCGAGAGGCGGACAAGCTGCGCGAAGAGCTTAAGAATGAAAAAACATTCCTGCTCAATCTCATGTCGTCTCCCGGATCAGGCAAGACCACCACACTTAAGGCCACCATCGCGGCGCTTAGAGATGAGATGCGCATCGGCGTCATGGAAGCGGACATAGACTCTGACGTTGACGCGCATACGATAGCGGAGACCGGCGCTAAGGTCATACAGCTCCACACCGGCGGCATGTGCCATCTTGACGCCGGCATGACAAAGCAGGGACTTGAGGGTCTCGGCACCGAGAACATCGACTTTGCGATACTTGAAAACATCGGAAATCTTGTATGTCCCGCGGAATTTGATACCGGCGCCGTCAAGAACGCAATGATACTCTCGGTACCCGAAGGGCATGATAAGCCGCTCAAGTACCCGCTTATGTTCTCCATCTGCGATGTGCTGCTTGTCAATAAGATCGACGTAATGCCGTATTTCGATTTTGATCTTGATAAATGCAGGGAATATGTAAAAAAGCTTAACCCCAATATTAAGATCATCCCTATTTCCGCAAGGACGGGAGAGGGGATTGGCGAGTGGGCCGACTGGATACGCGCTCAGGTCGCAGAGTGGAATAAGTAAATCAAATATGAAAAAACCGCTTCAACAGAAGCGGTTTTTTCATGTTGGTTCGTAGGCTTTACCGATCTCGTTTCCGTCAGCGTCATAGTCGATGCATTCCATAAGCTGCGGATCAACGTGGCTCTGCCTTTTAATGGTCATGCCGACGCCCTGGTTGTTGAAGACCCAAATGTAGTTTTTCCAAACGGTGGGATCCTTCTTCCTGAAAACGGTGCTCTCGTTTATACGGCAGAACTTTGCCCGCCCCTCGGGAGTATCGAGAAGATCGCCTTCTCCGGTATAAAAGAGCTCGTCGCTGTAATGATAGCCGTCCTGCTCCTCGATCTCTTTCTTTATATCTTCGTTAGCCATTAAGATACCTCCGATGTTTTTTATTAAGCATAAGACGAGCATCCGAACACGCCTCTGCAAAGCATTTTTGCCCTTTATCTTCGTTATCGTCCTTGAAATACGCCAGTATTCCCGCGTTCTCTGCCTTGATAAAGGACAAAAACTCAATTGCAGAGGTCAGGGATTTTTAAACGAGATAGCGTTTGTACAGGCAGAGCTTAGATATTGAGAAAGGCTTTGTGCCTTGTGATTGAGCGAAACGCGGCCTTCGCCTGGGATATCCGCTTAAAAACGGGTTCGCATGTTTGCCTTATACTTAATTGTAGCACGATATTGCCCACAGCGCAAGGGTAAGCTAAGAATCATAAAATAACTTTTTGTCCTGAAAATGTTGACCAAAATAAAAAATATTGGTAGAATAATAACGCAAAAGTATGTTAAATAACCTATTTTACTTATTTCGCACAGTTTTTTAAATTTGACTTTCTTCTCTCGAGGTGGTTAGGATGTATAAAACGATAATTGTTGAAGACGACCTTATGGTGTGTTCGATACTTGAAAAACAGTTGGGAAGGTTTTCTCAGCTTGAGCTTTGCGGAAATTTCAGGCGCTGTGCCGACGCGCTTACATATCTTGCGGGGGAGCCCTCGGGAGCCGACCTTGTGGTGCTTGACTATTTTATGCCCGGTATGAACGGGATAGAGTTTCTTGCCGAGCTCAGAAAGAGCAATATTGACGTACAGGTTATTATGATAACCTCTGCCAACGATTATTCGGTTATACGCTCCGCCATGTGCTACGGCATATGCGATTATGTACTCAAGCCCTTCAACGGCGCAAGGCTGGAAAAGGCGGTCGGCAAGTTTGAAACGACCATGAGGCTTATAAAGACTACCCATGTCTGGACGCAGGATAAGGTGGATACCCTTTTGAGCCCGCATAAGCATTATAATGTCGAGCCCGTAAGCGAGGGCGGTGTGCCGAGCCCCGGCAAGATAAATAAGACCACGCTGGAGAACGTCAGGTCGTTCATGAGATACAATGCAGGCAGAAAAATGCCGCTCTCCGAGATAAGCGAGGGGCTTGCCCTGTCGACCGTGACCTCAAGGAGATATCTCAAGTACATGAACAGTCTTGGCGAGATAAGCATTACCCTTGACTGCAAAACTGGAGGACGTCCCTCCGAAATCTTTGAATACAGGGGAGCGGATATATGACAAGGCTTGAAACGGCTTACGCTGAATACGGCATGGATTATTCGGAGACTATCGAGCGTACCGCCGGCGACGAGGAGCTGCTGAGGCAGCTTTTGGATATGTTCGCGGCAGATAAGAATTATTCTCTGCTCAAATACGCTCTGGACATGGGAGAGGCCGCTGCTGCGTTCGGAGCCGCCCATGCACTCAAGGGCAGCAGCGGAATGCTCGGTATGACCAGGCTTCATGCTGTGCTGAGCGATATGACGGAGCTCCTCAGAGCGGGGGACGCTGCCGGTGCAAGAGCGTTCTGCAGTGCTGTGGAGCGTGAGTATCAGGCCGCCGTCAGAATGATAAACAGCCTATGATCTGTCTCTTATACACATCTCCGAGCCCAC
>ERZ1026968.798-NODE-798-length-11535-cov-3.918641_pt1 | contig 11535 bp, 10 predicted proteins | sample MGYA00519295_ERZ1026968 | MGnify/ENA primary metagenome ERZ1026968 (study PRJEB26926, sample SAMN06164480) | human gut metagenome | biome: ENVO:00009003; feature: ENVO:2100002; material: ENVO:00002003 | host: Homo sapiens | place: USA | collected 2012 ...
GACTTGAGAATAATCAGAAAATTTTGTAAAATATAGATATCGGTAATGAGAAGTTGCCAAGATTAGTTTAAGGGAGGATTTTTATATGAATGTTTACACAACTGACAAAATTCGGAACGTAGTTCTTCTGGGGCATGGTGGAGCCGGAAAAACATCCCTGGTAGAAGCAATGGCATATTTATCCGGCATTACAAATCGTATGGGAAAAATCAGTGATGGAAATACTATCAGTGATTATGATAAAGAAGAGACAAAGCGTCTGTTTTCCATTAATACATCTGTAGTTCCAATTATCTGGGACGATGTAAAGATCAACATATTAGATACTCCTGGTTATTTCGATTTTGTAGGCGAAGTAGAAGAAGCAGTGAGCGCCGCTGATGCAGCGATCATCGTTGTATCAGGCAAGAACGGAATTGAAGTAGGAACGAAAAAAGCATGGGAAATCTGTGAAAAATATAAATTGCCGCGTATGGTATTCGTAACCGATATGGACATAGACAACGCAAGCTACCGTCAGGTTGTAACAGATCTGCAGGAACTTTACGGAAAGAAGATCGCGCCATTCCATCTTCCAATCCGCGAAAACGAAGAGTTTGTGGGTTATGTCAATGTTTTACAGCAGAGAGCAAAACGCTGGACGGCAGACGGAAATGTAGAAAAAACAGAAGTACCGGAATACTCCAAAGAGAATTTAGGTATCTGCAGGGAAGCTTTGATGGAGGCTGTTGCAGAGACCAGTGAGGAGTTCATGGACCGTTACTTCAACGGCGAGGAATTTTCCGAAGATGAGATCCGACAGGCACTCCGTGTGAACGTAGCGGAGGGAAGCATCGTACCGGTGCTGATGGGCTCTAATATTTTAGCACGCGGAATGTATACATTAATGGTTGATATCGTAAAATATCTGCCAAGTCCTGAAAAACGTGAATGTACCGGAATCAACGCAAAAACAAACGAAGTATATCCGGCAAATTACGATTTTGCAAAACCAAAATCAGCATATGTGTTTAAGACTATTGTGGATCCGTTTATCGGAAAATATTCATTAATTAAAGTAAATTCAGGTGTATTGAAAGCAGACGATGTGCTTTATAATCAGCACAAAGACGTCGAGGAAAAGATCGGAAAACTTTATGTACTCCGCGGAAATAAGCCGGAAGAAGTAACAGAGCTGCATGCGGGAGATATCGGAGCATTGGCAAAACTTTCAAAAGTCACAACAACCGATACTTTATCGACAAAAGCAAATCCGATCCTGTATATTCGGACACAAATCTCCACACCATATACATGCATGAGATATAAAGCAAAGAATAAAGGAGATGAAGATAAGATTTCCCAGACTTTGCAAAAACTGATGCAGGAAGATTTAACATTGAAGAATGTCAATGACAGCGAGAACGGACAGACGCTTTTATATGGTATGGGTGACTTGCATTTAGAGGTAACGGCAAGCAAACTCTTAGAAAAATACAAAGTGGAGATTGAACTCACAAAGCCGAAAGTTGCGTTCCGTGAGACCATTCGTAAAAAAGCAGATGTAGAATACAAGTACAAAAAACAGTCCGGAGGACATGGACAGTATGGTCATGTTAAGATGACATTTGAGCCATCCGGAGATTTAGAGACACCATATGTATTCGAGCAGACCGTTGTCGGTGGAGCCGTTCCAAAGAACTATTATCCGGCAGTAGAAAAAGGTCTGGCAGAAGCAGTGTTAAAAGGACCTATGGCAGCATATCCGGTAGTCGGAGTGAAAGCAGTGCTTTATGATGGATCCTATCATCCGGTAGACTCTTCCGAGATGGCATTTAAAACAGCAGCGATCCAGGCATTTAAGAAAGGCTTCATGGAGGCATCTCCGGTACTCTTAGAGCCAATTTCTTCTCTGAAAGTCATTGTTCCGGATAAATATACCGGAGATGTTATGGGAGATTTGAACAAACGCCGGGGCAGAGTTCTTGGAATGAATCCGATCGATGGCGGAAAACAGGAGATTCTTGCAGACGTTCCGACCATGGAACTCTATGGATATACCACAAGTTTGAGAGCGATCACCGGAGGAAGCGGAGACTACTCTTATGAGTTTGCAAGATATGAGCAGGCACCTTCTGATATCCAGGAAAAAGAGATTGAAGCAAGAGCAAATAAAGTAGAAAAAGCAGATTAAAAATAAAGACGGGTTGGAGATAACAGGTGAAGATCAGAAAACAGAAAGCAGTTGCATGGATTCTGGTTCTGGTTTTCCTGTTAGAAGACCCTGCAGTTGTAAGGGCATATGGATTTCAGGATGGGAAACCACAGGAATTATCCGAAGATAAGAAAAAGTATCCGACAGATATCACAAAAACAGATCATCTGTTTGAGTACCGGATCACCTATGAGTTGAACGGAGGACAGAATTCAGGGAAAAATGCCGAGTCCTATCGCATGGAGGATTTACCGCTTACTTTAGAATCGCCAAGGCGGGTAGGATACAACTTTGCAGGATGGTATGCAGACAATTATTTTGAAAAAAAAGTAACAACCATTGAACAGGGCATGGTTGGGAATATAGTGCTATATGCAAAATGGACCAGAAAGATCAACGATGTCGAAAATATCAGCAGGTATTCTTATCATACGGATGCGAAACTTGGCAAAGACACCAAGACACTAAAAGACTGCAATTATAAAGTGTTAGACTATGTCAGCATTCCGGGAATGCCCTCGACAAGACAGGAGGACATCAAAACCCGGCGCATTTTAGATGAGGATCAATGTCCGCAGGGACTATGTTTGACAAAAGATTTTATTTTAGTGACGGCATACAGTTGTGATTGGGATGTGTTAGGGTCACTTTATCTGTTTGACAGAAAGAGTGGAGAGTATCTTGCAACACTCGGAATGAAGAGAAACAGCCACTTAGGCGGTGTTGCCTGTGATGGGAAAAATGTATGGATCTGTCATTCCGACAACAGCACCTTAGAGAGAATCCCATATCAGATGCTTGTGGAACTCGCAAAGGAAAAACCAAAAGAATTTATTGACTGTTCAAAGTCCATAGAGGCTTTTCGGGTGAAAAACCGTCCTTCCTGCATCACTTATCATGATGGGAAATTGTGGGTGGCAACGGAAAATGATTTTTTAAAATCCAAAATGATCGCCTATCGGTTTCAGGAAAATGAATTAAAAGAAATGGATTCCTATACGATACCGCCAAAGGTACAGGGCATTGCATTTGCAGACGATGGAAGGGTGTTTTTAAGCACTTCGTTAGGAAGGACAAAATCCTCCTTTTTAAGAATATATCACTCGTTAGAAGCCTTGAATGAAAAGCCGACAAAACCGATGCAGAAGGTGGAAATGCCGCCCTGCTCGGAGGAACTTGAGATTTTTGGACAGAATCTCTATATTCTCTTTGAATCCGCGGGACAGAAGTATTATGAAGGAACGGATGGAAAAGGCAACAGTTTGTCACCATTAGAAAAGATCATATGTATCAAATTACAATCAGTGTAAAAGAGTAAAAACGCAGGGCAGATTTCCTATTAAAATTGGGAATCTGCCCTGTTGTGTTATGGAGCTGTGTGGTGGTCTGAAATTTGCATTTCGGTTTCATGGAAGGACATGTTTTGTGTCCTTGTTTCGTGGGAATACTTGACAAATAATAGGTCTGTGCTAAAATTTTATCTATATGAGCAAAAATAAGAGAAAGTAGAGATTCGTAAGTCATACGAGTTTAGGAGGAACAGGAAAATGTCAGTCAAAGGAACACCATATAATCACAGAGCCATTGAGCAGAAGTGGCAGAAAATCTGGGATGATGAGAAAGCATTTGCAGCAACCGATGATTATTCCAAACCAAAATATTATGCACTGGTAGAGTTCCCATATCCATCAGGACAGGGACTTCATGTAGGTCATCCAAGACCATATACAGCATTAGATATTGTAGCAAGAAAGAGAAGAATGCAGGGTTACAATGTCTTATATCCGATGGGCTGGGATGCATTCGGACTGCCGACAGAGAACTATGCGATTAAAAATAAGATCCATCCAAGGATCGTAACAGAGAATAACGTGAAGCATTTTAAACAGCAGCTTCATTCTTTAGGTTATTCTTTTGACTGGGATCGTGAGATCAATACAACAGACCCGCAGTATTACAAGTGGACACAGTGGATCTTCTTAAAATTATTTAAAGAAGGTTTGGCTTATAAGAGTGAGATGCCGATCAACTGGTGTACATCCTGTAAAGTCGGTCTGGCAAATGAAGAAGTAGTCAACGGAGTCTGCGAGCGTTGTGGAAGTCCGGTAGTACGGAAAGTAAAGAGCCAGTGGATGTTAAAGATCACGGATTACGCTGAAAAACTCTTAGAGGGATTAGAGGACGTAGATTATATTGAGCGTGTCAAAGTTTCACAGAAGAACTGGATCGGAAAAAGCCAGGGTGCAGAGGTAGAATTCCAGGTTGCCGGCAAGGGGGAAAAACTGACCGTGTATACAACCAGACCGGATACTTTGTTCGGAGCAACCTATATGGTAGTATCACCGGAGCATCCGATGTTAGATAAATATAAAGAAGATATTAAGAACTGGGATGCAATTCAGGATTATCGTGAGCAGGCTGCAAAAAAATCCGATTTTGAGCGTTCAGAGCTTGCAAAAGAAAAGACAGGTGTGGCAATTGACGGTTTGAGTGCCATTAACCCGGTCAATGAGAAAGAAATCCCAATCTGGGTATCAGACTATGTACTGATGTCTTACGGAACAGGTGCGATCATGGCGGTTCCGGCACACGATACCAGAGACTGGGAGTTTGCAAAAAAATTCGATCTGCCGATCATCGAAGTAGTGGCAGGCGGTGAGAATGTACAGGAAGAGGCATATACCGATGTGGCTTCCGGAAAACTGATCAACTCCGGATTTTTAGATGGACTTGAAGTAGCAGAAGCAAAGAAAAAAATGATCGCCTTTTTAGAGGAAAAAGGAATTGGAAAGAGCAAGACCAACTTCAAACTGCGTGACTGGGTATTTTCACGTCAGCGTTACTGGGGCGAACCGATCCCAATCGTAAAATGCGAAAAATGTGGTTATGTTCCGCTTCCGGAGAGCGAGCTTCCGTTAGAGCTTCCGGATGTAGACAGCTATATGCCGACAGACAATGGAGAATCTCCATTAGCAGCAATGACAGACTGGGTCAATACCACCTGCCCTTGCTGTGGCGGACCGGCACAGCGTGAGACAGATACCATGCCACAGTGGGCAGGTTCTTCCTGGTATTTCTTACGTTATACAGATCCGAAGAATACAGAGGCATTAGCAAGCAAAGAAGCATTGAAATACTGGCTGCCGGTAGACTGGTATAATGGCGGAATGGAGCATACAACACTGCATCTTCTCTATTCCAGATTCTGGCACAGATTTTTATATGATCAGGGTGTTGTTCCAACAAAGGAGCCATACCAGAAACGTACTTCCCACGGAATGATCTTAGGAGAAAATGGCGAGAAGATGTCTAAATCCCGTGGAAATGTAGTAAATCCGGATGACATTGTCATGGACTACGGCGCAGATACACTTCGTACTTATGAAATGTTCATTGGAGCATTTGATCTGAGTGCTTCCTGGTCTGAAAATGGAGTAAAAGGATGCCGCCGTTTCTTAGACCGTGTATGGAAACTGCAGGAGATTTTAGTAGACGGAAATGAGTACCGCAGTGCATTTGAAACAAAGATGCACCAGACCATCCAGAAAGTAAGCAGTGATTTTGAAAATTTGAAATATAACACGGCGATTGCTGCAATGATGAGTCTGTTAAATGATTTCTATAAAGAGGGATCTATCAACCGTGCAGAATTCAAAACATTTTTAATTCTCTTAAATCCGGTAGCACCTCATATCACGGAAGAAATCTGGGAGAACTGCGGATACGAAGGAAGAGTCTATACACAGACCTGGCCGGAATTTGATGAGGCAAAGACCGTAGAAGATACGATCGAGCTTCCGGTTCAGATCAACGGCAAGACAAGAGCAGTTGTAACACTTCCGGCAGATGTAGATAAAGATACTGCAATTGCAGCAGGAAAAGAACTGATCGCAGATAAGCTGACAGGAACGATCGTAAAAGAGATTTACGTTCCGGGAAGAATTATCAATATTGTGCAGAAATAGTTGAAATAAAATATAAGAACATTGCACAGATGAATGTGCATTTGAAAAGACAGAATGGCGTAGTTTAGTGTAGCACTGACTACGCCATTTTACATAGAAATTGTGTAAAGTTAACGTCTTTTCATATTTTTCATCAGTGAGAGGATCATATCCGTCTTTTTTCGTTCCTCTTCTGACATGTTCTGTTTCAGGATATTGATCATCATATCCCGTTCATTTTCGGAAAACTCAATCCCTTCCTTTTTTGCGGTAGAAGCAGCCTGCGAAAGCTCGGAAGCCATTTCTTTTGCGTTGCCGGAATGGTTCTGATTGGCAAACTGCATTAAAAAATTGAGCTTTTCAGGGGAAATATTTCCCATATTTCCCTGTTTTAATAAATCTGAAATGTCCATTAGATACCTCCTGATCAGCGGAATAATAAGTCGTATGCGGAAAAGAGCTGGAACATATTGATAAAGGAATCAAGATTTTCCGCCTCTTTTTCGTTGCAGTATGGGCGGATGTCATTCAGCATATTGACCACATTTTCTTCCGGATTTTCCATAGAACATATATTCAGACTGCTGGAGTCGTTTTCAAAAAAGTGTATTGTCTTCTGCAACTCTAAGATTTTGGCAAAAATTGCGAGATTCTTCTGCTGGGGTTCCTGCAGATAGGGAATTGAGGTTTTCAGAATCTGGAGTTCTTTGCTTTGCAGCTGTTCATCGAAAAGTGTTGGTTTCAGTTCGTCGTCCATAAAATCCTGTAGTTACCCTTTTTCTTTCAATATATGCATCAGAAAAAAAGCTATGCAATATTTTGAAGCCTGCATATAGTAACAGTAGGAGCTTTATGCCAAAATCAAGAATAGGAGCAGAAAAATGGGAAAACTGATCATTGACGGAAATAAAGTATATGAGATAGATGAGGAATGTCTTGAGAAAAAACGCCACAAAGAGCAGGAAGAACGAAAAAGAGAATGGGAACAGAAATGGGAGCGAAACCGTGAAAAAAACAGTCGTGAGAAGAACCGTAAAGGTACGAGAGGAATATCGCGAAACAATTTCCTATAAAGCAAGAAAAACGGGTACTGCATCAGCAGTACCCGTTTCAGACTGTAGACAAAACAGAAAGGCTAGAAGCATCCGCCACCGCATCCGTTGCCACCGCAGCAGAAGAGTAATAAGATTAACCATAAACAGCTGTTGTTGCCGTTATCGCATCCGCCACCGATACCATTGTTGCCGCATCCGCAACAGCATAACAGGATGATCAACCAGATAATAGAGTTGCATCCTCCTTCGTTTTCGCATCCGCATCCACAGTTTGTTGCTGCTAAATCACTCATTTGAAATCCTCCAAATTTTTACTTACACTTCATCATATGTGGGGAACAAAAAAGTGTTACAGGGCAGCCATAAAAAATAATAAAATGTTGACAATACTTGCATAATTGTATACAATTATGCAAGAAGATAAATTGTATACTAAATAAGATCAGGAGGATGAAGATGAAAGCCATCGGAGATATGAGGGAAGTTGTCAAGAATGAAAAGACAAATCTATTACAGTTAGAGGAACATTTTTACCAGTTAAATGATGTGGCAGAGCCAAACGTATTCAGAAATCTGTTTCCATACGATGAAGTGCCTAAGATCGCATTTAATGACCGTATCGTGCCTCATAATATGCCGGAAGAAATCTGGATCACGGATACCACATTCCGGGATGGACAGCAGTCAAGAGCTCCTTATACGGCAGAGCAGATCGTAAAGATTTATGATTATCTGCACAGATTAGGCGGACCAAACGGAAAGATCCGTCAGAGCGAATTCTTTTTATATAGTAAAAAAGACAGAGATGCCGTTTATAAATGTTTAGAGCGTGGATACCGGTTCCCGGAAGTTACGAGCTGGATCCGTGCCAATAAGAAAGATTTTCAGCTTGTAAAGGATATCGGATTGAGAGAGACAGGAATCTTAGTCAGCTGTTCCGATTATCATATTTTTTATAAAATGCGAATGACAAGAAGAGAGGCAATGAATCAGTATTTAAGTGTCATCCGGGAATGTTTAGAGACCGGTATTTCACCGAGATGTCATTTAGAGGATATCACACGTTCCGATATCTATGGATTTGTCATTCCGTTCTGTTTAGAACTGATGAAGCTGATGGAGGAATATCAGATCCCGATCCGTATCCGTGCCTGTGATACGATGGGTTATGGCGTGAACTTTGCCGGAGCCGTAATACCAAGAAGCGTACAGGGAATCATTTATGGTCTGACCACTCATGCAGGTGTGCCAAGTGAATTAATTGAATGGCATGGACACAATGATTTTTATAAAGCAGTCACCAATTCAACAACCGCATGGCTCTATGGAGCGAGCGGTGTCAACTGTTCTTTATTCGGTATCGGAGAAAGAACCGGAAATACGCCGTTAGAGGCAATGGTATTTGAATATGCACAGCTTCGGGGAAGTTTAGACGGTATGGATACAACCGTGATCACGGAACTTGCAGAGTATTTTGAAAAAGAATTAGGATATGTGATGCCGGACCGTACACCATTCTGCGGAAAGAATTTTAATGTCACAAGAGCGGGAATCCATGCAGATGGCTTATTGAAAAATGAGGAGATTTATAATATATTTGATACGGAGAAATTTTTAAACCGGCCGGTACTGGTATCTGTATCAAACACTTCGGGGTTAGCCGGCATTGCACACTGGATGAATACTTACTATCATTTAGAGGGAGAACGTGCAGTAGATAAGAATTCAGAGTTAGTTCATCTTGTAAAAGAGAAGGTGGATCAACAGTATGATGATGGCAGAGTGACCGTTATGACGGATGCAGAATTGACAGAAATGATAAATGACTGTTGTCAAAAGCTGCAGATTGAATTATAACTATAGGAGGGTTTATAATGAGTGAGGATGGTCATTCCCTGAGTGCGCGTGTGTTTCATACCCTTCGGGAGGAAATTTTATCCGGAAAATATCAAAAAGATGAGGAACTCAAAGAAAAGACGATCGGAGAGGAACTCGGAGTCAGCCGGACACCGGTGCGGGAAGCCTTAAGGCAGTTAGAATTAGAAGGTTTAGTCACGATAATTCCAAACCGGGGAGCTTTTGTGGAGGGAATATCCAAAGATGATATCCAGGACATCTATGAGATCCGTTCCCTTTTAGAAGGACTTTGTGCGAAAAAGGCGGTCACCGGGATCACGGAGAAAGAATTAGAAGAATTAGAGGAGAATCTTTATCTTACGGAGTTTCATATCCAAAAAGAACATTATGAACAGATATTAGAATTAGACAATCGTTTTCATGAGATTTTGTATGAAGCATCTAAGAGTAAGATGTTAAAACATGTGCTCAGCGACTTCCACCACTATGTGGAACGGGTACGGAAAGTTTCACTTTCCGGTACAAAACGTGCAAAGGAGTCGAACGAGGAACATAAAAGGATTGTCGAGGCTTTAAAGGCTCATGATGCGGAAAAAGCCCAGCAGCTTGCAAACCAGCATATTATGAACACCATCCACAGCTATGACCGCTACGGATGGGATAAGCTATTAAATATGAACAGTATGGAGGAAGAAATTCATGGAAAAAATTAAGATGGCAACACCGTTAGTTGAGATGGACGGAGATGAAATGACAAGAATCCTGTGGCAGATGATCAAGGATGAACTGTTAAATCCATTCATCGAACTCAATACCGAATATTATGACCTTGGTTTAGAGCATCGTAATGCAACCGACGATCAGGTAACGGTAGATTCCGCAGAAGCGACAAAAAAATATGGAGTTGCCGTAAAATGTGCGACGATCACACCGAATGCAGCCCGTATGGATGAGTATGACTTAAAAGAGATGTGGAAAAGTCCAAACGGAACGATCCGTGCGATCTTAGACGGAACCGTATTCCGTACTCCGATCGTAGTAAAGGGAATCGAGCCATGTGTACGCAACTGGAAAAAACCGATCACGATCGCAAGACATGCTTATGGTGATGTATACAAAGGTGTGGAGATGAAGATCCCGGCAGCAGGAAAATGAGAACTTGTATACACAGCAGAGGATGGTACCGAGATGAGAGAAACCATCCATAACTTTACCGGCGCGGGAATCGTACAGGGACAGCACAACGTAAATGCTTCTATTGAGAGCTTTGCAAGAAGCTGCTTTAACTATGCACTGGATCAGAAACAGGATTTATGGTTTGCAACCAAAGATACCATTTCTAAAAAATATGACCATACATTTAAAGATATTTTCCAGGAAATTTTTGATGCAGAATACAAGGAAAAATTCGATGCTGCAGGAATTGAATATTTTTACACATTGATCGACGATGCCGTGGCAAGAGTCATGAAATCAGAGGGCGGTTATATCTGGGCATGCAAGAACTATGACGGAGATGTTATGAGTGACATGGTATCTTCAGCATTCGGTTCTCTTGCAATGATGACTTCCGTATTGGTATCTCCGGACGGATATTACGAGTATGAGGCAGCACACGGTACCGTACAGCGTCATTATTACAAACATTTAAAAGGCGAAGAGACATCCACGAACTCCGTAGCTACGATCTTTGCATGGACGGGAGCACTCAGAAAACGCGGAGAACTCGACAACAATCAGGCATTATCTGACTTTGCGGATAAGTTAGAGAAAGCATGTATCGCAACGACTGACTAAGGAAAAATGACAAAAGATTTAGCATTGATCACATCTTTAGAAAATGTAACCGTATTAAACAGCGAGAACTTTATCAAAGAGATCCGCAAGACATTAGAAGAGATGTTATAAGCGCAGAGAACATAGAAATGATACTTCGAAAAGAGGTGCCCACAGAGGCACCCTTTTTCGGGTAATGAGGTGAAATATGATACTATCCGTTCAGAATGTCAGCAAATCATTTGGAACAGACGAAATTCTAAAAAATGTGTCTTTTCATATTGAAGATCATGAAAAGGCAGCCGTGGTCGGCATCAACGGTGCCGGAAAATCCACACTTTTAAAAATCATAGTAGGAGAACTGACTCCTGACACCGGAGAGGTCATCACTGCAAAAGGTAAATCCTTAGGCTATTTAGCACAGCATCAGGATTTAGAGGGTGACAGGACCATTGAAGAAGAATTGCTTTCCGTAAAGAGTGATGTGATCGCAATGGAGCAAAAGATCCGTGCGATGGAAGAACAGATGCATCATGTAGAAGGGGCAGAATTAGAAAAACTTTTAGAGGACTATAACCGTATGCATCATCAGTTTGAATTAGAGGGCGGTTACAGTTACCGGAGTGAGGTTTACGGTGTCTTAAACGGACTCGGTTTTTCACAGGAAGATTATCAGAAGACTGTCTCTTATACACATCTGACGCTGCCG
>ERZ1026968.802-NODE-802-length-11504-cov-7.612717_pt1 | contig 11504 bp, 10 predicted proteins | sample MGYA00519295_ERZ1026968 | MGnify/ENA primary metagenome ERZ1026968 (study PRJEB26926, sample SAMN06164480) | human gut metagenome | biome: ENVO:00009003; feature: ENVO:2100002; material: ENVO:00002003 | host: Homo sapiens | place: USA | collected 2012 ...
TGTTAGATTGTATGAGCCGGGGCGCGGATAGTTGCCGGAGAAGCCTTTTGTGCGCAGCAGCTTTTCTGCAGGGGAAAAGCGTGGTATACTGAGGGGGATAACTCGTAATTTGTGGAGGGGAGCCTGATGAAAGAAAAGACTTGTCAAACTCGGTGCGGAACGATTCGGTATTGGGTAAGTGTGTCAAACCCGGATACAATTACGCTTGTTTTTCTGCCGGGATTGACTGCGGATCATAGATTGTTTGATAAGCAGATTCAGTATTTTGAGAGCAGGTATAATGTTATCGTCTGGGATGCACCGGCACATGCTTCTTCATGGCCGTTTCGGTTTGATTTTGATCTGTTCGATAAGGCAAAATGGCTGAACGATATCTTAAACCAAGAAGGAATCACAAAGTCTGTTATTGTCGGGCAGTCCATGGGTGGATATGTGGGACAGGCTTATGCACAGCTTTACCCAGACAAAATGACAGGCTTTGTCTCCATTGACTCTGCACCGCTGCAACGAAGCTATGTGACGGCAGTTGAAATTTGGCTTTTGAAACGGATGGAACCGGTATATGCTCACTATCCGTGGAAATGGCTCCTGAAATCGGGGTCGGAAGGCGTTGCTACGTCTGATTACGGTAGAAATCTCATGCGTGAAATGATGCTGACTTATGACGGAAACCAGAAACGCTATGCACAAATTGCCGGACATGGTTTTCGTATTTTGGCAGCGGCCATAGAAAAGAATCTGCCGTATGAGATCAAATGTCCGGCGTTGCTGATATGCGGCACACAAGATCATGCAGGTTCGTGTATACGGTACAACAAAGCATGGCATCGCAATACGAAAATCCCATTGACGTGGATCGAAGGAGCAGGGCATAATTCCAACACAGACAAACCCGAACAGGTGAATCGGCTGATAGATGAATTTGCTGCAAATATTTTACAACAGGAAACTTAGCAATTCAACTTTTTAATACAGCAGCAACAGCGTTGAATTGCGTATCGCAAATATGCTGTTTGAATGTTGCACTAATTTCTTGACTTGTGATTAGAAAAGCTCACCGCAAAACACACTTCGGGAGGTGCGAGGAATGAACTTCTGGAAAAAGCTGTTTGCCGGCATGGGCTTTGTGTGCGGCTTTCTGGTCTTTGAAGCCATGTCGCTGGCGTACCACAACTCCCGCCGCCGTCATAAAAACCGTAAGGGGCGCTGCCGGCGTAATAGTTTTTGGGACACGCTTACCCGGTACATGATCTTTGCGTGGATCTACGATGGTGTGAAGAAAAGCAGGGAACAGGTGGGCAGACGGTACTACCGCCGCACCGGGAATGAGTTCCGACCATCCTACGATTCCGGTACAAGAAGCAATCCCTCTGAACCTGCAAAAGCCGCCCCGAAAACCGCAGATGCAGCACAGTCCAAAAAGCAGCGGTCGTCTCCGTCTGCGCCGAAAACGACAGCAAAGAGCGCATCGGCATCCACGGCAGATAGGCTGAAAGTCCCTGCTGCGGAGGCAAAGCCGCCCCGTGAAACAGTGGAGAAATCAACTGTTGCTGTGCCGGAAAAGCCCTTGCCGGACATCGTACCGGATACCGAAAACCTACCCGCCCCGGAGCCAAAAACACCGCAGGAGGTGGAGGCGGAGCGTCAGCAGATGCTTGCCCGGCTGCGCACCGAGCTGCGGGAGCAGGTCTGTGCTATTCATGCAGACGTGACCCTGCCGCCCGACAGGGAGCAGGGAAGCGAGGCAACGGAGCAGCAACTGCACATTCTGCTGTACCAGACCGATGTGCCGGAGGCGGAACTGAACGCCGCCCTGTCTGACCTGCGTGCCCAGCGCAGGCGGGAAAAAGCCCAGTATCAGGGCGCACCCTTTGCGGATGTGTTTCAGGTAGAGCTGATTTTATCAGAGGAGGACAGCGACCGGGCCTGCATCGTGGATGTGGGGGACACCGGCATGAGCTATGTGATCCCGTGGAGCAGCATCCCGCAGGAGCTTCAGCAGCCGCTGCGCTGCTATGTGGCACAGGCAGACGGAAAGCTCTGCGGCTATTGCAAAGAAAACCTCTGCAATACCGAAAACGGACGGATGATCGTGGAGCTGTATCTGGGTAAACAGGAACATCACGTTTCAAGGATCTTGTATTGAAATAGCTGCACAACCGCAGCGATTGGGTTGAAAAAAAGCTGAAGCCCCAATTGCTCCAGTCAATGTCAGAGTTTCTTAATTGTCCATCAAAAATACGTTGGTACGTTTTACACAGTGACAATTCAAAAAACAGAGGAGAGATATTTTACTATGATCTACAAAAAGCGATACGGACAACCGTTTGATACCGAAAGTGTAGTGGGTTCTTTTTTGCCCATGATGGAAACGATACCCTATCTGACCAAGGAGCCGGATGGTTTCTCCTATGCCATGGAGCCGCAGGATGTCCTGTATGGTCTTGGCGAGAACGTCCGTGGTATCAACAAGCGCGGGTGGGTGTACGAAAGCAAATGCTCCGATGACGGCAACCATACCGAGGGTAAATCCTCGCTGTACGGTGCTTATAATTTTATGATCGTGTCCGGCAAGGATACATTTGGCGTTTTTATCGACTACCCGGGCAAGGTCACCTTTGACTGCGGCTACACCGACCTGGATACCTTACGCATCACGGTGGCCGAGGAAAATTACGATCTCTACATCATTGAGGGCGAAAGCCTGACCGATATTGTGCACCAGTTCCGCCAGTTGGTGGGACGCAGTTATATTCCGCCCAAATGGGCTTTTGGCAACGCCCAGAGCCGCTGGAGCTACATGAACGAGGACGAGGTCCGCGAGGTGGTGGCAAATTACCGTGCCAATAATATGCCGCTGGACGCTGTGGTTTTGGATATTGATTACATGGAGCATTACAAGGACTTTACGGTGGATGCGCAGCGCTTCCCGCGTTTTGCAGACTTTGCCGCCGAGATGAAAGCGCAGGGCATCCGTCTTGTCCCCATCATCGATGCAGGAGTCAAAATCGAAGAGGGATATGATGTGTACGAGGAGGGCGTGAAAAACGGCTACTTCTGCACGAATCAGGATGGCACCCCCTTTGTAGCCGGTGTGTGGCCGGGACGGGTACACTTCCCCGATATGCTCAACCCGGAAGCCCGTGCTTGGTTTGGCAGTCAATATAAAGTTCTGCTGGATCAGGGGATCGAGGGCTTCTGGAACGATATGAACGAGCCTGCTATCTTCTACGCAGAGGAAAGACTGAAAAAGACCTTTGCTAAAATTGAGGAATATAACAAGCAAAACCTGGATATTTCCAGCTTTGCTGCTTTTACCGGCATGGTGGCAGAGCTTTCCAACAACGAAAACGATTATAAGCTGTTCTACCACAACACCAAGCAGGGGCGTATGCGGCACGACAAGGTACATAATCTTTTTGGTTATAACATGACCCGTGCGGCAGGCGAGGCTTTTGAGCGGCTGGAGCCGGACAAGCGCATTTTGATGTACTCCCGTTCTGCCTGCATCGGGATGCACCGGTATGGCGGCATCTGGACCGGCGACAACCATTCTTGGTGGAGCCACATTCTGCTTGCGCTGCACATGATGCCCTCCCTGAATATGTGCGGCTTCCTGTACGAAGGCCCCGACATTGGCGGCTTTGGCAGCAATACCACGGAGGATCTGGTGCTGCGCTGGTACGGCTTGGGCATCTTCTCTCCGCTGCTGCGGAACCACTCTGCCAACGGCACCCGCCGGCAGGAACCCTACCGCTTTAAGAACAAGGCCGCCTTTGCCGGTATTTTACAGCTGCGCTACCTGCTGCTGCCCTACATTTACAGCGAGTACATGAAAGCTGCCCTGCACGACGGCATGTACTGTATGCCGTTGGCTTTTGCCTTACCGGAGGATGACTTTGCCCGTCGGGTGGAGGATGAGGTGATGATCGGTGAAAGCTTGTTGATCGCCCCGGTATATGAGCAAAACGCCCGAGGTCGGTATGTTTATCTGCCGGAGGAGATGCTGCAGGTGCGGGTAAAGTACAGCGAAAGCAACCGCATCGAAACCAGTGTGCTGCCGGCAGGCCATCATTACATTCCGGTGGAGCTGGATGAAGTGGTGTTCTTTTTGCGCAAGGGACACCTTCTGCCCCTTGCCAAGGACGGCAAAAAGATCCAGAGCGTTGCCGATGTGGATTTTGCAGATCTGCGCCTGCTTGCCTATGCTCCCGATGGTGCATCCTATGAATACTATACCGATGACGGCGAGACAAGGGATTATGATAAGCCGGAACATTTTGTGCATATCACGCTGGATGCGGATGGAAACGCAAAGAGTGATCGTGCTACGGTCAAAGTAGAAGGATAATCGTCAGTCATTACGCAGTTCCTACAGAGTGGCAGCGTTTCAGCTTGAAATGCTGCCACTCTTTTTCGTTGTCTGTATCACAGATAAAATAGCGTTCCATCTTGAAAACAGCGTAAAGATTTATTATAATAAGATAAATAGTTGTGACTTTTACAAAGGAGGGCTGAATTATGGCAGCGCAGCGCACCTATCTGGCAATCGACCTGAAAAGTTTCTATGCCTCGGTGGAGTGCGTAGACCGTCATCTGGACCCCCTGACCACCAATCTGGTGGTGGCGGACGCCTCCCGCACCGAAAAGACCATCTGCCTTGCGGTGTCGCCGTCCTTAAAAGCCTACAAGATACCCGGCAGAGCACGGCTGTTTGAAGCCGTTCAGCGGGTGAAAGAGGTCAACGCCCAGCGGCTGCAGACCGCCATCCGGCAGAAAAAGGCGGTCCGGGGAGAGGATGGAAAATACCACTTTGCCAGCACCTCTTTTGATGCTAACGCCCTGAACGCAGACCCTGCACTGGGGCTGAGCTACATCGTTGCGCCGCCCCGGATGCAGCGGTATCTGGACGTTTCCACCCAAATCTACAAGACCTACCTCAAATATGTGTCCCCGGCGGATATCTACCCCTACTCCATCGACGAGGTTTTCATTGATGTGACGGGCTATCTGCCCTACTACCACATGAGCGCCCACGAGCTTGCCATGACCATGGTGCGGGAGGTGCTGTACAACACCGGCATCACCGCAACGGCAGGCATCGGCACAAACCTCTACCTTGCAAAGCTGGCCATGGACATTGTGGCAAAACACATCCCGGCGGACAAGAATGGTGTTCGCATTGCGGAGTTGGACGAGCAGTCCTACCGGTATCTGCTGTGGAACCATCGCCCTTTGACGGATTTCTGGATGACCGGCCCCGGCACAGTGAAAAAGCTGGAAGCCCACGGCATTTATACCATGGGGGATTTGGCACGGTTTTCCATCCATGGAGAAGATCGGCTGTATGAGATTTTTGGCGTGGATGCGGAAATTCTCATTGACCACGCATGGGGCTATGAACCCTGCGGCATGGAACAAATCAAAAGCTACAAGCCCAGCACCAACAGCATCAGCGAGGGACAGGTGCTGACCTGCCCTTACCCCAACGACAAAGCCAAGCTCATCGTCCGGGAGATGGCGGAGATTCTGATGTTCCGGCTTACCGAAAAGAAGCTGGTGACGGAATCCATCACCTTGGAGATAGGCTACGACCGGGAGAACGTGGACAAGGGCGGCTATCGTGGGATGACCCAGACCGACCGCTACGGCAGGGTCATCCCTAAGGCTGCTCACGGCACTATCCGGTTTGATGCCCCTACCAATCTGGGCAGCACCCTCATCAACGAAAGCGCAAAGCTGTTTGAGCGCATCACCGACCCGGCGCTGACGGTGCGGCGCATTACTCTCAACGCCAACAAGGTCACGCCGGACGAGGGCTTCTATCAGGTGGACTTTTTTACCGACACCAAGAAGCTGGAAAAGGAGAAAAAACTCCAGCAAGCCATGCTGGGCATCAAGAACAAGTACGGCAAAAACGCCGTGCTGAAAGCCAGCAGCTACGAGGAAGGTGCCACCATGCGCCGGCGCAACGCACAAATCGGCGGGCACAGTGCAGGAAGTTCGGCGGGAGGTTCAGATGGAAAACTACAAAAATAGCAAAATCGGGCTGGAGACCGCCAAAAAGTACGGGGATATCCTAGAGATGGAACGCCCCCAGACCGAAGAATCCCTCCGCAAGCACCCCCGCATGACCCTTCAGAACCGTGCCAAGATCTTCTCGCCCTTCTCTCCGCTGCGGGGCTATGACGAGCAGCTTGCCGCAGAAAAGCAGCGCACCGAGCGCGTGACCAAGCGCATTCTGACCGAGGAAGAAATGTCGGCTCTGTCCGATCGGCTGATGCAGGTCACCAAGGGCATGACCATCACAGCGCGGTATTTCAAAGAGGATACTGCCCACCCGGAGGTTCCCGCGGTGGGCAACTACATCACACTGACCGGAAAAGCAGACCGCATCGACCCGGTGTTCCGCACCTTGCAGGTGGGCGACACCGTGGTGCCCTTTGAAGATCTGGTGGAGGTCAGCGGGGAAGGCATCATGGAAATTGACGCATATCTGGGAATCCGGGAAGAATGAGATGACAAGAAATGCTGAAAGAGATGTTTATGGGACAGCTCTTTCAGTAAAATGACCTCAGAAGAAGCAAAACACACTTCGGATGGAGGAAAACACAATGGCAAACGGTGATTACGGCTATTTCGGCAAAGGTGACACGGGCTATGCCCAGTACATGACGGCTTTCAACCGCAACTTCGGCGGCTCGTCCGGCGGCGGTGGTGGCGGGGACGGCAGCGGCTGCGGCTGCCTCATCGCCATTGCGGTGGTGGTCGTGCTGGTGCTCCTCGGCATGGGGAACTGAGGGCATTTCCATAGCACAAGGCTGTCTTACGTGACCCGGTCACAGAAAGCATAACTAGGAAATGTTATCATATAGTCACAGGAAACACCAACAACATTCCGATGGAGGAATTGAATATGAAAGCAAAGTTTTATATCTGTGAGCACTGTGGCAACCTGGTCACCACCATCCACAACGCAGGCGTCCCGCTGGTCTGCTGCGGCGAAAAGATGAAGGAACTGCTCCCCAACACCGTGGAAGCCAGCGGCGAAAAGCATCTGCCGGTGGCAGAGCTTTCCGGCAGCACCCTCACGGTTACGGTGGGTGCAGTGGAGCATCCCATGGTGGATGTGCACCACATCCAGTGGCTCTTTGTGGAGACGGAAAACGGCGGACAGCTCCGCTACCTCGCCCCCGGGCAGGCACCCAAGGCGGTATTTGAGCTGGGCAGCGAAAAGCCGGTGGCGGTCTACGCTTACTGCAACCTGCATGGTCTGTGGATGACGAAGCTGTAAGAAATAAACGGGCTCCTGCCAGTGGTTAAACGCTTGCAGGAGCCTGTTTTGCGTGTAGACGCTTTTCCGTGGAAAGGAAGCATGACACCGTTATAATGGTTGTATGGACAGCAAAATAAGCGCAGCCCTTGCACCGCCCCATCGGATGTGATAGGATGAAGAAAACCGTGTAAGGGAGGAACCACCATGCCTTTTTTGATGATCCGCAACGACATCACCAAGGTGGCAGCGGATGCCATCGTCAACCCCGCCAACCGGAACCTTTTGCAGGGCAGCGGCACCAGCCGTGCCATCTATCAGGCGGCAGGGGAGCGGGAGCTGACCGCCGCCTGTGAAGCCATCGGGCACTGCGATTTGGGCAGGGCGGTGTGCACCCCGGCATTCGGACTGCCCGCAAAGTATATCTTTCATGCGGTCTGCCCGGCATGGCACGGCGGATTTTTTGGCGAAGCAAAACAATTGGCCGGTGCGTACCATTCTGCACTGGAATTAGCCGCAGAATACCACTGCGAGAGCGTGGCTTTTCCGCTGCTGTCCAGCGGAAACTACGGCTACCCCAAGGAGCAGGCTTTCCGCATTGCAGTGGATACCATCACGCAGTACGTCATGGAGCACGACCTGACCGTGTATCTGGTGCTTTACGACCGGCGCTCGCTGGCTGTGAGCCGCAAGCTGTTCGCCTCGGTAGAGGAGTACATCGACGACCATTATGTAGCCCAGAACGATGAAAGCTACCAGTTTGACCGTCGGCGCAGAGAATACGTGGAACGCTGGGAAGATGCTGCGCTTGCCGACCGGGAGTATCCTGCGCAAGAGTGCGCGCCGCCGGTCTTTGCGGCTGCACCGCCTCCGCCTGCCACCCCCATGGCAGCCCGCAGTCTGGAAAACCTGATGGACAATCTGGGCGAGAGCTTCACCACCCGGCTGCTGCGGCTCATTGACGAGCGGGGGCTGAAAGACTCCACCGTGTACAAGCAGTCCAACATCTCCCGGCAGCATTTTTCCAAAATTCAGTGTAACCGGGACTACAACCCCAAAAAGAAGACCGTGCTTGCCTTTGCGGTGGGGCTGCATCTGTCGGAGGATGAGACCATCGACCTGCTTAAAAGCGCAGGCTATGCCTTCTCCGATGGCTCCAAGCGGGATTGGATCGTGCGGTACTGTCTGGAACACAAAATCTATAACATCAATCAGGTCAATACGCTATTGTTTGAATACGATCAGGAACAGCTGGGTGCGTGATTTGTCGCCTGCCCGTTGACCTTTTGCCCTCCGGTTTGTGGTATCCTCTTGTCAGAAAGACAGAACACCACAAAAAACGGAGGGCATTTATTATGAAGAAAAATCTTACCGAGCTTGTTTTCATTCTGGACCGCAGCGGCTCCATGGGTGGGCTGGAACCGGACACCATCGGCGGGTTCAACGCCATGCTGACCCGGCAGAAGGAGCAGAAAGGCGAAGCCAACGTGACCACCATCCTGTTTGACCACGAGGTGCAGTTGCTGCACGACCGCTTTCCGCTGCACGCCGTTGCGCCGCTGACCGAAAAGGACTACTACGTCCGGGGCTGTACGGCGCTGCTGGATGCCATCGGTTACGGCGTGGAGAAGATGGTAAACATCCAGCGCCATCTGCCGGAGGACGAGCGTGCCGAAAAGGTCATCTTTGTCATCACCACCGATGGGCTGGAAAACGCCAGCAAGCGGTTTGGCTACGAGAAGATTCGCCGGATGATCGAGCGGGAAAAAGAACGGTACGGCTGGGAATTTCTGTTCCTTGGTGCTAACATGGACGCCGTGCAGGAGGCCGCTCGCTTCGGCATCGGGGCAGACCGGGCGGTGCGGTTCGAGAATGATGCGCAGGGCGTGGCAGTCAATTACCATGTGGTCAGCGAAACGGTCTGCCGGATGCGGCAGGCAGCCTGCCCGGCATCCATCGGCGCAGAGTGGAAAGAGGAAATTGAAGCCGACTTCAAGAAGCGGCATCAGGAGTAAAGGAGGAAACAGCGACACCCTTGCCTGCATCACCGGCGGCATTGCCGAAGCCTTTTACGGGATGCCGTCTGAATTGCAGCAGGAGACCTTGAAGCGTCTGCCGGAGGAGATGCGGGCAGCGTATGAGCTGTTCCGGCAGAACCTTGAGCGCAGGATGTGACACCGTCGGCGCTGAGAGCTAGAGAGCCGCTGCACAGGGATCTGTGCGGCGGCTCTTTTGTGCGCAGGTGCTTTTCCGCAGCGGCAAGCCCTCGTCAAAACTCCGGGTGCCATTCGTCCCGAATGCCAATGTCGGCACAGACGATCTTTCCGCACAGCGGCGCAGAGATTTTTGCGATATGCAGCGGTTTATAGCTGTCGAAGGTTACGGTCAAATCTGCATGGGCAGCACCGTCGGCAACCTCGCCGGTGTCCGTATTGATGCCGCTGGGCAGGTCCACGGCCAGCACAAAGGCACCGCCCTTGTGCAGATGGCGTATCAGTCCGCAGGTAGCAAGGCCGGAAGGCCGCAGTTCACCATGGAATCCGGTGCCGTAGAGGGCATCCACAACGGCAGCAAAGCTCTGGGTTTCCAGTACAGAACCGTCAGTGCAGATGTGCACCGGCAGGGAGTGCAGACGCTCAAAATTGCGGATAGCGTCAGAAGTTTTCGGCTCGCCCTCGGCCAGAAGAACGGTCACATTCCAGCCGTCTTTTGCAGCGGCACGGGCGATCACGAACCCATCGCCGCCGTTGTTGCCCTTTCCGCAGACCACCAGCAGCCTGCCGGGATGCGGGAACTGCTTTTGCAGTTCAGCGTAAGCCGCCAGCCCGGCGTTTTCCATCATTTGCGGGTAGGGCAGACCGTGGGCATCCCCGGCTTGTTCAATTTCCTTCATCTGCGCAGCCGTCACAATGCGATGTTTCATGTTGGCACCTTCTTTCTATCTCTATTATAATGGATGAGAATGTTTGGAACAAGATGAAAGATACCGGTGCATAGAATCTGTCCCCGGAGAGTTGGAATAAGCCCTCCGGGGGCATTTTTGCTTTTCACTATCTTTTCCGCAAGGGAAAACCATGGTATACTGAACGCAACGAATCCAAAGTAATAAACCGGGAGGTACCGTTATGAAGTGGGGAATTTTAGCGACCGGCACCATTGCCAAAAAGTTTGCGTCTACGGTGGAACAGATGGGCGCAGAAGGAGAGCAGCTTGTTGCCGTGGGGTCACGGCACATGGAAAGCGCACAGGCGTTTGCGCAGCAGTACGGCATTCCCCGCTGCTATGACTCCTACGAAGCCCTTGCCGCCGACCCGGAGGTGGAGGCTATCTACGTTGCCACCCCCAACACCCTGCATTACGAAAACTGCAAGCTCTGTCTGGAGCAGGGCAAGCACGTTTTGTGCGAAAAGCCCTTTACCATCAGCCCGGAGCAGGCGCAGCAGCTGTACCGTCTGGCAGAGGAAAAGCACCTCTTTCTCATGGAGGCGTTCTGGATTTGGCTGCTGCCGCTGTACGACCGCCTGCGCGAGATCCTTGCGGCTGGCACCATCGGGGAACTGAAGCAGATCACCTGTCAGTACGGCTTTGTTGCCTCCGGTGCCCGGAAGGACCGCAAGTTTGATTCCGGTCTGGGCGGCGGTGCGCTGCTGGATATCGGTATCTACAATCTGGGCTTTCTGCGCATTCTCACCGGGCAGGACCCGGAGAAGGTGGAAACCAAAGAGGTGCACATCAACGAGTACGGCACCGACGATTACAGCCGCCTTGCGCTGACCTACCCCGGCGGCTGCAAGGCGGAGTCGGTCCAGACCATCGGGCAGGAGCTGGAGCGCAATGCCCGCATCCTTGGCACCAAGGGCAGTATTTTCCTGCCGGATTTCCAGCACGCCGAGACCATGACGCTGGAAGTGGAGGGCAAAGAGCCGGAGGTCATCCGCTGCCCGGTGGATATCAACGGCTTTGAGTATGAGATCCGGGAAGCAAGCCGCTGCGTGAAGCAGGGGCGTACCGGCAGCGACCGCTACACCCCGCAGGACAGCCTTGCCCTGACCCGTCTGATGTATGATATCCGCATGAGCTGGGGCATGAAGTTTGCGGGCGAGGTGTAAGAACACACCTTGCACAGGGGGCTTTTTGTGTGCGGAAACCATGGGACACTAAGAACGACAACTTGGAATTTAATGGAGGGATGTTTCTATGAAATCTTTTGTTTGCAGTTTGTGTCACAATG
>ERZ1026968.805-NODE-805-length-11443-cov-6.190376_pt1 | contig 11443 bp, 10 predicted proteins | sample MGYA00519295_ERZ1026968 | MGnify/ENA primary metagenome ERZ1026968 (study PRJEB26926, sample SAMN06164480) | human gut metagenome | biome: ENVO:00009003; feature: ENVO:2100002; material: ENVO:00002003 | host: Homo sapiens | place: USA | collected 2012 ...
CCATGTGTTCAGCCTAGTTCATAAATATGTGTCCAGGATTCTGGGTACATATCATTTTAACCTGTGGTTTATTTGTGTTATAGTATCTGTAGATTCCTTCTGACATATTTTATTATTAGTGTTCGGGATATTGACCCAGTTATAAGACTATTGGAGATATTGGTAGTCAGATAGTTTATAGCATTTACAATGGGAGGTATCATTTATGACACAGAACAATTTTCCAATGATCGACCTTTGTGCAACAGGCAAGAGGATCAAAGAAGTGAGAGAGCAGAAAGGAATCACCGTAAAAGCATTGCAGGCATTTCTCGGGTTCAATGAACCTGTATCGATCTACAAGTGGCAGAGGGGCGAATGCCTTCCTACATTTGACAACATGTATGCAATGGCCTGCCTATTCGGGGTAGGGATTGACGACCTTCTGGTGGGAAACCGCCAGGAGGTTGTTTTTGTTTGCGCGCCATGGGCGCGCTCTAACGGGTGTCATTTATCTCTGGGGACGGACCTCCGTCCCCATTAAATATTTGATTAATGGTGGTAGTGTGTTACAATTATATTTATATGTAAGTATAAACTTGAGCTGATCTGGGACCGGAATAATGTACGTGAGATGGGGGATTCGGTATGAAGAATGCAAGCAAGAGGCAGTATATACTGACGCTGATAGTGAGTTTTGTGGCAATTGTGGTACTGTCGTTGTGTACGATCATGACATTTTATAAGAAGTCAGTGAATGATACTCTGGCTTTGGCGGCAGAGACTGTTAAGCAGGAGCAGGAATATATGAATTCGTATCTGAATCGAGCCGTGGATGCGGTGGAAGTTACGAAGATCACTGTGGAGCATATGATGAGAGAAGGCAGGCCGGAGCAGGATATACTGAACTTTCTCACGAATGAATCAGATTATTATCTCCAGGATATAGATGCTGCATTCACAGGCGTATATGGCTTTATAAACGGCGAATACCTGGATGGTATAGGCTGGGTTCCCGACGATGATTATGTTCCTCAGGAGCGGGCATGGTACAAGGCAGCAGTGGCGGCAGACGGCCAGCCAACCCTGGGCCAGCCGTACATCGATGCGCAGACAGGTGATATTCTGATGTCAGTCAGCCAGTTACTCTATGATGGTGTGAGCGTAATATCTCTGGATGTAACTCTGGATCAAATACAGGCTGAGACGGAAAATATCAAATTAAATGGTCAGGGATATGCATTCGTCTGCGACAAGTCAGGCTTGGTGATAACCCATTCAGACAAGAAAGATGTAGGACAGGACTATACTCAGGGTGAAATGTCTGCACTCATGAAGGGCATAACGGACAATGACGGCGAACCATTTCAAGCGGTTGTTGATGACAAGAAGGTGACGGTTTTCAGCTGTTCCATAGTTGATGAATGGTATGTGGTCATGGCCATCACAAATGAGAAGCTGTACCACGGAATAAGAAACCTGATAGGCTACGATATAGGCGTTGGAATAGTTTTATATATAATTATAGTGTTCTTCTGTACCAGATCCAAGAATAGTACGGATGCAATCATGAGCCAGCTCGATGAGACAAATAACGAACTCACAGACCTGAATAATATGGTCATGCAGGCATTTGCCAAGACGATAGATGCAAAGGACAAATACACAAAAGGCCACTCCGTGCGTGTTGCCAGATACAGCCGTGAGCTGGTGAAGCGGATGGGCGGAACAATCAGGGAGCAGGACGAGATATATCAGATAGCACTGCTTCATGATATGGGCAAGATACGTATTCCGGACAACATAATCAACAAGCCGGGAAGACTTACGGATGAAGAATTCTCCATGATAAAGCTTCATTGTGTAAATGGATACCATATTCTCAAGAATATAAATGCATTTCCGGAACTGGCGGTGGGCGCAAAGTATCACCACGAGAGGTACGATGGAACAGGATATCCAAGTGGGCTGAAGGGAGAAAATATACCGAGGTGTGCAAGGATCATAGCGGTGGCGGACAGCTATGATGCCATGACATCCAACCGAAGCTACAGATACGCCCTGCCACAGAAGATAGTGCGCGATGAGATGGAGAAGGGCAAGGGCAGTCAGTTTGATCCGGACATTGCAGAAGTCATGCTCAGTATGATTGATGAGGATGAAGACTACAACATGAGACAGGTCGAGAAGATGGTCAGCAATATCCTTGTTGTAGATGACGAGAAGATAAATATCAGACTTATAGAGAATATCTGCAAAAACGAGCCTCTCTACAAGGTCATTGCGGCTGAGAGCGGAAAGCAGGCCATAGACATAGTGGGAAATCAGCAGATAGACCTGGTATTGCTCGATATCGAGATGCCAGACATGGATGGATTCCAGACGCTGGAAGAGATACGAAAGATCACAGACGTACCGGTCATATTCGTAACAGCTTATAAGGATTATAAGCTGATAGAGAGAGCGAGACAGATGGGGGTTGAGGATTATATTACGAAGCCGTTCCTTCCAATAGTTTTCCTTGAGACCTTGTACGGAGTTATCGGTTAAATACAGATGGGGGGACACTTTGGGGAAGATAGTAAATGAGAAATCAGATAAAAAAAGTTCAAAGGCTGTACCTTGGAAGAAGATGCTCAACAATGATACGGATATGCAGCTTCTCCTCTTTAATATAATTACAGGTGGAGGCACCGTTGGCGGAATCATCAGCTTTATAGCGAGCCTGATCATCAAAACTCCACTTATACAAGATGTTGCCATATTGACTGCGTTGGCTGTGCTCGGCATATGCATTTACCTTGCAAATGCAAAAAAGATGGTGAGACAGAGTGCTATAGTGATCGTTTTTGTTATAACTTTGATGGCATTTCCGATGATGTTCTTCACCTCGGGCGGAGCGTACAGCGGTATGGGTTTCTGGTTTGGCTTAGGCATGATATTCTCATTCCTTCTGATAGATGGCATGTTTTGCTATGTCATGCTGGCTGTCCAGATCATAATGGTGGTTGCATGTTACATAGTCTCGTATAAATACCCAGAACTGGTGATCCCATTGGCAAATGAGAGAAGTGTGTATGTAGACATGCTCCAGAGCCTTATAATATTCGGCATAGTTATCGGATCCATAGTGAGATTCCAGAATGCCGTATACAAGTGTAAACTAGAGGAGATAGAGCAGATAAACGAGGAGCTTACCAGGGCGAAGAATGATGCTGATGTGGCGAACCATGCCAAATCCGAGTTCCTTGCGCATATGTCCCATGAGATCAGGACTCCGCTAAATACCATAGTGGGGATGAATGAGATAATAATGAGAGAGACACACGAGGAACAAACCATGAAATGTGCCAGGGATATACAGAGCTCAAGTGATATCCTGGTAGATCTGGTGAGGGATGTGCTGGATTTCTCCAAGATAGAATCGGGCAGGATGGAGATAGTCAATGAGGAATATCATTTCAGCCAGCTGCTCAGCAATGTGTTGTCTGTTATGGAGTCCAGAGCAAGACAGAAGAATCTGGAGCTTGATGCCGAGGTTCAGGAGATTTTGTACAATGATCTGAAAGGCGATTCCGCCAGAATATGCCGGATCCTGATAAATCTTATTGGAAATGCTGTGAAGTATACGAAGAAAGGTTCGATCAGAGTGACCGTCCATATGGAGGATCATGGTGCAGATCCCCATAATGTGGAACTGGTCATGGCTGTTCGTGATACTGGAATCGGAATAAAAGAGGAAGATCAGGAGAGACTTTTTAAAGATTTTGAGCGGCTTGATCTGTCGAATAACCGATCTATAGAGGGGACAGGACTTGGACTGGCCATCACATATCACCTTGTGGAAATGATGGGTGGAAGTATAACCTGCCACAGTAAGTATGGACATGGAACTACATTTGTGGTAAAAATCAGCCAAGAACGTCTGTCCGATGAGAGAATAGGCGATTTTAAGGACAGGCACAGACAGTATATGAAGGAGAGAAAGACGTATAAGAGCAAATTGTGTGCCCCGGATGTCAGTGTTCTTGTTGTGGATGACAATGTCATGAATCTGAAAGTTATCAAGATGATGCTTAAGCCTACACGTATGAAGGTTTCGACCTGTGCCAGCGGTGCCGAGTGTCTGGAGCTTATAAAAAAGTACAGGTATGATATCATCCTTATGGATCACATGATGCCTGAGATGGATGGCATGGAGACATTTCACCGTGCTATGCTCATGCGCGACAGCCTGTGTGGCAGGAGTACATATATAGTCATGACTGCAAATGCTGTCATGGGTGCAAGAGAGATGTATCTGGCGGAAGGATTTAAGGATTATATCAGCAAGCCGGTGCAGCCGGAGGTGCTGGAAGATATCCTGATGAGATATATACCTGAGGATAAGCTGGTGGATCCTATGGCATGTGATGAAGATCGGGAAAGCCCAACAATGGGTGTCGGAACCGTAGACGACACCGCAGGTGTTATGGAAAAACAGAATTCAGACACATCCTTGAAAGATGTTCACATTGACCACGAGAAAGGTCTTACATACTGCGGGGGCAGTGAAGACTTTTTGAAAGAAATCATATCAATGTATGCAGCTGACGACAAGCGCGCAGAGATACAGAAGGCTTATGATGAAAAAGATTGGGACGGCTACAGGATATTGATACATACGGTAAAAAGTACATCCAGAACGATCGGAGCCATGGAACTGGGCGATGAGGCGCAGGAGCTGGAGAATGCGGTTAAAGAACTTGATGTGGATATGATCTGCAAGATGCATGAGAGTGTGATGGCTTATTACTCGGCTGTACTTGACTGGTGCCGTGCGACAACCGCTCAGTAGGCCCGATATTTTCACAAGACGATAGAATGTAGAACATAGTGCACATATGCAATATTGCAATATGCACAAAAGCAGATTACTAATACATGAATACTTGACATTTTCCCATATAATAATACGTTATTATGATATATAATATCGTATTATTTGAAAAATGGGGGAGACTAGGCAATTGTTAAGCAGGCAGATCCGGCATCCATACATGAGAATGATGTCATATCATTTTATTCATCGGATCCGGCTCTTTCTGGTGCGGTAAATACACATAGAGTTGTCTCGATAGAGACGGATGGTAATAATTATAGGTATATTACAAAGGGCGATGCCAATAATGTGGTGGATCGTTATGATGTGGACTCAAGAGATCTGCTTGGCAGGGTGGTGTGGTCGTCACTCATACTTGGCAAGATAGTGAGGCTTGTGTCTAACCCACTTATATTTGTACCCATAATTCTTGTTCCGCTTGCCATTATACTCATAGCCAACCTCGTAAAGACTGTATCCTATGCAAGAAAGATAGCAAAGGATGAGGAGGAAGCAGCTATAAAAGAGGCGATCCAGTATATACGGGAGAAGAATCTCAGAGAAACAGATGACACGACAGAATCCAATGAGAATTCAGAGAGAAAGTCGGAATAGTGGGCCTATAGAAAAAAGCACACAAGATTTTGAGATCTTGTGTGCTTTTTTGATATTCGCAAAGAAAAGTGAAAATGTTCCATTCCTTTGCGAGTAAAAGCTGCTGAAGCAAGTCCTGGTATGTGTCGATAATCAAAAATTACAGCGAATTCACCCTGCCCATGAACAGGATCATGCCAGTGCTCTGATCTTCAATCACATACACAAATGGCTTGTCCACAATAAAGTTATATGTTTCCTCACTTGGCATCATTGCTGTTTCCTTGATCATGATGTCTGTCTCTGCTGCGGCCTTGGTTCCGTTCTCGTCCACGATCACCTTTGCTTTGTGGTTGACTGATGAAACGGCTATGCCATCGGCGATCTTGGAGAAGTCAGCACTCTCCGAATATGCCGACTGGATTCCCATGTTTTTCAGAATGTCGTCAAGACCGTCGATACTCTGCTCATCTGTGAATTTTGGGAGCTGGAGGGTATCGATCTCTACGTTGCTGGCATCATCCAGAGAGTCGATGAGTTTCTGTTTTTCTTCGTTGCTTAGTTTGTCAAAGAGTTTATTTATGTCTCCGTCATCGGTGGTTGGCATGAACACCTTCATGACAACATTGTCGCCGTCGTATGGAAGTGTGATTCCCTTGATCTCGCCGTTGTCCATGTATGCGAAGTGCTCACCGTAGAGATGCATCATATCAACAACGCTTTCTTTATCGGTTCCGTAGAAACTGCTCTGAAAAGTTTTATCCTCGGTAAAAGGAGTATCCCATTTTCCTTCGAAATAAACTGCGTTTATGAGCATCATCACGGTTCCGCCAGGAATCTCCTTTAAGATTTCAGGGATCATCTTGTTGGTGTTGTCACTCACCCAGTTGTTGACATTTTGAACAACCTTGTCTGCCTGACCATCGAAGTCGGCCTCGTAGATTTCACCGGAGTAATAATCCTTGGCAGGTGTAAGAAAGTCGGAATTTATATTGGCCGCCCAAGTCGTTCCCTTGTTCATCCATACTGAATTTGCTGTGTTGACAAATGTATTCTGAGACCAGTCCTTTGACAGATATGCCTTCATCTCATCGTTCCACTTATCAAGATCTGTTATGCCGAGAGCGTTTTCTAGCTCATTTTTTGTTGTACCGCCGGCACCTACATCCAGCATGGACAGTGCACTTGCAATGCTGTAAGGCGAGTAAAATATGTTCTCGTCAGCTGGAAGTGCAGAATACATATTCATAGAGAATTCATTGATTCCGTTCTTTAGCTGGTCAAATGATGTTACATCCGTTTTGACCGAAGTCACAGTGATGTTGTCAGTGAGGGAAGTGACCGACGAATCAGTTTTGGTGTGACCGGGATTATTCCCCGGTGTATTTGTGCCGCAGCCGGCAAGACCTGCACACATACAGGCGCTGAGTAGTAAAGCTGTCATTCGTTTTTTCATAGTTGAAACCTCCTTATTGTAAAGCCCATCGTATCGTCCCGATGATTTATTGTAACTGGTATATCATTAACTCTCAATATATATACGAGTATCAAGAGTTTTTTTATGGTCTTTAAAAAATTTTTTTTATAAGATTCGTGAGGCAGTGAACAATGAACTTGGAAAATGTACGGATTAGATATATATTAGACACAGAGGCTTAATCAGCTTTTATAATCAGTTTTCATACGGAGGAAATACGATGACACTTATAAATGGAGATGATAGGGTTGACAAAGGAAGAATGGTACGCCTGGCTTTTTGAACGTCTGGGAAGGTCGAAATTTCGCAGTGGATTTCATTTGACACAGAAAGATATCGACTATATACATGAAAAGGGGCTGGATACCATAAGACAGCATGCACGGGATTTCATAGCGCAGAGGGAAGCTCCGGCATTCATACCAAATGACGGAAAGCAGACTCCCATGCGGGGGCATCCGGTATTTGTGGCACAGCATGCGACGGCTACATGCTGCCGGGAATGCATACGTAAGTGGCATACATTTGCCCCGGGAGTGGAGCTTGGTCCAAGACAGCAGGAGTATCTGGTGGATGTTATCATGACCTGGATAGAGAGGGAGCTTGAAGCAGCCGGGGATAAAGGTCGGTCCGGGGATAAAATAATTTTATACCAGCGGTGTAATGACAAATAATTATATTTGTGGTAGAGTACAGTTTAGGTGGTCAAATAAAAGAAGAAAATCAGGACACACCAATAAAAAATGACTTAGGAAAAGGAACCCGGAAGGGTAGTCAGGAAAGGAAAGAATCATGTTAAGTATAGTTTTCGCTAAATACATAACCCGAGAGTTTAATAGTGATGTGGCAGGGAATACTTTATATACAGATGATAAGCTGCGTGAACATATGTACTCATATGGTACAGGGCGAGAGCGTACGGAACATGATCATACAAATATGCTGACCTGAATGATCTGAGCAAATACATAATAGATCAGATAGGTTTCGATAGACTGAGATCAGCCAGATCTATCAGCATTTATAGATTGGAATCATGATGTACGAAAAAGCGTCCATCCATGTGAGTATTATAGAAGTATTCATGTGGATGGGCGTTTTTTGCGTGTTTTTTAACTCGTCTTTGTGAAGAAGAAATCTGTCACAATTGTAGCAATGCAGATGAGATGAGAATTTTGGGAGGGAAGTATTATGTGTAATGTACCAACAATTGACATGACAGGAACAGGCAGAAATATTGTGAAGCTTAGACAGAATGCAGGTTTTTCTGTAAAGGATCTGCAGGATATATTTGGATTTGCCACTCCAAATGCGATATACAAGTGGCAGAAGGGTATGGCTATGCCAACCGTAGATAACCTGATCATTCTGGCCGCCATCTTTGGTGTAACAGTGGATGATATCATTGCAGTAAACATCTGCTCGACAGTTGGAATCAGTGCGTAGCATAAAAATTTACATATTCATGTATATAAAGGCGGACAGCGGTAACTACGTTGCCCGCCTCTTTTATATCCTGTATGGGGTCAGGCACCTCCGTCCCCAGGGGGGAGAAAATTGGGGGTTGACTTGGAGTGAGCTCCAAGTGATATATTCAATGTAACATATAGGTATTGTGTGAGTGCATATAGCTATAAATAGAAAGGTTTTCTTGAAATTAGGAAAGAGGTGGCAATACGACTATCAAAGAAGTAAGTGAAAAGTTTGATATCACCGCTGATACGCTCAGGTATTACGAGAGAGTCGGGCTTATCCCTCCTGTCGCTAGAAATGCTAGTGGCAACAGGGATTATCAGGAAAAAGATGTCGATTGGGTTGAACACACTGTATGCATGAGAAATGCTGGTGTTCCGATAGAGGCGCTTATTGAATATGTAAAACTGTTCCAGATGGGAGATGCTACATTTGGCGCGAGGCTGGATCTCCTTAAGGAGCAGTATGAGAAACTTGAGGAGCAGAGAAAACAGATTGAAGCCACCATGGATAGATTACATTACAAGATATCCAAATATGAGGAGGCCGTGAAGACCGGCAAGCTTGTATGGGACGGGAAAATTACCGATGGCGAATGCACTATGTAAAAACAGGAGGATAAAGAAAAAATGTATATTGAAAATATCAACGGACCACAGGATGTAAAGAAACTGACAGTAGACGAGATGGGAACACTTGCAGACGAGATGAGACATGCACTTCTCATCAGAGCCAGCAAGCACGGCGGACATTTTGGACCGAACTTTGGTATGGTTGAGGCAACCATAGCACTTCACTATGTATTTGAGTCACCTAAGGATAAGATTGTGTATGACGTGTCACACCAGAGCTATCCGCACAAGATGCTTACTGGAAGAAAGGATGCATACCTCTATGAGGAGCACTATGATGATGTGACTGGTTACAGCAACCCGCATGAGAGCGAGCACGATTTCTTCACGGTTGGACATACCTCAACATCCATCAGTCTGGCTGCAGGTCTTGCAAAGGCAAGGGACCTTCAGGGCGCAGAGGAAAATGTGATAGCGGTGATAGGTGATGGCTCCCTGTCAGGAGGAGAGGCCCTTGAAGGCTTGGACTACGCTAAAGAACTGGATGGCAACCTCATCATAGTTGTAAATGACAACGATATGTCCATAGCTGAGAACCACGGAGGACTCTATACAAATCTCAAATTACTCAGAGATACTAAGGGAACAGCAGAGTGCAATCTGTTCCGCGCCATGGGACTTGATTATTATTACGTGCACGAAGGCAATGATGTGGCAGCCCTCATAGACACATTCCAGAAGGTAAAAGATTCAAAGAAGCCTGTTGTGGTCCACATCAGAACCCTCAAGGGAAAGGGTTATGCACCAGCCGAGGAGCACAAGGAGCAGTGGCACTACAGCGGACCGTTTGACATAGAGACAGGAAGATCGTTATTTGAAGGTGACGAGGAGGACTACTCAAGCGTGTCCTGTGATTACCTGCTTGACAAGATGAAGAAGGATCCAAAGGTCGTTGCCATCACAGCGGGAACACCGACAGTTATAGGATTTACAGAGGATAAGAGACGTGAGGCCGGAAAGCAGTTTGTTGACGTGGGAATCGCAGAGGAGACAGCGGTGGCACTTGCATCAGGAATTGCAGCAGGCGGCGGAAAGCCAGTGTTCGGTGTGTATAGCTCATTTGTGCAGAGAACATTTGACCAGATATCCCAGGATCTCTGTATCAACAACAATGCAGCCACTATAGTGACATTTGCAGGGTCTGTATATGGAATGAACGATGTGACACATCTGGGCTTTCAGGATATCCCGATGCTTTCAAATATCCCGAATCTTGTATATCTTGCTCCGACAACAAAGGAAGAGTATATTGCCATGCTTGACTGGAGCATAGAGCAGAATGAGCATCCGGTGGCCATCAAGCTTCCAGGTGGTGCGATGGTAAGTGGAAGACCTGTTACGAAGAACTTTGGAGATCTGAATAAATATGAGGTGACACAGAAGGGAAGCAAGGTTGCCCTACTCGGCCTTGGAACCTTCTACAGTCTGGCAAATGCCGTTGCAGACGAGATGAAGAGTGAGCTTGGAATAGATGCCACTGTCATCAATCCTTACTATATCACAGGGCTTGACGAGGAGCTTCTCGAAAGCCTCAAGGCAGATCACTCGGTTGTCGTCACCATCGAGGATGGTATACTGGACGGCGGATTCGGCGAGAAGATTGCAAGATTCTATGGTGATTCGGATATGAAGGTACTGAATTATGGTCTTAAGAAGGAATTCCTTGACAGGTACGATGTCGAAGAGGTTCTTAAGGATAATCGTCTTGATGCGGAGATGATCGCAGAGGACGTTAAGGGATTGTTGTAAAGTATATGATTATCTATGATAGATATGTTTATATGAATAATTTAGTAGTAGAAATATAGAACAGACATAAAATGCCCCATATAATTCTGAAATTATTTATTCCCAGAAATTATATGGGGATATTTTATTCAAATGTCTGATCATGATATGATGCCGAGTTCTGTCAGAATTGATATGGCTCCTTCGGCGGTGTCTTTGTCAAAGCCGAGAGCCTTAATGCAATCTTAATACAGCACACCGGATCATTACACCGTTTTTTTATATTTCATGATATACTCTTTGTAAACAAACAAAAATAGGAGAAGTATATATGTCTGAAATTATACATAGAAAAAAGCGACTGTCATCCTTTAAGCTGATCGTTTTGGGCTTTGCCGGGGTTATTCTGCTCGGAGCACTGATATTGATGCTGCCGTTTTCATCGACTGCCGGAGTTGTTACGCCGTTTCACGAGGCGCTGTTCACATCGACCTCGGCCGTTTGCGTTACGGGGCTGGTCGTGCAGGATACGGGCAGTTATTGGTCCGCTTTCGGGCAGACGGTAATACTGCTGATGATCCAGATAGGCGGGCTTGGTGTTGTGACAGTTGCGGCATTTTTCGCCATGCTGTCCGGCAGAAAAATATCGCTGATGCAGCGCAGTACCCTGTCTCTTATACACATCTGACGCTGCCGACG
>ERZ1026968.807-NODE-807-length-11439-cov-6.785401_pt1 | contig 11439 bp, 10 predicted proteins | sample MGYA00519295_ERZ1026968 | MGnify/ENA primary metagenome ERZ1026968 (study PRJEB26926, sample SAMN06164480) | human gut metagenome | biome: ENVO:00009003; feature: ENVO:2100002; material: ENVO:00002003 | host: Homo sapiens | place: USA | collected 2012 ...
CTACACCTATTAAGTCGTCGGCAGCGTCAGATGTGTATAAGAGACAGGAGCATACCGTTCATGGTAGCGCCCACGCTGACCTTATCAAAGAAGATATGGGCACCGGTCAGCTCCTGCTTGGTGCGCACGGTGATCATGCCGTAATCCACGCTGTCCTCTGCGCCCAGTGCACTGAACACCTTCAGGTGCTGGTCGATGGGGCGGGGGCCCAGATTGCAGCCGCCGGGCATGGCCACCTGTGCCTTGCCGAAGCGGGAGAGCAGTGCGCCAAGGAAGTAGTAGCTGGCGCGCATCTGGCGGGACAGATCGTCCGGCACATTGGTAGTGACCAGATGCCGCGTATCGATCTCGTAGGTGTTGCGGTTGAGCATCTTCACCTGTGCACCAAGGGTGCTCAGAATCTTGAGGCTGACCGACACATCGCTGATATCGGGCAGATTTTCGATCACGCAGACATCCGCTGCCAGAATGGTGGCAGGCAGAATGCCCACAGCCGCATTTTTTGCGCCGGAAATGGTCACTTCTCCGTGCAGGGGCTTACCGCCGGTAATAACAAATTTCTCCACTTTTATGATCTCCTTGTCAAAGGCCTGTGCCACAGGCCTGTTAAGGCTACTGAAAGCATTCCATCTCGTTACTTGTACTGCCGGGGTGTACAGATTCACCAACACCGGGGCAGATTTATAACTATCCTATTATACACTACTTCCACAAAAAAGCAAAGCCCGATTTGTATCTGTTTCATTATTTTCTGTTTTGCCCAGATTACACGCGGATATTCCAATAATTTATTGAATTTTTCATCAATTTTGACGAATACCGACCCCAATTTCACCCTTTGGCGATATCACCAAACGTGATCCTCGCACCGTGCCTCCGGGATCCAGCCCAGCTGATAGGCTGTTACCAGCTGCTTGAGGTCATGCACACGTTCCCGCAGCACCTCGCCCTCGTCCGTATCTTCCACGAGGATGCGATGATTTTCAGTCTCCAGAATGTTCTTCTGGGACAGGATATCCAAGTTCTCCCGCACCGCCTTTTCTGCGCTTTCAAAGGGCTGATGGGTGCGCAGGGACATGGTGCGGCTGGAATATACCAGCGTGTAGCCCGCAATGCCGGTCTTTTCGTGGTAGGCGCGGCAGAACCCGCCGTCGATGACCACCAGCCGTCCCCCGCCCTTGATGGGGCTCTCGCCGTTTTTCTCCTGCACCGGCACATGGCCGTTGACGATATGGCTCGTGCCCGGCAGGCCGAACTCTGCCAAAATGCGGCGGCAGGCGGCTTCGTCGTTGTACCAGCTATAATAGGGGTCCTTGACCTCCGTATGGGTGGCGGGATCGGCGATATACAGCCGCTCAAAGGTGGTCATGGCGCTGCGGCCAAACAGCGGCGAAAGCTTGCCGCACCACAGATACCACAGAAAATCCTGTCCGCTCTGGCGGGCAGCGCTGCCCTCTGCCCCATAGTAGCCACGGCGGGCGCGGGCGTCGCAGTAATCCATCAGGGCACGGCCGGAGTAGCGGCGTCCCTCAAAGTGCTCCACCGCAAAGCCGCCCTTCGTATTCATGGGCACAGCGCCGTGGTAGAGCAGGTTTCCGTTCTCAATGTGGTACACGCTGCCCTTGGCGTACAAAAATTCAATGTGCTGCTGTAACCTTTCGCTCTGCCGGAAAGACTGCACCAGCTTGCGCAGCACCAGCTGCTCGTCCGGGTTCAGCTTTGCGGGGTCTGCCGGGTCTACCGTGGGGAAAGAGGTGTCCCGCAAAGGATAGCTCTTCTCCCCCACCTGCACGGTGTGGGCGTCCCAGTCGATGCGGCGCAGATAGTCCCGCCCCTGCATCTGGAAATCCGGGTTGCGGTCGATGACCTGACATTCCAACTTGAACATGAGGATGGAGATGGCCTTGTGCATCACGGCGCAGCGGTGGAGCATTCCCTCCGTATAGGGGCCGCGGGCAGCATCCGTGTGGGGCATCCAGATGGAAAGGTCGTCCTCGCCGTAGAACTGCTCCGCCATGCGCTGCAAGTGCCGCAGATTGATGCCGTAGCAGTCCTCCAGCATCCCGTGGTTGTGGTAGGCAAGCGTAGTCTTAAGTACGGTGCAGATGCAGATGGGACTGCCGGCGGCAGCACCCATCCACACCACGTCATGGTTGCCCCACTGGATATCCACGTTATGGTGGCGCATCAACAGGTCCAGAATAATGTCCGGGCGGGGGCCGCGGTCAAACAGGTCACCCACGATATGCAGCTTATCCACCGCCAGATGCTTGATGAGCTCGCACAGCCGCACGATAAAGCGGTCGGCGCGGCCGTTCTCGATGATGCTGCCCACGATCTGGCCGTAGTACAGGTCTTTATCGTGATCCTCAAAGTGGGCATGGAGCAGCTCGTCCAGAATATAGCCGCAGCTGGAGGGCAGACAGCCGCGCACATGGTCGCGGGTGTGCTTGGAGGACACCAGACGGCAGATATCGATCAGCTGGAGAAGGGTTTGGGTATACCACTGCTCCAGTGCATCCTCGGTAGTGCAGCGTGCTTTAAGCTGAGGCAGCTTTTCGGTGGGATAATAGATCAGGGTGGCAAGCTCGGCACGGGCTGCTTCCGGCATGGTGTCACCCAGCACAGCATCCACCTTTTCCCGGATGACGCCGGAGGCGGAGTTCAGAATGTGCACAAAGGCCTCGTTCTCGCCGTGCAGGTCGCTCATGAAATGCTCGGTGCCCTTGGGCAGCTTGAGCAGCGCCTGATTGCTGATGATCTCGCTGGCAGCTGCCGCCTGCGAGGGGTAATCTCTGGCCAGCAGGGCCAGATATTTCAGATTATCGCGAATCTCATCGGTTTCGGTGCGCATGGTCTCCTCCATCATAACGCATTCCTTGCCCTGCAAAGATGTTGCGTTTTTTGTATTATCGTTTCTCTGTATTTCAGTATAGCACGAATGGCACCAAAAGTGGTATACTGAATACGAAAATTTTAAGCAAAGGACTTTGGATATTATGCCGAAAACCATTTCCATCCCCTCCCGCTGCACCCTCTGCCCCCGCCGCTGCGGTGCTGACCGTGCCGCCGGGCGCACCGGCTTCTGCGGGGCGGGCGCTACGCTAAAAGCTGCCCGCGCTGCCCTGCACCACTGGGAGGAGCCCTGCATCAGCGGCACAAGGGGCAGCGGCACGGTGTTCTTTTCCGGCTGCACCCTCAAGTGCTGCTTCTGCCAGAACTATCCCATCAGCGCCGAGGGGCTGGGCAAAGAGATCACCGTGGAGCACTTGGCCGAGATCTTTTTGAATTTACAGGCGCAGGGCGCGCACAACATCAATCTGGTCACCCCCGGGCAGTGGCAGCCGTGGATCATTGCCGCGCTGGACATTGCCCGTGCCAAGGGGCTGCGGCTGCCCATCGTATGCAACACCGGCGGCTACGAGACCGTGGAAAGCGTCGAGGCTTGGCGCGGGTACATCGACATCTGGCTGGCTGATCTAAAATATGTGTCCTCTGCCCTGTCCGCAGAGCTTTCCGCCGCGCCGGACTATTTTGCCGAGGCAAAGCCCGCCATCGAGGCCATGATGGCGCAGGCGGGGCATCCGGTGTTCGATGCAGACGGCATCCTGCAAAAGGGGGTCATTCTGCGGCATCTGGCGCTGCCGGGTCATGTGGAGGACAGCTTTGCTGTGCTGGACCAGATGGCTGCATGGAACGACGCCGACCCCGGGTGCTTTCTGCCCAGCGTCATGAGCCAGTACACTCCCTTCTACAAGGCCGCAGAGCACGGCATCGGGCGGCGCATCACCACCTACGAATACCGCCGAGTGGTGAACTACGCCATGGACAAGGGCCTTGTGCAGGGCTATATGCAGCAGAAGAGCAGCGCCAAGGAGGAATACACCCCTAGCTTTGACCTGACCGGGGTATAATTCTGCGGCAGCGCGGCTTTTTCGGCAACTTTACCAAATTTTATGGTTTATTTTCTCTTGCTTGCGCGTGCAAACGCTTGCATTCTGTCCGGGAACGCACTATAATGGATACAACGATGTGTTAATAGTTGCGGATTTCCGCAATGTCATCAGGAGGAGCTTTATGGAACATTTCAATCCGATCCTTGGCAGCGAGCCCAATGGCCAGAAGTTCATCACCTGTGGTGAGATCATGCTGCGCCTGACCCCGCCGAACTACGAAAAGATCCGCATGGCATCCGCTTTTGAGGCCAGCTATGGCGGCAGCGAGGCCAACATTGCGCTGGCACTGGCAAACCTTGGCGTGGACAGCACCTTCTTCAGCGTAGTACCCAACAACAGTCTGGGCAAGAGCGCTGTGCGCTGGCTGCGCTCCAACGATGTGCACTGCACCCCCATGATCCTGACCGAGCCGGACGAGACCCCTTCTAACCGTCTGGGTACTTATTATCTGGAGACCGGCTACGGCATCCGCGCTTCCAAGGTCATCTACGACCGCAAGCACAGTGCCATTACCGAGTACGATTTCTCTCAGGTGGATCTGGACGCCTTGCTGGAGGGCTACGACTGGCTGCACCTCAGCGGCATTACCCCGGCACTGGCACCCAACTGCCGCAGCCTGATCCTTGATATGCTGAAGGTTGCCAAGAAGAAGGGCCTGACCGTGAGCTTTGACGGCAACTTCCGCTCCACCCTGTGGACTTGGGAGGAGGCACGGGACTTCTGCACCGAGTGCCTGCCCTACGTGGATGTGCTGCTGGGCATTGAGCCCTACCACCTGTGGAAGGACGAAAACGACCACAGCAAGGGCGACTGGAAGGACGGTGTGCCCCTGCAGCCCAGCTACGAGCAGCAAGACGAGATTTTCCAGCGGTTTATCGAGCGCTACCCCAACCTGAAGTGCATCGCCCGCCATGTGCGCTACGCCCACAGCGGCAGTGAAAACAGCCTGAAGGCCTTTATGTGGTACGAGGGTCACACCTTCGAGAGCAAACTGTACACCTTTAACATTCTGGATCGCGTGGGCGGCGGCGACGCCTTTGCCAGCGGCCTGATCTACGCCATGCTGCACAACTACAAAGCCATGGATATGATCAACTTTGCAGTGGCCAGCAGCGCCATCAAACACACCATCCACGGCGATGCCAACATCACCGATGATGTGAGCACCATCCGCAACCTGATGAACATGAATTACGATATCAAGCGGTAAGCCGCATACAGCAACAGGCTCCCTGCCAATGGCAGGGAGCCTGTTTTTTGCATTGTAATCGCGGGATAAAAAAGGGCGCTCCAACCGTAAGCGGATGGAACGTCCTTCTGTTCTTGCTTAGTTGGACAAGATCATGCGGTCATTTGCAAACTCGCCGCCGCTGGCGATCTGGAACTTGGCCAGCAGATCGGAGACGTGCAGCTTCTGCTTCTCCTCCCCTGCCACGTCGTAGATGATGTGACCCTCGTGCATCATGATGAGGCGGTTGCCGTATTTGATGGCATCCTTCATGTTGTGGGTGATCATCATGGTGGTCAGATGGTTCTCCTCCACGATGCGTGCCGAGAGGGTGAGCACCTTCAGAGCCGTTTTGGGGTCCAGTGCAGCGGTGTGCTCATCGAGCAGCAGAAGCTTCGGCTTGTTCATGGTAGCCATCAGCAGGGTCAGCGCCTGCCGCTGACCGCCGGAAAGCAGCCCCACGCGGGCAGTCAGTCGATCCTCAAGGCCCAGATCAAGGGTCTTGAGCAGTTCACGGTACTGCTCCCGCTCTGCCTTGGTGATGCCGATGCGCAGGGTGCGGCGCTTGCCGCGCCGAGCTGCCAGCGCCAGATTTTCCTCGATCTGCATGGTGGCGGCAGTGCCGGTCATGGGGTCCTGGAACACGCGGCCAATATAAGCGGCGCGCTGATGCTCGCTCAGGCGGGTGACGTCCACGCCGTCAATGAGGATCTTGCCCTCGTCCACCGGCCACACACCGGCAACGGCATTCAGCATGGTGGATTTGCCTGCGCCGTTGCCGCCGATGACGGTAACGAAATCGCCCTCGTTCAGTTTCAGGTTCAGGCCGTTCAGGGCGATCTTCTGGTTCACCGTGCCTGCATTGAAGGTTTTGGAAACATTTTGGATCTCAAGCATTTTTTGCGTCCTCCTTTGCCTTTTTGACCGGCTTCGAGAAGTATTTGCCCTTCCAGTACGGCACGGCAAGGAACACTGCCACCACGGAGGCACTGAGCAGCTTGAGCAGATTTGCATCAAAGCCCAGTGTCAGCACCAGCTGAATGACGATATAATAGATGATCGCGCCAATGGAAACAGAGGCCAGCTTGAGGGCAAAGTTATGGAAGATGCGGCTAAACACGGCCTCGCCAATGATGACGGCAGCCAGACCGATGACGATGGCACCGCGTCCCATGCCAACATCTGCAAAGCCCTGATACTGGCTGAGCAGCGCACCGGACAGTGCTACCAGCGCATTGGAAACGGCCAGACCCAGCACGATGTTGAAGTTGGTGTTGATGCCCTGTGCGCGGGACATGGCAGGGTTAGAACCGGTAGCGCGGATGCCGCAGCCCAGCTCCGTACCGAAGAACCAGTACAGCACCCCGATAACAACCGCCGTAGCAAGGATGACCATGATGATGGGGTTGTGCAGGGCAAATTCCTTGACCCAGCGCAGGGAGATGAGCAGGCCGTATTTATCCACGTTGATGGACTGGTTGGCCTTGCCCATGATCTTCAGGTTGATGGAATACAGTGCCAGCTGGGTCAGAATACCGGCCAGAATGGCGGGAATGCCCATAAAGGTGTGCAGCAGGCCGGTGACAAGGCCGGTAGCAAGGCCGGCCAGCACAGCCACCAGCAATGCTGCCCAGACGTTCATGCCGGAAAGCAGGCACATGACGCACACCGCGCCGCCGGTACCGAAGCTGCCGTCCACGGTCAGGTCGGCTACATCCAGAATACGGTAGGTCAGGTACACGCCAATGGCCATGATACCCCAGATAAGCCCCTGCGCACAGGCACCCGGTAAAGCGCCCGGCAGGTTTGCAAGTCTTGCAATGATTTCCAAAACAATTTCCTCCTAAACGTTACACTTTTTTATCTCCCGCTTTGATACGGGAAAGCGGAGAAGAGCAAGAATCCACTCTTCTCCGCTATTTTTATATTGTTCCGGTTTTGCTGTTATCAGGCTTCGATCTCTACATAGCCTTCCGGTACGGTCAGGCCAAGGTCATCGCAGATGGCCTTGTTGTACTTTTTGGTCACATCGGTGTACTCGATGGGCATGGTGGAGATGTCGCTCTCGCCGTTCAGGATCTTGACTGCCATCTCACCGGTGGTGTAGCCCAAGTCGTAGTAGCTGATAGACAGGGTGGCCACGCCGCAGCCGGAGCAGATGCCCTCCTCACCGGCGAACACAGGCTTTTTAGCCGGGCGGCAGATGCCGTCCACAATGCCGGTATTGGCGGCAACGGTGTTATCGGTGGGCACATACAGTGCATCGTTCTCGTCTGCAGCCTTCTGGCAGACGGAGGACAGGTCGTTGGAATCCGAGAAAGCGTACTGGGTAGCAGTCACGCCCTTGGCCTCCAGATACTTCTGTACTTCGTCTACCTGATACTGGCTGTTTGCCTCGGCAGAGCAGTACAGCAGGCCGACCTTCTTGACCTCGGGCATCCACTCCACGATCATGTCTGCCTGCTGATCCAGCGGTGCCAGATCGGAGGTGCCGGAGACGTTGCCGCCCACGGTGCCGGAGAAGTTATCCAGACCCAGTGCCACGCCGTACTCGGTAACGGAAGTGCCCAGAATGGGGATGGTGTTGGTAGCAGCCTGTGCAGCCTGCAAAGCAGGGGTAGCATTTGCCATAATCAGTGCCACGCCGGAGGAAACAAAGCCGTTGGCAATGGTGGCGCAGGTAGCGGAATCACCCTGTGCATTCTGGAAGTCGAAGGTGACGTTCTCGCCAAAGGAAGCGGTCAGCGCGTCCTCAAAGCCCTGTGTAGCGGCATCCAGTGCAGCGTGCTGCACCAGCTGACAGATGCCAACGGTGAATTTTTCGCCGTTGGAAGCGGCAGCGACCGATGCAGAAGCAACCGTGGAGTATGCTGCCGCAGAAGATGCGGAGGAAGAACCGCCGCAGGCGGAAAGGGCAGCTGCTGCACCGCAGGCAGCGGCTGCAGTCAGGAAGGAACGACGAGTGATTTTACGCATATTGATGATCTCCTCTATCTCCAGCCCTTGCAGCCAACAGGACGCCGCACTCCGGGCCGATATTGTAAGCGGATCAAACAAGGTTCGCTTTACACTCGTGAAGTATATCACAGAATCGCTGGCAAAACAATCCACTTTTGCCTGAAAACGGCCTTAATTATCGATTCAAGTAAAGTCATCTATCAATTATTTCGAACTATTATTTCGTTTTTTCTGATACTCCGTCAGTTTGTGCAGTTCCATGTCCAGCGTTTGCAGGTTTGCTTCCAGCTGCGGCAGATAGTCCTGTGCATAATCGTAACCAAAATACAGCGCCTGCCAGAGCTTCGCCTGCATCCGGCGCACCAGCACCGGGCTGAGCACTGCCTCCAGCTGCTCCACGGTATCTTCCAGCGCCATGCAGGTCTGCGCCCAGCGCACGTCAATGGCTTCCCGGGCGGGCACATCGTAGCGGGCAAGGTAATCCTGCACCTTTGCTTCGATCACCTGCCCGCCGCAGCCGGTGGGCTGCAAAAAATAGTGCACCTCCCCTGCCCGGCTGATCTCCTGCGCCAGCGGATACAGCGCACACACCAGCGGCTCAGCCTCATGGATGGCGCAGTGGTTTTCGGTCAGAAAGGGGCAGTTGTTGCGGTTTTCCTTCACCGGGGCAAGCCGCAGCACCGGCAAATGGCTCACCCTGCCAATGCTGCTGCGGCAATAACCCCGGGCTACGATCTGCGGCGGCAGACGCAGCCGGGCAGCAATACGCCACAAGTCATACCCGGACAGCACGATATCCTCCCGCCCGCGGCAGCAGTTGCCGCAGCCCGCACAGGCAAAGCGGAATTGTGCATCCCGTTCCAGCAGCGGCATGGCATCGGTACGGGTAAAATCCACCTGTCCGCACAGATCAATGGCTTCGTCTCGCATAGTCAAACATCCTTTTCCATGATAGAATGTCCCTATTGTACCGCCGGAGCACCCGGTTTGCAAGGCGAGCCCTGTGTAGCGCGGTTATTTTTTATCCGCTAGTTTCCGGTACACATGCACTGCATCGCGGATATTGTACTGCTCCGTCCCGTGGTCTCCGGGCGCGGCAAGCGTAACAAGGATGTACTCTTTTCCGTTCACGGTGGCAAGGCTGGCCAGACACAGCCCTGCGGCGGCGGTATACCCTGTTTTGCCGCCTTCGATCCGCGTTCCCGTCGGAAGCTCCGTTCCGTCCAGCTTGCCCAGCAGTGTGCTGGTCAGCGAAACGCCTTCCGGGTGCTGTGCAGTCGCCGTAGTGGTGTAGTGCTCGGTTGTAAAAATTGTGCGGAAGGTCGTATTGTGCAGCGCTGCCTGCAAGAGCTTTGCCATATCTGCCGCGCTGGAATAGTGCTCAGTGTCGGTCAGGCCGGTCGCATTTGTAAAATGGGTGTTCTTCATGCCAAGCTCTGCGGCCTTTTGGTTCATCAGCGCGGCAAAGTTTTCTTCACTGCCGCTTACCAGCTGCGCCAGCGCCTCACAGCATTCTGCGCCGGAGGGCAGCATCGCACCATAGAGCAGGTCACGCACCGTGACAGTCTCATCGGGTACAAAGCCCGCCATAGATGCTTTTTCGGTCTGTAAGGCTGGAAAAATATCCTCCGGCAGTGTTACCTGTTTATCCAGATCGGGCTCAGTCTCAATGGCCAGCAGTACAGTCATCATTTTTGTCAGGGAAGCCGGTGCAGTACGCTCGTCAGCACGTTTCTGCGCCAGTACCCGCCCGCTTTGGGCGTCCAGTAAGATCGCGTGTCGGCTGGCAGTATCTAGCAGAACGTTCTGCCGCAGAAATAGCACCAGCAGTACAAGCAGTGCCGCCAGAATACATAGCCGCCGACAGCGGCGGTGGAATCGTTTCATGATCAATCGCATCCTTTTTGCAAAATTGTAAAGCGCTTTCACCTTGTAACACGAGGCAAAAGCGCTTTTTCCTGCAAATTTGCGGCTATGTGTTTTTATGTTCATGTAACAAAAAAAGCCCAGAGACTTTCATCTCAGAGCTTTTTGTTAAGTCGGCGACTACCTAATAAGGTATGCGGCTCCGTCGCACTGTTATGCACAGTGCAGCGAAGTCGCTTTTTGCTTTATATGCGAGCACTCAGACGCGAATCTTTTCCATATCTCCAGAAATGTACCGCATACAGCCCCGCACCCAGAAGCAGGCAAAAGACCGAATAGCTAAGAATCGGAAGCCGCAGCAGTACAATCTTACCCGCGATCTGGGTAAAGAACCAGCCCGTTCCATATAAAATCACGATATAAAGCACCAGCCATGCAGCATACTTCAGCCAATTCTCTCGCGGCGGAAAGCCTACCTGCTCCATCATCCGGCGGAAAAGTACGCAAAACGCCGCCACTGCAACAACAAGCTGCATCAGATACCCTACGGATAGTTCAAAAACCCAATTTCCAATTACCGGATAGAGCAGCAAGCCTTCCACGCCCCACCCAAAAAAGAAATACAGCGGTGCAACATACCAGAAGTAATCTCCGGCTCTCAGTGTTTTCAAGCTTGGCTTGACCTCTTCCACAAAGGTCTTTGCGTCCGAAATCGAATGAAACAGTTCCTGATTTTCCTTGTTGGCTTGGATTGCAATATCAAGCAAATCGCTGCGCACAAGTTCGATACCACAGAAGTCCCAGCTGACCCGGCGAAGATAACGAATCACTTCTTTAAGCTGCTCCTGACTTTTTTCAGTCAGCAACTCGGTACGCATCCGGTTTGTTTTTCGCAATACAAAATACTTATTCATCTGGCTCCTCCTTAAAAATTTTTTCCACCAGCTGGCAGAGCTGGCTCCAATCCTGCCGAAACTCAAGAAGCGCCCGCCGCCCTTCTTCCGTTACAATGTAATATTTTCGGCTCGGTCCCTTGGGGGAAGGTCTGCGCTCCACCGTGACCTTTCCCTGTTGCTCCAAGCGCAATAGCAGCGGATAGAGCGTGCTCTCGCTCAAGTCAGAAAATCCGACCTGTTTCAGATGCATCACGATCTCATAGCCATAGGTCGGCTCTTGAGCAATCAATTTCAGGACACAATATTCCAGAACGCCTTTTAAAAGCTGTGCATTGTTTTCCATAAGACCTCCTTCCTGCTAGTATGTAATGCGTAGTAGCTTATCTATATTGTATTACATAGTAGTGTTCTTGTCAAGGCCTGACATATTAGCATTACGACCAAAAATCACGCTATATTTTTATGCAACAAAAAAGCCCTGAGACTTTCATCTCAGAGCTCTTTGTTAAGTCGGCGACTACCTATTTTCACAAGC
>ERZ1026968.811-NODE-811-length-11404-cov-5.394748_pt1 | contig 11404 bp, 10 predicted proteins | sample MGYA00519295_ERZ1026968 | MGnify/ENA primary metagenome ERZ1026968 (study PRJEB26926, sample SAMN06164480) | human gut metagenome | biome: ENVO:00009003; feature: ENVO:2100002; material: ENVO:00002003 | host: Homo sapiens | place: USA | collected 2012 ...
TATTAAGTCGTCGGCAGCGTCAGATGTGTATAAGAGACAGATATAATAAAGGTAAGGTTGTTAGTTTTTTAACAACGTGAATTAAAAAATTAAATTGAGAGGTGTCTTTAAAATGGCAGGTTTAAACAAAGTTACTGTTGATGACATTAATGTAAAGGGCAAAAAGGTACTCGTAAGAGTTGACTTTAACGTTCCTCTTAAGGACGGCGTTATTACAAACGATAACAGAATAACAGCTGCTCTCCCAACTATCAAGAAGCTGGTAGCTGACGGCGGCAAGGTAGTTCTGTGTTCACATCTCGGCAAGCCAAAGAACGGCCCAGAGGCTAAGTTCTCACTTGCTCCTGCTGCTGCAAGACTTGCAGAGCTTCTTCCTGAAACAAAGGTAACATTCGCTGCTGACGATACAGTAGTTGGCGACAACGCTAAGAAGGCAGTTGCTGAAATGGCTGACGGTGATATCGTTGTTCTTGAGAACACAAGATTCAGAGGTGCAGAGGAAACAAAGAACGGCGAAGCTTTCGCTAAGGAACTTGCTGACCTCGTTGACGACGAAGTATTCGTAATGGACGCTTTCGGTTCAGCTCACAGAGCTCATGCTTCTACAGCAGGCGTTACAAAGTTCGTTAAGGAAACAGCAGTTGGTTACCTCATGCAGAAAGAGATCAACTATCTCGGAAATGCAGTTGAAACACCTGTTAGACCATTCGTTGCTATTCTCGGCGGCGCAAAGGTAGCAGATAAGCTCAACGTTATCTCAAACCTCCTCGAGAAGTGCGATACACTTATCATCGGCGGCGGTATGGCATATACATTCCTTAAGGCACAGGGCAAGGAAGTTGGTCTTTCCCTCGTTGACGATACAAAGATCGACTACTGCAAGGAAATGATGGCAAAGGCTGAAAAGCTCGGCAAGAAGCTTCTTCTCCCTATCGACACAACAGTTGCAGCAGGTTTCCCTGATCCTATCGACGCTCCTATCGACGTAGAAGTTGTTGATTCTGACAAGATCCCTGCTGACAAGGAAGGCCTTGATATCGGAACAAAGACACAGGCTCTCTTCGGCGAGGCTGTTAAGTCTGCAAAGACAGTTGTTTGGAACGGTCCTATGGGCGTGTTCGAGAACCCAACACTTGCAAAGGGTACAATCGCAGTTGCAAAGGCACTTGCTGAAACAGACGCTACAACTATCATCGGCGGCGGCGACTCAGCAGCAGCAGTTATTCAGCTTGGCTTTGCTGATAAGATGTCACACATCTCAACAGGCGGTGGAGCTTCACTTGAATACCTCGAGGGCAAGGTACTCCCAGGTATCGACGTAATTGCTGACAAGTAATATATCTTACTAGGCTATAAGCTAGGGGCAGGCAGGTTTTGCCTGTCCCTTTTTTATGCAGAAATCGAGGTAGTAAAAATGAATGAAATAACACTACTTGCAAAAAGCGGATTAGGCTGGCAGGGGATAGGCGGAATAATTCTTCTGCTCACAGGCATTGGACTTATCTATTTCGGTATAAAAGCCTTGCAGGGCTATCGCTTTTTCCCTGAGCAGGAACATAATATCCCTGAGGAGGATCACTACGAACCAACTCAGGCAAAAGCCTTGCAGAAGATCAAGACCACAATGCCCGACTTCAACGGCGGTGAGGACAGAGTTTTTACCGAGTGGAAAATAGGCTATACCATTGACGGCGAGAAGTATACCCAGATAGTCACAGACAACGGCTATGAAAAAGGCGACATGATAGACATAAAGTATAACCCAGAAAACCCACAGGAATTTTACCTTGACGACGAAAAATCAAAGGTAGAAGTCACTGAGGAGGAAAAGGAAGCCGAGGAAAAAGAGGAGAAAACGCCTTTTGGCTATGCGGCTATCGCTATCGGTGTCCTGCTTGGCGTTTTCGGTGTGGTTATGCTTATAGACAAGCTGTAAAAAACAGATAAAATAAGTCCAAGCCTTTGTTAATTAGTTGACAAATACGAGTGAATGTTGTATAATAGACTTGGAAAACTAGCAGGAGCAGTTTTTCTGTTCCCTATAAAAAATAAAGGAGTTTTTTATCATGAAAAAAGCTGTAAGAAAGGCAATTATTGCCGGTAACTGGAAAATGAATAAAACAAGACCTGAGGCTAAGGAGCTTCTTGAAGCTATCAAGCCGCTGGTTGCAAATGCTGACGGTAAGGTTGAAGTAATTGCATGCGTACCTTTCACAAACCTTGAAACTGCTATCAACGCAACAGCAGGCTCAAACGTAAAGATCGGCGCAGAGAACGTTCACTTTGAGAAGAGCGGCGCTTTCACAGGCGAGATCTCAGCAGATATGCTCGTTGAGCTTGGCGTTGAGTACGTTGTTATCGGTCACTCAGAGAGAAGACAGTATTTCGGTGAAACAGACGAAACAGTAAACAAGAGAACAAAGGCAGCTCTTGCAGCCGGTCTTAAGCCTATCGTTTGCGTTGGCGAGCTTCTTTGGGAGCGTGAGTGCAACATCACAGAGGAAGTTATCGCAAGACAGGTAAAGCTTGATTTCTTCGGCGTATCAGCAGATGACGTTAAGAAGTCCGTTATCGCTTACGAGCCAGTTTGGGCTATCGGTACAGGCAAGACAGCTACAGCAGATCAGGCAGAGGAAGTTTGCGCATTCATCAGAGCAACACTTGCTAAGATCTATGACGAGGCTACAGCAGAGGCAGTTACAATTCAGTACGGCGGCTCAATGAACGCTAAGAATTGTGCAGAGCTTCTTTCTAAGGAGAACGTAGACGGCGGTCTTATCGGTGGTGCTTCACTGAAGGCTGCTGACTTCAACACTATCGTTCAGGCAGCTGTTGAGGGCTAATTAACAGACGGATATCTAGGGGCAAAATATCATTCGTCACAAGAACAAATAAATAAAAAGTTCCGCAGGGGACGGCTGCGGCTGTCCTCTGCTTTTTTTGAACAGGGGGACGCAACTATGAAAAAATTAATATTTGCAGCATTAGTATTATCTATGTGTATGTCATTTGCAGCTTGCGGAAGCGTTGACGAAAGCAGCGCAACGGCGGCAGAAAGCTCTCAGACAACATCTGAAGTTCAGCTTGAAAATGTAACTATCAAAATGGACTCTAGTAAGCTCCTTAGCGGCGTTGAGTTCACAGATAGTGAGCTTCTTGACAAAACCGCAGAGTTCACCAAAAAGGTAACTGAGAACGCAGAGGAAAAAGAGCCTGACTCACATGAAGATGTCATCGGCGGTAGCTGGCTTGATATGAAATGTTCAGACGGCACTTCTATCTACTATGAAGCAGGAGAGAGCAACTATGTCCGTATCGGCGCAAAGACCTATTACACAAGCGACGATACTGCCAAGGAATTTAAGGAATATGTCCTGAGCTTCCTTGAAAATGGCGGTTATTGGGGATAATACGAATATAAATGATGTTGAAAGGACTAAGAAATATGTCAAAGAAACCCATAGCACTTATCATTATGGACGGCTTCGGCTATAATCACAAGGATTACGGCAACGCTATCAGAGCTGCCAAAACACCTAATATCGACAGACTTCTTGCCAACTATCCGCACACTCTTATCGGTGCAAGCGGCATGGACGTTGGACTTCCTGAGGGACAAATGGGTAACTCAGAGGTAGGCCATACAAATATCGGCGCAGGAAGAATAGTTTATCAGGAACTTACAAGAATAACAAAGTCTATCAAGGACGGCGAATTCTTCTCAAACGAAGCTTTCACAGCAGCCGTTGAGAACTGCAAGAAGAATGACAGCGCACTCCACCTGTTCGGACTTCTTTCAAACGGTGGCGTTCACTCACATAATTCACACCTCTATGGTCTTTTGGAGCTTGCTAAGAAAGCAGGTCTTACAAAGGTATACATTCATTGCTTCATGGACGGCAGAGATGTTCCTCCTACAAGCGGTGTTGACTTCGTAGCTGAGCTTGAAGAAAAGCTTAAGGAAATCGGTGTCGGCAAGATAGCAACAGTAATGGGACGTTACTATGCAATGGACAGAGATAACCGTTGGGAGCGTGTAGGCAAGGCTTATGACGCAATGGTATACGGCGAGGGCAATAAGGCTGATAACGCAGTTGACGCTATCAAGGCTTCCTATGCCGCTGACGTTACAGACGAGTTCGTTGTTCCTACAGTTATCGATGAGAACGGCAAGATATCCGCAAACGACAGCGTTATCTTCTTCAACTTCCGTCCTGACAGAGCAAGAGAGATAACAAGAACTCTCGTTGACGACGACTTCACAGGCTTTGAAAGAAGAAACGGCAGATTCCCACTTTACTATGTCTGCATGACACAGTATGACGCAACAATGCCTAACGTTGACGTTGCATTCAAGCCAGCAAGCCTTGAAAATACTTTCGGCGAGTATATCGCAAAGAAGGGCCTTTCACAGCTTAGAATCGCTGAAACAGAGAAGTATGCACACGTTACATTCTTCTTCAACGGCGGCGTAGAAGCTCCTTTTGAGAACGAGGACAGAGCCCTCATCAATTCACCAAAGGTAGCAACTTATGACCTCCAGCCTGAAATGAGCGCATATCTTGTTTGCGACGAAGTTCTCAAGAGAATAGAGTCTGACAAGTATGACGCAATTATCCTCAACTATGCAAACTGCGATATGGTAGGTCACACAGGCGTGTTCGACGCAGCCGTAGCAGCAGTAGAAGCAGTTGACGAGTGCGTAGGCAAAACGGTTGACGCAGTTCTTGCAAAGGGCGGCATAGCACTTATCACAGCAGACCACGGCAACGCAGATAAGATGATGGAAGAGGACGGCTCTCCATTCACAGCCCACACAACCAACCTTGTACCTCTCATTATCGCAGGCGCAGGCAATGTTCTTATCAGAGAGGGCGGCGTGCTTGCTGACCTTTCACCAACAATGCTCAAACTCATGGGTCTGGAGCAGCCAAAGGAAATGACAGGTAAGTCTATCATCAAGGACTAATTTCCATAAAATAATCAAGGCAGTACCGAGAAAATTGGCACTGCCTTTTTTGTATCCCATCTATTCACTTGCTCTGTATATTGCCCAAATCCTATTTCAGTGGGTCAAGCCCTTTAGCCATTATGCAGTAGGTACTGCCGTATGGGTTCGGTATGGGTGGCATTCTGCTCACATGGAACTCTTTCGGCAAACCACGGCTGTCACATGGGAAACTCATGGTCACACAAGTGCGTTTGCCGATCTCGCTGCGATAACTTAGTTCACCGTCAAAACGGTCGCAAAAGCATTTTGCCAGTGCAAGCCCCAATGCCTCACTGCTACTGTATTTCTGGAATGTGCCAAAGGGCGTGATAGCCGCCTGCCATACATCGTCTGTCATGCCGTTGCCGTTATCACTTACTGACAGTATTATCCTGTCGTCCTCAGTTTTTAGGATAAGCTCCACCTGCCGTTGTTCCTTGTTATTGTACATATATGCGTTCACAAGCAGATTTACAAGCACATTTTTTATAAGGCTTTTGTTTGTTTCAAAATAAATGCACGGGTCGATGGAGTATCTGAAAATACAGCCGTCCTCCTCAAGCAAATTGCCTTCTTCGTCGCACACCTCACCGCATATGTCTGATAGGCTCTGATATTCAGTTGTGAAATTGCCGCTGAAATATTTTGCAAGTTCTGTCATGTTCACCGTTGCGGAAAAAGTCTTCAGTATACGAAGCCTTGCCTCATGGTCAAAATGCTCATATTCAGTGCCGGCTTTTGAAGAAAAGGAATTCTTTTGGCTGTCAAGCATCGCTAACATTTTAGAAAGCTCCATCCTTATGTTGCCGAGAAAATTCGATTTGAAGCGTAAATATCCAGACTTGTCCGAAAGACGTTCTATGTCCATGCAGGAGTAATAGTGTATGAGATAATTCCTTATAATGCCATTATCTCTCAGCGGTTCAAACCGCATTGCCGCCGAGTCTGCAAACCTGCCCTTGTATTCAAAGGTAGCTGTCTTTTCAACAGGCAGAATGAAAGCGTTTTCCGGAGTATCGCATAAAGCAGAAATATCTATAACATCAGGCAGATCGCCATGATTTTTCCAAATGACATTAAGTTCAGCGTCAGTGAGGATAATGTTTTCCTCAGACTGAGCGTATATCTCTTTCACAGAAGATGTCAGTTCCACTTTGTTAGCCTGCCTTTCATAAAGATCTCATGTAAATATTATAACCTAAACTGTCGGGGTAGTCAATAAAAAATCATCAATATTTGATCATATTTTAAAGAATTTAGCAGTGCTTTGACGGATCAAGACTCAGATGGCTTTACGGTGAAGTTTTAAGGCAACACCGCACAAAGCCCGCCTGACGGCTTTGCACGCCATCTGCTTGCAGATTTTCCGTCATATCACACAAAAATCCCTTGACATACGACAGTATGCCTGCGGAATTTTTATGTGACCTGACGAAAAAATCTGACTACGCATCTGACGCACAATCTTTGTGCGGTATTGCCTTAAAGAAAAAAAGTTCTAAGTTTTTTGTAAAAACACTTGCAATGTATAGAAAAATGTAGTATAATAAATACAGAAAAATTTTTAGGAGGTAAATTAATTATGGCAGTTAAAGTCGCAATTAATGGTTTTGGACGTATTGGACGTCTTGCATTCAGACAGATGTTTGGCGCAGAGGGCTACGAGGTAGTTGCAATCAACGACCTGACAAAGCCTTCAATGCTCGCTGATCTTCTTAAGTATGATACAGCTCAGGGCGGTTACTGTGGTAAGATCGGTGAGAACCTTCACACAGTATCAGCTGACGATGAGGCTAATACTATCACTGTTGACGGCAAGACTCTTCAGATTTATGCAGAAAAGGACGCTAAGGATTGTCCTTGGGGCAAGCTTGGTGTAGACGTAGTTCTCGAGTGCACAGGCTTCTATACATCAAAGGCTAAGAGCCAGGCTCACCTCGATGCTGGTGCTAAGAAGGTAGTTATCTCAGCTCCTGCTGGTAACGACCTCAAGACTATCGTTTACTCAGTAAACGAGAAGACACTTACAGCAGACGATACAATCATTTCTGCTGCATCTTGCACAACAAACTGTCTTGCTCCTATGGCTAATGCTCTTAACAAGTATGCTCCTATCCAGAGCGGTATCATGAGCACTATCCATGCTTACACAGGCGACCAGATGATCCTTGACGGTCCTCACAGAAAGGGTGACCTGAGAAGAGCAAGAGCTGGTGCTGCAAACATCGTTCCTAACTCAACAGGTGCTGCAAAGGCTATCGGCCTTGTAATCCCAGAGCTTAACGGCAAGCTCATCGGTTCTGCACAGAGAGTTCCAGTTCCAACTGGTTCAACAACAATCCTTACAGCAGTTGTAAAGGGTGCTGACGTAACAGTTGAAGGCATCAACGCTGCTATGAAGGCTGCATCTTCTGAGTCATTTGGCTACAACGAGGATCCAATCGTTTCTTCTGACGTTATCGGCATGAGATTTGGTTCACTCTTCGATGCTACTCAGACAATGGTATCTAAGATCGCTGATGACCTCTATGAGGTACAGGTAGTTTCTTGGTACGACAACGAGAACTCTTACACATCACAGATGGTAAGAACAATCAAGTACTTTGCTGAGCTTGCATAATCTGCACAGCCAAAACTAAATTGCTTACTAAAGACCGCTTCTTCGTGATGCGGTCTTTTTTTTGCGTATGTATACAACAAAGGTGAGCAAATATGGGTAAACACTGTTAGTCCCTACGATTTATATTACACAAATGTAGGGGACGGCGCCCTCGACGTCCCGCATATTATGAACGATAAACCAGCCAAATAAAAAAGGACGAACCCCGAGTTCGTCCTTTTGTCGTTCATATCAGAAACCACGTCCTCCGCCATGACCTCTGCCAAAGCTCATTCCCGTGGAATTAGAAGTAACAATGCCGTCAATAGTCACGGTTTCCGACTGCGACCCTGCCGTAATGGTGTATGTTTCGCCTTCCTTCAGGTCAGCGCTTGTGAATACAACGCTCTGCCAAGCCTTTGTAGGGGTAAAGCTTAAGATCTCCTTGCCGTCACTGTCAGTGATAGTCAGTTTTTCGTTTGCTGAAACTGTCGAACCAAGATCGTGCAGAACACTGTATTGTGTGGAGTTGTCACCGAAGCCTTCTTCCATTCCAACTGCACCACAGGCGATGAGCGTTCCACCTGTTACAGTTGCAGTGCCGTTGTAGTCAAGTGCACCGTTGCCACCGTTAGTAGGTCCGCAAACGTAAACTGTACCGCCTGCCATTGTGAAGTTGCCATTTGAGTCAAGTCCGTCGCCGTCAGCGTCAATGGTTACAGTTCCTCCGTTGATGTTAAGTTCAACACCGTCCTGTGATGAGAATTGGTCAGTACCCATTCTGTCTGTTGATCCAGTGTCGCTTCCGCCTGCGCAGTTTATTCCGTCATCGCTTGCTACCACTGATATGGTGCCACCGTCTATTGTCACAATAGATCCCTCGATACCCTCATAGCTCTTTGTGATGTCTACAGTGCCGTCGGATATGATCAGATTTCCGTCAGCGTGCATTCCGTTGTCACCCGACGCCACAGAAATGTTTCCCCCTGTTATAACAATGTTTCCGTTGCTGTGTACTGAATCGTCTGCCGAATCTATCTTGATCTCGCCGCCGCTTATGTTCACCTCGCTGCCTGCCTTTAAAGCCTTTGCAGATGTTGAAGTGTTGTCAGATGTGTCCGTACTGTCGCTGTCTGTAGTAGTGTTAGCCGCAGTTTCTATGGTAAGCCCCGTGTCGTCAGCCGTAGGCATTGCAGGCGGGTCGCCTCCCATGCCGTTTCCGTTATCGTCAGGTCTGCCCATTCCGTTCGGACCACCACCACCGTTGCCCATGTTCTGCCAATCGCTGTTTGGTGTGCCGTCAGACTTCATAGAAGCGTTTGCACTTCCACCGCCTGTGGTGATGTTAAAGCTTCCGCCCTCGATAGAAAGCACAGTTTCCGCCTCGAATGCGTCATTGTTTGCGACTACTGTGAAGCTTCCCCCTGTCACGCTTATAAAGCCTTTGTCAGAATCCTCCGTGTTGGTGGATTTTATTCCGTTAGTTCCTGCGGAAATGTTGAATGTTCCGCCAGATATCTTAACGCTGTCCTTGCCCTCCATAGCGGTTGAAGCCGAGGTCACATTGATATTGCCGTCAGTGATAACAAGATCGTCCTTTGAAACTATGCCGTGCTTGTAGTTTGCATTCACAGTAAGTGTACCGCCGCCGTTTATAGTAAGGTCGGCTTTGGAGAAAATAGCACCGTCTGTGTTGCTGTCATCTTCTCCTAAAGAGTAGCTTGCACTGTCCGTCAAAACGTTCTCTGTGCCGTCCTCCAGCACGATATAAACTTTTTTAGCTTTGCTCACAAGCAGGGGAGCGTTGTCCGCACAAGTTATGTCAACTCCATTGAAAATAAGCTTTATTTCAGCCGTCTTGTCCGCTGAAACGATTATCCTGCCGTTGGTCGCCGTGCCTGAAAGAATGTAAGTGCCTGCCTGCGAAATGGTAACAGTTTCCCCCTCAGCGGTCGCACCCTCACCGTCTATAGCTGCACTGCCATCAGCAAATGTAATCCCTATTGAGCTTTCCTCGTCATATCCAACGTCAATGTCCTCTGCCGCAATGCTTGCGTCAATGTCAGACTTTGCCGACTGAGAAACACTGTTTGTGGTCTGTGAAGAACTTGCACTCTCTGAACAGCCTGAAAAAGCCGTGACCGTGATAAAAAACGCCGCCGTGATAGCTGCCAGCTTTTTAGTGTCCGAAATTTTCATGAAAAATACCCCCTTGTATGGTAAAAAAGGTTGAAAAAACCGCACAAGACCGCTTTAGCCTTGTGCGGTTTTGCTTATGGATACTTTTGTTATTTTGTCAGAATGATTGTTCCTCAATGTCTGCTGCCACTGCACACATTATCTCAAGGTTGCCGTTTCTGCATCTAAGTTCGTCAATAAGCTTCTTTTCGTTAGCGTCACCCTTTAGCTCAATGCGGTATTTCAGCTTGAAAAGGCTTCCCATATTTGTGGTCTTTACCGAAACAAGCTCACATTCTGAAAGATACTTTTCAAATATATCGTCAAATACCTCAGTGTAATCAAGGCTTTCAGGGATAGTGATACTAAGATCCTTGTGACCCGACTTCTTTTTGCCAATAGGCAGAAGCGTATAAATAATGTTCAGCAGGCTCACGCACACCGCAAGCATAAGAGCCAACGCAAGGTGGTTCGTGCCCGTCGCAAGACCGACAGCCATTGAAAGGAAGATAGCACAAATGTCCATTGCACTTCCCGGTACAGAACGGAATCTTACCAAGCTGAATGCACCCATAACAGCCACGCCCGTACCGATGTTTCCGTTTACAAGCATTATCACTACCTGTACTATCACAGGCAGCAAAGCAAGCGTCATCATAAAGCTTTTTGTCTTTTTCTGCTTGAAGTTGAATGCAAATGCAATTATAAGACCAAGCACCAAAGACGCCGCAGTGCAGAAAACAAATTCGTTTGTAGTTATCGCCGCCACGGTCGTTTCAGTGGTGGTCACAGTAGTAGCCGCAAGAGTAGTTGAATTAAGCACAGCTTATCACCTTACCTTTATGTATTTTTTCAGAGAATTCGTTAAGATACGCAGTTCCGTATTTTGAGAATGACGCAGGATATATCTCCAGTTCATCAAGTATAGCCGATAACCAAAGAGGCATAGCGTTCGGTATCTTTATCTCCATTACCCTCATGCCAGCAGGCAGAAGCTCTTTTCCCCAAATGCCCTTGTCAAGCTCCTTTTGCTCTTCACGGTAAAGAATGTGCGTGTCAAAGGTCAGCCTAAGGGACGGGTCTTCTGTACCGCAGTAAGCAAGCCTGTCATAGCTAAGATACATTGCAGGAGCAATGCCCTCATAGAATTTGAGAAAATATTTCAGCTCGTTCTCTATCTGCGGATTATCATGAGGTACATCTTTGCCTGCAAAGAAATCACGGGTCTGTGCAAGGGTCATTTCAATACGCCTCTTGTAGACCACACCCTTGTATTTCTTTTTAAGCTCCACAAAGACCATGTCTTCATCATTAGGTACGCCGTAGCTCCTTACTCTCAGCTTTTCCTTGTAAACAGGCTTTTCAATGGAGTTTCTCACAAGCTGATGACTTGGTGTGTCATAATATATGTTGCAGATAGTGCTTTTGTAATATCTGTCTTTGACAAAATGCCCATCGAGCTTTTTTATAAGCTTTTCATAAGTTGGTTCATCAACGATATATTTTTTCTCTATCCGTCTGAACACTTCCTGATTGCCATTCATATCCACGCCTCTTTTCGTGATTTTTTCGTATGCTTCGTGTAAACTTTCCTTTGATTAAAAGTATATATGAATAACTTTAAATATAGCTAAACC